>Ga0207648_10000299_pt1 | contig 53944 bp, 67 predicted proteins | sample KBSMisM32_FD_184310 | JGI IMG/M metagenome (GOLD analysis project Ga0207648, IMG submission 184310) | Miscanthus rhizosphere microbial communities from Kellogg Biological Station, Michigan, USA - KBS Miscanthus M3-2 (SPAdes) (version 2) | ecosystem: Host-associated > Plants > Roots >... | reverse complement strand
CCAGCATTGCGCAGAGTTGAAGGCCTGAAAAACCGGGGATCGCGGCCGACCTGACAGGCGCTACGGGTTATATTCCGTTGGTGCCGAGGAAGGGACTCGAACCCCCACAGTGTTGCCACCGCTAGGACCTGAACCTAGTGCGTCTACCAATTCCGCCACCTCGGCAAGGGAGGCGGAATTTTAGTGTCACGACCATACAGTGTCAAAGAAAAAGGCAAGAAAAACAGCGCTTCGCCGACGCGGCCGCGCCGAGCGGCCGACGAGCGCGGCTGCTGAATACACGCGCGAGATCGTCGAGACGCTGAACCGCGCCGGCGCGCCGCTTACGGCCGCCGAGCTCGCGCAGCGCCTCGAGATCAAGAAGCGCGAGCGCCACCCGTTCGACGAGGCGCTCGCCGCGCTCGAACGCTCGGGCGAGGTGATGCAGAACCGCGCCGGCGCGCTGCTCGTCGCGAAGCGGATCGCGCTCGTTGCCGGGCGCATCGAGGGCCATCCCGACGGTCACGGCTTTCTCGTGCCGGACGAAGGGGGACCCTCGGTGTTCCTGCCGGCCGCCGAGATGCGCGAGGTGATGCACGGCGACCGCGCTGCGGTGCGCGTGAGCGGACGCGACCACCGCGGCCGCGCGCTCGGCGCCGTGGTGCAGATCCTCGAGCGCGCGAAGCGCCGCATCGTCGGGCGCATGCACTCCGAGCACGGCGTGCTTTTTCTGGTGCCCGACGACCGGCGCATCGCGCACGACATCCTGGTGCCGCCGGCCGAAGCGGGCCGCGCCAAGGCGGGCCAGGTCGTCACGGTGGATCTTGTGGCGCCGCCGAGCCGCCATGCCCAGCCGATCGGACGCGTCGCCGAGGTGCTCGGCCACCACGCCGATCCGGGGATGGAGATCGAGATCGCCGTGCGCAAGTTCGACCTGCCGCACGAATTCTCGAAGGCGGGCCTGGCGCAGGCGAAGGCCACCCCGGACACGGTGCGCGAAGAGGATCTCCGGGGAAGGAAAGATCTCCGAAAACTCCCGTTCGTGACCGTCGACGGCGAGACCGCCCGGGATTTCGACGACGCGGTCTACTGCAGGAGAGAAGGTAAAGGGTTTCGCCTCTGGGTCGCCATCGCCGACGTGAGCCACTACGTGCGCCACGACGACGCGCTCGACCTCGAGGCGCGCAGCCGCGGCACCTCGGTCTATTTCCCGCGGCGGGTGATCCCGATGCTGCCGGAGAAGCTTTCGAACGGCATCTGCTCGCTCAATCCGGACGTCGATCGCCTTGCCATGGTGTGCGAGATGGCGATCGGCCCAAAGGGCGAGGTGGCGCGCTACGACTTCTACCCCGCGGTGTTCAGGTCCTCCGCGCGGCTCACCTATACCGCGGTGTGGCAGGCGCTTTCCTCGGGAAGCGCGAACGAGGACCTGCAGAATCTCCACGCGGTGTTCAAGGTGCTGCTCGATGCGCGCAACCTGCGCGGCGCGATCGACTTCGAGACCTCCGAGACGCGCATGCTGTTCGACGCGAAGGGGAAGATCGAGCGCATCGTGGCCGAGCCGCGCAACGACGCGCACCGGCTGATCGAGGAATGCATGCTGGCGGCGAACGTGTGCGCCGGCGGGCTGCTCGCCGCGCACGCGCATCCGGCGCTCTATCGCGTGCACGACGTGCCCGCGGCGGAAAAGGTCGCGGCGCTGCGCGAGTTCCTCGCCGAGATCGGCCTCTCGCTCCCGGGCGGCGAGATCCCGCGCCCGCGCGACTACGCCCAGCTGCTCGAGAAGATCCGCAAGCGTCCCGATTTCGCGCTGCTGCAGACGATCCTGCTGCGCTCGCTCAAGCAGGCGGTGTACAGCCCGAACAACGCGGGCCATTTCGGTCTCGCTTTCGACGCCTACGTCCACTTCACCTCGCCGATCCGGCGCTATCCGGACCTCCTCACGCACCGCGCGATCAAGGCGGTCCTTTCGGGCCGTCAGTATTCCGGGATCGACTGGGAGGCGCTCGGGCGGCACTGCTCGGAAACCGAGCGGCGCGCGGACGACGCGAGCCGCGACGTCGAGATGTGGCTCAAGTGCTACCACATGCGCGACCATGTCGGAGAAACCTTCAGCGGCACCATCACCGGCGTAGTGCCCTTCGGCCTGTTCGTCACGCTCGACGGCTACTTCGTCGACGGCCTGGTGCACATCTCGGAGCTCGGCCGCGATTACTTCCAGCACGACGCCGCGCATCACGCGCTCATCGGCGAGCGCACCGGCAAGCGCTTCCGGCTCGCCGACCGCATGAGCGTGAAGCTCGTGCGGGTCGACCTCGATCAGCGCAAGATCGACTTCGTTCCGGCATGAGCCGCCAGGCAGACCGCGAACCGCGTGTGGTCTTCGGCTTCCACGCCGTGCTCGCCCGGCTGCGCGCCGATCCTTCGTCGGTGCTTGAGATCTACCTCGACGAGACCCGCAACGACGCACGCGCCCGGGACCTGGCCGCGCTGGCCGAGCGCACCAAGGTGCACCTGATGCGCGTGCCCACCCGGCGCCTGGACGGTTTCTACGGCGGCGGTCGCCACCAGGGCGTCGTGGCCCGCATCGAAATCAAGAAGACCTCGGATTCCTTGGACGAAATCCTCGAGGGGGTGGAACGTCCGCTGCTGCTGGTGCTCGACGGCGTCACCGACCCGCACAATCTCGGCGCCTGCCTGCGGGTGGCGAACGGCGCCGGCGCGCATGCGGTGCTGGCGCCGAAGGACCGCGCCGTGGGGGTTACGCCGACGGTGTCGAAGGTGGCGAGCGGCGCCGCCGAGTCGACCCCCTACCTCATGGTCACGAACCTGGCGCGGACGCTCTCCGAGCTGAAGGAACGCACTATCTGGGTCGTCGGCGCCGACGAGCGCGCCGACAAGACCCTCTACGAAGCCGACCTGCCGGAGTCGATTGCCTGGGTGCTCGGCGCCGAGGGGGAGGGTATGCGCCGCCTGACGCGGGAATCGTGCGACCTCCTCGTGCGCATCCCCATGCGCGGGGAGGTCGAGAGCCTCAACGTGTCGGTGTCGGCGGGAGTCTGTCTGTACGAATCAGCGCGACGTCGTCGCGCTCCGGCGTGATCTCGCGGAGCTTGCGCGCCACCACCAGCACGCTTTCGACCCGCGCCGCCAGGTAGGCGATCGGGGTGCGCTCGTCGCCGAACGCGATCTCGCGTGCGCCGCCGCGAAACACCCCGCCCTCGAGCTCGGATTCACCGATCTGGCGGAACCGGGCGCTGCGGTAGTTGACCGTGTAGACCGCGGCGAGCGTGGAGATGACGTGGGCGAGGGCGTCGAGCTGGCGCTCGGAGAGCGCCGGCTCAGCGATCGAGTACTGCTGCGGGTAGGCCCGCCGGTGGACCATCCGCGCCGCAACTGCCAGCGAAACAAGGCCCTGCCTTACCAGGCGCTCCGGAAAGTGACCGCTTCGATCGAGTCTGGGCATGGGCGGAAAGCGTATCGGGAAAGCCTCGGCGCGGGTGTGGGAAACCCCGCCGTAACCCCCTGTCTAACGAAAGATGACAACTCTGAGGATTGCCCAACCCATGAAAATAGATAGGAATAGCTACGCTCCGCCCGATCCGGCCACGATCGACGCCGACAATCCGGACGCGCTCCAGTTTTGGGCGCGCACCCTGGAGACCAAGGAAGAGAAAATCCGGCAAGCGGTCCGCAAGGTCGGGCCCATGCTCGAGCAGGTCAAGCAGGAGCTCGGCATCGGGGGTGTCGGCTAGAAACGCGTATAATCCGCCCCCTTCCTGGTCACACCGCTCCGCATGGCGGTTGGCCCCATCAGCAACACGAGCCCATAGGAAAAGGAGTCCAACTAGAGCATGCGACATTACGAGATCGTTTTCATCGTCCATCCCGACCAGAGCGAGCAGGTGCCCGCCATGGTCGAGCGCTACAAGGGCGTGATCGCCACCCGCAGCGGCACGGTGCACCGCCTCGAGGACTGGGGCCGGCGCCAGCTTTCCTACCCGATCCAGAAGGTGCACAAGGCGCACTACGTGCTCATGAACATCGAGTGCGACAACGAGACGCTCGGCGAGCTCGAGCACTCGTTCAAGTTCAGCGACGCGGTGCTGCGCCACCTGATCATCAAGATGGACAAGGCGCATACCGCGCCCTCGCCGATGATGCGCGAGGAGAAGTCCAAGTCGATGATGGAGCGCGGCGCCGAGGGGCGGCCGGGAGAAGCGCCGACTGAACCAGGTCGAGCTGAGCGGCCGGCTGCTTGAGCTGAGCGCGCTGCGCTACACGCCGGCCGGCATCCCCGCGGTGGAGTTCAAGCTCCGGCACGAGTCGGAGCAAGCCGAGGCGGGAAGCCCTCGCAAGGTCGAGGCGGAAATCGGCGGCATAGCGTTCGGCGCGCAGGCCAGGCTGCTCGCGACAGCGAAACTGAACACGGAGCTGAAGACGCACGGATTTCTCGCCGCGAAGAGCAAGCGCTCCAAGAAGCTCGTGCTGCACGTGACCAACATCGAATTCGTCGAAGGACGGGAAAAGGAAACCGAAGATGCCTCCGCCGCGCAAAGGTAAAGGAAAGGGCAAAGGGAAGTTCGGCAAGGACAAGAAGGACAAGGGCCAGCGGGCCCTCTTCCGCCGCCGCAAGTTCTGCCGCTTCACCGCCGAGAAAGTCGAGTGGATCGACTACAAGGACGTCGAGGTCCTGAAGGACTTCGTCAACGAGACCGGCAAGATCATCCCGGCGCGCATCACCGGCACCGCGGCGGGCTACCAGCGCCAGCTCTCGGACGCGATCAAGCGCGCGCGCTTCCTGGCGCTGCTGCCGTACACCGATCTCCACTGAGAGCCGAGAGGAAAATGAGATGCAAGTAATCCTCATGGAGAAGGTGGCAAACCTCGGCAACCTCGGCGACGTGGTGAAGGTGAAGGACGGCTTCGCTCGCAACTACCTCATCCCGCACGGCAAGGCGAAGCGCGCCACCCCGGAGAACATCAAGCACTTCGAGGGCCGCCGCGCCGAGCTCGAGAAGGCGCAGAACGAGTCGCTGGCCAAGGCCCAGGAGCGCGCGGCGAAGCTCGAAAACCTCAAGCTCCAGATCAGCCAGAAGGCGGGCGTCGACGGGCGCCTGTTCGGCTCGGTCACGAACTACGACATCGTCGAGGCGCTCGAGAAACAGGGCCACGAGGTCGAGCGCTCGCAAGTGCGCATGCCGCAGGGGCCGCTCAAGCAGGTGGGCGAGGTCCCGATCCAGATCGTGCTGCACACCGACGTGACGGTGACGATCACCGTGGCGGTCATCGGCGAGCAGTAATCACCGCCGTTCTGGTGCACAAGAAGAGCCGCCCTTCGCGGCTCTTTTTTTTGCACTGAGCGGTTCCTCGTCGTCCTCGTCGTCGTCGTCCTCGTCTTCACTTTCCCCATCCTCTTCGCGGCGATCAGGCAGGTCCTCGTCCTCGTCGTCGTCCCAGGGGGTCTCGAGTTTCAGCATCTCGCCGTCTCGCGGCTGGGCTCGTCCGCTTGCGCCGGGCTGACACGGCGTGAGGTTTTCAATCATTGGATATATATACAGTGGCAGAATTGCACTATACAGAGTTGCCTACAGGTTAATCACAAACTGACCACAGGAAATCCACAGGTGGAGGCGAAAGCGCCTTTTGTTCTTAGGCACATGCGCGCGAAGCAAGCGAATCGGGCAGCGCACGCGGGTTTTTTCGGTGGAAGGCCGGAGGTTTCACTTGGCAATCCTGTCGCGCGGTCGGGCTGGGTCATGATCCGGCGCTTGTCGTCTAACAACATGCTGGTTCCTCTGGGGAGGAGTGATCGATGGCACTAGCGCAGATCACGTACGGGCGCGCGGAGAACACCGACCCGCAGCTCCTGGCGCTGAAAGTCCCGCCGCATTCGATCGAGGCCGAGCAGTCGCTGCTCGGGGCGCTGCTCCTCGATAACCAGGCGTTCGACCGGGTGGCCGACCTCGTCACCGGCGAGGACTTCTACCGCGACGACCACCGGCGCCTCTGGCGCCATATCGCGCGGCTGATCGAGGCGAGCAGGCCCGCCGACGTGGTCACGGTCTCGGAGTCGGTCGAGGCGAGCGAGGACAAGGACAAGACCGGCGGCCCGGCCTACCTCGGCGCGCTGGCGCAGAACACGCCGAGCGCGCTCAACGTGCGCCGCTACGCCGAGCTGGTGCGCGAGCGCGCGGTGCAGCGGCGCCTCGCGCAGGTCGCGACCGGCATCGCCGAGGAGGCGCTCAATCCCGGCGGCAAGGAGGTCGGGCAGCTCCTGGACGAGGCCGAGTCGAAGATCTTCCAGATCGCCGAGTCCGGCGCGCGCCGTGACCAGGGCCTGCTCGAGATCAAGCCGGTGCTCGCCAAGGTGTTCGAGCGCATCGACCACCTGTACCACCGCGAGAACCCGTCCGATGTGACGGGGGTCCCGACGGGCTACACGAAGATCGACCAGATGACCTCGGGACTGCAGTCGGGCGACCTGGTCATCATCGCCGCGCGTCCGTCCATGGGGAAGACCGCGCTCGCGCTCAACATCGCCGAGCACGTCGCGGTCGACAACGGCCTGCCGGTGGCGATCTTCAGCATGGAGATGTCGAGCACGCAGCTCGCCATGAGGATGCTGGGCTCGATCGCGCGCGTCGACCAGCACAAGATGCGCACCGGGCGCCTCAACGACAAGGAATGGGGCGACCTCTCCGACGCGATGGCCAAGCTCCACGAGACCCCGCTCTTCATCGACGAGGGCGGCGCGCTCACGGCGCTTGAAGTCCGGGCCAGAGCAAGGCGACTGAAAAGGCAGTATTCGAAGCTCGGCCTGATCGTGATCGACTACCTGCAGCTCATGGCCGCGAGCAGCCAGGGGGAAAACCGCGCCACCGAGATCTCGGAGATCTCGCGCTCGCTCAAGGCGATGGCCAAGGAGCTGGACGTCCCGGTGGTCGCGCTTTCGCAGCTGAACCGCGCGGTCGACCAGCGCCCCGACCGGCGCCCGGTGATGTCGGACCTGCGCGAGTCGGGTGCCATCGAGCAGGACGCCGACGTCATCATGTTCATCTACCGCGAGGTGGTCTACAAGCCCGACCTGCCGGAGGACCAGCGCGGCCTCGCCGAGGTCATCATCGGCAAGCAGAGGAATGGCCCGATCGGCACGATTAAGCTAACCTTCCTGGGCCAGCACACCCGGTTCGAGAACTATCAAGATCCGGGCTCGTACTAGAACCAATAGGAGGCGTCATGGCAGAGCCTCACATCGCGCAACGCGGCCCATATGCCGTCGAGCTTGCCCCGGGGGATTACTGGTGGTGCCGCTGCGGCCGCTCGCGCCGCCAGCCTTTCTGCGATGGGTCGCACAAAGAAACCGAGTTCAAGCCGGTCAAGTTCACCATGAGCGAGGCGCAGAAGGTGTGGCTCTGCGGCTGCAAGCGCACCAAGTCGCAGCCCTTCTGCGACGGCTCGCACAAGACCCTGCCACCCGAGGCGGGCTGACTCGCTGACCCTCCGGGTCAGTCCAATTTGATGTTGGCTTCTTTCGCCACGCGGCCCCACTTCGCGATCTCGCTGCGGATGAAGGCGGCGAACTCCGCGGGCGACGAAGAAGCGACGTCGAGGCCGGCGGCGGCAAAACGCTCCCGCACCTCCGGTTGCGCGAGCGCCTTGTTGAGCGCGTCGGAAAGCTTCGCCACCGCCTCCGGCGGCGTGCCCGCGGGCGCGAGCACGCCTTGGAAGCCGCTCGCATCCACCCCGGAGAGACCGGCCTGCTCGAAGGTCGGCGCGTCGGGCAGCGAGGCGAGGCGCGCCTTGCCGGTCACCGCGAGCGCCTTCAACTTGCCCGCCTTGATGTGGGCCATGGTGACCGAGGGCGCGTCCATCAGGATCTGGACCTGGCCGCCGAGCAGGTCGGTCACCGCCGGGCCGCTGCCCTTGTAGAAGATGATGGGGATGTCGAGCCCGGCGGCACGCTTGAACATCTCGGCTCCGAAGTGCGGGCCGGAGCCCGCGCCGGAGATCGCGAAGTTGAGCTTGCCCGGGTTCGCCTTGGCGTAAGCGATGAACTCCTTAAGGTTGTTCACCGGCACGTTGCCGGCGATGGTGGCGAGCAGCGCGTTGGTCGTGGTGATGCCGATCGCGACGAAATCCCTGACCGGGTCGTAGGGCATCTTGGCGTAGACCGAGACGTTGATCGCGACGGTGCCGGTGTTGCCGAGCACGATCGTGTAGCCGTCGCCGGGCTGCTTGGAGGCGTACTCCAGGCCGATCATGCCCGCAGCGCCGCCCTTGTTGTCGATCACCACCGGCTGGCCGAGCACCTCCTGCATCTTCGGCTGCAGGTTGCGGGCGACGAAGTCCAGGTTGCCGCCGGGCGGGAAGGGCACGACGAACTTGATCGGACGGTTCGGGTACGGTTGCGCCTGCGCAGCGCTGCACAGGCAAGCGGCGAGCACCAGCAGCAGTCTCTTCATCCTCTCCTCCTGAAGAGTCTGCCCGCGGAGCGGGCTAGTTCACTTCTTGGCGGCGGTCCACTTGCCCTCGCCGCCTTTCTCGTCCCGGAAGCTGCCTTCCATCTTCGCGCCGTTCACCCGGCCGTTGAAGTCGCGCCGCACGCCGTCCTGGCCGACGTAGGAGAACTGGATGAACGGGCCGCGCAGTCGCGTGTCGCGCAACCCCGCGTGAATCGGTGCGATTCCCACCGAGCCGTTGATCTTCTGGAAGGTCTGCTCGAGCGTCAGGTCCATCTTCTGGTTGTTGGCCTCGAGGTTCCAGCTGCCCATCACCTGCGCGGGCACCACCCAGAAATAGGCGCGGCGGCCGTCGAGCGTGGAGATCTCGTCGGCTTCCCAGTCCTCCATTGTGAAGGAGTGCGAGACCACGCGCGTGCCCGGACGCATGGAGAGGATCGTCGGACGCAGCTTCATGTTGAGCGCCGGAAGCAGATACAGCGTGATGACGGTCGCTTCCTTGATGTCGGTCTGGAAGATGTCGGCCTGGCGGATCACCGCCTTGCCCGGGCCGTTGCCGGCGACGCCCGCCGCGGCCGCGTTGGCGTTCGCGTGCTTCGCCATCTCCGGGTTGTACTCGATGCCGACCGCGCGCGCGCCGAACTTCTTCGCCGCCGCGATCGCGATCTTGCCGTCGCCCGCGCCGAGGTCCATGACGAAGTCCTGCGGCGTCACCTGGGCCATCGTCAGCATGCGGTCGACCACCTCGTCGGGCGTGGGCACCCAGATCACGTCCTTGCCCGCCTGTCCGACCTGCGGTTGGTACTGGGCGGCGGCAAGCCCGGTGAAAAACGTAAGGAAGATGAAGGCAACGGTGCGTACGGAGAGAGTCATGGCAGTCCTCGGGAGAGGCTGCGAATCTAGCAGAAAGATTTGACGCGGTGGCGGAACGGCTCGCCCCCCTTTCACAGGGGGCGAACCCTAGAGCACGTCCGCCGCGTGGTCGGCGAGGCGCGAGCGCTCGCCGCGCGCGAGGGTCACGTGGCCGGCGTGGCCCCAGTCCTTCATGCGGTCGACGACATACGTGAGGCCGGAGCTGCCCTCGGTAAGGTAGGGCGTGTCGATCTGGGCGATGTTGCCCAGGCACACCACCTTGGTGCCGGGCCCGGCGCGCGTGACCAGGGTCTTCATCTGCTTGGGCGTGAGGTTCTGCGCCTCGTCGATGATGAGCCACTTGTTCACGAAGGTGCGCCCGCGCATGAAGTTGAGCGACTTGATTTTTATCCTGGATCTGACCAGGTCCCGGGTGGCGGCGCGACCCCATTCGCCGCCCGACTCGTCCGAGGCGTTGAGGACGTCGAGGTTGTCCTCGAGCGCGCCCATCCAGGGCTGCATCTTCTCCTCCTCGGTACCCGGCAGGAAGCCGATGTCCTCGCCGAGCGGCACCGTGACGCGCGTCATGATGATCTCGGAATAGCGCTTCTCGTCGAGCACCTGGGTGAGCCCGGCAGCGAGCGCGAGCAGCGTCTTGCCGGTGCCCGCCTGGCCGAGGAGCGTCACGAAGTCGACCGCGGGGTTCATCAGGAGATTGAGCGCGAAGTTCTGCTCGCGGTTGCGCGCGGTGATGCCCCACACGGAATTCTTGGCGTGGGTGTAGTCGCGCAGCGTCTCGAGCACCGCGATGCGGCCGGCGGTCTCCTTCACCAGTGCATAGAGCGGCCGCTCGCCCGACTCGTCGTAGACGAACTCGTTCACGTGCAGCTTCGGCACCAGCGGCCCGCGCACGCGGTAGTAGGTGTGGCCTTCCTTCTTCCACGACTCCATGTCCTTGCCGTGGCTGTCCCAGAAATCCTTCGGCAGGCTCCGCACGCCGGTATAGAGCAGGTCGGCGTCCTCGAGCACCTTGTCGTTGAAGTAGTCCTCCGCCGGCAGGCCGAGGGCGCGCGCCTTGATGCGCATGTTGATGTCTTTCGACACCAGCACGACCTCGCGCTCGGGTTCTTTTTCCTGCAGGAAGCGCACGACCGTAAGGATCTGGTTGTCGCTCTTGCCGGCGGCGAAGCTGTGGGGCAGGCTGCCGTTGATGGCCTCGGTCTGGAGGTAGAGCCGGCCGCCCGAGTGCTGCCCGTCCTTCGTGCGCAGCTCCAGGCCTTTCTTGATGTCTTCGAGGCTGCCGCTCACGATCTCGTCGAGGAAGCGGCTCGCCTGGCGGGCGTTCCGCGACACGTCGGAGAGGCCGCGCTTGTGCGCGTCGAGCTCCTCCAGCGTCGCGATCGGCAGGTACACGTCGTGCTCGTCGAAGCGGAACAGGCTCGTCGGGTCGTGCATCAGGACGTTGGTGTCCAGCACGAAGAGCTTGCGGGTTTGCTGCTTGCGCGGGGTACTGGGCTTCTTGGACATCAGGACGGGGAGGGGAGACGCATGCGGCTCGGACAACTCGACATCATAGGGCTTTAACAAAGTTCAATACCTCCTGGGCGTGACCTGGCACCTTGACCCCGCGCCATTCGCGCACGAGCACCCCTTTTTCGTCGACCACGAAGGTGCTGCGCTCGATGCCGCGGACTTTCTTCCCGTACATGTTCTTCAGCTTCATGACGCCGAACTGCTTGCAGACCGCCTCGTCGGGGTCCGCGAGCAGCTCGAACGGGAACCGCATCTTTTCCTTGAAGCGCTCGTGCGACGAAAGCGAGTCACGCGAGACGCCGAACACCCGGGCGCCGGCGCGCCGGAACTGGCCGTGGAGATCGCGGAAGTCCGCGCCTTCTGCGGTGCAGCCGGGAGTGTTGTCCTTGGGGTAGCAGTACAGCACGAGCTTCTCGCCGCGTAGCGCCGAGAGCGTGAACGTCGTGCCGCCAGTGGAAGCGAGACTGAAGTCGGGTACCGCCTTGCCCAGCATTTCCAGTGGTCTTAAGACCCTTCTTAGGAACTCGTTGTAACGGCTTCATTGAACATGTTTTTCGTTACTGCTGCAAGCTCGCCGTAGGCGCCTGAAACCAAAGGGCTTTCGCGCTTGGGCACCGCGCGTCAGACTTTCCTGTTCGTGATCTGGTTCCAGCCGTTCGTGATCGATGCACCGAGCGTGCCGTCCCTCGACTGTGGCCTGTAGTCGATCTCATACGAGCCGAAGACACAGGTGACCTCATCGCGCGGAATCAAATCGGTGCCACCAACGCCAATGGATTTGTACCCCGTGATGAACACGATCTTGAACGTCACCTTGTAGTACTCCTCCTGCTTTCCGCCGGCCTTGCGTGCCACGAGCACCGCGGTCGGCGCATGGGTCCCGTTTGCGCACATGAGCGCGAGCGTCGGAGACGCTTGGCTCACGCGCGTAGTGAATACGAAGGAGTCGAACTTGACCTTGCCGGCGCCGGCGCCGCTCGTGGCCGACCCGATCGTCGTCACATTGTTCTCGCCCCAGCTAAACGACTCGATATCGATTTGTTCCTTGTGGTTCGCGTCCTGCGATTCGCCTTTGACGCCGTCGATCTTGAGGAAATAATCAGTAGTTGCCATTGAGAGCCCCCCTGGTTGAGTTAGCGTGAGTGGTGTGAGATCAGGCGCGCGTCCTGAAAAAAGCGCGCAGCTCGGTGAGCAGTTCGCTGGGTTTCTCCTCCGGGATGAAGTGGCCGCAGGCGAGGGCCCGGCCGCGCACATCGCTCGCGACCTCGCGCCAGTCGGCGAGGCAGTCGAACAGCGCCTCGATCACCCCCTGCCTCCCCCAGAGCGCGAGCAGCGGCATGCGGATCTTCTTCCTCAGGTCCTGCTGGTCGTGCATCAGGTCGATGGTGGCGGCCGCGCGGTAGTCCTCGCAGGTGGCGTGGATGGTGCGCGGATCCTTGAACGCCCGCACGTACTCGGCCATCGCCTGCTTGGAGAAGTACTTCAGGCCGGTCTTGCCCCTGCCCAGCCGTTTCAGCACGTAGAACGGCGCCTGCCCCACGAGCATCTGCTCGGGAATCGGCGCTTCCTGGATCAGGAAGAACCAGTGGTAGTAGGCCTTGGCGAACTGCATGGTCGTGTTGCGGTACATCTTCAGCGTGGGAGAGATGTCGAGCACCGTGAGCGTGCGCACGCGCTTGCCGTGGTCGCGAGCGAGGCGGTGCGCGACGCGGCCGCCGCGGTCGTGGCCGACCACGTGGAAGTGCTCGTGTCCGAGCGCGCCCATCACCTCCACCATGTCGCTCGCCATGGCGCGCTTGGAATAGTTCGAATGGTCGGAAAGGCCCTTCGGCTTGGACGAGTCGCCGTAGCCGCGCAGGTCCGGGCACACCACGGCGTAGTCGCGCGCGAGCTCGGGCGCCACCTTGTGCCACATGGCGTGCGTTTCCGGATAGCCGTGAAGAAGGAGCACGGGGTCGCCTTTCCCCCCGGACACCAGGTTGATCGTCGCGCCCGACGTGCGGATGCGGCGACGGGCGAAACCCGGGAACAGGCTCATCGAAACAGAAGCGCCGCGGCGACCTTGCGCTCCTCGGCGACCAGGATGTTGTAGGTGCGGCAAGCGGCCTGGAGGCTCATCACCTCCACGCCGATGCCCGAGCGCGCGAGCGGCGCGGTGAGCCGCGGGTGCGGGAAGCGCTGCTTCGGGCCGGTGCCGAGGATGAGGATTTCAGATTTCTCCTGCAGCAGGGCGGCGAAATCTGCTTCGGTGAGGGATTCGAAGCTGCGCGCAGCCCAGGGCTGCACTCGATCCGGCCGCACCACGATGCTCTCCTCGTAGCGCACGCCGCTCACCGTGACATAGTCGTCCCCGTAGGCAGTGACGACTTGCGCGCCGCTCGGCGCCGAGGCGTGAAGCTTCATGAGCTAGAATTCTAAGCAATGCACGAGTTCTCGAGAATAAAGCGGCTGCCGCCGTACGTCTTCAACATCACCAACGAGTTGAAGATGAACGCGCGCCGGCGCGGCGAGGACGTGATCGACCTGTCGATGGGCAATCCCGACGGGCCGACGCCGCAGCACATCGTCGAGAAGCTGGTGGAGGCCGCGCAGCGCCAGGACACGCACGGCTACTCGGTGTCGAAGGGCATCCCGCGCCTGCGGCGCGCGATCAGCACCTGGTACCAGCGCCGCTACGGCGTGGAGCTCGACGCGGATTCCGAGACCATCGTCACCATCGGCTCGAAGGAGGGGCTCGCGCACCTGATGCTCGCGTGCCTCGAGCGCGGCGACACGGTGCTGGTGCCCAACCCGTCCTATCCGATCCACATCTACGGCGCCATCATCGCCGGCGCCGACATCCGCTCCGTGCGCATGACCCCCGGGGTGGACTTCTTCGCCGAGCTCGAGCGCGCCATCCGCGAGCTCACCCCCAAGCCGAAGATGCTGGTGATCGGCTTTCCGTCGAACCCGACCGCGCAGTGCGTGGAGCTCGATTTCTTCGAACGGATCGTCGCGCTCGCGCGGCAGCACAACATCCTCGTGGTGCACGACCTGGCCTACGCCGACATCGTCTTCGACGACGGGTGGGTCAACAATTGCGCGCCTTCGATCATGCAGGTCCCCGGGGCGCGCGACGTGGCGGTCGAGTTCTTCACCATGTCGAAGAGCTACAACATGGCGGGGTGGCGCATCGGCTTCATGGTCGGCAACAAGGAGCTGGTCCACGCGCTCGCGCGCATCAAGAGCTACCACGACTACGGCAGCTTCACCCCGATCCAGGTCGCCTCGATCGTGGCCCTCGAGGGGCCGCAAGATTGCGTCTCGCAAATAAGAGCTACTTATCAGAAAAGAAGAGATGTAATGGCCAAGGGCCTGCACGACATCGGCTGGATGGTCGAGGTGCCCAGGGCCTCGATGTACATCTGGGCGAAGATCCCCGACGCCTACGCGGGCCTGGGCTCGATCGAGTTCACCCGGCGCCTCCTCGAGGGGGCGAAGATCGCGGTGGCGCCTGGCATCGGCTTCGGCGACTACGGCGACGACCACGTGCGCATCGCCCTCATCGAGAACGAGCACCGCCTGCGCCAGGCCGTGCGCGGCATCCGGGACATGTTCAGAAAGGATGGGCTTCTCAGAGGGGCGGCGTGATCTCTCCGAAACCTGCCAAGCTCGAAGGCCACGGGGTGCGCCTCGAGCCGCTCTCCAGGGAACATGAGAAGGGACTTGCCGCCGCCGCACAGAACGGCCGCCTCTGGGAGCTCTTCTACACGTCGGTTCCCGAGCCGGACCAGACCCAGGCCTACATTTCCGCCGCGCTCGCGGGACAGGAGCAGGGCACGATGCTCCCTTGGGCAGTGCGCGAATTGAAAACTGGCGAGATCGTCGGGAGCACCCGTTACCACGACATCATCGCCGCCGCGGACCGCGTGGAGATTGGCTGGACGTGGTACGCGCAGCGCGTCCAGCGCACGCACGTCAACACCGTCTGTAAGCTTTTGCTGTTCACCCATGCATTTGAAACCCTGAAATGCGAAGTCGTGGGTCTGCGCACCGACAACCTCAACTTCCGCTCCCAGCGCGCCATCGAGGCGCTCGGCGCGAAGAAGGACGGCGTGATCCGCCATCACTGGGTGCGGCGCGACGGCTCCATCCGCGACACCGTGATGTACAGCGTCCTCGTGCACGAATGGACCGACGTGAAAAAGCATCTTCTCTTCAGACTGCGCAGGCATGAAACCCATTAACGTAGGGTTGCTGGGAATCGGCACCGTCGGCGGCGGGACCTGGGAAGTGCTCAATCGGAACGCCGACGAAATCCAGCGCCGCGCGGGGCGCGCTATCCGCATAACGGTCGTGGCGGATAAGGCCTTGCAGCGCGCCAAAGAAATTACGGGTGGAAAAGCGGTCGTCACGGACGACGCCTTTAGCGTGGTGCGCGGCAAGGACGTCGAGATCGTCATCGAGCTGATCGGCGGCTACACCGTGGCGAAGGAGTTGGTGCTGGAGGCGATCGCCCACGGCAAGCACGTGGTCACCGCCAACAAGGCGCTGCTCGCCACGCACGGCAACGAGATCTTCGCCGCCGCGCAGAAGAAGGGCGTGATGGTGGCCTTCGAGGCCTCGGTCGGGGGCGGCATCCCGATCATCAAGGCGCTGCGCGAGGGGCTCGCGGCGAACCGCATCGAATGGATTGCCGGGATCATCAACGGCACCTCCAACTTCATCCTGTCGGAGATGCGCGACAAGGGCCTGCCGTTCGAGGGCGCGCTGAAGGACGCGCAGGCGCGCGGCTATGCCGAGGCCGACCCGACCTTCGACATCGAGGGCGTCGACGCCGCGCACAAGCTCACCATCCTCTCCGCGCTCGCGTTCGGGATTCCGATGCAGTTCAAGAGCGCGTACACGGAGGGGATCTCGAAGCTTACGAAAGCCGACATCGGCTACGCGGAGGAGCTCGGCTACCGCATCAAGCTCCTCGGCATCACCCGGCGGGCGAAGAGCGGCATCGAGCTCCGCGTTCATCCGACGCTGGTTCCGGCGCGGCGCCTGATCGCCAACGTCGAGGGCGTGATGAACGCCATCCTGGTGAAAGGCGACGCGGTCGGCGCGACGCTCTACTACGGCGCCGGCGCGGGCGCCCAGCCCACCGCGAGCGCGGTGGTGGCTGATCTCGTCGACGTGACGCGCCTCATCACCGCCGATCCGGAGCAGCGCGTCCCGCACCTCGCGTTCCAGCCCGACCGGCTCTCGTCCGACCCGGTGCTGCCGATCGGCGAGGTCGAGACTTCCTACTATCTGCGCATGCGCGTGCTCGACCGGCCCGGCGTGCTCGCCGACATCACGCGCATCCTCGCCGATTCCGCCATCTCCATCGAAGCGATGGTGCAGAAGGAGCCCGGCGAGGGCGAAAGCCGGGTGGACATCGTCATGCTGACCCACCTCGCGCTGGAAAAGAACGTCGAGCAGGCGATGGCCAAGATCGAGCGCCTGTCGAGCGTGGAGGGCCGGGTCACGCGCATCCGGATGGAGTCGCTGTTGTAGTGCGCTACGTCTCGACCCGCGGCGACGCCCCGGCGCGCAGCTTTAGCGACATCCTGCTCGAGGGCCTCGCGCCCGACGGCGGGCTCTACCTGCCGGAGGAGTTTCCGCGCATCGATCTCAAGTCGCTCCGCGGCAGGCCCTACGTCGACCTCGCCGCCGGGATCCTTTCGCGCTACATGGACGACGTGCCCGAGCTCGGCCGGATCGTGCGCGCGACCTACACCGCGCGCGTGTTCGGAGCCGACGAGATCACGCCGCTGAGAAAGCTCGAGCGCGGGCTGTACCTCCTTGGGCTGTCCAACGGCCCCACCCTCGCATTCAAGGACATCGCGCTTCAGCTCCTCGGCAGCCTGTTCGAGCGGATCCTCGAGGACAGGAACGAATCCCTGAACATCCTGGGGGCGACCTCGGGCGACACCGGCTCCGCGGCGGAATACGCGATGCGCGGCAAGAAGGGCATCCGGGTGTTCATGCTGTCGCCGAACGCCCGCATGTCGAGCTTTCAGCGGGCGCAGATGTTCTCGCTGCAGGACCCGAACATCCACAACCTCGCGGTGAAGGGCGTGTTCGACGACTGCCAGGACCTCGTCAAGGCGGTCAACGCCGACGCCGCCTTCAAGGCGCGCAACCGGATCGGCGCGGTGAACTCCATCAATTGGGCGCGCGTCGCGGCGCAGATCGTGTACTACTTCAAGGCCTACTTCGCGGCCACCCAGGCCGACTCCGAGCAGGTCGATTTCGCCGTGCCGTCGGGCAACTTCGGCAACATCTGCGCCGGCTACGTCGCGCGGCGCATGGGGCTGCCGATCCGGCGGCTGATCCTCGCCACCAACGAGAACTCGGTGCTGGACGAGTTCTTCCGCACCGGCCGCTACCGCGTGCGCCGCAAGGTGCACGAGACCTCGAGCCCTTCGATGGACATCTCCAAGGCGTCGAACTTCGAGCGCTACGTGTTCGACCTCGTCGGCCGCGAGGGCGCGCGGGTGAGGGACCTCTGGCGGCGCCTCGACCAGGACGGCGAGTTCGACCTTTCGCGCTCGCCCTGGTTCGCGGCGGTGCGCGCGAGCGGCTTCGTATCGGGCTCGAGCAGCCACGAGGATCGCCTCCGGACCATCCGCCTGGTCCACGAGCGCTTCGGCGTCGTCATCGACCCGCATACCGCGGACGGCGTGAAGGTCGGCCTCGAGCACCGCGAGCCGCTGGTGCCGCTCATCTGCCTCGAGACCGCGCTGCCGGCGAAGTTCGCCGCCACCATCCGCGCCGCGCTGGGGCGCGTGCCCGAGCGCCCCGCCGAGCTTGCCGACCTCGAGAAGCGGCCGCAGCGCTTCGAGGTCGTGGCGAACGACCCCGAGGCGCTCAAGCGCCGCATCGAGGCCGCGCTGTGAGGGCAGGATGAAAGCCGAAAAGAACGTCCTCGGCGGCGAGCTGCGCGCGTGCAGCTACGCGCCGCTCACCGGCTACTTCCGGGACGGCTGCTGCGCCACGCACGACCAGGACGGGGTCGCGCACCTCGTGTGCGTGCAGGTGACCGACGCGTTCCTCGAGTTCAGCGTGGCGAAAGGCAACGACCTCGTCACGCCGCGCCCCGACCTGCGCTTCCGCGGGTTGAAGCGCGGCGACCGGTGGTGCCTGCACGTGCTGCGCTGGGTCGAGGCCTGGGAGGCCGGCCGCGCGCCGCGCGTGGTGCTCGAGGGCACGCACGAGAACGTCCTCAAGTACGTGCCGCTCTCGGCGCTCAAGCGCCATTCGCTCGATCTGAACTGATCATGCCTCCAGTGAACGCGCGCCTTAACGTCGTCCTTCTTCTCTTGCTAGCAGTCCTGGCCGGTGTGGCCGAGGCGCAGACCTGGCCAACCCGCTTCGTGCGCGTCGTGGTGCCGTTTCCTCCCGGCGGTGGCACCGACGCGATCGCGCGCGTCGTCTCGGCCCAGCTCTCGGTGCAGGTCGGTCAGCAGGTGGTGGTGGAAAACAAGGGCGGCGGCGCCACCAACATCGGCACCGAGATGGTCGCGCGCGCCGAGCCCGACGGCTACACGCTGCTGCTCCAGTCGATGCCGCTCGCGGTGAACCGCTTCCTCTTCGCGTCGCTTCCCTACGATCCGCTCGCCGACCTCGCGCCGGTGATCCTCCTCTGCGACTACCCGAACGTCATGGCCGTGCCGGTGACTTCGCCCGCGCGCTCGGTCGCCGAGTTCATCGCGTATGCCAAGTCCAACCCGGGCAAGGTCACCTTCGCCTCGTCCGGGCACGGCACCTCGGTCCATCTCTCGGGCGAGCTCTTCAAGCGCATGGCCGGGATCGAGATGACCCACGTCCCTTATCGCGGCGCCGGGCCCGCGCTCCAGGACCTCGTGCCGGGGCGCGTCGACGTGATGTTCAACAACATCGGCGCGGTGATGCCGCTCATCAAGGGCGGCAAGCTCCGCGCCCTCGGCGTCACCACCGCGAAGCGCACCCCGGCGCTGCCCGAGCTCGCGCCGATCGCCGAGTCCGGCGTGCCGGGATTCGACGTGTCGTCCTGGTACGCGCTCTTCGCGCCGGCGAAGACCCCGCCCGACATCATCCGCAAGGCGAACGCCGATACGCGCGCCGCGCTCGCCGTCCCCGCCACGCGCGCGCGCCTCGAGGAGCTCGGCGTGGTGGTCATCGGCTCCTCGCCGGAGGCCCTCGGCGCCCACCTGCGCTCCGAGATGGACAAGTGGGGCCCGGTCATCCGCGAGGCTGGAATCAAGGGCAGCGACTAAGCCCATGACGCTTCGCGCCTTCGTGAACAAAGTAGATGGCGTCTCCGAGCGAACGCTCTTGTGGGCGAATCTGGCGCTAGGTTGCCTTGTTGGTCTTGCGCACGGAAGCGCGCTGGCTGTTACCTATGTGAAGCCGACGCCGGATGCCGGCTCCATTCGGCAGCTCGCTTCGATATCCCTTCCGCTTGCAGCCGCAATTGTTCTGACTTCGGCCGCCGCACTCTTTCGCGTGGACTTCAGACGGCCTGCGCTGGCCATCCACGGCCTGATCTTCGCGGCCGCGGCGGTGGTCACGCTGCTTTGGGCGATGAGTATCCTCGCCTGGGGTCCGCCACGCGGCAGGTTCGTGTGGTCCGTCGGCATGATGACTGCACTCGTGGCCTATAGCTTCTTCGTCGCTAGCCGGTACAGCATGCCTAGATCATTCCGAGAGCACGGCGCAGTTTTCTATGCGCCGCTGTTGGCTCTTGCGGTCTGTCTGCCGATTGACGTGGCCGTGTTCGTCAAGACCTTGAGCGAAATCACGAGAGGGTTCGGCTAGCGTTAGGGCGCGGAGCCATGGTGCCGCGGGTATGAAGCTTTTCGCGATGATGACGCTTACCTATTGGCGAAACAAACAGTTTGAAAAAGCATCCGAGAATCCTCCCAAGGATGCAGGCACCTAACGGCTCCATCGAGGCGCAGGAAGGGGAAGGGCATGTTCGGCTTTGGCAATAAGCGCCAGATCGAAGACAAGATGGCCGAATGGCTGGCGCACCCGAATGAGTTCGGCGTTCGACCGGAAAGCGTTCGCTTCAAGAAGACGTACAAGGCCAAGCTCATCACCTATGGGAACGTCGAGATTCACCTCGTCGAGTACAAGATGCCGGACGGCACGACCGGCCGGGGCTTCGTGAATGGCGGCCTGACGTGGTCGTTTCTCGGCGAGGAGGTCAACGCGCTCAAGGACGACGATCTCTTCGTTGCCTACTGCGGCTGGGCATGGCTCTTTCCCGCTCTTCAGGGCGGTACCGTTCAGACCGACTTCACGTCCAGCGGCGAGGAGGCCAGGTACCTGGCGAAGAAGAAGCAGGAAGGCCTGAGGCAGATCGAGGTCACGGCGCGATACAAGATTGGAACGAGCGAGCTCACGGAATTCAAGGCGCTGCGCGACGGCAGTCCGGTAAAGGGCGCGGGCGATTCGACCGCGGAAGTGGAACTTGCGCAGTCGGATGCAAGGTTCAATCTGCCGAGCATCTATTTCCTGCTCGGGCAGCAGGTGATCCAATCGATCCGGTGAGCAGCCGCGGGTTTCTGCAACAATAGCCGCATGCTCGAGGCGGCGGAGCTCGAATGCGAGCGTGGCGCGCGGACCCTGTTCCGCGGGGTCTCGTTCGTCCTGCGCCCGGGCGAGTTGCTTCGTGTCGCGGGGGCGAACGGAAGCGGTAAGACGAGCCTCCTCCGGATCCTCTGCGGCCTCTCCCGCCCGAGCGCGGGCGAGGTGCGCTGGAACGGCCAGCCGATCGCCGGCATCAAAGAGGACTATGCGCGCGAGCTCGTCTACATCGGCCACGCGCCGGCGGTGAAAGATGACCTCACTCCGCGCGAGAACCTCGAAATCAGCTGCCGCCTCGCCGGCCGAGCGGCGAGCGCCTTGGCGCTCGCCGCGGCGCTCGAGCGGCTCCGAGTGCCCGAGCTGCCCGTGCGCAAGCTCTCGCAGGGACAGCGCCGGCGCGCGGCGCTCGCACGCCTGCTGGTGTCCGAAACGCCGCTGTGGCTCCTCGACGAGCCGTTTGCCACCCTCGACGCCGAAGGTATCTCGCTTGTCGATGGCCTCATGGGAAAACAGGTGGACGGCGGCGGGGCGGTGGTCTACACGACGCACCAGGAAGCGGGCAGCCGCAGCACCCGCGTGGTCGACCTGGGCGCCGGCGCCTAGATGCTGGCGCTCGCGCGCACGGTCGTCCACCGCGACCTGCTTCTCGCGCTGCGCCGGCGCAGCGACGTCGGCACCGCGCTCCTTTTCTTCGTCATCGTCGCGAGCCTCTTTCCGCTCGGCGTGGGCGCCGAGCCGAACCTGCTGCGCGCCATCGCCCCGGGAGTCATCTGGGTCGCGGCGCTGCTTTCCTCGATGCTCTCGCTCGGGCGGCTCTTCGCCGCCGACTACGCCGACGGCACGCTCGAGCAGATGCTGCTCGCCGCCGCGCCCCTTGGCGTGGTGGTGGCGGCGAAGACCTTCGCGCACTGGCTCGTCTCGGGCCTGCCGCTCGTCGCGATCGCGCCGCTCATCGCCCTGCAGTACGATCTTGCCCCCGGACTCTACGGCGTGCTCGCTCTATCATTGCTCCTGGGCACGCCGGTGCTGAGCCTGATCGGGGCGATCGGTGCCGCGCTGACCCTCGGGCTGCGCGGCGGCGGCGTGCTGCTCGCGCTGCTCGTGCTGCCGCTTTACGTCCCGGTGCTCATCCTTGGCGCCGGAGCCGTCGAGATGGCGGGTGCGGGCCTCGACCCCGAAGGGGAGCTGCTGCTGCTCGGCGCGGCTCTCGTGGTCGCGGCGGCTTTTTCGCCGTGGGCGATCGCCGCTGCATTGCGCATCTCCATGGAATGACCCAAGCCATGAATTCCAATTCGACGGTCCGCTGGTTCTGGTTCGCTTCGCCGCAGACTTTCTTCCCGCTCGCCGGCTCGATCGCGCGCTGGTGCGCCGTGGGCGCGGTGCTGCTCGCGCTGGCGGGCCTTTACGTAGGGCTGGTGGTGGCGCCCACCGATGCGCAGCAGGGCGAGGTCTACCGCATCATCTTCATCCACGTGCCCGCGGCGTGGATGTCGATGTTCATCTATCTGGTGATGGCCGGCTGGGCCGCCATCGGCCTCGCGTTCAACACGCGGCTCTCGTTCATGATGGCGCAGGCGCTCGCGCCGACCGGGGCGCTCTTCACCTTCATCGCGCTGTGGACCGGATCGTTGTGGGGCCGGCCGACGTGGGGCACCTACTGGGTGTGGGACGCGCGCCTCACGTCGGAGCTGATCCTCCTCTTCCTCTACCTCGGCTTCATGGCCCTGCACGCGGCGATCGACGATCCACGGCGCGCCGACCGGGCCTCGGCGCTCCTCGCCATCGTCGGCGCCGTGAACGTGCCGATCATCTACTACTCGGTGCTGTGGTGGAACACGCTGCACCAGGGCGCATCGGTGAGCCTTACCCGCGCGCCCAGCATGGCCGCGACCATGCTCACCGGGATGCTGCTCATGGCGCTCGCCTTCTGGGCGTACTCGATCGCGGCGGTGCTGGTGCGCGTGCGCTGCATCATCCGGGAGCGCGAATGAGCCACGGCTTCTTCCTCTGGGGCGCCTACAGCGTGACCTTCGTGGCGCTCGCGCTGGAGGTGATCTTTCTTTTCCGCCGTTCGAGGCGCGCCGGGCCTCCCCGGCAGATAAAATGATGGCATGAAACCCAGACACAAGCGCATGGCGGCGATCGCGCTCGGCCTGGTCGCCCTCGGCATCGCGACCGCCCTGGTGCTGACGGCGTTCCAGAAGAACCTGGTGTTCTTCTTCAGCCCGACCCAGGTGGCGGCGAAAGAGGCGCCGCTCGGCCGCACCTTTCGCATCGGCGGCATCGTCGAGCCGGGCAGCGTCAAGCGCGAGGGCGTGGAGGTGCGCTTCGCCGTGACCGACACGGCGAAGGCCATCCCGGTGGTCTACCGCGGCTCGCTCCCCGACCTCTTCCGCGAGGGCAAGATGGTCGTGGCGCAAGGCCAGCTCGGCGCCGATGGCACGTTCCAGGCGCGCGAGGTGCTCGCCAAGCACGACGAGAACTACATGCCGCCGGAAGCCAAGGAAGCCGTCGAGAAGGCGCACCGCGCCGCGAAGAAAGCGAACCCATGATTCCCGAGCTCGGACAGTTTGCGCTGGCACTCGCGTTGGCGGTGGCCCTGATCCAGGGGATCCTGCCGCTCGCGGGCGCGGCCAAGGGCAACCTTGCCTGGATGGCGCTCGCGCGGCCGGCGGCGCAGGCGCAGGCGGTGCTGATCGCCGCGGCCTTCGGCTGCCTCGTCTACAGCTTTGTCAGCAACGACTTTTCGGTCCAGTACGTCGCGATGAACTCCAACAGCGCGCTGCCGCTTCACTATCGCATCGCCGGCGCCTGGGGCGGGCACGAGGGCTCGCTCCTCCTCTGGTGCCTGATGCTCGGTGTGTGGACGACGGCAGTGACCCTCTTCAGCGCCCACCTGCCGGAGGAGATGACCGCGCGCGTGCTCGGCGTGATGGGGCTCGTGAGCGCGGGCTTCATCGCTTTCATGCTCTTCACCTCCAACCCGTTCGATCGCCTGTTCCCCGCGGCGCAGGACGGCCGCGACCTGAATCCCCTCCTGCAGGATCCGGGCATGGTGATCCACCCGCCGATGCTTTACATGGGGTACGTCGGGTTCTCGGTTGCCTTCGCCTTCGCCGTGTCGGCGCTTCTCTCGGGCCGGCTCGACGCGGCCTGGGCGCGCTGGTCGCGGCCCTGGACCACGGTGGCGTGGGCGTTCCTCACCTGCGGCATCGCGCTCGGCAGCGGCTGGGCCTACTACGAGCTCGGTTGGGGCGGTTGGTGGTTCTGGGATCCGGTCGAGAACGCGTCCTTCATGCCTTGGCTCGTCGGCACCGCGCTCATCCATTCGCTCGCCGTCACCGAGAAGCGCGGCGCGTTCCGCAGCTGGACGGTGCTCCTCGCCATCATCGCTTTCGGCCTGTCGCTCCTCGGCACCTTCCTCGTGCGCTCGGGCGTGCTCACCTCGGTGCATGCCTTCGCAACCGACCCAAGGCGCGGCATCTTCATTCTCGGCCTCTTCGCGTTCATGATCGGTGGAGCGCTCGCGCTCTATGCGTGGCGCACGGCGCGCATCGGCCTCGGCGGCGAATTCGCCCCGGTGTCGCGCGAGTCGCTGCTGCTCGGGAACAACGTCTTCCTCGCCGCGGCCGCGGGCACCGTATTCCTCGGCACGCTCTATCCGCTTCTCATCGACGCCCTCGGCGTGGGCAAGATCTCGGTGGGGCCGCAGTACTTCGAGGCGGTGTTCGTGCCGCTCATGGCGCCCGCGCTCTTCCTCATGGGCGTGGGCCCGCTCGCGCGCTGGAAGCGCGCCAGCCTGCCCGAGCTCGCGGTGCTGCTGCGCTGGGCGCTCGGAATCAGCCTCGCGCTCGGTGTTCTTCTGCCTTTCCTCTTCGGCGAATGGCACGCGCTGGTCGGCTTCGGCCTTGCCCTCGCCGCATGGATCGTCATCAGCGGATTTTTGACTCTGAAGAAGAGACCACGGGATTCCAGAGCGTATTGGGGCATGCTGATCGCCCATTGCGGCGTGGCGGTGTTCGTGGTCGGGGTCACGCTGGTGAAGGGCTACGAGAGCGACCGCGACGTGAAGATGCGCCCGGGCGACACGGTCGAGCTCGCGGGCTACGTGTTCCGCCTCGAGAGCGTCTCGCCGGTGCGCGGCCCGAACTACACCGCCGCCCAAGCCAGGATCGACGTTACAAGGAATGGGAAACCCGTAACCACGATGTATCCGGAACGGCGCATGTACCCGGTGGCCGAGCAGGTGATGACCGAGGCGGCGATCCATCCTGGCCTCACGCGCGACCTCTACGTGTCGCTCGGCGACGCGCTCGAGGAGCCCGGCGGCAAGCAGGCCGGGAAGCAGGGCGCCTGGCTCGTCAAAGTACAGCATAAGCCCTTCGTCGACTGGATCTGGGCGGGCTGCCTGATCATGGCCATCGGCGGCGTGTGCGCCGCGAGCGACCGCCGCTACCGCTTCTCGGTCCAGCGGGCGAGGACCGCCGAGGTCGCGGCCTACGACCCGCGGGTCGGCGCTTGAGATTCTGGCTTCTTATCGGGGGATTCCTGGTCCTGGTGGGGTTGCTCGCGGTCGGGCTGCGGCTCGACCCGCGCGAGGTGCCTTCGCCCCTCATCGGCAAGCCCGCGCCGGCGTTCGAGCTGCCGCTGCTGCAGCAGCCCGACAAGAGCTTCTCGCAGAAGGACATGCTCGGCACGGTGTGGGTGATGAACGTGTGGGCCTCGTGGTGCCCGCCGTGCCTCGTCGAGCATCCTGTCGTGAGCGAGTTCGCGCGCTCGGGCATCGCGCCGGTCGTGGGCCTCAACTACAAGGACGCGCGCGAAGACGCACTGCCGTGGCTCAAGAGGAACGGCGATCCCTTCAAGGTCACGGTTTTCGACGCGGCCGGCCGGATCGCGATCGACTACGGCGTGTACGGCGTTCCCGAGACCTACGTGATCGACCGCAAGGGCATCATCCGCTACAAGCGCGTCGGGCCGCTGACGCCGGAGATCGTTCAGAAGAAAGTCCGTCCCCTGATCGAGGAGCTGTCGAAGCGTGGCTAGGCTCCTGCTCGTTCTTCTCTTTGCTCTCCCGGCGTTTTCGCAAGAGAAACCGACCCTGGAGAGGCGCGTTAACGACCTGGCGCACGAGCTGCGCTGCCTCGTGTGCCAGAACCAGACGATCGCCGACTCCAACGCGCCGCTCGCGCAGGACCTGCGCAACCAGATCCGCGAGCAGCTCCAGGACGGCAAGAGCGAGCGCGAAGTGATCGACTTCATGGTCGCGCGCTACGGCGATTTCGTGCTCTACCGGCCGCCGTTCAAGGCCGCCACCGTGGCGCTCTGGACCGGTCCGTTCGTGCTGCTCCTGCTCGGCGCATGGCTTCTCGTTCGCCGGGTGAGGAAGAAGGCACCGCCGCCCGGGCTCACCGAGGCCGAGCGCCGCCGCGCCGCCCAGCTCCTCGAATGACGCTCTTCTGGCTGGTCGGCGCCGTGGCGGCGGCTGCGGTCATCGCCTGGGTGCTGCGGCCCCTGCTCGCGCGAAAAAAAGCCGCGCCTCCGTCGCGCGCTGCCGCGAACGTCGCGATCTACCGCGACCAGCTGCGCGAGCTCGATGCCGACCTCGCCGCGGGCACGCTGGCGCGAGAGGACTACGAGCGCGCGCGAGCCGAGCTCGAGGCACGCGCGCTGCGCGATGCCGGCCAGCCCGACGCGCCGGCGGCGGGGCCCGCGCCGCCGGCGCTGCCATCGGGCCGCCGCTTCGCCTGGGCGCTCGCCGCGGCGGTGCCGCTCGCCGCGGTGGCGCTCTACGTCCTCGTCGGCAATCCGGGCGCCATCGACCGCGAAGCCCAGCTGCACGCTTCGCGCGCCCAGGTCGAGGCCATGGTGGGGCGGCTCGAGGCGCGCCTGCGCGAGAACCCCGACGACGTCAACGGCTGGAAGCTCCTTGGGCGCTCCTACGGCGTGATGGGGCGCTACGGGGAGGCTGCCGAGGCTTACGCCAAGGCCGCGGTGCGCTCGCCCCGCGACGCGCAGCTCCTTGCCGATCTCGCCGACGTGCTGGCGATGGCGCGCGGCCAGAGCCTCCAGGGCGAGCCGGAGCAGCTTGCGCTGCGCGCGCTCGAGATCGAGCCGGGCAACCTCAAGGCGCTCGCGCTCGCCGGCTCCGCGGCCTTCGAGCGCAAGGACTACGCCGCGGCCGCGAAGCACTGGGAGCGCATGCTCGCGTACGTCGAGCCCAACTCGGAGGACGCGCGCTCAATCCAGCAGAACGTGGCGGAAGCCCGTTCCCTTGCGGGGGACGCGGGCAAGCAGGAAACCCAGAAGCAGCCCGCCAAGCCCCAAGGGGGTGTACGGGGAACCGTCTCCCTTTCTCCCGCAATGAAGGACAAGGTCTCGCCCGAGGACACGGTGTTCGTCTTCGCGCGTGCGGTCGAGGGTCCGCCGATGCCGCTCGCGGTGGCACGCGTGCGGGTACGCGATTTACCGTATCGCTTCGCGCTCGACGACTCGATGGCGATGAGTCCGGCGCTGAAGCTCTCGGCGTTTCCCAAAGTCGTGGTGACCGCGCGGGTGTCGAAGGCCGGCAGCGCGATCGCCCAGCCGGGAGACCTGCAGGGCGCGAGCGCGCCGGTGGCGAACGACGCAGCCGCCGTGAACGTCGTGATCGATGCGCAAGTGCGCTAGGGCGCTAGAACCGCGCAGCCAAGTTTGCTACCCTCGCAGTCGCAAGCGAAACGCAGGAGAAACACGATGGCCGATACGACAGAACGGCGCAAGAACCCCCGCAAGCCCGCCCAGGCGACGCCGAAGCCCGACAGCAAGCCCACCGCGACTAGCCAGGCGTCGATGCCGATGGCAGGTGGTGCAGCCAGCGAGCGCTCGAGCGAAGACACCCGGCGGCGCATCGCGGAAGCCGCCTACTTCCGCGCCAAGGAGCGCAATTTCGAGCCCGGCCACGAGCTCGAGGACTGGGTCGAGGCCGAGTCCGAGGTGATGGGCCGCATCAGCGGCGCCGACCGCTAGGCGCCGTCAGTATTCGTCGAAGATCCGCTGCAGCTCGGCAGCCTCGCGCGTGCGCGTGAGCGCCAGCATGAGGAGGATGCGCGCCTTCTGCGGAGTGAGGTTGTCCCCCCAGAGATAGAAGCGCTTGGCGTCGGCGGCGCCGGCGCGCGTGTCGCGCACGCGGCCCATGCCGCCGCGGTTGGTGATGACGACCGGAATCCCCTTGCCGGCCAGCTTCGAGAGCGTCTGCTCCATCGCCGGGCTGGGCGAGCCGGTGGGAAAGGCGGCGACGACCAGACCTTCGGCCTTGCCGCGCTCGACCGCGGCTTCGGCGAGCACGCCGTCGGCGTCCGCGTAGGTGTAGACGATGTCGACGCGCGGGAGCTTCTGCAGCGCGCCGACGTCGAACGGCGTGGCGCCGGTGTGCTTGCGGATTGGCTGGCGGTAGAACGTCACCCGGTCGTCGTCCACGAAGCCGAGCACGCCGAGGTCCTTGCCGCTGTAGGTCTCGAGGCGGTAGCTGATCTCCTTGGTCACCTCGCGCGCCGCGATGATGGTGTCGTTCGTGACGACGAGCGCGCCCTTGCCGCGCGCGGCGTCGCTCGCCGCGACGCGCACCGCCTGCAGGAAGTTCTTCGGGCTGTCGGAAGACAGCGTGCTGAACTGGCGCTGCGCGGCGGTGAGCACCACGGGCTTGTCGCTCTTGACCGTGAGGCCCAGGAAGTAGGCCGTCTCCTCGACGGTATTCGAGCCATGGGTGACCACGACGGCCTTCACGCCGTCGTCCTTCGCCAGGATTTCGTTGATCCGCTTCGCCAGCGTGAGCCAGTTCGCGATCGTGATGGCGCTGCTGCCGACGCGCATCAGCTCCTCGACCTCGAGGCGAGCGACCTCCTTGAGCTGCGGGATCGCCTCGACGACCTCGCCGGCGTGCAACCGCCCGGAGGGCGTGTTCGCGATCGTGCCGCCGGTCGCAACCACCTTGATGCGCGGCAGCTTCTCCTGGGCCCTAGCATGCGCCGTCCAGAGGACCGCGATGAGCAGGAAGCTCAAGCCAATCGAAAAAGTGGAAGAAGTGCGCATGGCGAACCCCCTTTCAAGGCAGATCGACGCGGGTCCAGTCGACGAAAGGCGAGCCCCAGACCTCGATGCGGCGCATGCCCGGAAGCGGCTCGTCGTCGCGGGAGAGGTGCGTGTCGCCGTGGATCAGGATGATTTTGCGGGGGTAGCGCGCGCCGAGGTCCTGCAGGCGCTCGCGCAGCGGGGCGAAGCCGTCGCGCACGAAAGGCCTGAACGGATTCGCCTGCATCAGCACGACCAGGCCTTTCGCGCTCGCCGCGAGCTTCGCGGCCTCGTCGAGCCACGCGAACACCGCGCGCATGCGCGCCTCGTGCTCGGGATGGCGGATATGGTTGTCGGGCCCGGGCACGTTGAGCGCGACGAACACCCAGCCGTTTCGCTCCCAGCGCACGTGCTCGCAGTACTCGCCGGCTTGTTGCTCGACTTTAATGAAATTGGGACTGCAGAAAAGCGTGCGCCACGCCTTCAATCGCGCTAGCGGCTGCTTGCAGTCGCTCCACTCGTTGTCGCCGGGGATGAGGAGAAAGGGATGGCGGATGCGCGCGAACTGCTTCTTGCGCTCCTGCAGCCATCGGTCGCCGCAGGCCTGCTCGGGCGTGCTCGAGCCGATGTCGCCGACGTGCACGACGAAGGCGAGCAGCTCGGCGTTGATCCGGTCGATCACCGCGTCGAGACGCCCGATCTCGGCTTCGGCATAGGGAGCGTCGCCCAGCACGCCGAAGACCAGCGCGCCGGGTGGGAGCGGCGCTTGCGCGGCGCATGCACCGACCAGGAACAGCAAAAACAGAGAGAGGCCCCGTTTCCCGCGGGTCAAGCTCAAATTCCGTACGCCTTGCGCAGCAGCGTAAGCGGATGAGCCTTCTGCGCCTTGGGCGCTTCGTCGCCGATGCCCTGCTGGATATGGCGCGCGGCGATCGGGCAATCCGAACTCACGTAATCCGGCTGGGGCTCCGCCATCTGGCGGAACACCGGGCGGCCGATCTTCATCGAGTTCTCGAAGTACTCCTCCTTCACGCCCCAGGTGCCGTCGTGGCCGGCGCAACGCTCGACCGTCTTCACCTCGGTGTGCGGGATCGACTCGAGCAGCTCGCGGGTCTTCTGCCCCATGTTCTGCACCCGCGAGTGGCAGGGAACGTGGTAGGACACCTTTCCGAGCCCCTCGTTGAAATCGGTCTTGAGCAGGCCGGCCTTCTTCCGCGCGACGAAATACTCGAAGGGATCGAACATCGCGTCGCGCACCGCGATCGTGTCGGGGTCGTCGGGGTAGAGGAGCGGCAGCTCCTGCTTGAACATGAGCGCGCAGGAAGGCACCGCGGCGAGGATCGCGTAGCCTTCGCGAGCATAGCGCGCCAGCACTGGAATATTCTTGTTCTTTAGAGAATCCAGCCCTCGGAGGTCGCCGAGCTCCAACTTCGGCATGCCGCAGCACACCTCCTGGTCGACGACGACGAAGGGGATCTCGTTGTGCGAGAGGATCGCCGCGAGGTCGTGCCCCATCGCGGGTTCGTTGTAGTTGACGTAGCAGGTCGCGAAGATCGCCACCTTTCCGGGAGCATCGGGCGCGTCTTTCGCAGGAAATGGCTTCGACCTTTCCGCGTGGGACCGGAACGGCTTCGGCGTGTAGGGCGGAAGCTGGCGCTCTTTGTGCACGCCGAGCGCCGCCTGCATGACCGTGCGCGCGAGCGGGGTGCGGTTGACGAGATTGACCGCCTGCGCCACCACCGGGATGGCGGCGAGCTTGCCTATCGCGTCGGTCGACGAGAGCAGCCGGTCCCGCCACTTGACGCCCTTCTCGAACTTGATCGCCTTGGCGCGCAGCATCACGTGCGGGAAGTCGACGTTCCACGGGTGCGGCGGGACGTACGGGCACTTGGTCATGTAGCACAGGTCGCACAGGTAGCACTGGTCCACCACCTTCCAGTAGTCCTCCTTCTTCACGCCGTCGACTTCCATGGTCGAGGAGGCGTCGACCAGGTCGAACAGCGTCGGAAAGGTCGTGCACAGGCTGACGCAGCGGCGGCAGCCGTGGCAGATGTCGAAAATGCGCTCGAGCTCCTTTTCCGCTTTCGCCTGGTCCCAGAACTCCGGGTTTTTCCAGTCGAGCGGGTGGCGGGTGGGTGCTTCGAGCGAGCCTTCGCGCATTTGACGGCGAGACTAGTGGCGCTCGCTCAATGGCGCAAATGGAAAATCGCAATCCATTTGATTACCGCGCCCTATCGCCGCTTCGTTACAAACGGCGCACCATGGTGACCTCGGTTCCGTCGCGCGACGCTTCGGTGAAGCCGAGGCGATGGGCCAGCTCGAGCATTTCGCGGTTGTCGGCGAGGATGGTTCCGTAGAGCGCGTGGTAGCCCGCGGCGCGGGCACACGCGCACAGCCGCTCGAGCAGGGCGCGGCCGATGCCTTTGCGCTGCCAGTCGTCGCCGACTGTGAGGGCGAACTCTGCCGTCGTGCCGTCCGGGCGGGGCGCGTAGCGGCCGACTGCGACGAATCTGCCCTCGTGCAGCACCACGAGGGCGAGCTCGCGCTCGTAGTCGAGCTGCGTGAAGCGCTCGAGCAGCCGCGGCGGCAGCTCGCTCAGGTGCTGCATGAAGCGCTGGTAGCGCGAGCGCGCGGAAAGCCCGCGGAAGAACGCGAGCTCGAGCTCCACGTCCTCGGGCCGGATCGGTCGCACCGCCAGGCGCGTCCCGTCCCTCAGCCCGAGCTCGCCTTCGAGCTCGGTGGGGTAGTGGAATGTCGGGGTCAGACCCCGATTTTAATCAGGTAGCTGCCGGCAGGGTCGCGACGCGCGGCCGAAACGGCCGGTGCGCACGGTAGACCCCGGCGAGCTCCCAGTGGTCGGTCGCCGGCGCATGGCGCAGCAGGAAGCAGCGGCCGTCGTCGGCCTTGACCTCGAAGTAGCGGTGGGAGGCGTCATGCCATCGGTCGAGGATCGCGACCACCGGGAGGCGGCGCGTGCCGAGGTAGAAGACGTGGGGCTCGGCTTGGCCGCCCCGGCCGGGACATCCGTACACGCAAATCTTCATGACGCCAAATTTCCTTTCGACCCGCCGCTTGCTTTGCACTTGCAAGGAGCCGGCCACGCGTCATGCGCCGTTCGGCGGATGAGCGCCTTACCTCGCCATCGTCCTTGTCAGTACACTCGCGACCTTGTCGGAGGGGACCGGGTGCTGGCAGGCCCACAATCCGAGCGCTGCTGCAATGAAGAGAACGCTGGCAAAATTCACATGTTTCATGGCCCGTCATTCAATCAGCGACCGCGTGATGGACCTACCTGAGCGCGATGGTTCGTACGGCGCATGACCAACGAGGACATCGCGCGCGTATTCGGGGAGATCGCCGACCTGCTCGAGCTCGGCGACGAAAATACCTACCGCGTCCTCGCCTACCGCAACGCGGAACGCGAGCTGCGCTCGACCGGGTACGACCTCCCGGCACTGCTCGCTGCGGGCGAGGCCCTGCCCAGGATGCCCGGCATCGGCCCCGAGCTCTCGGCGAAGATTCGCGAGATCCACGACACCGGAACGAGCAAGACCCTGGAGAAACTGCGTAAGGATTACCCGGCGGGGGTCCTCGAGCTCCTGCGGCTGCCGGGGGTCGGCCCCAAGCGGGTGCGCCTTTTCTACCGCGAGCTCGGCGTGGGTTCCCTCGAGGAGCTCGAGCGGGCGGTACGCAGCGGACGCCTGCGCACCCTGGGGGGCTTCGGCGCGAAATCGGAACAAAGGCTGCTGGAATCGATCATGACGGTAAAATCCGGACATGCCAGGCGCCTTTAGGGCCATGATCGAGCGGGTCGGGGCCAATACGGCGACGCCGTTCCGGGTGTGCTTTCCGGACGGCGCCGAGTACCGGAACTCGGAAAGCCCGCCGGCGTTTACCCTCGTGGTCAGGGACGAGCGCGCGCTGCGGAGGGCGGCGCTCTACGGCCACGTGGGCGTGCTCGAGGCCTACTTCGACGGCGAGCTCGATATCGAGGGCAGCCTCCCCAGGGCGCTCGCCTCCGGCATGGAAGGCCGCGCGGACGATCCGACCTGGCTCGTGCGCCTGCGCAACCGCTGGCACGAGCTCACGCATGCGAACGCGAACCGCCGGCGCGCGAACCGCAACGCCGAGTTCCACTACGCGCTGCCGCCAGAGTTCTACAAGCTCTGGCTGGACGATCCGTACCTGTTCTACACCTGCGCGTACTGGGGTAACGGCGGGGGCGACGGCCCGAAGACGCTGGAGGAGGCGCAGCGCGCAAAGGCCGACCATGTCGCGCGCAAGGTATTGCTCAAGCCGGGCGAGGAAGTGGTCGACGTCGGCAGCGGCTTCGGCGGCTTTCTCATGCATGCCGCGATGCACTACGGCGTCAACATCACGAGCATCAACACCACCGGCTCGCAGGCCGAGCACGCGCGCCGGCAGATCGAGAAGTTCGGCATCAAGAACGCCGTCCAGATGCACGCGGACTTCCGGACACACCCGGGAGCAAGCGCGAAGCAGTTCGACAAAGTGGTGAGCATCGGCTGCCTCGAGCACGCGGGACGCGACCAGCTCGGCGAGGTGATCCGCTCGCACTCGGAGCTCCTCAAGCCCGGCGGCCTCGGCCTGATCCACTTCATCGGACACGTCGGCAGCACCGAGACCGACTTCTTCATCCGCAAGTACGTATTCCCCGGCGGCTGGATCCCGAGCCTCGCCGAGGTGATCGTGGCGATGGAGCAGGCTGGGCTCGAGGTGCTCGACATCGAGAACCTGCGCCGCCACTACGCGCTCACCCTCGACGTGTGGGCCGAGCGCTTCGACCGCAACTGGGAGCGCATCCGCGCGCTCGACCCGCAGCGCTTCGACGAGCGCTTCCGCCGCATCTGGCGCGTGTACCTCTACGGCTGCGCCGAGATGTTCCGCTCGCCGGCGGGCCGCACCCACCTTTTCCAGATCGTGTTCTCCAAGGGCAACGTCTCGAGCACGAGCTACCCCATGACCCGGGACTTCCTCTACGAGCGCCAACCCGCATACCAGGAAAAAAGAAGCGCTGATCGCGCAGCTTAGGCAGGGAAGCGGCGCGCTTGCTCTAAAAAAAGAGACTTCGAATCTCTTCCGCGACCGGGCGGCGCGCGAACGGCGCCGCCTCGACGTCAGCGCCTTCCGCGACGTGCTCGTGGTCGACCCGCAGGCCGGCTGGGTCGAGGCCGAGGGCATGGTGACCTACGAGGCGCTGGTCGCGGCCTGCCTGCGGCACGGCGTGATGCCCGCGGTGGTGCCGCAGCTCAAGACCATCACGCTCGGCGGCGCGCTCGCCGGCGTGGGCATCGAATCGTCGTCGCACCGCCAGGGGCTGGTGCACGACACGGTGCTCGAGCTCGACGTGCTGCTGGGCGACGGAAGCGTCGTGACGTGCACGCCGGCGAACGAGCACGCGGATCTTTTCTTCGGCTTCCCCAATTCCTACGGCACGCTGGGCTACGCGCTGCGAGTGAAGGCGAAGACCCTGCCCGTGAAGCCTTACGTGCACCTCTTTCACCTCGACTACTTCGACGGGCGCATCTACTTCCAGGAGCTCGAGCGTCGCCTCAACGCGCGCGACGCCGACTTCGTCGACGGCACCGTGTTCGCCCCCGACAAGATGTTCATCACCATCGCGCACTTCGTCGACAAGGCACCGTACGTCAGCGACTACACCTTCGAGCGCATCTACTACCGCTCGATCCCCGCGCGCCACGACGACTACCTCACGGTGCATGACTATCTCTGGCGCTGGGACACGGACTGGTTCTGGTGTTCGAAGAACGTCCTGGCGCAGAACCGGTTCGTGCGCAAGTTTCTCTATGGCCGCAAGCGCCTGGGATCGCGCCAGTACACCAAGATCATGCGCTGGAACAGCCGCATCGGCGTGACGAAGAAAGTCGAGCGCCTGCTCGGCCTGCACTCGGAATCGGTGATCCAGGACGTCGACATCCCGATCGGGCGCGCCGCCGAGTTCCTGCAGTTTTTCGCGCGCGAGATCGGCCTGTGGCCGCTGTGGGTCTGCCCCATCGGCCCGGGCGCGGCGGGGCAGAACTTCTCGCTCTATCCCATGCGCGAGGGTTGGTACGTGAATTTCGGCTTCTGGGACGTGAAGCGCACGCGCGAGGCGTATCCGCCGGGCCACTTCAACCGCATGATCGAGCGCAAGGTGGTCGAGCTCGGCGGCATCAAGTCGCTCTACTCCGACAGCTTCTTCCCGCGCGATGAATTCGAGCGCCTCTACGGCGGCGACACCTACCGGCAGCTCAAGGCGAAGTACGACCCGGGCAACGTCCTTCCGGGCCTCTACGAGAAGTGCGTGCTGAGAGCGTAATTCGGGGTCAGAGCCCGAATTTGTCGAACCCTTAGAGGGTCGTGCGCACCATGGTGCCGTGGGTCTTCTCGAACTGCGTCTGGCAGCGGATGCAGCGCTCGGCGCCGGGGTTGGCGCGCAGGCGCTCGAAGCCGATGTCCTGGCCGCAGTTGCTGCAGGTGCCGTAGCTCCCGTCTTCCAGCCGCGCATGCGCGGCGTCTAGCGTGCGCAGCTCGGCGAGATCGCGCGAAGCCTCCGCCTGGTCCAGGTCCTGGATCAGGCTCTGCACCGACTCGTCGCCGGGATCGGGCACCGCGCCGACGACCTGGTCGAGGCCGTCGGTGCGCATCCGGTCGAGGTCCTGTCCCAACTCGCGCAGCAGCGCGCCGCGGCGCTGCTCGACGATGGCTTTCAATTCCTCGCTCTGCTGTGGTGTAAGTGCCATGGGAATGCCTCCCGCAAGGTCCATGCCTGTCACGCGCCGAAGCGCGCGCGCGGATTGAAGCGCGACACGCTGCGGAGCTCCTCGAACAGCTTTTTCTCGGGCTCGGTCAGCGGGTTGGGCGCCTCGATGCTGAGCACGGCATAGAGGTCGCCCGCGCCGCCGCCGGGCTGCGGCAACCCCTTGCCGGCCAGGCGCAGCTTCTGCCCCGCCTTGGACCCCGGCGGAACTTTCATGGTGACGCGCCCGGTCATCGTCGGGATGTCGACCTGGGCACCGAGCGCCGCCTCCCACGGGGCGAGGGGGACCTCGAGGTCGAGGTCGTGACCGCTCACGCGGTAGAGCGGGTGGGGCTCGAGGTGGATCTGCAGGTAGAGGTCGCCCGGGGCGCCGCCATTCGTGCCCGTGCCGCCCTTGCCGCGCAGCCGCAACCGCTGGCCGTCGGTCGCGCCGGGCGGAATGCGCGCGGTGAAGCTTCGGCCGTCGAGCTGGACCGTGCGCTCGGTGCCGCGGAAGGCTTCGTCCAGCGTGAGGCGCACCGGGACTTCGAAATCCTCGCCGGGGAAGGCCATGGCGGGGCCGCGCCGCGCGCCGCGGCCGAAGCCGGTCGCGCGTCCGAAGGCGCCGAGCGATTCGAACAGGTCGCCCAGGTCGACCCCGCCCAGGTCCTCGCCGCGGCCGCTGCCGAAGCGCTCGAACCAGTCGGGCGGCGGACGGAAGTCCTGCCCGGGCCGGAAGCCGCTGCCGAGGCTGTCGTAGGCGGCGCGCTTTTCCTTGTCGCGCAGCGTCTCGTAGGCCTCCGAGACCTCCTGGAACTTCTCCTTGGCGTTCGCCTCCTTGGAGACGTCCGGGTGGTACTTGCGCGCGAGCTTGCGGTAGGCCTTCTTGATCTCGTCCTCGCCGGCACTGCGCTCCACGCCCAGGATCTTGTAGTAATCCTTGTATTTCATAACCCAATCAGATTGGGGCGGGAAATTCGGGGTTAAAGCTTCCTGCGCAGGCCGATTATCCTACGCAGCACGGCTGCGGGGCGCGCCGCTTCGTCCTACAACTTCACCAGGCCGAGGATGCCGATGACGATCAGGTAGATCGCGACGATGTAATTGAGCAGGCGCGGTACCGCGAGGATGAGGACGCCGGCGATGAGGGCCACAACGGGCTGGATGGCTACGTACATCCCGCGAGCCTACGGAGGCATTGCTACGCGGCAGCGCTCGCACCTCTAGTGCGTTCGGCAATGGTGTAGGCGAGCATCCCGACCAGCATCGCGGCGACGAACACGGCGGCCTTGTCCTGCCCGGAGCCGAAGCAAACCAGCGCCGGACCGGGGCAGAAGCCGGCGAGTCCCCAGCCGATTCCGAACACGATGCTGCCGCCGATCAGGCGCGCGTCGAGGTCCCGGCGCCGCGGCAGCTCCATCGCGCCGCCGAGGAAGCCGCGGGCGCGCAGCCCGGCCAGGCGGAAAGCGAAGAAGCCGACGAGGATCGCGCCGGCCATCACGAAAGCGAGGGAAGGATCCCAGCGCCCGGCGATGTCGAGAAAGCCGATGACTTTGCCCGGATCGGTCATCCCGGAAAGGATGAGGCCGACGCCGAACACGAGTCCCGCGAGAAATGCGCCAAGCGCGCTCATGCGACCTGCCGCCACAAGAAGACCGTCGCCATGCCGGCGAGCATGAACGAGGCAGTGGCGACGAGCGAGCGTGGCGACAGGCGCGAGATGCCGCACACGCCGTGGCCGCTGGTGCAGCCCGAGCCGTAGCTCGTGCCGATGCCGACGGCGAGGCCGGCGATGACCAGCGTAGCGAAGCTCGCGTCGATCCTTGGAAAAACCGAAGTTCCGAAAAGTCGCATGAGCGCGGGAGCGACGAGCAGGCCACCGATGAAGGCGAAGCGCCAGCCGATCTCGCCGGGACGCGGCGTGAGCAGGCCGCCGAGGATGCCGCTCACGCCCGCGACGCGTCCGTTCAGGAGCACCAACATCGCCGCGGCGATGCCGATCAGGAGGCCGCCCGCGAACGAGGTCCAGGGCGTAAAGTGGCTCCAGTCGATGGTCACGCCGTAGACTATATTCGAGATGAAGCTCGTATTGATCATTGCCGCAGCTCTCGTCAGCGCCGCGGCCGCGCAATCACCCCATAGCCACCGCCACAGCTTCGGGGATGCCGAAAAGTGGTCTCACGTGTTCGACGACCCCGAGCGCGACGCGTGGCAGAAGCCGCACGCAGTGCTCGAGGCGCTCGCGCTCAAGCCCGATGCCGCGGTTGCGGACCTCGGCGCGGGCACCGGCTACTTTTCCGCGCGGCTCGCCAACATGTTCCCGAAGGCGACGGTCTACGCCGTGGACGTGGAGCCGCAGATGGTGAAATACCTGGGCGAGCGCGCGAAGCGGGAAGGTCTTGCCAACCTGAGGCCGGTGCAGGCTACCTCGGGCGACGCGCGCCTTCCCGAAAAGGTCGACCTCGTGCTGCTGGTCGACGTGTATCACCACATCGAGGCACGCGAGCGGTACTTCCGTCAGCTTGGCGCGTCGCTGCGGCCTGGCGCGCGCATCGCGGTGATCGACTTCCGGCTCGATTCGCCCGAAGGCCCGCCCGTGGCCGCGCGCGTCGCGCCCGAACAGGTCACCGCGGAGCTCGCGCGGGCGGGCTATGCGCTCGTCACGGAGCACCGCTTCCTGCCGCGACAGTATTTCCTGGTCTTCGGGGTGGCAAATCCCGCGCCACGGCGCTAAGCTGGGCGCCGCAGGAGAGCCATGCACGCCGCGCGCAGCACCGTTGCGCTCGTCCTCGCGGGAGGCCGCGGCGAGCGCCTGCGGCAGCTCACGGACTGGCGCGCCAAGCCCGCCGTCCCCTTCGGCGGCAAGTTCCGCATCATCGACTTCACGCTGTCCAACTGCGTGAATTCCGGAATCCGGCGCATCGGCATCTGCACCCAGTACCGCGCCCAGAGCCTGATCCGCCACGTGCAGCGCGGCTGGAGCTTCCTCGACGGCCGCTTCAACGAGTTCGTCGAGCTGATGCCCGCGCAGCAGCGCGAAAGCGCCGAGTGGTACCGCGGCACGGCGGACGCGGTCTACCAGAACCTCGACATCCTGCGGCAGCACGATCCGGAGCACGTGCTGGTGCTCGCGGGTGATCACGTCTACAAGATGGACTACGCCAAGATGCTCGCGCAGCACGTCGCGCGCGGCTCGAAAGTGACGCTCGCGTGCACCGAGGTGGCGCTCGCCGACGCGGTGAACTTCGGCGTGGTGCAGGTCGACGAGCGCGGCCAGGTGCGCGCGTTCCAGGAGAAGCCGGCGCGCCCGTCGCCGCTGGCGGAGCGGCCCGATGCGGCGCTCGCGAGCATGGGCATCTACGCGTTCGACGCCGAGTTCCTCTACGAGGAGCTCCGTGCCGACGCGCGTGACCGCTCTTCGGGACACGATTTCGGCAAGGACATCCTGCCGCGGCTGGTGAAGCTCGGCATTCCCGTGCACGCGCACCACTTCTCCGAGAGCTGCGTCAACATGGCGCGCGGCCAGCCCTACTGGCGCGACGTCGGCACCGTGGATGCGTACTGGGAAGCGAACCTCGACCTGACCCAGGTCGTGCCCGACCTCAACATGTACGATCAGGATTGGCCGATCTGGACCTGCCAGGAGCAGCTTCCGCCGGCCAAGTTCGTGTTCGACGACGACGAGCGCCGCGGCTACGCGCTCGACTCACTGGTTTCGGGCGGCTGCATCATCAGCGGCTCGAAGCTCAAGCGCTCGCTTCTCTTCAGCAACGTCCACGTGCACAGCTACTGCACGATCGAGGACTCGGTGATCCTGCCGAACGTCGACATCGGGCGCGGTGTCATCCTGAAGCGCGCCGTCGTCGACAAGGACTGCAGGCTTCCTGACGGGCTCGTCGTCGGCGTCGATCCGGACGAGGACCGGAAGCGCTTTCACGTCACGCCGAAGGGCGTTACCCTCGTCACGCCGCAGATGCTCGGGGCCGGCTAGACAACTATTTCAGTGGAGCGTGCGCGCGAAGGTGCGGCCGCGCAGCGCGTCGACCGCCTGCGGGTCTTCGTCGATCAGCTCGAGCAGCGCCACCGAGATCTCGCCGAGCAACTGCTCGGAGCTGCCGTAGGTCGTGGTGGCGACGTCGGCGAGGTAGAGGCCCGCTTCGAGCTGTCCGGACACGCGCTCGCGCGTCAGGGTCTCGGCGTCCTGCACCGAGAATCCGCACAGCTCCGGGTGCATCGTGAAAATGTCGCTGACGGCGGCGTGGACGGTTTTCATCGGTTCATCCTTCATGCCTGATTCGGCATGTAGGACAGTGCGCGCCGCGCGTGTCAATGCCGTTTCGTCCTGGCGCCGGAGTATTTAATTTGAAACGCGAAGCGATCCATTTGTCCCCGCCGCGTACAAACGGGGGAGCCTTCGCGCGCCCGCGCATGGTCGAATCGAAGCTTCATGAACCCCCCTTCGCTCATCAACCGCCTCCTGGCGTCGGGGTTCGTGCTGGCGGGCGCGCTCGGCGTCGTGCTGCTGATATGGCCGGACGGCATCACGGAGCTTGCCCCGGAGCACGTAACCGCGGGCGCGGTCGCGCGGGCGATCGCAGCGGTAGCAGCGGGCGCGGTCGGCATCATGGTGGTGCTGACGTTCTGGGATGACGACTTCCGCTAGCCGGGTTGGAATGGCGATGTGCTTGAGCGTGTATACCCGGGTAGACCATAGGGGGTCGCGTGTACAAGCACATCCTCATTCCGCTCGACGGCTCGGCGGGCGCCGAGAAGGCGATCGAGGCGGGAATCGAGCTCGCGGACAGGGCGGCAGCCAAGGTAACGCTCTTTACGGCGGTACCCGAATGCCGGTTGCGCGGTAGACCCGGCACGGCGAGCGAGGCGGCGGCGCGTTGGGACCACGAACGCGCGTCGCGCGACAGTGCGCAGACGATCTTGCTGCCGGCAGCGGCGCGACTTCGCGCGGCGGGCATCCAGTGCGACACCGCGTACGCCGAGTCCAACCGGCCGCACGCGGCGATCATCGACGCGGCGCGCGCGCGGGGCTGCGACCTGATCATCATGTCCTCGCGCGGCCGCAGCGGCTTGAGCAAGCTCTGGTACGGCAGCGAGACTCGCGCGGTGCTCAGGAATTCAACCATCCCCACGCTCGTCTACCGCTGAGCGACCTCGAGTAGTCCAGGAAGTTCAGCCAAGATTCGTCGGTCGGCGCGACGCCATCGCGCCCCGGCCGGGATTAGAATGGGACGCAAGCACGATGGCGCACGATTCGCTACCAGGGTCCGGTCCCAAGTTCGATCAGCCGCTCGAGACGCTCGCGGCCTGCCACGAGCGCATCGAGGAGAAGCTCGCCGCGCTCGAGCGGCTGGCGCCGCACCTCGAGACGCGCGGTTGCGACGCCGAGGCGCGCGCGGCCGCGCAGGCGATCCTGCGCTACTTCGACACTTCCGGCGTCCACCACCACCAGGACGAGGACCAGGACCTGTTTCCGCTGCTGCGCGCGCGCGCCGCGGCGCGGGGCCGCGCCGAGATCGCCGCCGCGATCGAGGAGCTCGAGCGCGAGCACGAGACCATGGACGCCCAGTGGCGGCGGCTGCGGCAGCGCCTGCTCGCGGTCGTCGAGGGCGAGCCGCGCCTCGCCGCCGAGGAAGTGACGCGCTTCGCCTGGCTCTACCGGCGCCACATGGACCGGGAGGGCGCGGCGGTGCTGCCGTTCGCGCGGGAAGCCCTGGACGCCGCCGAGCGCGCCGCGCTGGGCGAGCGCATGGCGGCGCGCCGCGGCATCAAGCACCAATGAAGGAATCCCTCAAGGCGGGGCTCACGCATTCGAAGCGCGTGCAGGTCGACGAGTCGCGCTGCATCGGCTTCATGGGAAAGGAAGGCGCGGTCTACGCGACCCCGCGCATGGTGAGCGACGTCGAGTACACCTGCCGCGACTTCCTGCTCGAACACCTCGATCCGGGCGAGGACTCGGTCGGCGCGCACGTCTCGATCGACCATCTCGCGCCCACGCCGATGGGCCTCGCGGCCACGATCGAGCTCAGCGTCGCCGAGGTCGACCGCCGCAAGGTGGTGTTCACCTTTTCGGTGAAGGATCCGCTCGAGGAAGTCGGCCGCGGCCGCCACGTGCGCTTCGTCGTCGACACCGCGAAGACCCGCGAGCGCCTGGCGGCGAAGCGGGCCAAGGCCGGACTTTAGTTCTTCCAGCCCCCGCCGAGCGCCTTCATCAGATCGACCGTAAAGGCGAGCCGTGCCTGGCGGTTGCGCACGAAGGCGAGCTCGGCGTCGTTGGCGGTGCGCTGCGCGTCGAGCACCTCGAGGTAGGGCGAGTAGCCCGACTCGTAGCGCACGTTGGAGAGGTCGAGCGCGTTGCGCGCCGCCTGGAGGCGCACCCAGAGCTCCTCCTCGGTGGCCGCGCTTTCGCCGACGTTGACGAGCGCGTCGGAGACTTCGCGGAACGCGGTCTCGACCGAGCGCTGGTAGCCGGCGAGCGCCTGCTCGCGCCGCGCCTTAGCCTGGTCGAGGCGCGCCTCGCGGCGGCCGGCATCGAAGATCGGGCCCGCGAGGCCGGCGCCGACCGACCAAATGCTGCCGCTCCGCGAGACCAGGTTGTTCAACTCCGCGCTCTGCGCGCCGAGCGCCGCCGTGAGCGAGATCGAGGGAAATTGCGCGGCGCGCGCCACGCCGATCTGCGCGTTGGCCGCATGCAGCGCTTCCTCGGTCGAGCGCACGTCGGGCCGGCGCTCGAGCAGCGTGGAAGGCAATCCGGCGGGCGGGGTCGGCGGCACGGGCAGCGAGAACAGATCGCCCGGGGCGAGCTTGAGGTCGAGGCGCCCCGTCAGCACCGCGAGCAGGCGCTCGGTGAGCGCGCGGGTGCGCTCGGCGTCGCGCTTCTGCACCAGCGCGTCGGAAAGCGCGCCCTGCGCCTGGTACACGTCGAGCTCCGAGGCGAGCCCGGAATCGAGGCGCGCCTTCGCGATCTCGAGCGAGTCGCGCCTTGCCAGGATCGAGGTGTCGAGCACGAGGATCTGCGCGTCGAGCGAGCGCAGCGCGAAGTAGGCCTGCGCGGTGCTGCCCGCGAGCGTGAGGCCCACCACGTCGCGCGAGAGCTGCGTGGCCGCGAGGTTGGCGCGCGCGGCCTCGCTTGCGCGCGCGAATTTGCCCCAGAAATCGAGCTCGAAGCTGGTCGAGGCGCTGACCTGGTACTGCGGGCGGTTCACCGGGATGCCGGGCTGCGGCGGCGGAATCGTCACGTTGCTCACCCGGGTGCGCGAGGCCGTGGCGCTCCCGGTCACCTCGGGCCAGTAGGCCGCGTTGGCTTCGCGCACCAATCCCGCGGCTTCGCTCACGCGAGCGATGGCGAGGCGCATGTCGGCGTTGCTCGTGCCGGCGGCGGCGATCAGCTCGTCGAGCGTGGCGTCGCTGTAGAGCTTCCACCATTCCTCGGCGACCGGCGCGGCCTCGCCTGCGCCTGCCGCGACCGGATACTCCTTGGGCAGATCCGTCGCGACGGGCCGTTCGTAGTCCGGGCCGACCGTGATGCAGCCACCCAGCAGTGCGAAGAGAAATGGAACCGCAAAGAACCGGTTCGCTCCTTTGTCTTCCCGGTTCAGATTCTTCATTGCGGCTGCGGGCGCGGCTTCTTGCGGCGCGCGACGACGACGAAGAAGAGCGGCACGAAGATCGTCGCGATGAAGGTGGCGGCGAGCATCCCGCCGACCACGCCGGTGCCCATCGAGCGGCGCGCGCCGGCGCCGGCGCCGGTGGCGATCATGAGCGGCATGACCCCCAGCACGAAAGCGAGCGAGGTCATTACGATCGGCCGGAAGCGCAGCCGCGCGGCGTTGAGCGCGGCCTCGGCGGCGCCCTTTCCCTCGAGGAAGCCCTGCTGCGCGAACTCGACGATCAGGATCGCGTTCTTGGCGGCAAGGCCGATCAGCACCACCAGGCCGATCTGGAAGTAGATGTCGTTCTCCAGCCCCCTTAAAAAAACCAGTGTAAGGGCACCCGCGACAGCGAATGGAACTGCCATGACCACGGCGAAGGGGAGGAGCCAGCGCTCGTAGAGCGCGGCGAGGATCAGGAACACCATGACGATGGCCAGGCCGAAGGCGATCGCCGACTGGCGCCCGGTGCGCTTCTCCTGGAACGCCTGCCCGGACCACGCGATGGTGTAGCCCTCGGGCAGCGCCCGGGCGGCGACCTCCTCGACCGCGCGGATCGCCTCGCCGGAAGAGACGCCTGGTCTTCCGTTGCCCAGCACGCGCGCGGCGAGGAAGCCGTTGAAGCGCTCGAGCTGCTCGGGGCCGACCACGTTCGAGGTCTGGATGAGCGACTTGAGCGGGATCATCTCGCGCGTCATCGTGGAGCGCACGTAGACCGCGCCGAGGTCCTCGGGCTGCGAGCGGAAGGGCGCGTCGGCCTGGATCTGCACGCGGTAGGTGCGGCCGAACTTGTTGAAGTCGTTCACGTAGAGCGCCGCCATGGTGCTCTGCAGGGCATCGAAGATGTCCTGCACCGGCACGCCGAGCGAGAGCGCCTTCTCGCGGTCGACCTCGACCTTGAGCTGCGGCACGGTCGGGCGGTAGAACGAGTTGATCGCGGTGAGCTCGGGATGCCGGCGCAAGTCCTCCAGGAAGGCCTGGGTCACGAGGAAGAGCCGCCGCGGATCGGTATCGGTGCGCGCCTGCAGGTAGAGCTCGAAGCCGCCCGCGGTGCCGAGGCCGCGGATCGCCGCGGGGTTGAAGGCGATCACCATGCCGTCGCGAAACGGCGCGCTTTTCTGCGCCACCTCGCGCGCCACGCGCGCGGCCGGGGCGTCGGGGCGCGCGTCCCAGGGCTTGAGCGGGATGAAGAGCGTCGAGGTATTGGTCTTGTTGCCGCCGCCGAGGAGGTCGAAGCCGACGATCCCCATCACGGTCTGCACCCCGGGCGTCTTCTGCGCGATGTCGCTCACGGCCGAGGTGAGCTTCCTGGTGCGCTCGAGCGTTGCGCCGTCGGGAAGCTGGATGTTGCCGAAGATGTAGCCCTGGTCCTCGGCAGGCACGAAGCTCGAGGGCACCATCAGGAAGAGGCCCACGCACAGCGCGATCACCGAGAGAAAGCCGACCAGCGACAGCAGCGGGTGGGCGAGGAGGCGCTCGACGCCGCCGAGGAAGCGCCGCGTGGTCCAGGCGAAGGCGCGGTTGAACGGCGCGAACAGGAACGCGAGGCGTCCGCCGTGGTGGCCGCCCTTCTGCATGAGGAGCGCGCACAGCGCCGGCGTAAGCGTGAGCGCGATGAAGCCCGAGATCACCACCGCGAAGGTGAGCGTGACCGCGAACTGGCGGTAGAGCTGGCCGGCGATTCCGCCGAGGAAGGCGACCGGGACGAACACCGCGCACAGCACGAGCACGATCGCCACGACCGCGCCCGACACCTCGCGCATCGCCTCGAGCGCCGCCTCGAACGGCGGCATGTCGTTCTCGCGCATCAGGCGCTCGACGTTCTCCAGCACCACGATGGCGTCGTCGACCACGATGCCGATGGCGAGCACCAGCGCGAAGAGCGTGAGGGTGTTGATCGAGAACCCGACCAGCCAGAGGCCCGCGAAAGCGCCGATCAGCGACACCGGCACCGCGATCATGGGAATGAGCGTCGCGCGCCAGGTCTGGAGGAAGAGGAACACCACCGCGAGCACGAGCAGCGCCGCCTCGAAGATGGTGGTGTTCACCTCCTTGATCGAGGCGTCGACGAAGCGCGTGGTGTCGAACGGAATCGAGTAGTCGACGTCCTGGGGGAAGCCGGGCCTGAGCTCCTTCATCTTCTCGCGCACCAGGCCGGCGACCTCGAGCGCGTTCGCGCCCGGCTGGAGGTAGGTCGCCATGCCGATGGTGGGCTGGCCGTCGAGCGTATTGGAGGTGTCGTAGTTGAGCGCGCCGAGCTCGATGCGCGCGATGTCCTTCAGCCTGAGCACGCCTACCGGGGCCCCCGACGGGCCTGCCGACGCGCCCTGGGCGCGCACCACGATCTCGCCGAACTGCTCGGGCTCGACCAGCCGCCCGGTGGCGGTGACGGTGTAGACCAGGTTCTGGCCCGCGGGCGCAGGCTCGGTGCCGATGCGCCCGGCGGCGTACTGGGCGTTCTGCACGCGCAGCGCCGCGGCGACCTCCGAGGTGGTGACGCCGAGCTGCGCCATCTTCTCGGTGTTGAGCCACACGCGCATCGAATAGTCGCGCGCGCCGAAGATGGTGACGTCGGCGATGCCGGGCAGGCGCTTCAGCTCGTCGACCAGGTTGATCGAGCTGTAGTTGGAGAGGAACAGCGTGTCGCGCGTCTTGTTGGGCGAGACGAGCGACACCACGAGCAGGATGTCGAACGAGCGCTTCTGCACGATGACGCCGTTCCTGCGCACCTCGTCGGGCAGGCGCGGCAGCGCGATCTGCACCCGGTTGTTGACGTTGAACACCGACTGGTCGACGTTGGTGCCCGGCTCGAAGGTCGCGGTGATGGTGAGGCTGCCGGTCGAGGACGAGGTCGAGCTGAAGAACGAGAGCTTCTCCACCCCCGAGAGCTGCTCCTCGATCGGCGCCGCGACCGTGCGCGCCAGCGTCTCGGCGCTCGCGCCGGGGTAGGTGGTGATGATCTGCACCGTCGGCGGCGCGATCTCGGGATACTGCGCGACCGCGAGGAGCTTCGACGCCACGAACCCGGCGAGCACGATCACGATCGCGATGACGCCCGCGAACACGGGACGATGAATGAAGAACCTCGACATCAACCGGCCTTTTTGCTCTGAACCGGCGTGCCTGGCCGCAGCCGCACCAGGTTGTCCACGATCACGCTGTCGCCGCTCTTCAGTCCGTCGAGCACCACCCAGTCGTTGCCGATCCAGTTGCCGGCGCGGATCGGCCGCTGGGTCGCCTTGCCGCCGTCGGCGACCCACACGAAGCGCCCGCTCTCGTTCTGCATCACCGCGGCCTGCGGCACGACGAAGGCCTGCTGGGTGCCGGCGACGACGCGCACGCGCACGTACTGCCCGGGGAGCAGCGCGAGCTTCCGGTTGGGAAGCTCGGCGCGCATCTGCACCGTGCCGGTGGCGGTGTCGACCGTCGAGGCGGAGAAGTTGAGCTTGCCGGCCTGCGGGTAGGCCGAGCCGTCGGCGAGCTCGAGCTTCACCTCGATCGTCTTCTGCTCGCCGCCGCGCACGCGCGCAAACTCGGCCTCCGACAGCGCGAAGCGCACCCAGATCGGGTCGCTGCGCGTGAGCGTGGTGAGCAGCGCCGAGTCGTTGTTGGGCGCGACGAGGCTGCCGATCGACTGCAGCGCGCGGCCGGTGACGCCGCCGATCGGCGCGGTGACGTTGGTGTAGGAGAGGTTGAGCTCGGCCTGGCGCACGCGCGCCTGCGCCACCTGCACCGTGGCGCTCGACTGGCGCGCGGCGGAGGCGGCCTGGTCGGCTTCCTTCTGGCTGATGGCGCGCCGGTCGGCGAGGCGCTTCAATCGCTCGGTTTCCTGCTGCGCGAGCTCGTCGCGCGCGAGCGCCTCCGCCAGTGTGCCGCGCGCCTGCTGCAGCTCGATCTCGAAGGGCGCGCGCTCGATCCTGAAGAGCGCCTGCCCGGCCTGCACCGCGTCGCCCTCGTTGTAGAGCTGGCGCTCGAGGATGCCCGAGACGCGCGCGCGCACCTGCACTTCGCGCGAGCCCTCGGTGCGCCCGACCGCCTCGAAGCTGACCGGCACCGCGCGCGGCGCCATCTCGAGCAGCGTCACCCCGAGCGCGTCGCCTGGAGCGGCTGTTGAGGCGGGTCCCTTTTTGCCCCCGTCCTGTGCTCCCCCGGGGGAACAGGCGGCGATCACGAACAGCAGCAGAACAGAGATCCGCTTCACGGCGCGTAAGCTCTCAGGAAGCAATCGACGATGCGCGCGGTGCGGCGCGCCTCCTTTTCCTCGCATCCCACGCCGAAGAGGCGCTTCAACCGGTCATGCCCCACCAGCATGCCGAGGAAGATCTCGGCGGCGAGCTCGGGGTCGTCGCGGCGCAGCTCCCCGGCGCCCATGGCGCGCGAAAGGTACGCGGCGAGCCGCGCGACCAGCGCGCCGGCGCCGCCGGCGTACATGGCCCGCGCCAGCGCGGGAAAGCGCGGCACCTCGGGCAACACGGTGCGCAGCGTGGCGATGCCCTGGGCGCCGAGGACGCGCTTGCGATAGGCGCGCGCGACGCGCATCAGGCCGGCGCGCACTTCGCGCGGGCCCGCGTCGAGCTCGACCAGCACGCGGCGGGTAAGATCCCGCGCCACCTCCTTGAAAAGCTCGTCCTTGCTGGGAAAATGCTGGTAGACGGTCTGCTTCGCCACCCCCGCGCGGCGCGCGATCTGGTCGACGCTCGAGCGGTAGCCGCGCGTGAGGAACTGGCTGGTGGCGGCGCGCAGCACGCGCTCGCGGTGAACCTGGGGCATGGCGAAGCTCTACTTTTTATGTTGCAGGGCGGGAACCGAACTAGACTGATGAGTCTAGCATGTCCAACCTAGACCGGGGAGTCTAGTATTTCGCAGCTTCTGCAGGGCGACGCCGCGCTCGTCACCGGCGCCGGCGGCGGCATCGGCCGGGCGCTGGCGGCGGCGCTCGCCGCCGAGGGCGCGGCGGTGTTCGGCGCCGACCTCGCCGACGCCGACCTGTCGCGCCCGGGGGAGGCCGCGCGCCTGGCCGGGGAGGCGGTGCGCCGCCTGGGCCGCGTCTCGATCTTCGTCCACGCCGCGAGCCCGCGGCGCCAGGAAAGCCAGAATGCGCTGCAGGTTACCGAGGCCGAGTGGCGCGAGATGCTGGAGGTGAACCTGAACGCCGGCTTCCTCATCGCCCAGGCGCTCGGCCGGCACATGGTCGAGCGCGCGCTGAAGGGGCGCATCCTCTTCGTCACCTCGCTCCACGCCTGGAGCCCGCGCAACCTGCCGCACTACAGCGCCTCGAAGGCGGGGCAGACCATGCTGGTGAAGGAGCTCGCGCGCGCCCTCGGCCCGCACGGCATCCGGGTGAACGCCATCGCCCCGGGCGCGATCCCCGGCGGCGGCTTCGCCGCGCCGCAGGCCCTGGCGGATAAAATCGCGCTCAAGCGCTTCGGCACGCCCGCCGAAGTCGCGGCGATGGCGGTCGCGGTGCTCTCCGAGCGCTTCGGCGCCTACGTCACGGGTACCACCATCGCCGTCGACGGCGGTATCGCGCTGCACAACTGGATCGAGCCATGAGCTACCTCGTGCGTCAGTCGGATGTGAAACCGTATTCGCCCGCCAACCACAGCGGCACGAAGAACTTCCGCCTCATCGGCCCCGAAACCGTGGGAGCCCGTCAGGTCGAAATGATTCTTGGAGAAATCGAGCGCGGCAAAGGCGCTCACCCGCACCTGCACACCGGCATCGAGCAGGTCTGCTACTTGCTCGAGGGCACGGCCCATGTCGAGATCGGCGAGGAGAAGTTCGAGATGAAGGCGGGCGAAGCCTGCTTCTTCCCCGCCGGCGTCATGCACGTCTTCACCGTCACGAGCGAGCGCGTGAGGCTCCTCGTGGTTTACGCTCCGCCGTATCTTGAAAGACCCGGTTGAAAGACCAGGCTGAGCCCTGGCTCCCGCTGAAAGGGGTCCAGGTCGTCGACTTCTCGATGTTCGTCCCGGGGCCGTTCGCCTCGGCGATGCTCGCCGACCTCGGCGCCGAGGTGACCAAGGTCGAGATGCCGGGCGGCGATCCGGGGCGCGGCTACGTCCCGGTGCAGTTCGAGACCGAGAACCGCAACAAGCGGAGCCTCGCGCTCGACCTCAAGAACCCGGCGGCGAAGGAGATCGTCCATCGCCTCGTGCGCAAGGCCGACGTCGTGGTCGAAGGCTTCCGGCCTGGGGTCGCAAAGCGCCTCTCCATAGATTTTGAATCGCTAAAGAGCGCAAACCCCAAGCTTGTTTATTGCTCGATCTCCGGCTATGGCCAGACCGGCCCGTGGCGCGAGCGCCCGGGCCACGACGTCAACTACGTCGCCGCGGCGGGCGCGCTCGCTTTCCCCGGCCAGTGGCTAAAGCCTCCGGCGCGCTCGTCGCTGCCGATCGCCGACATGGGCGGCGGCGCCTTCGCCGCGGTCGCGATCCTCGCCGCGCTGCACGAGGGGAAGGGCGCGTACCTGGATTTGTCGCTGTTCGAGACCGCGTTCTTCTGGGCGGCGATGCGCCACGGCCTCGACCCGGAGGTCGACCCGCGCGCGCACATCTTCCCGGTGAACGACGTCTTCGAGACCCAGGACGGCAGGCGCCTCACGCTCGGCATCCTCGAGGAGCACTTCTGGAAGAACTTCGTGAAGCTCGCGCCCGAGCTGGGCGAGGAGCGCTTCTCCACCGATTCTCTGCGTCGAAAGAACGGCGACGCCTTGTCGCTTGAACTGGAAAAAATCATGCGAACCCGCAAAGCGGCCGACTGGCTGAAGCTCTGCGACGAGAACGACGTGCCTGTGGATCTCTGCGTCACGCCGGGCGAGGCCGCGCGGCACCCGCAGCTCGTCGAGCGGCAGGCGACCGAGCGCGGCTACGCCAAGTTCCCGGTGTGGGCGAACGGGCGGCGCGGCGGCGCCATCCGCCGGCGCACGCCGAAGCTCGGCGAGCACACGCGCGAGATCCTGGTCGAGCTCGGCTTCGACGACGCCGAGATCGCCGATTTCCTGAAGGGCCGCGCGGTGGGCGCCTCCTGATGGCCGACCGGCGAAAGCTCGTCTGGCCAATCACGCTCATCGCTGTGGGCGTGCTTTTCCTCGCCTACAACCTCGGCTACCTCAAGTTCTCCGAGCTGAAGGACATCATCGGCACCTGGTGGCCGCTGATTCTCGTCGCCCTGGGGATTGCCGGGATCATTTCGAAGACCTAGCCGTGGACTTCGCGCTCTCCGACGAGCAGCAGCGCATCCGCGAGGCGATCGCGAAGCTCTGCATGCGCTTCCCCGACGAGTACTGGCTGAAACGCGACAGAGAAGGCGGTTTCCCGGCTGACTTTCACCAGGCGCTCGCCCGCGACGGCTGGCTCGGTGTGGCGATGCCCGAGGAATTCGGCGGCGCCGGACTCGGAATCGCCGAGGCCGCGGTGATGATGCAGGCGATCGCCGAGTCGGGCGCGGGCTTCTCCGGCGCCTCGGCAGTGCACATGAACATCTTCGGGCTCAACCCGGTGGTGGTGTTCGGAACGCAGGCGCAGAAGGAGCGCATGCTGCCGCCCCTCATCCGCGGCGAGCAGCGCGCCTGCTTCGCGGTCACCGAGCCCAACACCGGCCTCAACACGAAGAAGATCAGGACCAAGGCCGAAAAGCGCGGCGACAAGTACGTCGTCTCCGGCCAGAAGGTCTGGATCTCCACTGCCCAGGTGGCCGAAAAGGTTCTTCTCCTGGCAACAACGAACAATGGCTTGACGCTTTTCTACACCGACCTCGACCGGCGCCACGTCGAGGTGCGCGAGATCGACAAGATGGGCCGCCACGCGGTCGACTCGAACCAGCTCTTCTTCGACGGCCTGCCGGTGCCGGAAGAGGACCGCATCGGCGAGGAGGGCAGGGGCTTCGAGTACATCCTCCACGGCATGAACCCCGAGCGCATCCTCATCGCCGCCGAGCTCGTCGGCCTGGGCCGCTGCGCCGTGAGCCGCGCAGCGGCGTACGCCAAGGAGCGGATCGTGTTCGACCGCCCCATCGGCCAGAACCAGGCGATCCAGCATCCGCTCGCCGCGAACTGGATGGCGCTCGAGGCGGCGAACCTGATGGCCTTCAAGGCGGCGTGGCTCTACGACAGCGGCAAGCCCTGCGGCGCGGAGGCGAACGCGGCCAAGTACCTCGCCGGCGAAGCCTGCTTCGACGCCTGCGAGCAGGCGGTGATGACCCACGGCGGCTTCGGCTACGCCCGCGAGTACCACGTCGAGCGCTACCTTCGCGAGTCCTTCGTCGGCCGCATCGCCCCGGTGAGCCGCGAGCTCATCCTCTGCTTCATCGCCGAGCGCGTGCTCGGCCTGCCGAAGTCGTATTGATCGGACCTCATGAACCAGGCGGGACCGAACTCGCGGTTTCTCGTTCCACCGGTGTATTTCCTGGTGGCGCTGCTGCTGATGGTGTTCTTCCACCGCGTCGCGCCGTGGGCGCAGATCCTGGAGGCCCCCTACCGCTACGCAGGCATCGTCCTCGCCGCCCTCGCGCTCGGGCTCGGCGCGTGGGCCGCGGTGCTCTTCCGCCGTGTCGGCACCGACATCCGGCCGTTCATGCCCTCGACCGCGCTGGTCGTCGCCGGTCCCTACAAGCTCACGCGCAACCCGATGTACCTCGGCATGGCCGGCATCCTCCTCGGCGCCGCGGTGCTCATGGGCTCCCTCACCCCGTTCATCGTCATCCCGGGCTTCATGGCGCTCATCGCCGAGCGCTTCATCGTTCCCGAGGAAGCGAAGCTCGAGGCCGCCTTCGGCCGCGAGTACCTCGACTACAAGGCGCGCGTGCGGCGCTGGCTCTAGGCCGCTTCACGCTCGACGGCACCGACCTCCGGCTTTTTAGACACGGAGTACTGCGGCCGTGGCTGCTCCAGGCGGTCGAGCGGGCTCTTCACGCCGCGCCCACCTTTGTTGAGCACGTGCGTGTAGATCATGGTGGTCGACACATCGGAGTGGCCCAGGAGCTCCTGCACCGTGCGGATGTCGTAGCCGGACTCGAGCAGGTGCGTGGCGAACGAATGCCGCAGCGTGTGGCAGCTCGCATGCTTGGCGATGCCGCATGCGCGCAGCGCCCCCTTGACCGCGCGCTGCGGCACCGACTCGTCCAGGTGATGCCGGCGCACCACGCCGTCTCGCGGGTCGACCGAGCGCCGCGTCGACGGAAAAACGTACTGCCACGCCCACTCCTTGCCGGCGCGCGGGTACTTCCGCGCAAGCGCGAACGGCAGCTCGACTTCGCCGAAGCCCTCGTCGAGGTCCCGTGCATGCAGGGCGCGCACGCGCGCGAGGTGCGCGCGCACCGGTCCGACCAGCTTTTCAGGCAGCATCGTGACTCGGTCTTTGTCCCCCTTGCCGTCCCGCACCAAGATCTGCAGGTAAGAGAAGTCGACGTCCTTCACGCGCAACCGCAGGCACTCCAGGACCCGCAGGCCGGCCCCATACAGCAAGCTGGCGATCAGCCATCGGGTGCCCTGCAGCTGCGCGAGCACGTGCTCGACCTCCGCGCGCGAAAGCACCGTCGGCGTACGCGGCAGGCGGCTCGCCCGCTCGATGTCCTTCAGCCAGCCAAGCTCCAGCTCGAGCACGCGGCGATAGAGAAACAGAACCGCCGACAGCGCCTGGTTCTGCGTCGCGGCCGCGACATTGCGTTCCACTGCTAGATGGCTCAGGAATGCCGTGACCTCGGCCTCGCCGAGCTCGCGCGGATGACGTCTCCCTGAAAAGTAGATGAAGCGCCGCACCCAGTGCACGTAGGCCTCTTCCGTGCGTCGGCTGTAATAGCGGCGCCGGATCGCCTCGCGCAGCTGGTCGAGCAACCGCGGCGCCGCCTTCCCCTTATCGCTTTGTCCTGGCTCCTCGCGCAAAACGCCTGATTCCTCGCCCATTCCTACGCCTCCCCGCAGCACCGCCCGATACGCCCGCCGCGCGCGCAGCCTAGTTAACTGTATAGAAATACAGTATCACACGTAAACCCTTCAGCCAATTACTACGATGACGAACCGTCGCCGACCGGGTTTAATTAGGCTTCTTATATGAAGTCCACATTACGTTAGATTGCACGTGACGCTCGCAGCACGCACTTTTGGCGCCGTCTTGGTCGTGCTGGGCCTGGCATACGGCGCGTTGTCGATATATGCGCTCCTTAACGTCGACGAGATGGCGGGCGTATTGCAAACAATGAGAGCTACGGAAAACAAAGATTTTGGCTTTTCATCGGTTAGAGATTGGAAAGAAAGCGTCCAATCCAATGCATGGCTGTTCTTGATTATCGGTGCCGGCGCCGCAGTATGTGGCGTCGGAATTCTGGCGAAAAAGGAATGGGCCCGAAAATGCTGGCTTTTCGCGTCGGCACTGGTGGCTTTCTACGTCCTATTCGTAGGGCTTAGCCACGGTGCATGGCAGCCCCATATCGAACTACTTGCTTTCGCAGCCCCATCATTCGCACTGTTGATCAAAAAGTTTGAGAGGAAGTCGAAGGTGCAATCTAACAGCGCGTTGTTGACCGACGCCTCCCGCTTGCTGCGCTGCGCATGCGGCGCGGCAAAACGCGGACGTTAGGCAGCACTGACCATGGCACCGAGCAAAGCAGACATAGCTAGGGGGTGGATAGCATATTGGTCGAGGAGCGACAAAGATCGAAAGGCCACTGAAGCAGATGAGGTCTACGTGCTCAACGACCTTTCGCGCGAGCAGCCGGACCTCTGTTGGGAGGTAATTTTGGAAATTGTGCGGTCCATCGAGCCCGATCCCGCCACCACACCTTTTCAAGTGCTTGCCGCAGGCCCTTTGGAAGATCTGCTCACCCAACACGGCGATGCGTTTATCGACCGCATTGAAGCTCAGGCGAAACGCGATCCCCGTTTCAAACTGTTGCTCGGCGGCGTATGGCAAAACGCAATGTCTGGCACCATTTGGGCGCGCGTTCAGAAATGCCGAAATCCTGCATGGTGAAAGTGCTGCCTAACAACCGGTTGTTGACCGACGCCTTTCGCTCGCTGCGCTGCGCATGCGGCGCGGCAAAACCGGGACGTTAGATGGCGAGAGAGC
>Ga0207648_10000298_pt1 | contig 53974 bp, 52 predicted proteins | sample KBSMisM32_FD_184310 | JGI IMG/M metagenome (GOLD analysis project Ga0207648, IMG submission 184310) | Miscanthus rhizosphere microbial communities from Kellogg Biological Station, Michigan, USA - KBS Miscanthus M3-2 (SPAdes) (version 2) | ecosystem: Host-associated > Plants > Roots >... | reverse complement strand
CCTTCTGGTGCCCGGGGCCGGACTCGAACCGGCACGACCTTTTACGGTCTGGGGATTTTCTTACCACTTCGGCTTTCGCCGCCCCTTGCGGGTTCGTGGTCTGGAGCACGCCTTTACCCTAGTCTTGCGACCGTAGGTACCCGCCGTCTGCTCTCTACGCCTTCCCTCGATCGACGAGGGCTTGGTTCGGCGTCGGCTCGAACAAAAAATGTCCAGGGCGTTCGCCGAGTTTGACGGGGTTCACCTCATGGATTTCTTCATGAGGGCTCAATTTCCGTTCAAGTCCCCTGTGTCTACCAATTTCACCACCCGGGCGGCGGTTCCTTACAAAGCTAGTTTAACTGCCTACGCTACTTTTCCACACCTCGTCCTTTTAAGCCTGATGTCTCGACCGGAATACGTGGGCGTCAACGCGAGACAGTTGTGACAGAGAGCGCTAGCCCTCTATCGATTGCCCACCGACCCGAGCACCTCGGACGTAATGTGCCGCTTGGCAAACTCGGTGCCGAGCTTGTGACGCAGAAACGCACCGCTTGTATATCGTTTGACGCCGAGATAATAGGTTTGCTCCACATATTTCACCGCATCGATGTACTGATCGAATACTTCGTCGTCGCACGAAAAGCGCTCGTAGTTCACGATCGAATAGACCCGCTTTCCCAGCGGACCGAGCAGCCGGTCGACCGCCTCGACGATGATTCTGATGTCGTCCTGATTACGGATGCGCAAGCCCGCATAGTTCATGTAGACGGTGTTGCGCGCGGCGTCGTAGCTCAGCCGGTCTTCCATGCGCGTATCGAGCATTCGCTCGCGCAGACCCATAGTCGCGGGGCGGAAGATCGCGGGATCCATCTCGCGCGGGCCGTCGATCGCCGGCTTGAAGGGCAGGCGCGCGAGAATATCGCGTTCGAGCTCGATGCCCGGAGCGACTTCGGTCAACGTGAGCCCGGACGCACCGAGCCGGAATACGCAACGCTCAGTGACGTAGAGCACATCCTGTTGCCAGCGCTGGGCGTAATCCGCGCTGAATGTAGTCTGGCCGATCCGCTCGACGAACTTCGGGAATTTGCCTTCCTTGATGATGCGCACGCGGCCATCCTCGACGGCCAGCTCCAGCCCGCCCGAGCTGAAGGTTCCGACGAAGATCAGCTTTTTCGCGTTCTGGCTGATGTCGATGAATCCGCCGCAACCGGGTATTCGACGGCCGAAGCGGCTGGCATTGACATTGCCGGCGGCGTCGCATTCGCCAAAACCGAGGAAGGCGGCATCGAGGCCGCCGCCATCGATGAAGTCGAATGCGGAGCCGTGATCGATGACGGCCTGGTAGTTCACGGCGGCGCCGAAGTCCAGGCCGCTCATCGGGACACCGCCGATGACTCCGGGATCGACCGTCAGGGTCAACAGATCGGCGATGCGTTCCTCGCTTGCTACCAGCGGCACCTGGTCGGGTACCGAGCCGACGCCGACATTGATGACACAGTTCGGCGTGAGCTCGAACAGGGCGCGCCTTGCGATGAGCTTGCGATCGTCCAGCTCGACCGTGCGGACCACCTTCTGCGGCACGCGCAGCTCACCGGAGAACGCCGGATTGAACTGCGTTCCGTAGGTCTGCATGTGGTGCTCGGGCTCCGCGAGGACGACACAGTCGACCAGCACGCCGGGCACCTTGACCAGCCGCGCATCGAGCGATCCTTCCGCGGCGACGCGCTCGACCTGCGCAAGCACAATCCCGCCGGAATTTCTCGCGGCGATCGCCAGCGCCAGGTTCTCGAGCGCGAGCGATTCGCGCTCGGCCGTGATATTGCCGTCCGGATCGGCGGTGGTGCCGCGGATCAGCGCCACCTGGATCGGGAACGACTTGTAGAAAAGGTACTCCTCGCCGTCGATCTCCATCAGCCGCACGATGTCCTCGGTGGTCAGCGCGTTCATGCGGCCGCCGTCCTGACGCGGATCGACGTAGGTGCCGAGACCGACGCGCGACAACGTGCCTGGCTTGCCGGCGCCGATGTTTCGGTACATGTGCGTAATGATGCCCTCGGGCAGGTTGTACGCCTCGATGCGGTTGTCGACGATCAACTTCTCGATCGCAGGCGACAAGCCGAAATAGCCGCCGATCACCCGCTTCACCAGTCCTTCGTGCGCGAGCCTGTTGAGCCCGCGCTCCTTCATGTCGCCCTGGCCGGTGGAAAAGACGAGCGTCAAGTCGCGCGGAGCCGCGGTTTCGACAAAGCGCTTTTCCAGCGCGACGAACAGCTGGTCGGGCGTCCCGTTGCCTCCATAGCCGACGGACGCCACGACGTCGCCGTCGTGGATCACGGCGACCGCGTCCGCGGCCTCCACGATCTTCTTGAGTCTCATGGGCGCTTCTCCACCGGGTCGACGTCCCGGAAAGCGACGTCAGTGCACCGTCGCTTGACACCGCATATTAGCGTGGATTGTCCATTCGTCCCGCGCCTAACCGCCCGATCACCGCGTTCGCCCCGATCGCCAGCACGAACAGCACGATCAGCAGCGCGTACATCCGCGGCATGTCGAACGTCGCGTACGCCTGGATGATGAGGTACCCAATACCGCGATTCGACAGCTTGGTCTCGGCGAGCAGCGTGCCGATGATTGCGACGCCGAGCCCCAGCCGCACGCCGTTCATGATCGGCTGCCGCATGGCGGGAAGGTAAATCTTGGTGGCCATCTGCCACCACGACGCGCGAAAGCTCTGGCCGACGCGGATCAGCACCTTGTCGATCTCGCGCATGCCGCCGGCCGTGCTGATCACGATCGGGAAAAAGCACGACAAGACGCCCATCGCGATTTTCGATCCGCTGCCGACGCCGAACCACATGATCATGACCGGAAAGAAAATGATCTTGGGCGTCGGTCCCAGGTAGTAGAGCAGGGCCTCGTACGCCTGCGCCAGAAAGCGATTGGCGCCAAGCACGATCCCGATCACGATGCCTGCGCTGCCGCCGATCAGCAGGCCTACGCCAATCTCGTAGAGCGTGACCCCGAGATTCCTGTAGAAGTCCGCGCTCGTGAGCACGTGCCCGACCGCGCGCCCGATCGTCGTGAGCGACGGCACCACGTCGCGAAACAGCCAACCTGAGGCGGCCAGCCCTTCCCATGCGGCAAGAACGACCACGATGATCGAGATGCGCAGCGTCCAGACGCGCCGAGGCGTTGCGGCCGGCGTGGGCATCGCATGCGCTATGTGCTCGGCCGCATCCATCGCTCCACCCGTTCAGTGACGTCGAAGAACACGATGCTGGTGACCACGACAAAGCAGATCGCGCCGTACGTGCCCGGCATGTCGTAGCGTTCAGCGAGCTCGTTGATCAGCTGGCCAAGCCCGCCGAAGTTGATCAGGAATTCGACGCCGACGATATTGATCATCGCGAAAATCAGGCCGAGCCGCACGCCGACAAACATCGTCGGCAACGCCGCGGGCAGAAGAATCATCCGGAATTGCTGCGCCGTGGTCAGCTTGAAACTGCGGCCGACGTTGAGCAGGACCTGGCGCGTTCCCGCCAGCCCTTCGAGTGTTTTCAGGATCACCGGGGCAAGACCCGCGGCGAACCCGATCATCACGATTGTCGTCGTGCTGCGTCCGAAGATGACGAGGAAGAGCGGATACATGAGCACGATCGGCGCGGCGGCCAATGCGCCCACCCAGGATTCGGTCGCGAGACGGACCAGACGGTACCGGTAGAGCAGCATGCCCAGCGGGATGCCGATCACGACGAGCAGAAGGCTCGCCCACGCAACTTCGAGAAACGTCTGTCCGAAGCGCTGCAGCACATGCTCTTCGACGATGATGCGCGGGAGGGCCGCGGCGATCTGCGATGGCAGCGGCACGATGAAGCGGTTGATGACGCCAATCCGGATCAGCAGCTCGACGATGCCGATGGCGGCCAGTACCGTCAACGCACCGACGACGCGCGCGCCACTGCGCGATGTGGCGCGCGCTTTATAGCTCCCCCGAAGACGCCTGCGGCGTCCTCCCCCTAGGGGGGCACCCGCCTTGGGGCGGCCCGGCGGCGGGTAGCTCATCTCCGCGTGTCCTGGCGCAGCACGCGCGATTCGTCCTCGGCGATCCCGCGGCTCGCTTCCTCGCGCAGGTCGTGCCAGATCTCCGCGACGTACTGGCCGAATGCGGCGCTCTCCACCACCTTGGCATCGCGCGGATGCGGAAGGTCGATGTCCACACTTCGCTTGAGGCGGCCCGGCCGGTACGTCATGACGAGAACGCGGTCGGACAGTTGCACGGCTTCGGTCAGGTTGTGCGTGATGAGCAACGTGGTTTGCTTCAACGTCTCGTGAATCTGCAGCACCTTGTCACCGAGCAGCACGCGCGTTTGCTCGTCGAGCGCCGCGAACGGCTCGTCCATCAGCAGGATCCGTGGCGAGGACGCCAGCGTGCGGGCGATCGCCACCCGTTGGCGCATGCCGCCGGAAAGCTCGGCGGGATAGCGGCGCTCGAAGCCGCGCAATCCGACCAGCGACACGAAATGGGCCGCGCGCTCGAGCCGTTCGGCCTTGGCGACGCCGGACACCTCCAACGGGAACGCCACATTGTCGACCACGGTGCGCCAGGGAAAGGTCGACTCTTCCTGGAATACCATGCCGATGGCGGGATGCGTACCGGAAATGGTCGCCCCATCGACAATGACGCGGCCTTCGTAATCGCCGACGAGCCCGCCGATGACGTTGAAGAGCGTCGACTTTCCGCAGCCCGAGGGTCCGATGATCGATACGAACTCGCCGGGCCCGACCCGCAGCGAGATATCGTCGACTGCCAGGATGTCGCCTTCGCTGCTGATGAATCTCTTGGTGATGTGCTCGACGGCGAGCAGCGCGTCCGCGACAGCGTGTCGCGGAGGCGTTGCTTCGTCTTCCGGCGTCATGGGCTGCAAGACATCGCCGGACGCATCAGCGCGGCGGGATCTGGATCAGCTCGGTCAGCTGCTCCTTGGTCAACGGCGCTGCAGTGAATTTCAAGGTGACGGCGTCCGGGACGATGGTATCGAGCCCGATGACCTTGTCCGGATCGACCGAGGACTTCGGAAAGAAATCGTCGCGCGTGCGCTTGGCCATGGTGAGCGATATGCCGACGAAATCCGCGTACGTCTTGAGTGCGGCCGGATCGTCCGAGTACATCCAGTCGATCGTTTCGCGGTACGCCTTCATGTAGCGATCGATGACCGCCTTGCGAGTGGCCAGCGTCTGCGTGTTGGTGATGTTGACGCGCACCGTCTGGCCCTTGAACGCGGCCGCGTCGTTGCCACTGGCGATGATGCGGATCTTGCCTTCGTCCAGTTGCTGGAGGCCAAACGGCGGCGCCGACCAGCCGATGTCGATCTGGTTGGACATGACCTGTGTCAGCGTGGCGGCGGGTCCGCCGGTGGCGGTAGGCTTGGCCGTGAGGTTGTATTGCTTCATGAAGGCGGACACGATGCCGTGCGTCGACGAGCCGTTGGTCGAGTAGGCGATGGTCTTGCCCTCGGTATCTTTCAGCGACTTGATCGGCGAAGTCGCCGGCACATACCAGAAAAGGTCGGACGCGCCGGTGGTTTCGGCACTGATGATGCGGATCGGCGCGCCTTTGGAGTACAAGGAGAGCGCGCCCATGATGCCGCCGGCCACGCCGAGATCCGCGCTGCCGGAGACCACGGCCTGCTGCGTCTCGCCGGCGCCTTGCGTCCACAGGATCTCGAGGACCAGGCCATGCTTCTTGAAGATCCCCGCACGCTGGCCGACTTCCGAGATTGACGTATCCCAGTTGCCGCGCTGGCCCGCCGCGATCTTGATGGTGTCCTGTGCGCACGCCGTCCCCAACGCGAGTCCCAGCACGAGCGCCGCCAGCGCGCCACCGATTTGCCCGATCTTGCTCATCGATTCCTCCAGGAGAGAGTACCGCCCGCTTGGTCGGCCACGCGCCATGCGTCGCACCGATGCGGGAACCGGTCTCTTGATGGCGAAGTGTGGCGTGGGGGTCGTGGACCCGTCAACCATGACTTGCGGAAATCGCCCGTTGTCTGGCAGCAGGGCCTCGTTGGCCCGATTCCGACGGTGTCGGCGCGCGCCTCGCTGCCCGGTTTCCTACGTGAAAATGCGGCGACTGCCGATGGGGGAATCGTGACGACCAAGGCGATAGTGGCGTCATGCGGTCGCCGTTCTTTTGGTGGCCATTCCTTTTACACGCAAACGAAAGCAAGCGAGGGATCTTTCAAGGAGATTCAAATGAAGAAATCATGGATAGCTACGATCTGCCTGGCACTGAGCCTCACCGCGTGCAGCGGCATGTCGACGCGGGACCGCGATACGGTGATCGGCGCAGGCGTCGGCGCTGCCGCCGGTGCCGCACTGACCCACGGTGATCCGATAGGGACCGTGGGCGGCGCCGCCGTGGGCGGCATCATCGGCAATCAGGTCGGCAGGTAACGAACCCCCCAGAAGCCGTACCCCAGCGGCCCAGGGTGTGGCCGTGACCGGCGCCGGAGACCGCGTTCAGGTACTCCGGCGCCGGCAGGCTGTCCAGTGCGCGTTCGAACAGATCCGGAACCACCGCGAGCAAGCCGGCGCGTGTATCCGGATTTGCTGCGGCCTGCGAGAGCGCATCCCGGTCGGCCCACAGTGGAACGCCGGATTTAAGCTGTAGATAAACGCGCCCGGTGGCCTGATCGGCGAAATTGATCTCCGCAAAATGGGAGGCGCATCGGGTGAGAAATGCCGTGTTCGCCTCCGGCGCGAGTGACGCAGTATCGCGATAGAGCTGCGCGGGGCTTTGCGCATCGATGTCGACACGTCGATAGCGCTCGACATCGAGCAGGCTTTTGATGTCGAGCACGTTGAGCACATCGTTGGTGCCAAACGCTACCGTGCGCGGAACTTCGCCTTGGGCCACGCTGTTATCCAGAAACTCGAAGTGCAGACGCTTGTCCTTGCGGTCCACCCATGTGAAAAAAAGCTGCGGAATTCCGGAATAGGCCTCGAGGCTGTGGGCGAGCGTGTCGTCGACCGCCTTGTACCGTCCGAACTCCAGGCCGCGGTTCCACGCGCGCGCGACCAGCGATTCGGGCGGCGTGATCATGAAAAATAGATAGACGACGTGGCCAAAGCGCGTCAGCAGGTTGCTGCCGGCCTCATCGGAATCCGGCGCGAAGCTGTCGAAGCGGAACCGGTCGATCAGCAGATGCGGCATCTGTCCGCGCTGCGCCTTCGCTGCCATGTAGCGATCGAGCTTCAGGTCGACGATGCGCACTTCGTCGCCGGCGAAGGCGCCGCCGTATTTGTACGCCGCGCCGAGCGACCCATAGTCGATGAGCTGCTTGCGCCAGATGTCCGGACTGATCAGCGCAAACTCGCTCCAGCGCAACCCGATGACTCCGGCAAGTTTCTTCTGGTAGGGACGCAGCGTGCTCTTGCCCGACGCCGACGGGCCCTTGGTGTTCATGACGACGGGCTCTTCGTGCCACGGCAGCAGGACGTGGCCATCGCGTGCCGCGGCGCGCGTGACGATGGAGCCGACCAATCCGCCGATGACGTCGCTGCCGTAGTCGTTGCTCGCGAGGTTGGTGGCGATTCTGGAAATCAGCTCGCGTCCGCCCCACACTTGTCCATGGCGGACGACCAGCGCCGAGACCACCTTGGCAAGAGCGCCGATCGCGGCCCGCTCGACCGGCAGCGACGCGGAATGTGCCCTGTGGTGCAACTGCGCAATGAGGCGCTGTGCGTGGATTTCGTCGGTGTCGATCGCCGGCGATCTCGTGTCGGCGCCTTGGAACAATGTTCGCAGCCGCGCGGCGATCCCGCGCGGAGCCGCAACCTTCGTGGGCGGCACGGCAGGGTCGAGGAGGGCGGCCAGTTCCGTCGCGATGATGGCCGCTAGCGCCTGGCGCGCAGCGTCGTAAGCTGCGGTGATTGCCGGTATTTCCGGCTGGATGTAACGCGCGAGAATGTCACGCGTGATCTGTCGGAAGTTGATGCCGAGGTCCTCGATCTTCGAGCCGTCGGGCACCGAAAGGTCGGCACTCACCCGGATCAGCAGCTCGTGCAGTGCGAGCCGCTCCGGCCGGAACGCGACGAGCTCGCTCATCTCGAGACCGGTGAGATCGTGCATCTCCGCGATCTCGCCGAGCGTAGTGAACGCGTTCTCCGGCCGGAAGATCGTGCACAAGTGGCAAAGCTCGTGTGGAATCTGCGAGCGAAGACCCGGATTCCATGGTCCGAATTGAACCTCGGCAGCAGTGGCGGTGGAATCCATGTACGTCGTCCAATGACTGCGAATCGAGTCCATACTGGCCGAGCTCGACGTACTTAGTCAAACTCCAGTGAACCAACTGCGGATTGACGCCGGGTCCACAACGATTGCGCGATCCGGAGTAGCATTCTCGGCACCACCCCGACACGGAGGTCTCGATGTACACCAATCTGCTCGTGCCCACCGATGGATCCAGGCTGTCGGACAAGGCCGTGACCCACGCGCTGGCGCTCGCAAAGGCACTGAAAGCCAGGATTGCCGTCCTGTACGCGACGCCGGTTTTTACGCCGGAGCCACTGTTCGATGGCTCGAGCGCCCTCCAGGGGAGAATGTCGAAAGCGGAATACGCGGCGGAAACGGCGCGCGGGGCCGAGGTGGTTCTCAAAGCGGCGGCGAAAAAAGCGGCCGCCGCGAAGGTAGCGTGCACGACGCTGCACGTGGTCGCCGATGCGCCGTGGGAGGCCATTATCGCGGCCGCGAAAAAACAGAAGTGCGACATGATCGTGATGGCGTCGCACGGGCGGCGTGGGGTTTCCGCGCTGCTCCTCGGCAGCGAGGCGCAAAAAGTCCTGACCCACAGCAAGGTGCCTGTGTTGGTGGTGCGCTAGTCGCGGCTTCGCGGGGCGTCGCTCGTCAGCCGGGCCCCATCACGCCGAGCGCCCGCGGCAGCCAGGTCGACAGCGCCGGCCAGTACGTGACGACGACGAGGAATCCCAGCATCGTCAACAGCCATGGCCAAACGGCGAGCGTGAGCTCGGTGATGCCCATATTGGTGATGCCCGACGCCACATACAGGTCGAGCCCCCTCCGGCGGGTGGCACATGCCGACCTCCATGTTCACCACCATGAGGATGCCGAAGTGAATAGGATCGATGCCGAGGTTCCACGGGAAACAGGATCGGCGCCATGATCAGCACGATCGATGACGGCTCCATCACGTTGCTCGCGAGCAGCAGGATGATGTTCACGAACAGCAGGAAGGCGATCAGCCACTCCTCGAGGTGATCGAGCGCCTTGAGCATCTTGCGGCCTAGCGGCCGTTCTTGGAGAGGCGCGCCGAGAACGCGGCGAGATCGATCAGCATCCGCTGGTGGGTTCCCGTTCCGATCTTCCGCTGGTCATCGGACGCCTCGACCGCGAAATCGATCCGGCGTCCTTCGCGACCGGTGACCTCGGCAGTCGCGGTCACGCTGGCGCCGACCGACGTGGCGGCGAGATGGCTGACATCGACGTGCGTGCCGACGGCGCTCTGGCCCGATTCGAGATACGGCTTGAGCGCGTTGAGCGCGGCATTCTCCATCATCATGATCATGATGGGCGTGGCCAGGACCGGTGGCAGCGTCGCATCCTTGAAGCGATTGGCGAGGTGCTCGGACGCGACGACCAGCGTAAAGGTGCCCTTCGCGCCAATGGGTATCGATGGCATGGAGTCCGCACGGGAAGGAACCGAATGCCGCTAGTGTGGACGAGTCCGCGCGGCAAGTCGATGATGCGCGGGCCGATCCGCCGTCGATACCGCCGATCAGGGTTCCGGATCGGGCAGCCAATGCGTGGTGTGCGTCGTTTCGCCTTCGATCAGGAACTTCTTGGCACGGTTGAGCGTCTCGCGGTCCGCAACGCTCGCGCGCTCATGCTGGCGCAGATGCTCGAGCCACGATTCGTCCATGAAATATTCGACGTAGCGGGTCGGTGCGGCCGAATCGTGCAGCAGCTCCCAGAAAAACGCGCCGTTGCGTCGGCGCATTTCGCGGACTTCCTGCATCGCCGCCACGAACTCGGCGCGCTTGTCGGCGTTGATCCTGTATTCGATGCTTACCATGACGGGGCCGCCGTCCGGCTCGGGCGTCTCGGCCAGAACCGGCGCTGGCCAGTCCATCGACGGCGTGAAATCGCGCACCGCATGGTCGCCGAGCTTGAAGCGCCACGTCGCGGCGACCGCGGCCAGCATGCCGACGGCCGCCGTGGCCAGCGCGGCGGGAATTCCGATATGGGTCGCCACCTGCCCCCACAGGATGCTGCCAAGCGCCATTCCGCCCATCAACACGACGACAAAGGCGGCGAGTCCGCGCGCGCGCACCCACTCGGGCAACGTGAATTGGGCCGAGACCTGGAGCGCCGACAGAATCGAGATCCATGCCACACCCGTCGCGAGCATGGCCGCCACCAGCAAGCCAAGATTCTGCAGATAGGCGAGGGCGAGCGCGGCCAGCGCATACAGCACGCTCGCACCAGCCACGAGCGCGTCGCGTGAGAGCATCACGCGCAGCCTGGGCAGCAGCATCGCGCCGGCCACCGCACCCACGCCAATGCTGGTGAGCAGGATCCCGTAGACCTCCGGGCCGCGTCCGAGCTCGCGGCGCACGATGATGGGCAACAGCGACCACGTCGCGCTCGCGAACACGAAAAAGGCGATGCCGCGAATCAGCACCACCTGCAACGACCGCGTATGGGTAATGAAGCGCAATCCAACCCGGATGGCGCTCAAGAAACGCTCGGCCGGCAGTGCGCTCTTGTGGTGCTCGCGGCGCCAGTGCAACAGGACCGCAAGGATGCCGAAATAAGACAGCGCGTTCAGCAGGAACACCAGCCACGGTCCGACCGCTGCCACGAGAACGCCTGCAATCGCGGGGCCGATGGCGCGCGACACGTTGATGGCGACGCTGTTCAACGCAACGGCTGCCGGCATTTCGCTGGCGGGAACCAGTTCCGGCACGATGGCGGACCAGGCCGGCATCGCCAGGGACGCACCGACACCGAGCGCAAAGAGGATGCCGAGCAGCGCCCACGGGGTCATGAGGTCGAGCCACGTGAAGAGCGCCAGCGCGCCGGCCACTGCCAGCAGGTAGAACTGCGAACCGATGAGGAGCCGCCGGCGATCGAGGATGTCGGCAAGCGCGCCCGCGGGCAGCGCGAGCAGCATCACGGGGATGCTGTCGGCGGCCTCGACCAGCGCCACCAGCGCGGGCGACGAAGTCAGCGAGGTCATCAGCCAGCCCGATCCCACGTCCTGCATCCAGGTGCCGACGTTGGAGACGATGGTGGCGATCCACAGGTTGCGAAAGAGCGCGTTGCGCAAGGGGGTCCAGGGCGAGCCCACGCGGCTTGCCGGTGCGGGGGGTGCGGACGCTGGTGGGGAGGTCATCGGGATTCCTGGCAACGATCGATTGGCGCTCCCGGGTAGCCGCCAGTGGCGCGCAAACCCGACGGGGCGCGAGGTTCTCCTACAGGATTTTCAGCGGGTGTAGGACAGCCTGCAAGGGGCGGTGCCGGGAAAGTGCGAGCTACGTGCGGATGCGGAGGATCGTTGTGGTGATCCGCTATGGAGGGTTGGCTACTTGCCCGTGAACTACGTTACCTGCCACTCATGGAGAATCTGATGAAGTCCATACTCGATCCTACGTTTCACTACGTGCCCAGCGTCGAAACCGACCTGAAGAAGACGTTCTCGCGAATACGCCGCGAATTGGAGAAAGCCAGGGCGAAAAACCAGGCGATAGCCGCCGCGGGCGCGACGCGCATCATCATGCTCAATCGGCCGAAGGAATCGGCGACTCAGCGGTAGCCGGAACCGTTCGCGAGCGTTTCGCTCAGCACCCGCTGCAGCGTCTCGGACGTGTAGGGCTTGAGAAGGGCGATGGAGCCGCTGGCGAGGACCGCGTCCACCGCATAGGCATCACCGGTCACCAGAACGATCGGCATTCCGGGGCGGGCGATGCGCGCCCGCTTCGCGAAATCGATGCCGCTCATGCCGGGCATGACGACATCCGAAATAATCAGATCGAGATCCATCGGCGTATGGAGAAGGCGCAAGGCTTCCGTGCCGCCATCGGCGGCGGTCGCCGTGTAGCCCATGACCCGGAGCAGCGCGCAAAGCGCCTCCTGGTTCGCCGGATCGTCCTCGACGACGAGGACCTTCGCATTAGCCGACAAGAGACTCTCCCGATTGCCGGCAGAAGCGGCCGGAACGCGGCTGCGTCCCACCCCAAATTCTGTACGGACCTCGTCCATTTTTTCCCAATTGGTAGCGCCACGCAAGGGGAATGCGCTGGAACTCCGACATACGGTATTGCGACCGCACGCATTCGACCGGCACGGCGCCTCAAGCGGAATCGGCAGGCACCGGATATTTCCGTAGGCAAAGTCCCACATCGCGGCCAGATCGTTCAGCACGATCGCGGCGGTGGCGCGCGCGCCCGAGCCCGAGCCCGACAGCAAAATCCGCAGTGCGCCTACCGCATTCCTCATCCGCCGCGCCAAGAATTGCGTTGGTCGAAGTTCAAATCCGAGGAGGTCCTCATGGCAACCAAACAAGACGATGCGCCTGTCGCTGACCAGGAACCGCGCCTGCCATTTCCGAAGCAGCACCAGACCGCACCCGGGCTCGAATCGAAGCTGCGCCCGCACCCGCGCTATGAAGCGCCCGCCTACAAAGCCGCGGGCAAGCTGCAGGACAAGGTCGCGCTGATCACCGGCGGCGACTCCGGCATCGGTCGCGCAGTCGCGGTGATCTTCGCGCGCGAAGGCGCCAACGTCGCCCTCGTCTACCTTCCCGAAGAGGAAACCGATGCGGCCGAGACGCGCCGCGCGGTCGAACGCGAAAAGCGCAAGTGTCTGCTGTTGCCCGGCGATCTGACGTCGTCACAGTTTTGCCAGGACGTCGTCGAGAAGACGGTGGCCGAATTCGGAAAGCTCGACATCCTCGTTTCCAACGCGGCCCATCAGAACCGCAAAGAGTCGCTCGCGGAGCTGACCGACGAAGAGCTGGCCGAAACGTTTGAAACCAACGTCTATGCGTATGTCCGCCTGGCGCGCGCCGCGCTGGAAAAAATGGAGCGCGGCGCCGTGATCATTGCCACCAGCTCCGAAACGGGCATTCTCGGATCGCGCAAGTTGCCGGACTACTCGGCGACGAAGGGCGCGATCAACGCGTTCACGAAATCGCTCGCCCAGGACCTCGTCGAAAAAGGCATTCGGGTGAATGCCATCGCCCCCGGGCCGGTGTGGACGCCGCTCAATCCTTCCGACGCCGGGATGACGCCGGACCGAGTGGCCAAGTTCGGCGAAAACAACCCCATGGGCCGACCCGCGCAGCCGGAGGAGCTGGCGCCGGCTTACGTGTTCCTGGCCTCGAATGCCGACTCGTCCTACATCACGGGGACGATCCTGCAGGTGATGGGCGGAGAACCGAGCGGCGGTTGATTCGTCCCGCCGGCCCTGCGGGTTCCCGGGGATCCCCGGGGCCCTGGGCCGACCTTCTCGCGCCGTCATTCCTTCCCGGCCGCCCGGTCCGCCCGCTGGAGGTCCGCGACAAGTGTGCGATACAACTCGTCGCGGGCGGCCTCATCCGGCGCGCGCAACACGGCCGAAGGGTGATACGTCGCGATCACGCATGCGCCGCCGGGCAGCGAGATCGCTTCGCCGCGCGCGGCGCTGATCGTCATTTTCCTGCCCAGGACGGCCCCCAGCGCGGTCGCGCCGAGTGTCACGATCACGACCGGCTTCACCGCCGCCAGCTCGGCTTCGAGCCAATCGTGGCACGCGGCAATCTCGCGTTGCGCGGGCGTCTTGTGAATGCGGCGTTTGCCGCGCGGCTCCCAGCTGAAGTGCTTGACGGCGTTGGTCACGTAGGCGTCTTCCGCTTCGATTCCGGCGTCGACCATCGCCCGCCGCAACAGCCGGCCCGCGGGCCCCACGAAGGGTTTGCCTTGCAGGTCCTCCTCGTCGCCCGGCTGCTCGCCGACAAGCATGATGCGCGCGCGGCGCGGACCTTCGCCGGGTACCCCTTGCGTCGCGCGTTCCCACAACGGGCAGCGGCGACAGGCGTCGATGTCCTTCTTGCTCGGTGGCGGTGGCGCCGAAGACATGGCGGGTAATTCTGAACATGACCTCCTGAGGACGGCTAGGAGAAAGCGTATCGATCGCGTGTCAGCGAAACGCCGATTTCGCGCGTCCGGAGGCTTTCGAAGCGAGGCCAGTTGCGCAAATGCCGGCTTGATGTAAATTCGACCGCAATACTTTCGCTCATGGCGCAAGCGCAGAGGGGAGAAGGCGGTCATGCTCGACGGGTGCACGCGGTGGCCAACGGATCTGGCGGAACAGTACCGGGCGCTTGGCTATTGGCAGGGGATCACGTTGGGAGACCTGCTCGCGCAAACGGTCAGGCGCTTCCCGCACAAGGTGGCCATCGTCCACGGCGCCGAGCGCATTACCTATGAAGCACTGGGCGATTCGGTAGACCGGCTGGCCCGCGGACTGCTCGATGCAGGGATCCGCCCGCTCGATCGCGTCGTCGTCCAGCTGCCGAATGTTTCCGAGTTCGTCTACACGTACTTCGCACTCGTCCGCATCGGCGCAATTCCGGTGATGGCGCTGCGCGCGCATCGGCACACCGAAGTCGGCCACTTCCTGCGCGCGTCGGGGGCCGTCGCGTACATCATTCCGGATGTGGTCAGGGGTTTCGACTACCGCGCGATGGCGCAGGAGCTCGCCGCGCAAAGCGCGACGCTGCGCATGGTGTTCGTCGTCGGAGAACCGGCGACCGGACAACATTCGCTTTCCGCGCTGCTCGCGACGCCAACCGACAACACCGCCGCTGCCGCAGCGCTGACGAGCCTGCGCGCGGACCCGTCGGAAGTCGCGACCATGTTGTTGTCCGGCGGCACGACCTCGCTGTCGAAGCTCATTCCGCGCACGCATGACGACTATGCAGCCAACGCGCGGCTGTGCGCGGCGGTCGCGGGTTTTGACGAGGGGACCGTACTGATGGCGATCCTGCCGCTCGGCCACAACTACAACCTCGCCTCACCCGGCATGCTCGGCGCGTTCCACGCCGGCGGCACCGTGGTGCTTGCGCCGTCGGGTGACGCCGGCGATGTCTTCGGCCTCGTGGAGCGCGAGCGCGTGACGGCGATCGCCGCCGTGGTGCCGCTGATCTCGAGCTGGCTCGCGTCGGACGTTCCCGACCGCTTCGACCTGTCGTCGCTGAAGGTGATCCAGAATGGCGGCGCGCGTCTCGCGCCGGAATTGCGCGGCCGGCTGCGGGACCGGTTCGGCTGCACGCCGCAGGAAATCTATGGCACCGCGGAAGGGCTGATCAACATGACGCGCCTGGACGACCCGGACGACGTGCTGCTGCATAGCTCGGGCGCCCCGGTTTGCGCCGACGATGAAATCATGGTGGTCGACGATGCCGGGCACGAGGTTGCCGACGGCGACCCCGGCGAGCTGCTGACGCGCGGACCGTACACGATCCGCGGCTACTACAACGCGCCGGCCAAGAATCTCGAGGCATTCACCAGTGACGGCTTCTACCGGATGGGCGACATCGTGCGGCGGCGGGGACGCTACGTGTTCACCGAGGGCCGCCGCAAGGATCTCATCAACCGCGGCGGCGAGAAGATCAGCTGCGAGGAAGTCGAGAACCTGATCTACACGCACCCGAAGGTCAAGGTGGTGACGCTGGTCGCGATGCCCGATCCGCTGTTCGGCGAAAAGGCATGCGCGTTCGTCGTGCCGAAGCCTGGCGAGACGATCGTCTTCGAGGAGCTGATCGCTTTTCTCCGCCAGCAGAACATCGCGTCGTTCAAGCTGCCCGAGCGGCTGGAAGTCGTCAGCGAGCTGCCACTGAGCCCCGTCGGCAAGATCATGAAGCGGGAGCTGCGCGACATGATCACGGCGAAGCTCGCGCGCGAAGCCGCCGGTCGAGGCGGCCCATGAACATCGGCATTGTAGGCGGCGGCCCTGCCGGCTTGTTCTTTGCCTATCTCATGAAGCGGCAGGATGCAACGCATCGCATTCGCGTCGTGGAACGCGATTCAGCGCAGGCGACCTACGGCTGGGGCGTCGTGTTCACCGACATTGCGCTGGCGTTCGTGCGCGACGTCGCGCCGGAGCTTTACGCCGCAATGACGCAGAACCAGGAAGTGCACGATGAGATGCGCATCGTGCACCGCGGCGAGTCGATCACGCTGGCCAACAACGTGTTTCACCGGATGGCGCGGATCGACCTGCTGCGGACGCTGCGCCGGCATTGCAAGGACCTCGGCATCGCGGTCGAATTCGGACGCAAGGTCGACGCGCTGGACGAGTTCGCCGACTGCGATCTCGTCGTCGCCGCCGACGGCGCGGCGAGCACGATCCGCACGCGCTACAGCAGCCACTTCGAGCCGACGATCGACATGCGGCCAAATTTGCTCGCGTGGTACGGGACGACGCGTCTCTTCGATCCGCTGTCGCTGATCTTTCGCGAAAACGACGACGGGCTGCTGATCGCGCACACCTACCGCTACAGCCGCACGCACAGCACGTTTCTGGTCGAATGCGATCCGCAGACGTTTCGCAACGCGAAGCTCGGCCGGATGTCGGGAACCGAAAGCCTTGCCTATTGCGAAGCGGTTTTCCGCGACGACCTCGGCGGGCATGCGCTGCTCTCCAACAAATCGGCCTGGTTCCGCTATCCGATCGTGCGCAACCGTCATTGGCACTGGCGCAACGTGGTCTTGCTGGGCGATGCGCTGCGTACGGGCCATCCCTCGGTCGGATCGGGGACCCGGCTGGCGATGCAGGATGCCATCGCGCTGTTCGATGCGGCGCAGGCGTGCAGTGATGACGTTCCGGCGATGCTGGTCGATTTCGAGCGTCGGCGTCGCCCCGGCTCGGACGCTCTGCAGGCGGCCGCAGTGAAGAGCACCGAGTGGTACGAGTCGGTGCGCTCGAAGCTGCATCTCGATCCGGTGTCCTTCGCGTACGATTATCTGCGCCGGACCGGCCGCGTCGACCACGAAGATGTGAAGCGCCGCGACCCCGCGTTGGCCGCCGCCTTCGAGGCACTCAACGTGAACGTGACCAAATCGTGAGGGCCGGCTGCGCGCGGCCCACGATTTGGTCCCGATAAGTCAGCACGAAAAGCTTCGGGCGGCCGCGCGCTTTTCGTGTAGAAAAGGCACGAAGCGCGTCGATCATATGGCGCTGCGCGCCCGTTCAGTAACGCGCGCATGCCCATTGACAGCCTGCGATCTTCGCGACCGCCAGCCGTGATCGTTAGCCTTGCGCCGTTTGTGCCCGCGGTAACATTGCCGATCCTTGTTGGTCCGGTGGACATCCCATGCGCAGGGCGAGTGCGGCGCTGTTGATGATCGACTTCTTCAATCCGCTGGACTTCGAAGGCGCGAGCACGCTCGCGCTGCCTGCGCTGCGCGCCGCGCGACGGACCGCGTCTCTCAAGGCGCGATTGCGGCGTGCAGGTGTGCCCGCGATCTATGCCAACGACAATTTCGGCCATTGGGAGTCGGAATTCTCGGCGCAGGTCATCCAGTGCCAGAAGATGCCGGGCGTTCCAGGCGAGATCGCGCGGCTGCTCACCCCGGCCGCCGGAGATCGCTCGATACTCAAGCCTCGCCACTCGGCGTTTTTCGGGACGCCGCTGGATTTTCTGCTGGATGAATTGCAGGTTCGCCGGCTGATCCTGGCGGGGCTCACCACGGACAACTGCATCACGTTCACCGCGTCCGACGCCTATCTGCGCAAATTCGAGCTGTGGATCCCCGCCGATTGCGTGGCGGCCGTCAAACCCGACTTTCACCGCGCGGCGATCGCTCACATGAAGCGCGTGCTCAAGGCGTCGGTCAAACCCGCTGCGGCGCCGCTGGCCGATGCGTTCGCGTCATCCGGGCGATGACGACGAACACGAGGATCGCGAGGATGCAAATTACAGCTTCGGTGGCCAGCATCCCCGTCGGTCCCCAGCGCGTATGCGCCCAGCCGGCGACGAGCGTCATGTACGCGATGGGCATGTTCGATAACGATGCGAACAGGTTGTACTTGGTCGCGGCCGCACCGAGGCCGATGGCATCGAGCACCACTGCCGAGAATCCGGCGTAGGTCAGCCCGGAGATGAATGCGTAAACAGTCGTGAATACGATATACATCGCCTCGGTGCGCGGCGCGATCGCCATGCCGATCGCGCACACGGCCTGCAGCAGGCCGTACAGCGCATAGGCGGTCTTGCGGTCCATGCGATCGCACAGGTAGCCTCCGACGAGGCAGCCAATCGCCGAAACGAGGCCGCCGATCACGCCGGTGACGAGGGCGACCGTGTCCGCACTCGCATGCCAATCGTCGGCGACCGCCGACCACAATCCCGATACCGCGCCTGTTCCGATGGGGAGAAAACAGATCAGCAGCGCGAGAAGGCCGGGTCGCGCCCGGGCCACCTGCCACAGGTCGCTCACCACGTCGACGATCCTGCGCCAGTAGCGCTCGGTACGCGAAGGGGCTGGGGGCTCGGGAACGAACGCGAGCGCGACGATGCAGAGCGCGCACGTGACCGCCAGCACGGCGCCGGCCATCCACGGCGCCGGCAGGTTCTCCGCCATCCACAGTCCCGCGCCGCCGCCAAGTCCGCCGCCGCCCAGGTTCCCCGCCTGAAACCAGCCGGCGGCGCGCCCCTTCTCTTCCGGCGGCGTGCCGTACACCATGAGGCTCTCGACCGCCATTGCGAGGAAGGTCACCGCGACATTCGAGACCAGAACCACACCGTAGAGTACGTCGATATAGCCGCCCGTGGCCGGCACCGCGCCGGTCAGATAAATCCCGGCGGCGCTGACGATCGCCGCCAGCACATACCACGTCTTCCGGTTGAGCGTGGTATCGGCAATCGGCGCCCACAGGAATTTCCAGGTTTGCGGAATGAAGCTCACCGCAACCAGCTCGGCGACTTGCTCGACGCTGACACCCGATTTCGTCAGCAGATACGCTACCGCGACGGTGAGATAGCCGCTCATCGCTCCAAACGGAAGGATGAGGACGAGAAAGACGATCGGGTGGGCGCGGCGCGGGTCGCTCATTCCTCGGCCTCCTTGCATCGCATGGCCTGCATTCGATTGCTTGCCGGCTTCGGCGGTATGCGCATCATAGGGGATCGCGTCATTGGCCGAACGGCAGGAAGTCGACTAGACTGCGCGCCTCAGGGGACCTCCATGCCCATTGCTTCCGCCCGCGTCGCGCTTTCGCGCGTCTTCTTCCAGCGTTGCTTCTACTTGTTTGTCGTGCTGGTCGCGCTGCTCATTCTCTCGCCGCTGGTTCCGGAGTCAGTCGAAGGACGGTTCTCCGCCAACCTCGTCAACGCCTTCGTCGTGGTCGCAACCGTCTCCGCCGTCGGACGCACGATGTTTTCGTTCGTCGTCGTGTTGTTGCTGGCGGTCCCGACGCTCCTGCTGCAATGGCTGGGCCTCTCGATCGACGATCCGCAGTTGCTCGCGTATTCGTGGATGTTCGGTGCGATGCTCTACCTGGCCACGATCGTCTACCTGCTGCAATACGTGTTTCGACCCAATGTGATGACCCCCGACAAGCTGTTCGGCGCCGCCGCGGGCTACCTGATGCTCGGCGTGTTCTGGGCCTATCTCTATCGGCTGATCGGGTACTGCAGTCCTGCTGCGTTCGCTGTCGCGGGGCAGCCGACATCGCTCGAGTCCTTCGACGCGCTCTACTTCAGCATGACCGTGCTCACCAGCACGGGGTTCGGCGACATTGCGCCACTCACCAGGGAGGCGCGCGCCATCTGCATGGTCGAGCAGATCGTCGGCGTGCTCTTTGCGGGGATTCTGATTGCCCGTCTCGCGGGTGCGTATTCGGACTTCCGCAAGGAGCGCTGACCGCCGGCGCGTGACCGGAAGTTGTGCCTCGGGCGTTGTCCGACGCCGCCGTAGGCGCAAATCTGATTTTGCGCGGAACGGTGCCCGCGATGAAACCGTGCGCCTCTTCGCGCGTTATATTCGTTATCGCTTCCGCGCGGTGTGAGGCCGGGCGACGTTCTCTTAACGGAGGAATCATGTACGAGCGAAAAATACTTGTCGTTGCGCTGCTCGCAGCGGGCGTCATCTGCACGACGCCGGCGATGGCACGGTCCCAGGTCTATGTCACCATCGGGCCGCCGCCGCCAATCGTCGAAGTGGTGCCCCCGCCGCGGCATGGCTACGTGTGGGCTCCAGGGTATTGGGGATGGAACGGCCACAAGCACGTCTGGGCCAAGGGCCAGTGGAAACGCCAGTATCACGGCCGCGCGTGGGTACCCGACCAGTGGGTGCAGCGCGGAGACCGGTGGTATCTCGAGCGCGGCCACTGGGGTTGACGCGCAAAGTGTTGTCACATTGAGCTGAGCCGGCCCGCGGCCGGCGAGGATCGGCTGTAGTGACGTTCGCGTAGCATGCGAGTTTGCGCGCGAACGGAAACGGCGATCCTTTGCCCGCTGCGGACCTTCGATTTTTTGCGATAGACGGGTACCCTCTCGCGTATCAGGAGGCGGGGGAGGGCGACCCGTTGCTGCTGGTCCACGGGTCGCTGGCGGACTACCGCGCGTGGGCGTCGCAAATCGCGCCCTTTGCTGCCGCGAACAACACGATTGCGGTCAGTCTTCGCCACTGCTACCCGGAGCGTTGGGACGGCACCAGCGGGGATTTCACGATCGGCCGCCACGCCGATGACCTTGCGGCATTCATTGCCGGCAAATCGCTGGGCAAGGTTCACCTCGTGGGGCACTCGCGCGGCGGGGCCGTTGCGATCCAGTTGGCTCTGCGGCATCCCGCGCTCGTGGGCGGCTTGGTGCTTGCCGATCCCGGCGGCCTCGAGGACTTGCTGCCGGACACGAGCGAGGGCCGGCGGATGGCCGGCGAGAGCGCAACCATGTTCGCGCAGTTGCGTGATGACTTGGCACGCGGCGACGTGTCACGCGCCGCCCACGCCTTTGTCGATGGGCTGGGAGGGGCCGGCGCCTGGGACCGGCGCACGCCTTCGCAGAAACAGATGTTGCTCGACAACATCGCGACCGGCCCGGCGTGCGCCGAACGGCCGCGCTGGACTCGGCGGGACCTGGCCACGCTTGCGGGACCGATCCTGCTGGTGACCGGTGCGCGAAGTCCGCGCCGATACTCGCTGATGCTCGCCGAAATGAAGCGCTGCAATGCGCAGGTGACCGGCCTCGTCGCGATCGCCGACGCCGCGCATGCGATGAACCGCGAGAACCCTGCGGCGTTCAACCGTGCGGTGCTGGAGTTCCTTGCCGAACACTGCGCGTGAAGTGCTCGCTAGCGTGGATCGACCTGCTGGTGTTGCAGGACTTTTCTGCGCAGGATGCCGATGAACGATTGCAACGCCGCGGTCGGAGGTCGCCCGGCTTTGGTGAGAAGGCCCGGAGTTCGCAACGGCGTCGGACTTTCGAGCGCGACGATGCGCAGGTCCTTGGCGTCGGGGGCTGCAAGCCGCGAAATGATGGCGCCCAGATGGGTACGCCGGACCAGCTCGATCGTCGCCGCGACCGAATCCATTTCGGCGACGATCAATGGCTCGGCCCCCACGGATCGCAGCGCGTCATCGAGGATTTTGCGCGTGGCCGAATTCCTGGTCGGGAGGACCATGCGCTGCTTGTGGAGCTCGACCAGGCGTACCCGCTTGCGCGCCGCGAACGGATGTCCTGCGGCGAGCGCGAGCACCATCTCCTCGATATACAACGGCTCGAAATTGAGATGCTCGCGCCGGTGCGGGTCGTAGGTGATGCCGAGATCGAGCTCCAGCGTTTCGACATGACGCACGACATCCGTGGCGAACATCTCGCGCACCACCACGTTCATCGACGGATGGCTTTCGAGGAACGTCGCGAGACAGTCGGGAATCAGCTTGATGTTGAACGTATGGGTGGCCCCGATGGTGAGCGTGCCGACCAGCGGATCGGGCGCGGTCTTGAGCGCCCGCAAGCCCTCGTCCACCTCGCGCAGCGCCCGCGTCGCATTCGGCAGCAGCGCCTCACCCGCATCGGTGATGACGACCCGCTTGCCGATGCGGTCGAACAACCGCTGGCCGATCTCGTCTTCGATCTGCTTGATCTGGTGCGACAGCGTCGACTGGGTGACGTGCATTCGCTCGGCGGCGCGGGTGAAGCTCAATTCCTCCGCGAGCGTCACGAAATAGCGCAGGTGACGAAGTTCCATGGCGTTTAGGGCTTCATCAACGGGAAAGCCGCCAAGGATACCCAATCCGGCGTCGGATCGATGGCTTCAATGCGGATCATTGAAATTCACCATTATTTCGCAGCGGCCGGCGACGTTATAGTGCGCAACGCCCCATTCGTGGGGCGTTGCGACAACGCGGGAGCGGAATGCTGCAGGGCAAGACGGCATTGATCACCGGATCGCTGGACGGGATTGGCTTCGCGATCGCGCAGGCGCTGGCGCGCCAGGGCTGCGCGGTCATGCTGAACGGTTTCGGCGACGCGGCGCTGGTCAAGGCGCGAGTCCAGGCGCTGCACGACGCGGGCGCCGACGCCGACTATCACGGCGCCGACCTCTCGGTGCAAGCGCAAATCGAGGACATGGTCGCGGCGGCGCAACGGCGCTTTGGCGCCGTCGACATCGCCGTGAACAACGCCGTCACTCGAACCTGGGGCCACATCGACGAGCTGCCGGTGGAGAAGTGGCACTATGCGCTGGCCGTGAACCTCACCGCGCCGTTCCACGTGATACGGCTCACGATGCCCGGCATGAAAGAGCGCAAGTGGGGCCGGATCATCAACCTTGCGTCGAACTACGGAATGGCAGGCACCACGCGTCGCGTGGACTATGTCAGCACCAAGCACGGCGTGGTCGGGCTGACCAAGGTCGCGGCGCTCGAAGGGCTCCCCTATAACATCACCGCCAATGCGATCTGCCCCGGCGCGACGCTCACGCCGAATGCGCGCAAGCTGGTCGCCGAGCGGATGGCCGCCAAGGGACTGTCCGAAGAGGACGCGACGACCGATTACCTCTCCGACCGCCAACCCTCGCGCCGCTTCATTGCGCCGGAGAAGGTGGGCGCCCTCGCCGCATTCCTGTGCAGCGAAGACGCCAGCGAGATCACCGGCACGCCACTGGCGATCGACGGCGGCTGGCTGGCCTATTCATAGGAGACCGATTTGGAACCGGCCGCGATCCATCAGGCTGCGCAACTGTTCGTGAACGCACGGCGCACGGGAAAGTCGATCCCGGAGCTGCCGGAGGCCTGCCGACCCGCGAACACGGCCGACGTCAACGCCATCGTCGACGCAGTCACCGACCAGCTCACGAAGCAGGCCGGCGAAACCATCGGCGGCTGGAAAATCGGATTCGTCTACAGCCCGCGGCAAAAGCCGATGATCTGCCCGCTGTTCAATTCGCGCCTCTTTCGCAGTCCCGCGCGGGTCCCGTTGTCGCTGACCCCGTCGCTGCGCATCGAGCCCGAGATTTCGTTCCGGTTGCGGCGCGACCTTCCCGCTCGCGCCGCGCCTTACCGCGCCGCCGAGGTGGCCGACGCCATCGTTGCGTGTCCCTCGCTCGAGATCATCGATACCCGCTTCGATACCGGCCGGCGGACCATCCGCCAGATGCTCGACAACCCGAAAAGCAAGCTGGAGGCGATGGCCGATCACAACACGACGGGAGCCTACGTGACTGCCGCGGGCCGCGACGATTGGCAGGACTTCGATTTTGCCGCCATGCGCATGGTGATGCGAACCTCGAAACGCGTCATCGTGGAATCGATCGGCGGTCACGCGTTCGTCGATCCCTTTCTTCCGTGCGTGGTGCTGGCCAACGAAATGCGCCATCGCGGCGGCATGCGCGCCGGCGAGCTTTTGGTGACGGGCTCGTTCAGCGGGTTCTTCGAAGTGGAGCCGGACGAGCCGGTGACCGCGGACTTCGTCGGCTTCGGCACCGCCGAGGCGACGTTCACAAGCTAGCAGCATGTTGAAAATCGCGCGCTCACCTCATTCTCAGCCTCGTTTCCAGCGTAACGAGAAATCTGCTTCCGAAGGAAATCAGTGGTTTGCCAAAAAACAGAGTCCTCGCTTCGCTTCGGAATGAGGCGGATGAGAAGGATTCATCGGGGCTTTTCAACAGCCCGCTAGGCCCTCAAGGAGGCGCTCGTCATGAAGCGTAGTTTGCAGGTATCGATGTTCGCGGTCTGCATGGTGTCGCTGGCCGCCATCGCGCAGCCCTATCCATCGAAGCCGATCCGCGTGGTCGTGCCGTTCGGTCCGGGCTCCGCGACCGACACCATTGCGCGGATGCTCACCGAAAAGGCAGGGAAGAGTCTCGGCACCACGTTCGTCGTCGACAACCGGCCGGGCGCCAACGGACTCATCGCGGCGCGCGAGGTCGTGAATGCGCCCAAGGACGGCTACACGATCATGGTGTCGTCGAACTCCGCGCATGCGGCCAACCAGTATCTGTACAAGGATCTCGGCTACGACCCCGTCAAGGACTTCACGCCGATCACGGGCCTGACCATGAACCCGCACGTGCTGGTCGTGCGCGCGAGCCTGCCTGTGCAGAACATGAAGGAGTTCATCCAGTACGGCAAGGACAATCCCGGCAAGCTCAATTTCGGCGCCGGCAACACCGGCTCGCTCGCCAACGCGTCGCTCGTGAAGAGCATGGCCGGCTTCACCGCCACCGAGATCTCCTACAAGTCGCCGCCCGCGGCGGTCACCGATCTGCTGGGCGGGCGCATCGACTTCCTGTCGGTCGACTATTTCATCGTCAACGAGCACATCAAGGCGGGCACGCTGCGTCCACTGGCAGTGACGTCGAAGACCCGGTTGAAGGCGCTGCCGAACGTGCCTACCGTCGCCGAAACGTTGCCGGGCTATGAGCTGAACGGCTGGGTCGCCGCCTTTGCGCCCGCGGGCACGCCGCCCGACGTCATCGCCAAGCTGAACAAGGCGTTCGCCGAAGTGATCCAGTCGCCGGAGTTCGAGCGCTACACCGAGCAGCAAGGCATGCAGGGCTTTGCGACCACGCCTGCCGAGCTGGGCGCTTTCCAGCAGGGACAGGTGACCCTCTGGGCGGACGTCCTGAAAAAAGCGGGCGTGCCCAGGGAGTGACAGTGACGGTCAAGGACAAGGCAGTCATTGTCACCGGCGGCGCGTCGGGCATGGGGCGCGCATCGGCGCTGACGCTCGCGTCGCAGGGCGCGAAGGTCGCGGTGGCGGACCGGGATGCCGCGGGAGCACGCGCGGTCCGCGACGAGATTGTCGCCCGCGGCGGAACGGCGATCGATGTTGGTTGCGATATCGGCAACTCGACGGAGGTCGCGCAACTGGTCGCGCGCGTGCAAAAAGAGTACCGGCGGGTCGACGTGCTGCTGCACGCCGCCGGCATTTGCCCGCGCAAGCCGTATCTTGAAATGACCGACGACGACTGGCGCGAAGTGCTGCGCGTGAACCTCGACGGCAGCTTCTACATCACCCGCGACGTGGGCCGCGTCATGGCGGAACAGAAGTCCGGGACGATGATCCTGGTCACGTCGGACCGCGGCGTTCATGGCAGCATCGACTACGCGCATTACGCTGCGTCCAAAGGTGGAATGATCGCGCTCACCAAGAGCCTCGCACTCACTATGGGCCAGTACGGCGTGACCGTGAACGGGCTCAATCCGGGGATCACCGATACGCCGCTGGCGCGCGCCGCGGTCGTGCAATGGCACGAGAAGATGACGCTGGACGTGCTCGGCAAATGCAGCGAGCCCGAGGAGATTGCCGAAATCGTATTGTTTCTCGCGGGCACGGCGGGCGCGTTCATGACGGGCCAGATCGTCGGCACGCGGATGCGCTACGGCGCTTGACCGGCATGGTTGCGCGCCGCCCTGCACATTTGGTAAACGGCCGTGGTCGTCGTTCGCGCAACGTCGATGATAGGCAATCATTATCATATCGATCCAATAAAGCCAATTTTTCTTTTCCTTCGGGTGCGCGTAAAGTGATCGACGAAAGACGTTCGAATCCGGCGCGGACCGCGCCGGTCGGACCAGCGGTGCCGCAAGAGCACCCGTGCGCAGCCCGGATCCTCCCGTCCCACCTGGCAACCTTCCGGGCGCGATCGTCGCTGCAGCTTGATTCATTTCCCAATACCGCGGCGCGAAACGCCCTTGGAGGAATGTTGCATGCTTGAAAAGTCCGCGCTTGATCGCCTCGGCAACGTCGACGCTGGAATGATCTCGGATTGCATGATGCGCCTGGGCCTCGCCGGCTGGATGGATGGCGTGCGGCCCATCCAGAGCGGCCATCGGCGCGCGGCGGGTCGGGCGCGAACGCTGCTGTTCGGTCCCAAGCGCGGCGAGGGCCAGTGGTCGCGCAGCATGTACCGGACCATCGCCTCGCTGCAGCCCGGCGAGATCCTGGTGATGGCCAGCGGCGGCACGCTCGAAAACCTGATGGGCGACAACATCGCCATGCATGCGGAGCTCTGCGGACTTGCGGCGGTGGTGACCGATTCGACCGTTCGCGATAGCGCCGGCATCGGCGAGCTCACGATGCCGGTCTACGCGCGAGGTGCGGCGGTGCGTCTTCCCGTCAACATGGAGCCCGTCGCGCTGGACGTTCCCGTTTTTTGCGGCGGCGCGCAGGTCCGGCCGGGCGACGCCGTAGTCGGCTGCGAAGATGGCGTGATGGTCGTGCCGGAGTCGCGCGTGATGGACGTGCTGTACCAGTTGGACGATGTGGAAATCTGCGAGCGCGATCTGCAAACGGCTATCAAGGCGCGTGCGTCGCTCGACGACATCGAAGCGGTGCTGAAGCGCAAGAAGGCATTGCGGCCGCCTGACCAGCGTTAGCGCGCGATCGTTCCACGGAGGAGATAGTGATGTCTGCCCAGGGTAGTAACGTTTCCGAGCGTGTCGCCGCGGCCTCCAGCGAACTCGTCATTCGTCCGCTCGACCCGGTGATGGGCGCCGAAGTGCTTGGCGCCGATCTGTCGCGGCCGCTGAGCGATGCCGACCTGCAGCGGTTCACCGACGCGCTGCACCGGCACAAGGTGCTCGTCTACCGCGACCAGGACCTGACCAAGGAGCAGCTGATCGCGTTCAGCCGCCGTTGGGGACCGCTCGGCGAGCACATCATGCCGGGCGCCGCCTCCGACGACTACGAAGAGCTGAACGTCATGTCCAACATGGGCAAGGATGGCAAGCCGACGGGCAAGCACCCCGATCCGACCGCGAAGCGATGGCATACCGACCGGTCGTACATGCCGCGGCCGGCGATGACCACGATCCTGTATGGCGTCGAGGTGCCCAGCGTGGGCGGCGACACGCTGTTCGCCAACGGCACGATGGCCTATGACGCATTGCCCGACGATGTGCGCAGGCGGATCGACCGGCTCAACGCGATTCACTCGGTCGAGCACTCGCGGCGCGACGGCGGCGTGGCGCTGGCCACCGAGTACGAGCTCAAGAAAGCGCCGCCGGTCCGGCATCCGCTCGCGCGGCCGCATCCGGCAACGGGCAAGAAAGCGATCTACTGCGGTTGCCACGCGTGGAAAGTCGAGGGCCTGCCGGATGACGAGGGTCGCCAGCTGCTCGACTACCTCATCGGGTTCGCGGTGCAGGAGCGCTTCGTCTACCGGCACAAGTGGCGGCGGCACGACCTGCTGCAATGGGACAACCGGTGCGTGTTCCATGCGGCCACCGATTACGACACGGCGAAGGAGATCCGCGTGCTGTACCGGACGATCGTCGAAGGGGAGCCGACCGTACCTGTCGCTGCCTGACCGAATTGACCAGGAAAGACCGACCGCAAGGGCTACGGCCGATGCGGCGAAGAGTGACCGACTTAAGGAGGAGCAAGCATGAACGAAGATCGCGTAATTTCGCTGCGCCGCCGCGACATGTTGCGGCTGTTCGGATCGGGCGGTATCGCGGCGCTCACGGGACTCCCGGCGCTGCAAGCGCTGGCGCAGAGCCGCAAGGAAACGCTGGTGGTCGGCATCGACATCAGCGACAGCACCGAGCTCGATCCGGTGCGCGATCTTCACTACACGCCGCCGATGACGGTTTCGGCGTGCTACGACTGCCTGGTCACGATGACCGCGGGTGACTATATCAATCTCAAACCCGCGCTGGCGACGCGCTGGGTGCGCACGCCGGACGGCAATGGCTGGCGGTTCACGCTGCGCGAAAACGTCAAGTTCGTGAGCGGCGCTCCGATGACCGCGGACGACGTGAAGTTCTCGCTCGATCGCGTGCGGTTCATCAAGTTCCAGTCGTCGCAGTACCTCTCCAACGTCACCAGCGTGAACGTGGTCGACGACAAGACCGTCGACATCATCATCAAGAACCAGGGCGAGCCACTGCTCAATACGCTGGCCGCGCCGAGCTTTGCGATCACCGAGCGCAAGGTGGTGGAGGCGCATGGCGGCGATGGCACGCCGGACTCGAAGGCGAAGGACAAGGCCACCGAGTGGCTGAACCAGAACTCGGCCGGCACGGGACCCTATCAACTCAAGGGCTGGGTGCACAACTCGCAGATCCAGCTCGTCGCCAACCCCAACTACTGGGGTGGAACGCCGGCCTTCAAGCGGATCGTCATCCGGCATTTCGAGGATGGCGCGGCGCAGATGCTGGCGCTGCGGCGTGGCGACATCGATGTCGCGTTCAACATGCTGCCCGAGCAAATCACTTCGATCAAGGGCGAGAAGGAAGTGTGGATCGCGAAGGAGGTCAGCCTCGACTTCGTGTACCTGGCGTTGAACCACAGTGCCGAGCTCAACAAGGCGCTGGCCAACAAGTACGCGCGCCAGGCGATCGCCTACGCGATCGACTATGACGGGATCATCGATTCGCTCCTCGGCGGTTCGGCGACGCGGCCGGCCAACTTCATTCCGGTCGGCTCGCTGGGCTCGACCGAAGCGCTCACCAAGGAGATCGGTTTCCGCCAGGACCTCGATCGCTCGAAGAAAGCGCTGGCGCAGGCAGGATTGCCCGACGGCTTCGAGTTCGAAGTGATCTATGGCAACAGCATCATCGCCGGGACGTCGTATCACGTGATCGCGCAGAAGCTGCAGTCCGATCTCGCGCGCGTCGGCATCAAGATGAAGCTCAATCCGATGCCGCAGGTCAATGTGCGCACGCTCTACAACGGCGGCAAGATGCAGTCGGTCATCACCTACTGGAACCCGCCGGCCGTCGAGAACGCGCTGTGGGGGTGGGCTACCGTGCAACGGGTCGCCAAGCGGTTGAGCTGGAAGCCGCCGGAATCGCTGGTCAAGCTCGTCGACCAGGCCGCCGCCGAAACGGATCAGAAGAAGCAGGCGGAGCTGTGGCGGCAGTATCAGGTCGCGATGGTGGACGAGGCGAACCTGATCGTGCTGTTCCAGCCGATCTACCAGGTGGGTGTGCGCAAGAGCATCAAGGAGTTCCCGCTGACGGCGGCGGGGTGGCAGGCGGATCTGCGCGGCGTCAGGCCGGCCTGATCGCGAGCGACCCGCGAACATCGCCGTCGCACGGCCCGCCGATGCACGACGCGGGGCGCCGCCCGCCAGGCTTTCGCCAACGCTTTCCGGACTCACCTATGCACATCGACTTTCCCGCGCCGAAAATCGGCGCCGTCATCGGCGGCGTCGATTTGCGGAGCGTGTCCGCCGAAGATTTCAGCCGGATCTACCAGACCTGGCTCGACCGCAATGTCATCGCCGTGCGCGGCCAGCAGTTTACGAAGGAAGAATTCCTCGCGTGCAGCCGCCGCTTTGGCCGCGTCAAGCCGCACCGCGTGCGCCGCACGCGCGACCCGGTGTTGCCGGAAGTCACGCTGATGGGCGTGGGTGGCAGCACGACCGCGGACAAGGGCGCGGCTTTCATCCTCGCGCGCGGCCAGACCTGGCACACGGACTCCGCGTGGGATACCGAAGTGTGCAAGGCGACCACGCTGTACGGCGTCGAGATTCCTTCCTACGGCGGCGACACGCTGTTCGCCAACATGTACGCGGCGTACGACGCGCTGCCGCAGGCACTCAAGGACCGCATCGAGCACCTGCAAGTCGAGTTCGCCTATGGCGGACGCGCGCGCGATGGCATCGACTTGCTCGAGCCGGAAGACCAGGCGCGGCCGCCGGCCGTGCATCCATTGGTGCGCACGCATCCCGAAACGGGCCGGAAGGCGCTGTATATCAATCCGTCGCACGTGATTCGCATTCTGGGGATCGGCGATGACGAGAACGAGCGGCTGTTGCCCGAGCTGTACTGGTACATGCTGCAGCCGGGCGCCGAATACCGGCACAAATGGCAGGCCGGCGACTTCGTGATCTGGGACAACCGTTGTTCCGTCCACTGCGCGGCGGGCGGTTGCCCATCGGATCAGCGTCGCGTTCATTGGCGCTCGACGGTGATGGACGCGGCTGCCGAAACGCGCGAGGCCACCGGCACGACGTCGCACGGCGTCACGGCATGAACGTACGATCCCGCGACCGGGCGGTCAACGTCTGCAAACTGCGAGGCCCACGATGAAGCAAAGCACGGTGCAACGACTGGCGATGCGTCGCCGCGTCCTGAAGCTGCTCGGCGCCGGCAGCGCTGCGGCCGCCGGCGGCTGGCCGGCACTGCAGGCAACAGCGCAGGCGCGCAATGCGACGCTGGTGATCGGCCTCGACATCAGCGATGCCGGAGCGGTCACGCCCGACCCGGCGCGCATGAATTTCTACACACCGCCGCTGACGACGCGCACGGTGTACGAGACGTTGATCACGCTAGCGCCGGGTGACTACCAGACGCTGCGGCCGCTCCTCGCCGAATCGTGGGAACGCACGCCCGACGGCAAGGGCTTCCGCTTCCGGCTGCGCAAGAACGTGAAATTCGTCAGCGGGGCGCCGATGACCGCCGACGACGTCAAGTTCTCGTTCGATCGGCTGGTCAACGTCAAGGACCAGCCAAGCGCGTACGCCGACAACCTGGGCCGCGTCGAAGTCGTCGATCCGTACACGGTGGACGTGTTTCCGACGAACATGGACCTGCCGCTGCTCACCATCCTGACGGCGCCGTCGTGCGGAATCTACGAGAAGAAGATCGCCCTCGCCAACGGCGCCACGGCCGATGCGGACGCCAAGAACACCGACAAGGCCGCACAGTGGTTCGGCACCACGTCGATCGGCACCGGCCCGTACAAGCTCGTGACCTGGGAGCGCAACGTCCAGGTGACCATGGTGCGCAATCCGCATTACTGGAACGGCACGCCGGGATTCGAGCGGGTCATCATTCGCCACATCGGCGACGGCGGCGCCCAGCTGCTGGCGCTGAAGCGCGGCGATATCGACGTCGCGTTCAACCTGTCGCCCGAGCAGCTCGCTTCGGTCAGCGACTCCGCGGACCTCGCGATCGCGGCGGAGCCGACGTTCGACTACGTCTACATGGCGATCACCAGCTCTCCCGAGCTCAATCCGATCCTGGCCAGGAAGGAAGCACGGCAGGCGATCGCGTACGCGATCGACTACGACGGTATTCGCGACGCGTTGTTCGGCGGCGTCGGCGTGCGGCCGGCTTCCTTCATCCCGTACGGCATCGGCGGATCGTCGAAGCCCTTCGTCGAGCAGGCGCGCTACGGGCTCAACCCGGCGAAGGCGAAGGAGATGCTGGCGAAGGCCGGCGTGCCCGACGGCTTCGAATTCGAGATGGCCTATGGCACCGCCGCGATTGCCGGCGCGTCGTTTCCCGTCATTGCGCAGAAGATGCAGTCGGACCTGGCGAAGGTGGGAATCAAAGCGCAGCTGCGCCCGATGGACTACGCCAACCTGCGCACGGTTTACTACCAAGGGAAGGCGAGCTCGGTGGTCCTGTCGTGGAACCTCAACGCCGTGGAGCCTTGGCTGTGGGGGTCCGCCGCGGTCGACCGCGTGGCGAAGCGCGTCCACTGGAATGTGCCACCGACCACGCGCACCGCGTTGTCGGCGGCGGCCGCCGAGCGCGACAAAGGCAAGCAGGAAGCGCTGTACCAGGATTTCCAGCGCCTGCTGATCGACCAGGCCAACCTGATTGTCCTGCTGCAGCCCGTGTATCGCGTGGCGTACCGCAAGCGCATCAAGGATTTTCGCTTGACCGGCGCTGGCTGGATGGCCGAGCTCGGCGCGGCGAAGCCCGCATGACCGTTGTTTGAACAGAACCGCATCGTCCCATGTTCCGTTACGTTTCCAACCGACTGATCACCTCCGTGGTGCTGGCGTTGTTCGCCACGCTGGTGGTGTTCCTGATCGCGAGCGTGGTGCCGGGCGATCCGATCCTCGCCATGCTCGGCGATCTCGCGGCTTCCAAGCCGGAAATCGTCGCCGAGTACCGCGCGCGCTGGGGTCTCGACCTGCCGCTGTGGCAGCAGTACTGGATCTTTCTGCAACGACTCTTTCACGGCGATCTGGGAATCTCGATCAGCACGGGTCGGCCGGTGCTGGCGGACATCGCGCAATACGCACCCGCGACGGTCGAGCTCGGCACGATCGCCTTCGTGCTGTCGATCGCGATCGGCGTGCCGTTCGGCATCGTGGCCGCCGTATGGCGCGACAGCTGGGTCGATCACAGCGCACGGTTCATATCGCTGGTGGGCGTGTCGTCGCCGGTGTTCTGGCTTGCATTCATTGCCTTGACCATCTTCTACGGGTGGCTCCAGATCGCGCCGGGACCGGGTCGCCTCGATCCCATTGATTTCCCGCCGGCGAACGTCACCGGATCGTTCCTGATCGATTCGCTGATCGCCGGCGACTGGGAGACGTTCAAGACGGCGTTTGCCCACCTGATCCTGCCCTCGCTCGTCCTCTGCGCCGCCACGCTCGGCCTCATCACTCGCATCACGCGTGCCAGCATGCTGGAGACGCTCGGCCAGGACTACGTGCGGGTCGCGCGCGCCAAAGGGATGAAGGAGCGCGCGGTGATCGTGCGCCACGCGCTGCCCAACGCGCTGATCCCCGTGATCACGCTGGCGGGGCTGGCCTACGCCAACCTGTTGACCGGCACCGTGCTGACCGAGACGATCTTTTCGTGGCCGGGTCTCGGACGGTACACGTTCCGCAGCGCGCTGTCGCTCGACCTGCCGGCGATCATGGGCATGACACTGCTCTTCGCGATCGTCTATCTCATCATCAACCTGCTGGTCGACCTGTCCTATGCGCTGGTCGACCCACGCGTGCTCAAGCGATGACCGACTCCGTTGCGGTCTCCGACGATGTCCAGGTTGCGGCGATCGAGCTCAGGGCCGAGTCGACGAGCACGCGCGGCCAGCGCTGGCGCCGCCGCTACGGGCTCGCCGCGATTGGCGTGGCGATCATTGTTGCGTGGATGCTCGTAGCCTTGCTCGCGCCATGGATTGCGCCGTATCGACCCGACCTCGTCGACGTGACGCAGCGGCTGCTGCCGCCGTCGGCCGCCCATTGGCTCGGCACCGACACGCTGGGCCGTGATGTGCTGTCGCGGTTGCTGTACGGCGCGCGGGTGTCGCTGTTCGTCAGCATCCTGGTCGTGCTGCTGGGGGCGGCGTTCGGCATCCTCGTCGGCGGCATCGCGGCGTATGCGGGCGGCTGGGTCGAGCACGCGCTGATGCGGTTCACCGACCTGGTCCTGTGCTTTCCGCCGATCATCCTGGCGATGGCGATCGCCGCGGCGCTCGGCATCGGAACGGTCAACACGATGATCGCGATGCTGGTCGTGTGGTGGCCGAAGTTCGCGCGTCTGGCGCGCGGGCTCGTGCTGGTCCAGCGCCACCAGGAATACGTCGAGGCCGCGCATGTGATCGGGTACGGACCGGGTCGGGTGCTGTTGAAACACATCCTGCCCAATGCGCTCGGGCCGCTGATCGTGCTCTGCACGCTGGACGTGGGCCATGCGATCCTGGTGTTCGCGGGGCTTTCGTTCCTCGGCCTTGGCGTGGTGCCGCCGACGGCCGAATGGGGCGCAATGGTGTCGGAGGGCCGCGAGCTCGTCGAGCAATGGTGGTGCGCGACGTTTGCCGGCCTCGCGATCTTCACCGTGGTGATGGGCTTCAACTTCCTTGGGGATGGCGTCCGTGACTGGCTCGACCCTCGCGCCCGGCGTCGCTGACGCGCCGCCTGCCGCCTCGATGCGGCCGCTGCTCGACGTCCGCGACCTGCGGACGTATTTCGACACCGACGCGGGTGTGGTTCGCGCCGTCGACGGCGTCAGCTTCCAGGTGTTTCCCGGCGAGACGCTCGGCATCGTCGGCGAGTCGGGGTCGGGCAAGAGTGTCACCGCGCTGTCGATCATCCGGCTGCTGCAGGAGCAAAGCCGCATCGCGAGCGGCAAGATCGTCTTCCGCGAGCGCGACATCGTCGCGATGGACGAGGATGACGTCCGCGCGCTGCGCGGCGACAAGATCGCGATGGTGTTCCAGGATCCGATGACCTCGCTCAACCCGGTGCGGCGCATCTCGGATCAACTGGTCGAGGCGATGGTCATTCACGGGCGGCACGATCGTCCGTCGGCGTTGCGCCGCGCGATTGATTTGCTGGGGCGCATGGGGATCACGGCGCCGGAGCGCGCCATCGCCGGGTTCCCGCACCAGTTCTCGGGCGGCATGCGCCAGCGCGTGATGCTCGCGATGGGCTTTTCCAACGAGCCGGTTCTGCTGTTGGCCGACGAGCCGACCACGGCGCTCGACGTGACCATCCAGGCGCAGATCCTCGATTTGCTGCGCGAGCTCAACGCCGACTTCAGCGCCGCCATCGTGCTGATCAGCCACGATCTCGGCGTCATCGCCAACGTCTGCAGCCGCGTGGTGGTGATGTACGGGGGCGAAGTGGTGGAGGAGGGGTCGACCGAAGCGCTGCTCGCCGATCCGAAGCATCCGTACACGTGGGCGTTGCTCAACGCGGCGCCACGGCTCGACCGCAACACGCCGGGCGAAAAACGACTCACGACCATCGAGGGCACGCCACCCGATCCGCTGAACTGGCCCAAGGGCTGCCGCTTCGCCGCGCGCTGTCCGTTTCGCATCGAAAAATGCGACGAGCATCCGGACCTGCTGCCGGTCGGCGAGGCTCGGCGCAGCCGCTGCTGGGTCACGCAGATGGGCCAGAACCTGCCGCGCCGCTCGCAGACGCACGCAGCGCAGGCGCCGGACGTGATGCTGGCGGAAGCGGCGCTCGCGACTCCACCGGAGCCGATTCTCGAGCTCCGCAATCTCGTCAAGCACTTTCCGGTGCCCAAGGAAACACCGTTCTCGCGCCAGCAGGTCGTCCATGCGGTGGACGGCGTCGACTTGACCGTGTATCGCGGCGAGACCGTGGGGCTCGTCGGCGAATCGGGCTGCGGCAAGTCGACCTTGGCGCGGCTGATCGCACGCATCCACACGCCGGATTCGGGCTCGATGACTTTCGAAGGCCGTGAGATCGCGTTTGCCACGCCGGCGCAAATGCGGCCGTTGCGGCGGCGGATGCAGATGATTTTCCAGGATCCGTATGCGTCGCTCAATCCGCGGATGATGGTCGAGCAGATTCTCGCCGAGCCGGTGCGCTTTCACGGCCTCGCGGCCGACGAAGCGGGTTTGCGCCTGCGCGTCAACGAGCTCTTGTCGCTGGTGGGCTTGACCGCGAGCGCGGCCAGGAAGTTTCCGCACGAGTTCTCCGGCGGTCAGCGGCAGCGCATCTCGATCGCGCGCGCGCTCGCCGTGGCGCCGGAATTCATCATCGCCGACGAGCCCATCTCGTCGCTGGACGTCAACATCCAGGCGCAGATCATCAACCTGCTGATCGACCTGCAGGAGCGGCTCAATCTCACTTACCTCTTCATCGCGCACGACCTCGCGGTGGTCAAGCACATCTCCGATCGCATCGTCGTACTCTATCTCGGCAAGGTGATGGAGATCGCGACGTCGGCGGCGCTCTTTGCCGCGCCGTTGCACCCGTACACGCGGTCGCTGATTTCCGCCGTGCCGATCCCCGACGTCGCCGTCGAGCGCATACGCCAGCGGCACCTGTTGCAAGGCGAGCCGCCGAGTGCGCTCAATCCTCCCAGCGGTTGCCGCTTTCGCACCCGCTGTCCGCTGGCGCAGGACATCTGCGCGCAACAGACGCCACTGCTCATCGAGCATCGCCCGGGGCAATGGGCGGCTTGCCATTTTGCCGGTCAAACCGATCCTGCACAGAGGTATGCGTCATGATCCAGCTGCGTGTATTACACCCGGAATTCGCCGCCGAAGTCGAAGGCCTCGATCTGCGCGTCGCGCCCGACGCGGCAACGATCGAGGCCGTCGAGGATGCGATCGCCCGCTATCCCGTGCTGGTGCTGCATGGCCAGGATCTCACGAACGAGCAGCAGATCGCGTTCCTTTCGGCGTTCGGCGACCTGCAGGAATCGGTGGAGTACCTGACCGAAAAAGGCGACCGGCGCCTGCCCAGGCTCATGACCGACTCTTCCAACATCGGCAAGGACAGCAGGACATTCGACGCCGGCGACGCGCGGCGCATGAACAATCTCGGCAGCCGCCGCTGGCACACCGACCAGTCGTTCAAGATGCGTCCGGTGAAATATTCGCTCTTGTGCGCGCGCAGCGTCGCAAAGCACGGCGGGGAGACGCAGTTCGCAGACATGCGCGGCGCGTACGAAGCGCTGCCCGAGGAGCTCAGGGAACGCGTCACGGACCTCGTGATCGAGCACAGCCTGCTGAACTCCCGGCGCAATGTCGGCTTCACCGACGCCACCGAGCTCGAGAAAGCCCGGCTCGCCTCCGTCCACCAGCGCCTGGTCCGGCGCCACCCGCGGACCGGCCGCCGGTCGCTGTACCTGTCCTCGCACGCCTCGCATGTCGTGGGGTGGCCGCTGCCCGAGGGCCTCGACCTGCTGTACGAGCTCACCGATCGCGCGACGCAGCCGCAGTTCGTCTACACCCACACCTGGCGCCTGTACGACGCGGTCCTCTGGGACAATCGCGTCACGATGCATCGGGCGCGGCGCCACATTCCCGAGACCGACCCGCGCGACATGCGGCGCGTCTCGGTGCTCGACGAAACGAACACGCTTGCCCAACCCTCTTGACGGAAAGCTCGATCGATGAACGAGACATTTGGCTCTGGTGAGTACACGTACCGCGCCGTCGAAGGCTGGGCCAAGTGGCCGGAGGACTGGCGGCTGCACGATGTGGCGGCGGTCGGCATCGACAGCAAGGACCAGGTCTATGCGTTCCACCGCGGCGACCATCCAATCGTCGTCTTCGACCGGAACGGCAATGTGCTGCGCACGTGGGGCGAGGGCGTCTTCAAGCGCGCGCACGGCATTCACATGGGGCCGGACGACACGATCTACCTGACCGACGACGACGATCACACCGTGCGCAAGTGCACGCTCGACGGCAAGGTGCTGCTCAGCATCGGCATTTCCGGCCAGCCCGCGCCGTTCATGAGCGGCGAGCCGTTCCGCCGGTGCACGCACACCGCGCTGTCGCCCAACAACGAGATCTACGTGTCCGATGGCTACGGGAACGCCCGGGTGCACAAGTACACGCAGGACGGCAAGCGCGTCATGTCGTGGGGCGAGCCCGGCGCGGGCCCGGGACAGTTCAACCTGCCGCACAACATCGCATGCGACGCCGACGGCTGGGTGTATGTCGCCGATCGCGAGAATCATCGGATCCAGGTCTTCGACGGCAACGGCCGCTTCGAGACGCAGTGGCACAACCTGCATCGGCCGAGCGGCATGTACATGCCCCCCGGCAAGTGTCCGATCTGCTACGTCGGCGAGATCGGCCCGTACTACGAGTTCAATCGCGGGACGCCGAACCTGGGGCCGCGGGTGACCATCCTGTCGAACGAAGGCAAGATCCTTTCACGCGTGACGCGCGAACCCGCCCATGGTCTGGGCGCAGGACAGTTCATCTCGCCGCACGGGCTCGCCGTCGATTCGCGCGGCGACCTGTACGTCGGCGAGGTTTGCTACACGGCGTGGCCGTCGCTGTATCCCGATCAGCCGAAGCCAGCGCGCATCCGCTCTCTGCAGAAATACGAGAAGGTCGCGGCGTGACGGCGATGCGTGAGCGATTTGAGACTTCCGCGGAAGGTCAACGGCCATGATCGTCGAGCAGCGGACCTACGATCTCTATCCAGGTCGGGTCGCCGAGTTCACACGGCTCATCGAGACCGAAGGCATCGCCATCCAGCGGCCGATCCTCGGACGGCTGATCGGGTACTTCGCGAGCGACATCGGCTCGCTGAATCAGATCGTCCATCTTTGGGGTTACGAGAGTCTCGAAGACCGCGCAACGCGGCGCGCGCGACTCTTTGCCGATCCCCGGTGGATCGCCTATTCCGCCAAGACGCAGCCGCTGATCATGCGGATGGAGAACAAGATCCTGGTGCCGATGGCGTTCTCGCCGATGCCGCCGCTGTGGCAGGAAGGGGAGGCGCAGAGCTAACCAATTCAAGATCTGGATTGACAGCCTAGCCGCGCTTCACGTCGAACAGCTCGACCTTCCAGCCCGCGGCCGTCAGCGGGAACGACTTGATCTCGTTGCGCACACCCACGCGGAAAACCGGCTGGAACAGCATGATCAGGTTCGCCTGGTCCACCATCGCCACCTGGTATTCCTTCCACAGCTCGGCCTGCTTCTTGCGATCCGTTTCGGCGGCTGCCCGGTCCACCAGCTTCAGCATCTCGTCCGAGGGTGTCCAATGCACGCGCTTCGCCACGCGTTCGACCGACGACGATGCCCACTGCTGGTTTTCGATGCCGGTCGGCGTCCACGTCGTGATCGCGGCCTTCGATTTCTGTCCGACGAACTGGGTGCGGAACGTGGTCATGTCCATCGGCACGAGCTTGGCCTTGATCCCCACGCGGGCAAGATCGGCTTGAATCTTCTGCGCCAGCACGTTGAACGAGCTGCCCGAAACGGCGCCGTTGCCGTACGACATCTCGAATTCAAAGCCCTGCGGCAAGCCGGCGTCGGCGAGCAGCTTTCTCGACTTCTCGAGATCCTGCCGGAAGCCGATCTCGCGCACGACTTCCTCGGTCGAGCCGATCATGCCGATCGGGAGAAAGCTTGCCGGGCGGGTGGCCGCGCCGCCAAACAGCGCGTCGCGAATGCCGTCGTAGTCGATGGCGTAGCCCACGGCCTGGCGCGCCTGTTTCCTGGCCAGCGCCGGATTGAACTCCGGATTGGAGCTCAGCGCCAGGTAAACGAAATCGAGGCTGGTGTGCGAGACGACATGGACGTCCTTGGAACTCTTGAGGCCTTCCACTTGCTCGGGCGTCAGATTGAACGCCGCGTCGATGTCGCCGTTGCGCAGTGCCAGCAGCTGCGCGCCGCTCTCGTCCATGTGACGGATCACGATCCGCTGGAACGGCGGCTTGCCGCGCCAGTAGTTCGGATTGGCGACGAGCTGGATCTGCCCGTTGCGCTCCCACTTCGTGAGCTTGAATGGGCCGGTCCCGGCGGAATTCTGGTTCAGTGCTTCGGAGGCTTTGTCTTTCTCCTTGGCGTCCGCGCCCGAGGCGCCGCCGAGCGCCTCCACGGTCTTGCGATCCACGATCGAAAAGCTCGGCCCGGTCAGGATCGTCAGGATCGGCGCCGCCGGATCTTTCAGGATCAGGTCGACGGTGCCGGGATCGACGATTTCGACGCGCGCGAGATTGGTCAGGTATTGCGATGGCTGGTCCTTCAGATTGATGACGCGATCGATGGAGAACTTCACATCGTCGGCCGTCATGACGTTGCCGCTGGCGAACTTGACGCCGTCGCGCAGCGTGAGGCGCCATCCTTTGCCGTCGGGTGTCCGCTTCCAGGCCGTGGCCAGCAACGGCTTGAGGTTGATGTAGTCGCCGGCGGAGAACGTCAGCAGCGTTTCATAGGCGGCGGACACCGTTTCCGGCCCGGTGAAGTTGAGCGCACGCGCCGGGTCGAGATTGAGCGTGTAGCTGAAATCCAGGCCGAGGACCAGCGTGTCCTTGCGCGACTGCGCGAACAGTGGTCCATTCGGCAGCGCAAGCGCGGCCGCCCCCGCGCCGAGGACTCGCAGCATGTCGCGCCTGCCCATCCGTGCTCTGGTTGCCATGAGGTCCTCCTGCCAGCTTTTCTAATTGGGTTGGTCGAGCGTCGAAGCCACGTCGTTGACCGACGTCCGGTGCATGTCGCGCGTGGCCGTTTCCGGAAAATAGGGGCGCGCGCGGTGCATCAGCGACCGGTTATCCCACATCACGAGGTCGCCAACGGTCCACCGATGCTCGAACACGAATTGCGGCTGCGTCGCAAAGTCCGACAGTTGGTACAGAAGGTCGCGTCCCTGCGGCAAGGGCCAGCCGACGATGTGCGACGCGTGCCCGGACAGGAACAGCGAACGGCGCCGCGAGATCGGATGACGGCGGACGAGCCGCTGGTGAACCGGCGGCAGGGCCGAACGCTCTTCCTCGGAGAAGTCGGTGAATCCCACGACCGACCGCGAGTAAATGACATTGTGCTCCACCAGCAAGTCCTCGACCAACGTCCGCAAGTGGTCGGGCAGTGCATCGTAGGCGGCGCGCATGTCGGCAAACTGTGTCTCTCCGCCCACGCCCGGTATCGTGCGGGCCGAGAGCAGCGAGTACTTGGCCGGAACCGTTTGATAGGAGCTGTCCGAGTGCCAGCGGCGGCTGCCGAGCGCATTCATCCGGCGCCGATCGCCGGGGCCGAAGGTCTGGTTGTCCTTGCCCACATTGGAGACATCGGTGATGACGGCCGCCAGTCGGTGGCGATCCGGATTGGTGGCGTACGTCGTGGCGGTCTGCAGCGTGCCAAAATTCAGGCTGAACTCGATTTGCTGCCGATCGTCGATGATTTGCGCGGGGAACACCAGCACCGGATAACGTGCGATCGACTGCTCGATGAATGCCACGTCGTCCGCCGTGATCGGCTGGCGAAGGTCGACGCCCTCGACGCGCGCGCCTAGCAGCGGATGGATTTCGGTGATCGAGATGCTCATCGCGCCGGACGCTCCTGTCGACCTGCGATCGGCCAATCGTGCCATTGTAGGGAGGACGGATGTCTTCACAAGCGAATTAATGTCACAACGCGTGTGACCAACGGACATTCGATACCCATGCCGAACCGCCGCCTGCCTCCGCTCAATTCGCTGCGCGCCTTCGAAGCCGCCGCACGGCACCAGAGCCTGTCGCGCGCCGCCGAGGAGCTGTGCGTCACGCACAGCGCGATCAGCCGGCAGGTGGCCAAGCTGGAAGAGTTCCTGGGCGCCAAGCTGTTCGAGCGCAAGCACCAGCAGGTGGTATTGACCAAGCGGGGCGCGGCCTACGCGGCGCGGCTGCAGGTGCTGTTCGACCAGATCCAGGAAGCGACCGTCGCGCATTTCTCCGCCGAAGCCGAGCGCACGTCGCTGTCCATCGGCGTGCTGTCCACGTTCGCGATGCGCTTCCTGATCCCGCGCCTCGCGCGCTTCAAGCAGCGGCACCCGGAGCTCACGCTGCAGGTCGAAAGCGCCCACAAGCCGATCGATCCCAACAATCCCGACATCGACGTCGCGATCTGGCTCGGCAACGGAGAATGGCCGGACCTCGTCGCCGAGCGTCTGTTCGAGGAGGAGCTGATTCCGGTCGGCAGTCCCGCGCTGCTCGCCGGGCATCGGGTCCGCGTCGCCGACGATCTCGAGCCGTTTCTGCTGTTGCACGCGGCGCCGCGGCCCGACGACTGGCAGCGTTGGCTGGATGCGATGGGCGCGTCGCGCGTCGATGGTCAGAGCGGGCTTCGGCTCGCCTATTCAGGCCTCGTCTACCAGGGCGCCGTCGACGGCCTGGGCCTCGCGATGGCCCAAACCATGTTCGTCCAGGACGACATCGCGCACGGGCGCCTCGTTCCGGTAGTCGGCAAGGCGTTTCGCACCGGGCGCTCCTACTATCTCGTCCACGCCAGGTCCAAGTCCGGGCAGCCGCGGATCGTGCATTTCCTCGAATGGCTCAGGTCGGAGATCGCGGAGACGCTCGCCGCCGCATCGCAATAAGCACCGTGTGCTCCGAGGCACGCCGCGTGTGCGATAAATGCGCTTGTGCGCATCGCGACGGTCAGTAGAATCGACGAGAACGTCACCGCTGACGCGACTGTTTTCTTGCGCCTGTTCGGAATCGATTTCGGCGATCGCTGCCGATGCTTGAAGCATCGGCGGCGCGAACCCGTTTCGAGCCAATAGCGCGTACGCGGGACGAGGGCTGCCAAACCAGGAGGGGTTGACGCATGAGCCAGGCGAAAAAGGTGAACGCAATGCACGCGCATTCGCCGCGACGGCGCGCAATGGTGAAAGCCGGCGCGGCGCTCGCTGGCAGCGCCGCGCTGGGGCTGCCCGCCAGCGCCGGCAGCCAGACCGGTGCGGCGCAATCGTGGCCAAACCGGCCGGTCCGCATCATCGTGCCCTACGGACCGGCGGGCACCGCGGACATTCTGGCGCGCATTCTCGGCCAGCAGCTGTCGAAGCAGCTCGGCCAACCGTTCGTGGTCGAGAACCGCGGCGGCGCGGGCACGACGATCGGCGCGGCCGAAGCCTACAAATCGCCGGCGGACGGTTACACGATGATGGTGGTGACGCCGACGTTCGCGATCGCGCAATACGTGTATCCGAACCTGCCCTACGACGGACCGAAGGACTTCGTTCCCGTCGCCCTGCTGATGACGACACCGCTCATCCTGGTCGTGAATCCCGCCACCGGCTTCAAGACGGTGGCCGACTACATCCAGGCGGCCAGGGCCAGGCCGGGGCGCGTCTCGTTCGCCTCGAGCGGCAGCGGCAGCACGCCGCATCTCGCGTTCGAATTGCTCAAGGCGCAGGCCGGAATCGACCTGCTGCACATCCCGTACAAGGGCGGCGGTGAAGCGGTGACGTCGGTGCTGGCCGGCACCACCGACAGCTACTTTTCGGCGCCGATCGAGTCGGGCGAGCACGTCAAGGCCGGCAAGCTGGTGTTGCTCGGGGCGTCGTCGCTGAAGCGAACGCCGGGACTCCCCGACGTTCCTACGCTCGCTGAATCCGGTCTCGCGGGCTTTGAAGTGACCCACTACACGTCGGTGCTCGTCAAAGCGGGCACGCCGCAGGACATCATCGCCAAGCTCTCCGAGAACATCGTGCGCGCGATCCAGACGCCGGAGGTCCGCGACAAGGTGGCGCAGAACGGCGACGTCCCGCTGGGCACGCTCGCCGAGGCGACCGCGCTCTACGCCAACGAGTATCAGCGCTGGTCGCGCGCGGTGAAATCCGCCGACATCAAGCCGTGAATCCATCCGACCCGTGCGTAACGCGCGCGCATCCATGGCGGCCCTACCGTCACGCCCATCACAAGGCTTCGGATCCGACATGACGCCCATTCACCAACATCGGATCGACCATCCGAGCGCCTGGACCGCGCGCACGATCGGCGGCAAGGAAAACCTGACGATGCGCCTGAGCGGCGAGCAGCTCGACGCCATCGACGACTTGCTGGAACGCACGCGCCATCTCGCCCCGCAGCAAGTCACGCGTGCCGATTTCGATCATCCGGTGATCGGCAAGCTGCTCTGGGGTCTGCGCGAAGTGATCATGAACGGTCGCGGCATCGTTGTGATCGGCGGTGTGACGCCGCAACGGTACAGCGAGGAGGAATTCCAGCGCATCTATTGGGGCTTCGGCACGCATCTCGGCATCGGCGCCGTGCAAAGCGCGGCGGGTGACCGGCTGGGCTACGTGCAGAACAGGGACGACGACCCGGTCAAGCGCGGATATCGCAGCTTGCGCGAATTGCACATGCACTCCGATTCGTACGAGCTGGTCGGCCTCATGAGCGTGCGCAAAGCCAAATCCGGGGGATTAAGCGGGATGGTCAGCAGCCTCGCGATTCACAACGAGATCCTCGCGGCGCGTCCCGATCTGCTGCCGCCGCTTTACCGCGGGTTCCGCATCGCGAGCGAAGAGGCGAGGTTTTCCAGCAAGGCGATCACCGACGAAGCGATGCCGGTGTTCTGTGCCGTCGCCGGCAAGGTGAGCTGCATGTACGAGCCGTCGCACATGAAGAACGCGGCGGAGCTCGTGCCAGGCGGCATGCCGGAGGACCTGGCCGAGGCGCTCGACTATTTCGACGGATTGGCGAACCGCGACGACCTGGCGCTGCGCTTCGTGCTCGAGCCCGGCGAGATGATGCTGTGGCACAACTATACGAACCTGCATTCGCGCACGGCGTTCGAGGACGATCCGCACCACAAGCGACTGTTGCTGCGGCTTTGGCTCAACGTGCCGGAAGGAAGGCCCGTCGATCCCGCGTTTCGCATGCGCGCGGAGACCTACGAGCGCATCTACCGCGAGGCGCTCGACAAATCGCATTGAGCTCGCTGCGCGCCGACGATGCCGACGGCGCATCCGCGGCTAAGCAGGCTTGACCGCGGGCAGGTCGAGTATCCATCCCGCGCCGGTGAGCGGAAAGCTCGCTATCGATTTGTACACGCCGACGCGGTAGATCGGCTGGAAAAGCACGATCATGTGCGCCTGGTCGACCATGCGCTTCTGGTATTCGATCCAGAGTTGCGTCTGTTGCTTGGGATCGGTTCTCGTCGCGGCTTCGCGCACCAGCTTGACGAGATCGTCGGGCGGCGTCCAGTGCAGACGCTTGGCGACGCGCTCGACGGTCGCCGATGCCCACAGCGAATTCTCCACGGCCGGCGGAATCCACGGGCCCAGCACAGCCCCTTCTGCTTTGCCGCCGGTGAACATGGTCCGGAAGTTGACCGGATCCATCGGCCGCAGCACCGCCTTGATCCCGACGCGCGCGAGGTCGGACTGCACCTTCTGCGCCAGCGCCTGGTACGGGAGCCCTGCAAACGCGGTGTTCCCATAGGCAAGTTGAAATTCAAAGCCATTGGGGTATCCGGCCCTGGCGAGAAGTTGCCGCGCCAGCGGCAGATCTTCATGGAAGCCGATTTCGCTGGCGATGGCCTCCGTCGAGCCCTGGACGCCGATCGGCAGGAAATGCGCGGCGCGCATGGCGGCGCCGCCCAGAAGCCCGTTCTTGATGCCATCGAAGTCGATCGCGTGGCCGATCGCCCGCCGGACGTCCTTCACCGCGAGCGCCTTGTTCATCTCCGGATTCTCGGAGATGCCGAGATAGACGAAATCGAGGCTGGGGGCGGACTCGACGCGCACGTCGGGGCTGCCCTTGATCGCCGCGATCTGCTCGGGGATCAGATTGAACGCCGCATCCGCGTTGCCGCGCCGCACCGCGAGCAGCTGCGCCGCGCCATCGCTGATGTGCCGGATCACCACGCGCTGGAACGGCGGCGGTCCTCGCCACGAATTCGCGTTGGCGACCATCTGGATCGAGGTGTCTCGCTCCCATTGCGTGAGCCGGTACGGTCCGGTCCCCGCCGAATTGTTGTTGAGCCACACCGTGGCGCGATCGGCCTCCTTCGCATTCGCGCCGGCGACGCCGCCGTTCTGCTCGACCAGCTTGCGCTCCAGGATCACGAACTCGGGCGCGGCGAGGATGGGCAGGAACGGCTCGTTCGGCTTGGTGAGGATGAAATCGATCGTGGCCGGATCGACGATCTCCACGCGCTCCACCGCCTGCAGATATTGCGACGGCTGGTCCTTGAGATTGATCACGCGGTCGAACGACCACTTCACGTCGTCGGCGGTCATCGTCGCGCCGCTCGCGAACGTAACACCTTGCCGCAGCGTGAATCGCCAGCCCTTGCCGTCGGGCGTGCGTGCCCATCGCGTCGCCAGCACCGGAATCAGGTCGACGTATTTGCCCGGCGCCATCGTCAAGAGGCCGTCGTAGGCGCCGCGCAGCACCATCGGCGCGGAGTTGGTCGCGAAGCGCGCCGGGTCGAACGTCTGGTTGTCGCTGAAGTCGAGGCCGATGACGAGCGCCCCTTTACGCTCCTGCGCGAACACGTAGCCCGGCATGCCGACGCCCGTGAGTGCGGCCCCTCCCGCGGCCGTCAGCCATTGCAGCGTGCGTCTGCGACTCAGCGATGCATGCGTGCCTGACATTTTGTAACCCTCCCGTTGCAATTTTCGCGGCCACGCGGTCGTGGCGCCGTATTAAAGTGCGAAGCTCGAGGACTCACACCGATCGGAGATTCAGATGCACGTACAGTCCATTGCGAACACCCAGGACATCCTCGGCGAGACGCCCGTGTGGTGCGCGGACGAGCAGGCGCTGTATTGGGTCGACGTGCGGCGTCCGGCAGTCCATCGGTGCGACACGAGAACCGCGAAAGTCGCCACCTGGGCGATGCCCGAGCTGGTCGGCTCGCTGGCGTTGTGCGTCAACGGCGACGTTCTGGTCGCGCTGCGCTCGTCGGTACGGCGTTTCAATCCGGCAACGGAAAAACTCGAGCTCGTGACCGCGCCGGAATCCGGCAATCCGCAGATGCGGCTCAACGACGGCCGGGTCGATCGGCGCGGGCGCTTCTGGGTGGGATCGATGAACGACGTAACGCGCGGTCCCGAGGGCACGCTATACCGCCTGGATGGGTCCGGCGGATGCGTACCCATGCTCGGGGAAATCTTCGTCCCGAACAGTCTTGCGTGGAGCCCGGACAGCCGCACGATGTACTTTGCCGGACCGGATCTGCGCACGGTCTTCGCGTATGACTTCGAGCCCGAGTCGGGGACGTTGAGCAATCGCCGTGTTTTCGCGGAGTACGCTGCCCCCGCGTTTCCGGACGGCGCGACGGTGGATGCCGACGGATATCTCTGGTGCGCCGCATATGAAGGATGGCGGATCACCCGATATGCGCCCGACGGCCGCATCGATCGCGTCATCGAGGTTCCGGTGCAATGCCCGACCGCCGTGACGTTCGGCGGATCGGACATGATGACGCTCTTCGTGACGACCGCGCGGCAGCGCATTGCGGAGGAGGCGCTCGCGAAGCAGCCGCTCGCCGGCGCGGTGCTCGCGCTGGACGTCGGGATTGCCGGGATCGCGGAACCCAGGTTCATCGGCTGAACACGAAGCAGCAGTTGGGGTGTGATCACTCCGGTGTGATGCCGGCTTCCTTGATGAGCTCCGACCAGCGCTTGACCTGCGCGGGAATGTATTGGCCGAGCTCCTCCGGTGCCATCACGGCCGTCGACACGCCCAGCGCCGCCAGTGCCTGCACGACCTCGGGCTTGGCGAGCGCCTTCGCGCAAGCGTCGGAGAGCTTCACTCTGATATCACGCGGCGTTCCCAGCGGCGCGACCATCGCATGCCAGCCGATGACTTCGAAGCCCGGATAGGTTTCGGCGGCGGCCGGCCAGTCGGGCGTCAACGGACTGCGTGTCAACGACGTGACGGCCAGCGCGTTCAGCTTGCCGCCTTTCACTTGCGCGATTGCCGCGCCGAGGTCGCCGAACGTGAAGTCGACGGTCCCGCTGATCGTGTCGATCACCGCCGCCGGAATGCCCTTGTACGGGACGTCGAGGACCTCGATGCCCGACAGCGTGCGCAACCGTGCGGTCGCGATCTGCGAGCTCGACGCGCCGTAACCCGCCGAGAGTTTCTTCGGATTGGCCTTGGCGTAGGCCACGAATTCCGCCAGCGTTTTCGCCGGGAAATCCTTGCGTACCAGCAGCGCCGTCGGCTGCGTGGACAGTCGTGCCACCGGCGCAAAGTCCGTGACCGGGTTGTACGACAGCGTCTTGTAGAGGCTCGGATTGGCCGCGAGCTGCGTGTTCGACGCGACCATCAGCGTATAGCCGTCCGGCGCGCTCTTGGCGACAAATTCCGCGGCGATGGCGCCGCCGGCGCCGGGCTTGTTGTCGATGACGACCGGCTGGCCCAGCGTATCGGCGATGTCCTTGCCGACCAGCCGCGCGATCGAATCGGTCGCGCTGCCCGGCGGGAACGGAAGGATGATCCTGATCGGTTTGGACGGATAGCCCTGCGCGTGCGCGGTCGCCACGGATAACAGCGAGGCCGCGATGGCCACCAGCACGGCGCGGGACCACGAGGAAAGTGTCATTCGTTGCTCCTCCTTCTATTCCAACATGTACGCGGCGCCGGTTCTTCGGAACGCTGGCGCGCCGCTGACTTTGTTCGCCGCGAAGACGGATATCAAAACGGCTTGTCGCCGACGATCTGCAGTCGCCGCATGACCCGCCGCGACATGCCGGTGTCGTTGATGGCCATGTGCTGCGCGCACCGGTTGTCCCAGAAGGCGACCGAGCCCTTCCTCCAGCGAAACCGGCAAGTGAACTCCGGCCGATGCGCATGCTGGCAGAGATAGTCGAGCAGCGGCTTGCTCTCGTCCTCGGTCATGTCCTCGAACGCAATCGTCGATTGCCGGTTGACGTAGAGCGCCTTGCGATGCGTCTCGGGATGCGTGCGCACGACCGGATGGACGTTGGCCGTCTCGCGCCATTCGGCATCGTCCTTCAGCTTCTTCGCGTTCGACGCGTTCAGGTCGCGCGCGGGACCCGCGACCCGCCGGTCGGAATGGACGGCGCGCAGTCCGTCCAGCAGCGTCTTCATCCCCGGCGAAAGTGCGTCATAGGCCAGGTACTGGTTCGCGAACATCGTGTCGCCGCCATAGGCGGGGACTTCCACCGCATAAAGCAGCGAGCCCATCGGCGGCGCGGATACCTGCGGCGTATCCGAATGCCAGTCTTCGCCGATGATCTTCTTGTCGCCCGGGTTGCGAACGACGTCGATCACCGCGGGATCGGCGGCCGAGCCGGCGATGTTGGGGTGCAGGAACAGCGTGCCGAAGCGTGACGTGAATGCCTTCTGCCTCGGGATGTCGAGCTCCTGGTCGCGAAAAAAGATCACGCAATGCTCGAGCAGCGCCTGCCGGATTGCGGCGATGGTTGCGTCGTCGAGATCGCTCGCGATATCGATGCCGAGGATCTCGGCGCCGAGCGCGCCGGTGACAGGCTCTATACGCAGGTCGCGTGCTGCAACGATCATTGCTTTGGAAAGTCGGTGGCGAGCGTGACTTCTTCCCAGGCGTCGATCGAGCGAATGTGCTCGTTGAGGCTGTCGCGGACGCGCTCGAGGCCGATCTTGCCGAGCGCCAGGTGCAGCGGCGGAGCGGCGGATTCGACGACGGTGATGATCGCATCGGCAGCGCGCACCGGATCGCCGGCCTGCTTGCCGCTGCTCTCGCGCAGTTGCTTGCGCCGCGCGCCGGCGGTCTGCGCATAGGCTTCGATCGTCTTCTCCGGGACCGTCATGGACCTTCCCTGGAAGTCGGTGCGAAAGGGGCCCGGCTCGATCAGCGTGACACGAATGCCCAGCGGCCCGGCTTCCTTGGCCAGCGACTGCGACAAGCCCTCCACTGCGAACTTGGTCGCGCAGTAATAGCCCGTGCCCGGATTGCCCACCAGTCCGCCGATCGACGAGATGTTGACGACGTGCCCGTATCCCCGCGCACGCATGCCGGGCAACACGCGCTTCATCAGCGCGGCAAGCCCGAAGAAGTTGGTTTCGAACATCGCGCGCACGGCGCTTTCCTCGCCTTCCTCGACGCCCGCGTTATAGCCATGTCCGGCGTTGTTGACGAGGACGTCGATACTTCCGAACGCAGCCTCCGCCCGCGCGACCGCCTGTTCCATTTGCGTACGGTTGGTGACGTCGAGGGCCAGGGCCAGCGCCTGCTTCGGATACGGCGCGACGATCGCCTGGATCTGCTCGGGATTGCGCGCGGTGACCGCGCAGCGATATCCGCGCTGCAGTACGCGCTCGGCGAGCGCACGGCCGAAGCCGGTGGAGCAGCCGGTGATGAACCAGGCGCGTGAAGTGTCGGTGCTCGATGCCATCGGTGGATCCTTTCTTCGCGACGACGCGCGTCAACTAAAGCTTCATGCAACCGGGCTCGGAACCGGCACACTGCGGTAGCTGACGCCGAGCAGAGCCTCGAAGACGCGGATCATGCCACCCTTGTCGAGATCGCCGTCGCCTCGCAATAACGCCATCTGATAGGTCGTCGCGGCGGCATTCAGCACCGGCATTGGAATGCAATGAGTCGAGCCAATCTCCGCCGCGCTGACCAGGTCCTTGTACGCCTTGGCCATCGGGTAGCCCGCGGAAAAGCCGTTTTCCAGGATACGCGGAAGGAAGAATTCCGACGCGTAGCTTCGCCCCGTGCCGCTGTTGACGATTTCGGCGACCTTGGCCGGATCCAGCCCCATCTTGACCGCCATCGGCAGGATTTCGGCAAGCGCCGCCACATTGATGTTGAAGAGCAACTGATTGACCAGCTTCGCGAGCTGGCCGTTGCCGGGCCCGCCCATGTAGAGGATCTTGGTCGCCAGGCATTGGAAATAGGGCTCGATCGCAGCGAAGGTCGCAGGCTTGCCGCCGCACATCACGGTCAACGTCCCGTCGGCCGCGCGCGCTTCCATGCCCGACACCGGCGCATCGAGGAACTCGATTCCCCGCGACTCCAGCTCGTTCCCGATCTCGAAAACAGCTTTGTGGGCAATCGTGCTCGTGTCGACGACCACGCGGACCCGCGAGCCCGGCCCGGCGATGGCGGCTTCGCCGAACAGCACGGTCTTGACGACTTCGCCGTCCGGCAAGCTCAGAAAAACGATTTCGCATCGCGCGAGCTCGACGAGGTTGGTGGTGGCCCGCACGCCGCGCTGCTCGAAGGCAGCGAAGCTGCCGGGCCCGGCCGCGGCGACGGTGAGCTCCGCGCCGCTCTTGAGCAGGTTCAACGCCATGTGCTTGCCCATCCGGCCCAGGCCGACGAACCCGATGTGCCTCATCTCTTTCCCAGGTGGAGCGACCGGCTGCGGGGGCGCGCACTTCCTGCTTGTTGCCAGAGTGAAGACATGGCATCGCGGCAAGCAGATGCGAGCCAATTCATGCTACGGTACATCGCGCTATAGTTGAAATACTTTGTTCTTATTCCACGCATAGCGATTCCATATGGACGTCCGTGCTTTGCGTTACAGCCTCGCGATCGCGCACTTCGGCAGCTTCACCAAGGCTGCCGAGTCGCTGCATGTCGCGCAGCCCGCACTCAGCGTGTCGGTCAAGAAGCTGGAGAACGAGCTCGGGGTGACGCTCTTCGCGCGCAAGGCGCATCGCGTCGAGCCGACCGTCGAAGGCAGGATCCTGCTGCAGCGCGCCGAGCGGATATTCGCCGAGATCGATTCGGCGATCAACGAGATCGCCGACGTCGTCGAGTTGCGCAGCGGGGCGATACGCGTCGGCATGCCGCCGATGTACGGCCTCGTCTATTTTCCCAGGCTGCTGGCCGAGTTTCATTCGGCGTATCCGGGGATCACGATGACCGTGATCGAGGGCAGCGCCGATGAAATCGGCCGCCAGCTGGACACGGGAAGCATCGACCTCGCCCTGCTGGAGACACGTCGCGTGCATGCGCAGTGGCGCCAGGTGCTCGTAGGCAAGGAGGAGATGGTGTTGTCCGTGGCGCCCGCGCATCCGTTGGCGACAAGGAAATCGGTGCCTGCGCAGGAGCTCGACAAATTACCGATGGTATTGTTCAGCGGCAGCTTCATCCAGCGGGACATCTTCGACAAGCTGTGCAAGAGGGCAGGTGCCAAGCCCGACGTCGTGCTGCAATCGAACTCCGTGGCGCTGATACGCAGGGCCGTGGCGGATGGGATCGGCGCCGCGACGCTGCTGCGGTCGCTGGCAGAATCCCCGCCGCCGCTGGTCGCGGTCTCGTTCGAGCCGCGGGAGATTCTGCGTTTTTCGTTGTGCTGGCGTGACGACCGCTACTTGTCCAAGGCGAATCGCGCGTTCGTCGAGTTCGCAACGAAGAGTGGGCGTCCGAAGTGAAATCACCGGCGATCGTGCCCGTCTCGGGCGCCGCGGCGGGTAGTCCCGGAGGGTTCGTGAAGACATTCACGCATTGCCTGTTGTCGCTGGTGGCCGCGGCATTCGCCGCTTGCGGGGCCACGGCGTATGCCGCGTACCCTGAGCGACCCATCACGCTGATCGTTCCGTTTCCGCCCGGCGGCGGCACGGACCTCAGCGCGCGGCTGATCGTTCCCTACATCGAGAAGTACCTGGGCGGCGGCGCGAAGATCGTCGTGATCAACAAGGGCGGCGCGGGCGGCGACATCGGCGCCGCCGAAATTGCGCGCTCGAAGCCGGATGGCTACACGATCGGCTTCATGAACGTGCCCAACACGATGATGAAGTCGCACGAGCGCCCGACGAGCTGGAACGTCGCGAGCTTCGTCGCCATCGCCAATCTCGTCTTCGATCCCGCCGTGTTCGCGACCCGTCCCGACGGCAAGTACAAGTCGTTGGCCGACGTGGTCGCCGACGCGAAGAAGCGGCCCGGCGAAGTGTCCATCTCGTCCGCCGGCGCGGGATCCAACACGCACCTTGACCTAATCGCGTTCGAGGATGCGGCCAAGGTCAAGCTGCTGCACGTGCCGTTCGAGGGCGGTGGCCAATCGCGCACCGCGCTGCTGGGCGGCCATGTCGAACTGGTGGCAAGCGCGCTGGGCGACGTCCAGCGTTTCGTGGAGCAGGGCACGCTCAAGGCGATCGCCATCGGCAGCAAGGCGCGGTTTCCGCTGGCGCCCAACATTCCGACGTTTACCGAGCAGGGCTTCGCCGTGGTGGGTGGCTCGTCGCGCGGCCTCGTGGCGCCGAAGGGAACGCCACAGGAATACGTCGAGCTGATCGCGCAGGCGACCGAGAAGGCGCTCAACGACCCCGAGCTCATCAAGAAGGCCAACGACATCGCGCTGCCGCTCGATTACATGGGCCCCGCCGCATACGCGGCGTATCTCAAGGCTTCCGACAGCGAGCTCGCCGCTACATGGAAGCGCACGCCGTGGGTGCAGTGACCGTTTTTTGTATCGATCGCATATCCAGAAAATATTTGCCCGCACCAATCGAGGCGGATAAGCTCCGCTTGACCGGTTGCCGGCCGAACAGAGGAAATCCGTGACGACAGGCGTGTTCGAAAACAAGGCGAAGCAAAAGCTGAAGGCCGGGGAGCTCGTCCTTTGCATGGCCGTCAACCAGATGCGCAGCGCCGAAGCCCCGATGATCGCCGCGGCGTGCGGCTTCGACGCGATCTTCGTCGATCTGGAGCACAGCGCGACGTCGCTGGAAACCGCCGCGATGATTTGCGTGGCGGCGCTGACGGCGGGCGTCACGCCGCTCGCACGCGTCCCGTCGCACAATCCGTTTCACGCCGCGCGCATTCTCGACACCGGCGCGCAAGGCGTGATGGTCCCGCATGTCGAGAACGCGGCCGAGGCCGCGGAGATCGTGAAATACCTGCGTTTCCCGCCGCTTGGCCTTCGCTCGGCCTATGGAACCGGTCCCACGCTGGGCTATCGCGCGATCGGCCAGGGCGACGTCAACATCTTCCTGAACGAGCACGAGCTGGTGATCGCCATGCTGGAGACTCCGCAGGCGATCGAGCACGCCGATGCGATTGCGGCAGTGCCCGGTATCGACATGGTGCACATCGGCGCGCTGGACGTCAGCAACGTGATGGGCATTCCCGCGGCCTACGGCGACCCGCGCATGCGTGCGGTGTTCGAGAAAGTGGCCAAGGCATGCAAGGACAATGGCAAGGCGATGGGCGTGGGCGGCGCGCGCGGCGATCGGCCGATGCAGGAATATCTGATCGGGTTGGGCGTGCGCTATCTGACCACCGGCTCCGACGTGAGCTACCTGATGCGCGCAGCCAGCGCCGACGTTGCCGGGTTGCGCAGCCTCGAGCTCTGAGGGTCGCGGCGCGGCCGCCGGGCCGGAAATTCGTGTGGAAGCGCGGTTCCGGGCGAGGTAAGATGAATCGATGAACACGACGGCGGCCGGCCGCCAGATGGCGATCTTCTGCCAGAGCGGGCCGACCCCGGCCGTCAGGGAGGCGTCGGTCGCCTCGTCGCGCGCGGTCGGGATCTTGAGCAGGTCGGTGATCCCGTGGCCCGCGGCGAGCAGGGCGTCGTCGGCGGCCTCGACCGAGGTCGCCGCGGGGATCACGCCGGCGGTCATCAGCCGTCCCCAGAACGACCGACCGAGGCGACCCTGGTGGTA
>Ga0207648_10000297_pt1 | contig 54091 bp, 50 predicted proteins | sample KBSMisM32_FD_184310 | JGI IMG/M metagenome (GOLD analysis project Ga0207648, IMG submission 184310) | Miscanthus rhizosphere microbial communities from Kellogg Biological Station, Michigan, USA - KBS Miscanthus M3-2 (SPAdes) (version 2) | ecosystem: Host-associated > Plants > Roots >... | reverse complement strand
GTCAGCACGAAGCCGGGAATGAAGCCGGCGAGGAACACCTTGATGATCGAGACCTCGGCCGCCACCGCGTACACCACCATGATGATCGACGGCGGCAGCAGGATGCCGAGCGTGCCGGCGGCGGCGAGCGAGCCGAGGCAGGTCTTCTCGTCGTAGCCGCGGCGCTTGAGCTCGGGCAGCGCCACCTTGGCGATGGTCGCGCAGGTGGCGGCGGACGAGCCGGAAACCGTGCCGAAGATCGCGCAGCCGAGGATGTTGACGTGCATCAGGCGGCCGGGCAGCCAGCCGAGCCACGGCGCGAGGCCCTCGAACATCTCCTCCGACAGCCTGGTGCGGTAGAGGATCTCGCCCATCCAGACGAACAGCGGCAGCGCGGCGAGCGTCCACGAGGCGCTCGAGCCCCAGAACGACTGGAACAGGTTCACGTCGGGCGGCGTGCTGGTGAAGAACTGCAGCCCGAACCAGGCCACTGCGGCGAGCGCGACGGCGATCCACACCCCGCCCACCAGCAGGAGGAGCAGCAGGACGAGAAGGACGATTCCCGCGGTGAGCGCCGTCATAGGGTTTCCGAGAAGTCCCCGGAGGCGGCGCGCTGCTCCTCGGCGACCTGATAGGCGGGCTTCCTGTTCTTCAGTACCGCCACCAGCTCATCGAGCACCGCGGCGAGGAAGATCACCACGCCGATCAGGAACGTCATCTGCGGGATCCAGATCGGCACGCGGATCAGGCCCTGCGCGACCTCGTTGAACTTCCAGCTCTCGTAGACGAAGCGCGCCACCGCCCACAGCATGTAGGAGACGAAGGCGGCGGTGAGGCCGAGCGCGATCAGCTCGGCGACGCGGCGGCCGCGCGGCGGCAGGCGGCCGATGACCAGGCCGACGCGCACCAGCTCGCCGTGGCGGAAGGTGTGGCCGAGGGCGAAGAAGGCGGCGGCGGCGCACAGCCACGAGACGATGTCGTCGGTACCGCGGATCTGCCCGCCCATGCCGCGCGCAAACGCCTGGGCGAGCATCAGCGCGCAGATGAGGAACACGCACGCTGCCGCGAGCGCGCCGCTCCCGGCGTAGAGGCGGTCCAGGAACCGCCTCATGGACTTCTTATTTTCCCTTGTAGGCCTTCAGGATCGTCTGGCCGTCCGCGCCAGCGCTCTTTTCCCACTCCGCGGCCATCTGCTCGCCGATCTTGGACAGCGCCGAGCGCAGCTCGGCGTTCGCTTCGACCACGGTCACGCCGTTTTTCGCCAGCGTCTCGTCGCCTTCCTTCTCGCGCGCCTTGGACATCTCCCAGCCGCGCGGCTCGGCCGCGGCGGCCGCCTTGACGATCGCGTCCTGCTGCGCCTTGGGCAGGCGCCCGAAAGCACGCTCGTTCACCACCACCACGTTCTTCGGGTTCCAGGCGTTGGTCTTGGTGTAGTTCTTGACGAACTCCCAGGCCTTGGTCGCCGTGCCGGTGGCCGACGAGGTGACCATTGCCTGCATCGCGCCGGTGGCGAACATCTGCGGCACGTCGGTGACCTGCGTCTGCACGCCGGTCGCGCCGAGCAGCTCGGCGAGGCGCGAGGTGAGCGGGCTGTAGGTGCGCATCTTCTGGCCCTTCAGGTCGGCCACGCTCTTGAGCGGGTCCTTGGTGTAGACGCCCTGGCCGGGCCACGCGACCGCGTAGAGCAGCTTGAGGCCGCGCCCCTGCAGCTTCTTTTCCAGCACCGGCTTCTGCGCCTGGTAGAACTTCCAGGCGTTGTCGTAGCCGGGCGAGACGAACGGCACGTTGTCGGCGGCGAACACCGGATCCTCGTTGGCGAACTGGCCGAGCAGGAATTCGCCGAGGTTGACCTGCCCGGTCGACACCGCGCGCAGGATGTCCGGGTGCTTGATCAGCGACTGGTTGGAATGCACCGTGATCTCGAGCTGCCCGCCGCTCGCCTTCTTCACGTCCTCGGCGAAGGCCTTGACGTTGCGCGTATGGAACTCGCCCTCGGAATAGGGCGTGGGCATGTCCCACTTGGTCTGCGCAGCGGCAGCGCCGGTGAACGCGATCTGCAGTGCGGCAACGAGGATCGTGAGGCGACGCATTGGCGGCTCCTGTCGAAACGAAGCCGGGATGTTCGGGTACCGACGCCGGGCTGTCAATGCGCGCCGGCGGCCGCGCGGGCCGCTTGCGCGCAGGGCAGCCAGAGCGTGATCTGCGTGCCTTTTCCGGTCTCGCTCTGGACCTCGATCGTGCCACGGTGGTGGCTGACGATCTCCTTCACCAGCCAGAAGCGCTCGAAGAGATGGCTGCGCTCCTCGGCCGACATGCCTGCGCCGCGGTCCGTGACGCGGATGCCCACCCGCTCGGAGCGGTCGCGGAACACCTTCAGATCGATCGGCGTGCCGCGAAGCGTGTACTTGTGCGCGTTGCTCAGCACGTTGCTCACCGCCTGCTCGATCTTGTCGCCGTCGAGCAGCAACGAGGGAAGATCGTCCTCGATCTCGACCCGCAGCTTGCGATCGTCGCCGGGAACGCGCAGCTCGGCAACGGCGCGCTCGATGATCGGCGCGAGCGGCTGCCAGGCGAAATCGAACGCGCTCGCGCTCAGCTGCTCGATGCGCGAAAGGTCCGTCAGGTCATTCAGGAGATGCACCAGCCGCCCCGACTCGCTGTGGATCGTCTCGACGATCTCGCGGCTCGTCGCCCGGTCGTAGCCGCGGCTTTTCAGCAGCTCGGAGAACTCCAGCACGCTGGCAAGCGGCGTCGTCAGCTCCTGGGCGGCGGCTGACAGGAACTCGGCCTTGCTGCGGATCAGCTCGGCCTCGGTCTTGCGCAGCGCCTCCTGGGCTCGGTCGTGGGCGCGTCGCTGCCGCACGATGAGGCGCTGCGCGAAATTCACGATCAGGAACAGCGCCGCGTACAGCGCCGCCATCAGGGCGATCACCGCACCGACCACGTACCACTGCTTGCGGCCGATTTCCTCGAGCAGCGGCGTGACGTCGGAGTAGACCTCGAACACGCCGATCACGCTGCCGCTCGCCGGGTCGTACTGCGGAATGTAGCTCTGGATCAGGTCGCGGTTCTGAACTTCGCCCTCGAGGGCGCTGAAGGTGTTCCGGTGCACCAGCTCCGAAGTGACGGCGCCCCGCAGGGCCGCGATCACGCCGCCGTTCGCGCTCTTGTCCTCGCCGACCTGCTTGAGCTCGGTCGAATAGACCGTCAGCCCGCGCAGGTCGTAGACCTTGACCTTGAAGGTGTTGCTGCCGCGCATCAGGTCCAGGACTTTGCGATGCAGCTGCGCAATCTGCGGTGCGGCCTTCACCTCGGCCGCCGACTTGTCCTGCATCGCGCGCACGAAAGGCCCGAAGTCCTGGCGCCACAGGTCGTTGGCGAACACCCGGGTGAGGTTGACATTGGCCTCCTCCTGGGTATCCAGCAGGCCGTCGATCGAAAACTGGCGGAACACATAACCGAGCACCGCTGCCACGATCACGAACGCGATCAGGCTGGTAGCGGTGAAATACCGCACCAGCCGGAACTCGGACGTCGGGGTCCCCGGTCCCATCGCGCGAACTTCCCCCTTGTGCCGAGTAACTTACCCGGGGCTACCGGCCGAGTGTGTCAAGGACTGTATGGGCAAGGGAAAGACTCGCAGTGAGCCCGGGCGATTCGATGCCAAACAGATGCACCAGCCCGGGAACGCCATGCACCGAGGGTCCCTGCACCTCGAAATCGGGCGCCGGTTCCTTCGGTCCCGCGGTCTTTGGCCGGATTCCCGCGTACCCCGGGGCGAGGGCGCCGTCCGGCAGGCCCGGCCAGTATTTGCGGATCGCCGCATAGAAGCGCTCGGACCGCTTGGGGTCCACTTGATAGTCGATGCGGTCGACCCACTCCACGTCCGGGCCGAAGCGCGCCTGGCCGGCAAGGTCGAGCGTGACGTGCACGCCAAGCCCGCCGGGCTCCGGTACCGGGTAGACCAGCCTTGAAAACGGTGCGCGCCGGGTGAGCGAGTAGTAGTTGCCCTTCGCGTAGAACTCCTGCGGCGCTTTTTCCGCAGGATAGCCCTCGACCAGCTTCGCGATCGATGGTGCACGCAGGCCGGCGCTGTTCACCAGGACGTTGCAGGCGACGTCCATCTGGTCGGTGTGCACAACGAAGCCGCCGGCGGTGACCTGCGCGCCGAGGAGATGCGTCTTCAGCGCGAGCATCGCGCCGCTTTCCTCCGCGTCGCCGAGGTACGCGAGCATCAGCGCGTGGCTGTCGATGATGCCGGTCGAGGGCGAATAGAGGCCGGCTATGCAGGAAATCTCCGGCTCCAGCGCCTGCACCTGGGCCTTGGTCATCCAGACCACGTCGGTCACGCCGTTGGCATGCGCCTTTTTCTGAATGGAGAGAAGTTCAGATTCCTGTGCCGTATCTGTCGCCACGATCAGCTTGCCGGATCGCCGGTGCGGCACGCCGTGCGCCACGCAGTATTCGTAGAGCAGCTCCTTGCCGGCGACGCAGCTGCGCGCTTTCAGCGAGCCCTTCGGGTAGTAGATGCCGGCGTGGATCACTTCGGAGTTGCGCGAGCTGGTGTGCGTGCCGATCGCGTCTTCGGCTTCGAGGATTACGACCTCGCGCCCGGCCTGGGCGAGCGCACGGGCAACGGCGAGGCCGACGACCCCGCCGCCGACTACGACTGCATCAAGCTTTTCCACGCAGCAGGAGCCATTCCAGGGTAAACGCGGCGGTACCCGCGAACGCGGCGACGGTGGCCATCGGTCGCGCGCTGCCGTCGAAGGCCGCGCCCAGCAGGCTGCTCACGATCGCGCCGGCGGTGAAGCCGATGGCGCCGATGAGCGACGACGCCGAGCCCGCGGTCGCCGGGAACGGCGAAAGCGCCGAAGCCGTGGCGTTGGGCACGATCAGCGCCGTACCGAAGAGAAACACGAAGAAAGGCACCACCACGGCGAGCCAGTGTGCCACGCCGAGCCAGGCAAGGACCGCGGCCGTGGCACCGCCGGCGAGCATGGTGGCGGCGCCCGAGCGCAGCAGCCGCGGGATGCCGAGGCGCGGCACCAGGCGGCGCGACGACCACGCGCCGCTGATCTGGCCGCACATCACGGCGGCGAACATCAGGCTGTAGGCGCCGACCGTGACGCCCAGCCCGCTCACCAGGGTAAACGAGGAGTTCGAGACCCACGCCAGGATGCCGATGTGCGAGCACAGGATGAGGAGGAACGGCGCGACGAAGCGCCGCTCGCGCAGGATCGAGCAGAAGGTGCGCGCGAGGTCCACCGGGTGGATCGAGCGCCGCTCGGCCGGCGCGGTCTCGGCGAGACCGAAGCCGGTCCACGCGAGCAGCAGCGCGGCGGCCGCCGCGAGGCACCAGAAGATCGCCTGCCAGCTGCCGCCGCCGACCAGCAAGGCGCCGGCGAGCGGCGCCGTGATCGGCACGATGCTGAACACGATCGTCACCGTCGCCAGCAGGCGCGCCGCCTGCTCGTGGGCATACAGGTCGCGCACGATCGAGCGCACGATCACAGCGCCGCTCGACATCGCGAGGCCCTGGATCAGGCGCGCGCTGCCCACCGCCGCGACCGAGGTCATGAATGCCGCGGCGAGGGTGGAGGCGAGCATCAGGGCGAGCGCCGAAAGCAGCACCGGCTTGCGGCCGAGGCGGTCGGACAGCGGCCCCCAGAGCAGCTGGCCGGCGGCGAGGCCGAAAAAATAGGCGGTCAGCGTCAGTTGCGCCGCCGCGACTTCCACCCGGAGGCCGCGCGCCAGGATCGGCAGCGAGGGCACGAACAGATCCGTGCCGAGCGCCGGCAGTGCGATCAGCACGCCAAGGAGGACGGTGAGACGAGGGGAAGCTTCCTGCTTATTCAAGATAGCATTCGCATTCTAAATGCAGGTCACGCTCGCCAACTGGCGCAGTTCGCCCTACAACCGCTGGGCGTTTCACCATGTGCGCGAGCTGATTCCGAGCGCGGACATCGCGAACGATCCGTGGCGCATCCGCGGGCTACCCGTCGCGAAGCGTCCGCTGGACCTGGACGCGTTCCTGACCGAGACCGACACCGACGGCATGGCGGTCCTGCATCACGGCAAGCTGGTGTTCGAGCACTACGCGAACGGCATGACCGACGCCACCCCCCATATCCTGATGTCGGTTTCCAAGTCGATGCTTGGATTGTTGTGCGAGATTCTTGCCGAGAAGGGCGTGCTCGACCTCCATCGTACGGTGGACGCAATCGTGCCCGAGGTCGCCGGCACCGCTTACCGCGGCGCCAGCATCCGCCATCTGCTCGACATGCGCGCCGGCATTTCCTGGGACGAGAACTACCTTGCGACCTCCGGCCCGATCGTCGAATACCGGAAAGCAACCGGCTGGAACCCGCTGGGCGCCGGCGAGACCGCTTCTGATCTCAAGAGCTTTTTCCATGGACTGGTGGAAAACGATGCGCCCCACGGCGGCCGCTTCCACTACACGTCTCCCAACAGCGACCTGCTCGGCTGGGTGATCGAGCGCGCCACCGGCGCGCGCTATGCCGACCTGATGAGCGAGCTGGTGTGGAAGCCGGCCGGCGCCGAGCGCAGCGCCTACATCACGGTCGACCGTCTCGGCGCGCCGCGCTGCGCGGGCGGGATGTGCGTGACGTTGCGCGACCTGGCGCGCGTGGGGCTATGGGTTCTGCAGCAGGGCAGAACCGAGCGCTTCGAGCGTGAGGGAGACCCGGAGGCCTGGGCGGCCGGCGACATGGCGCCCTATTTCCCGGGCCTGCCGATGCGCTATCGCAGCAAGTGGTACGTGCTGGACGGGAAGGCGCCTCTGTCTTTCGGCGTGGGAATCCACGGCCAGAACCTGTTCGTCGACCGGGTGAACGGCCTGGTGATCGCCAAGCTTTCGTCTCAGGCCATGCCGATGGACGCCGCGCGCATCGCGCTCACCATGCGCGGCGTATCCGAGCTGAGGAAACTCTTTGCCTGAGCGCTGGCAGTTCTGGATCGACCGCGGCGGCACGTTTACCGACGTCGTGGCGCGCCGGCCCGATGGCGCGCTGCTGACGCATAAGCTGCTGTCCGAGAACCCCGAGCACTACAGCGATGCCGCGCTCGCCGGCATTCGAAACATACTGGGTCTGGAGAAAAATGAAGTAATCCCTGCTTCGCAAATCGCAGCCGTCAAGATGGGCACTACCGTGGCGACTAATGCGCTGCTCGAGCGCAAGGGAGAGCGCACGGCCCTCTTCATCACGCGCGGCTTCCGCGATGCGCTGCGCATTGCGTATCAGAACCGCCCGCGCATTTTCGACCGGCACATCGTGCTGCCGGAGATGCTTTATTCGAAGGTGGTGGAAGTGGTGGAGCGGGTTGGCGCGCGCGGGGAAATGGTTTTGCCGCTCGACGAAGCCGATGTGGCGCAGAAGCTCGAGCAAAGCTACGACGAAGGCTATCGCTCGCTCGCGATCGTCTTCATGCACGGCTATCGCTTCCCGGAGCACGAGCGGCGCACGGCGGAGCTGGCGCAAGCCGCCGGCTTCACCCAGATCTCGGTGTCGCATCTCGTCAGCCCGCTGATGAAGCTCGTCGGCCGCGGCGATACCACGGTGGTGGACGCCTATCTCTCGCCGATCCTGCGGCGCTATGTCGACCAGGTGGCCGGCGAGCTGCGCGGCGCGCGGCTGCTCTTCATGCAATCCAACGGCGGTCTCGCCGATGCAAGGCGTTTCCAGGGCAAGGACGCGATCCTCTCCGGCCCGGCCGGCGGCATCGTCGGCGCGGTGCGCACCTCCGCGGCCGCGGGCTTCGACCGCATCATTGGCTTCGACATGGGCGGGACCTCCACCGACGTGTCGCACTACGCGGGCGAGCTCGAGCGCGAGTTCGAGACGCGCGTCGCGGGCGTGCGCATGCGCGCGCCGATGATGAGCATCCATACGGTGGCCGCGGGCGGCGGCTCGATCCTGCATTTCGACGGCGCGCGCTATCGAGTCGGCCCGGATTCGGCGGGCGCGAATCCCGGCCCGGCGTGCTACCGCCGCGGCGGCCCGCTCGCCGTGACCGATGCCAACGTGATGCTCGGCAAGATCCAGCCGAAGTATTTCCCGCAAGTGTTCGGTGCGGATGGGGCGCAGTCCTTGGATTCGCAGGTCGTGAAAGCTGAATTCCGGAAGCTCACCGCGAGGATCGCTGATGGCCGCACCCCCGAGGAAGTCGCCGAGGGCTTCGTGCAGATCGCAGTCGGCAACATGGCGAACGCCATCAAGCACATTTCGGTGCAGCGCGGCCACGACGTGACGCGCTATACCCTCTGCTGCTTCGGCGGCGCGGCCGGGCAGCACGCCTGCCTGGTGGCCGATGCGCTCGCCATGACGCGCGTCTTCATCCATCCGCTCGCCGGCGTGCTGTCCGCCTACGGCATGGGCCTCGCCGACCAGGTGGCGATGCGCAGCCGCGCGGTGGAAGCGAAGCTCGAGGACTGCGCGCTCGAGGACATCGCCGAGCAGCTCGCGATCGAAGCGCGCAACGAGCTCGTGCTGCAGGGCGTGCCGGCGGACAAGGTGCGTGATGTGCGGCGCGCGCATCTCAAGTACGAGGGCACCGACACCGCACTCGTCGTGGCGCTGGATACGCCGGCGCAGATGCTGCGGCAGTTCGAGGAGGCCTATCGCAAGCAGTTCTCCTTCCTGATGCCGGGGCGGCCGCTGATCGCCGAGGCGGTCTCGGTCGAGGCAGCCGCGGCAGGCGAGCCCATGAAGGAGCAGGCGGTTTCTGCGAAGGCAAGAGCGGGCCCTGCCGAAATCGTGCGCATCTTCACCGGCGGCCGCTGGCACGAGGCGCCACTGTATCGGCGCGACGACCTCGGACCGAGCAGCCGCATCGACGGCCCGGCGATCATCGCGGAGGCCAACGCCACGACCGTGGTGGAACCGGAGTGGCGCGCGAGCGTCACGGCCTTGAACCACCTGGTGCTCGAAAGAGTCACGCCCCGGAAAACGCGCGTCGCGATCGGCACTACCGTGGACCCGGTGATGCTGGAGATTTTCAACAACCTCTACATGTCGATCGCCGAGCAGATGGGTCTGCGGCTCCAGAATACCGCCTACTCGGTGAACATCAAGGAGCGCCTGGATTTCTCCTGTGCGCTGTTCGACGCAACCGGGAATCTCATCGCCAATGCGCCGCACATGCCGGTGCATCTGGGCTCGATGGGCGAATCGATCAAGACCGTGATCCGGCTGAACGCCGGCAAGATGAAGCCCGGCGACGTGTACGTGCTCAACGCGCCGTACAACGGCGGCACGCATCTGCCGGATGTGACCGTAATAACGCCGGTTTTTTCTTCCTCCAATGAAATTCTTTTCTACGTAGGTTCGAGGGGCCACCACGCCGATATCGGCGGCATCACGCCGGGCTCGATGCCGCCGGGCTCGAAGGTGGTTGAAGAGGAAGGCGTGCTGATCGACAACTTCCTGCTGGTGGAGGAAGGACGCTTCCGCGAGAAGGAAACCGTCGCGCTGCTGACCTCGGGCAAGTACCCGGTGCGCAACGTGCAGCAGAACATCGCCGACCTGCAGGCGCAGATCGCGGCCAACGAAAAGGGCGTGCAGGAGCTGCGGCGCATGGTCGAGCACTTTGGCATCGACGTGGTTCGCGCGTACATGCGCCATGTGCAGGACAACGCCGAGGAGTCGGTGCGGCGGGTGATCGGCGTCCTCAAGGACGGCTCGTTCGAGTACCCGCTAGATAACGGCGCGGTCATCCGGGTGAGGATCGACATCGACAGGGAGCGCAGGGCCGCAAAGATCGACTTCACCGGCACCTCGCTGCAGTTGCCGAACAATTTCAACGCCCCGTCGGCGGTCTGCATGGCAGCGGTGCTGTATGTCTTCCGCACGCTGGTCGACGACGAGATCCCGCTCAACGCGGGTTGCCTGAAGCCGCTCGAGGTGGTGATCCCGGAGGGCTGCATGCTGCGGCCGCGCTACCCGGCTGCGGTGGTGGCCGGCAACGTGGAAACCTCGCAATGCATTACCGACGCGCTCTACGGCGCGCTCGGCGTGCTCGCCGCATCGCAGGGCACGATGAACAACTTCACGTTCGGCAACCAGCGCTACCAGTACTACGAGACGGTGGCCGGCGGCTCGGGCGCCGGGCCGGGATTCGACGGCGCCGACGTGGTGCAGACGCACATGACGAATTCGCGGCTCACCGATCCGGAGGTGCTCGAGTGGCGCTTCCCGGTGCGGCTGGAGAGCTTCGAGATCCGCCACGGCTCGGGCGGCCATGGCCGCTGGCGCGGCGGGCACGGCGCGGTGCGCCGCGTGCGCTTCCTCGAGCCGATGACCGCGGCGATTCTTTCCGGCCATCGCCTGGTGCGTCCGCACGGACTGGCGGGCGGCGAGGAGGGCGCGGCCGGGCGCAACGCAGTGCTGCGGGCCGACGGCAGCCGCGTCGAGCTCGGCCCGTTCGATCAGACCGAGATGGCGGCGGGCGATGCCTTCCTGATCGAGACGCCCGGCGGCGGCGGTTATGGCGCTGTAAAATAACAACAAACAATGAATCCAAGCGCGATCTACTCGAAGTCGGGGAAAGGGGTCCAGGAGGCCTCCGGCAAGACCAACCACCTTTCCCGGCCCGATCGCGCCGTGCTCTCCGCGATCGACGGTCGCGCCACGCTCGCCGAGGTCGCGCAGAAAGTCGGCAAGACTTTCGATGCCGCATTCGAAAAGCTGGTCGGCGAGCTCGACAAGGCCGGCTTCGTGCGCGAAGTATCGCCGGGCACGCCGGCCGGCAAGGGCGGCGCGGCAGCGCCGGCAGCGGGCAAGCCTGCCGCGAAGTCGCTCGACCCGGTATCCGACCTCGATTTCACCGCCGCGCTGTCGGTTCCGCGCGGCAAGGGGACCCCGCCGCCGCAGTCCCCGCCCAAGCCGGCGGCGCCGAAGCCCGCGGTCAACATTCCGCCGCCGCCGCCGCCCCCGTCGGCCGCGGAAAAGGCGAAAGCCGAAAAGTCCGCGAAGGAGCAGCAGGACGCCTTCGCCAAGGCGCGCGAGGAGGCCGAGAAAAAGGCGGCGGCCGATCGCGAGCGCATCAAGGCCGAGACCGAGTCCAAGCTGCGCGCCGAGACCGAGTCCAAGATGCGCGCCGAGGCGAAGGAAGCAGCCGACCGGAAGTTCGCGGAACAGATCGCGGCGAAAGCCGAGGCGGAAAAGAAGGCGGCGGCCGAGGCGGCCGAAGCGAAGGTGAGGGCCGCGACGAAGGCTGCGGCCGACGCCCAGTCCAGAGCGGAAGCCGAGGCGAAGAAGGCGCGCGAGGAAGCCGATCGCGCACGCCGCGAAGCCGAGGAAAAGGCGGAGCAGGTGCGCAAGGAAGCCGAGCGCGTCCGCAAAGAGGCGGAAGACAAGGCGCGCCGCGAGCAGGAAGAGCTGATGCGCAAGCTCGAGGAAGAGCGCAAGGCGCGCGAAGAGGTCGAGCGCAAGGCGAAGGAAGAGGCGCGCAGGCTCGAGGAGGAGCGCCGCCAGCTCGAGGAGGAGCGCAAGCAGCGCGAGCAGGAGAAGCGGCGCGAAGAGGAAGAGCGCGTGGCGCGGCGCAAGCGCGAGGAAGAGGAAGAGGCAAAGGAACGCGCCGAGCGTGCCGAGCGCCGCAAGCGCGAAGAGGAAGAGGAGGCGCGCCAGCGCGCCGAGCGCAAGAAGCGCGAGGAAGAAGAAGAGGAAGCGCGCAAGGCGAAGCCCAAGGAAGAAGAGCTGTTCTCGCTGCCCGACCTGAATCTGAACGTGCCTCCGGCGGCGAAGGCGCCCGAGCCGGTGAAGGCAGCGCCACCCCCGGCGCCGGCCGGCGGCGGGGGCGGATTCTCCGATTCATTGCTCGCCGACCTGGACTCCTTCAGCACGCGCGACGAGCAGGAGCAGAAGGAGCGCGAAGAGCAGCTGCGCAAGGACAAGGAAGCCGCGGCGCAGCGCGCGCGCGAAGCCGAGGAGCGCCGCCTGAAGGAAGAGGCCGAGCGCAAGGAGAAGGAGGAGAAGAAGCGCCTGAAGGAGGAAGAGCGCGAGCGCAAGGCGAAGGAAGAAGCCGAGCTGCGCGAGCGCGAGGAGAAGGAAAAGCAGCGCCTCCAGGAAGAGGAAGAGAAGCGCAAGAAGGAAGCCGAGGAGCGCGCGAAGAAGGCAAAGCAGGAGGAGCGCCTTACCGCGAGCGCGCAGCGCGGCGCGCAGTTCGACGCCGAGGCGCGCGCCAGGCGCGACGCGGCGCTGCAGGCGCGCCCGGTGCGCGCCAAGGGCGAGCGCGCCGCCGCCAGGGGCGGGTGGGGCAAGCCGATCGCCATCACGCTGTTCCTGCTGCTGGTGATCGCGCTCGGCGTGGCGCACGTGATGCCGATCGACACCGCGGATTACGAGCGCGGTGCGTCCGAGGCGCTCGGCCAGCCGGTGAAGGTCGGCTCGGCCAACCTTTCTCTCATCGGCGGCCTGCAGATCAAGTTCCACAACGTGAGCATCGGCGACACCAGGATCGCCGAGGTGCGCGGCTTCCCGGAATTCGATGCGCTGCTCGGGCCGAACAAGGCGTTCAGCCGCATCGAGGTCGAGGGCGCCAAGGTGCCGCAGGAAGCCCTCGGCCCGGCGCTGTTCACCAAGGTGAAGTCGCAGAGCTTCAGCGTGGCGCGCGTGGTGGCGAAGAACCTGGAGCTCACCGGACCGCTGACGATGCCGAAGGGGCTGGAGCTGGATGCCGCCTACAACCCCGATGGAACGGTGCGCACCGCATTCCTGCGCGGCCCCGAGGCGCTGGTAGTGAAGCTCGAGCCCAAGGGACAGGCGATCGAGACCGACATGAGCGCGGCCACCATCAGCCTGCCGTTCGCGCCGGAAGTCTCGTTCGGCCGCTTTTCGGCCAAGGGCAGCATCTCCTCGCAGGGCTTCAGCATCACGGAATGGGATGCCTCCGCGCTGAACGGCACGCTTTCGGGCACCGCGAACATCACCTGGGGCGAGACCTGGGTAGTCGAGGGCGTGGTCACTGCACGCAACATCAACGCCGCGGTGTTCGCTCCCGCGCTGATCTCCGACGGCCGGGCCGAGGGCAGCGGCAGGTTCTCGATGCGCGGCGCGCAGCCGGCGAAGCTCGGCGAAACCGCGCGCATCGACGGTACCTTCACCATCAACCGCGGCGTGCTCGGCAGCTTCGACCTGGCGCGCGCGGTGCAGAGCCAGGGAAAGGCGGCGACCGGCCGCACGCAGTTCTCCGAGATGACCGGCAACGGCGTCTATGACCGCGGCGCGGTCGCGCTGCGCAACGTCACCCTCGGCGCCGGCCAGCTCAACGCCGGCGCGAGCGCCGACATCGCACAGAACGGAGCGCTTTCCGGCCGCATCGTGGCCGACGTGCGCATCGCCTCGCAGCAGATGCGCGCAGTGCTGAACCTTGGAGGCACTGTGAAGGAGCCTCAGGTCCGAAACTAGTGCAACGCATCCTCCAGCTCCGGGGCCCGCGGGCGCTGTCGGAGTCCCGTCTCGCCAAGCTGCTCGCGTCCCTCAAGAAGGCCGATTCCGGCGTGCGCTCGCTCGCCGCCGAGCTGCGCTATTTCATCGAGACCGACGGTGAAGTCGACGCCGCCGGTCGCAAGCTGCTCGAGCGGCTGCTGGACGACGGCTCGCCGCTGCCGCCCGCGGCAAGCGGCACGCTCTACCTCGTCGTGCCGCGTCTGGGCACCATCTCTCCCTGGTCGTCGAAAGCGAGCGACATCGCGCGCAACTGCGGCCTGGCCGGGGTGAAGCGCATCGAGCGGGGCACTGCTTTTTATCTGCAGGGTGGCAGCCTGGGGGTCGAGGCAATCCTCCATGACCGCATGACGCAGACGGTGCTGCGCTCGTTCGACCAGGCCGACCGCCTGTTCGAGCACGTGCCGCCGCGGCCGCTGCAGTTCATTTCCGACATCCGGAAAGCGAACCGCGATCTCGGCCTCGCGCTGAGCGACGACGAGATCGAGTACCTGGAGCGCGCCTACCGCGAGCTGGGACGCGATCCGACCGACGCCGAGCTCACCATGTTCGCGCAGGCGAACTCCGAGCACTGCCGCCACAAGATCTTCAACGCCGACTGGGTCATCGACGGCGCGCGCCAGCCGCAGTCGCTGTTCTCGATGATCCGGCACACGCACGCCGCCAACCCGCAGGGCACGGTCCTGGCCTATGCGGACAACAGCGCCATTCTGGAAGGTCACGTCGCGTCGCGCTTCTTCCCCAACCCGGAAAGGATCTACCAGAAGAAGGCGGAGCCCACCCACATCGTGATCAAGTGCGAGACGCACAATCACCCGACCGCGATCTCGCCGTTTCCCGGCGCGGCCACCGGCTCGGGCGGCGAGATCCGCGACGAAGGCGCGACCGGGCGCGGCGCCAAGCCGAAGGCGGGCCTGGTCGGCTTCTCGGTATCGAACCTGCGCATCCCGGGGCACCAGCTGCCGTGGGAGCAGCACGACCCGGGCAAGCCGGCCCGCATCGCCTCCGCGCTCGACATCATGCTCGAGGGGCCGATCGGCGCCGCGGCGTTCAACAACGAGTTCGGCCGCCCGAACCTGTGCGGCTACTTCCGGACCTTCGAGTTCGACAATCGCGGCTACCACAAGCCGATCATGCTCGCCGGCGGCCTCGGCAGCCTGCGTCCGCAGCTCGCCGCCAAGAAGGACATTCCGCCCGGCAGCCTGCTGATCCAGCTCGGCGGCCCCGGCCTGCTGATCGGCATGGGCGGCGGCGCGGCGTCGTCGATGGGCGCAGGCGCCAACGTCGAGGACCTCGACTTCGACTCCGTGCAGCGCGACAACGCCGAGATCCAGCGCCGCGCGCAGGAGGTGCTCGACCGCTGCTGGCAGCTCGGCGCGGCGAACCCGATCCTGTCGATTCACGACGTCGGCGCCGGCGGCCTGTCCAACGCGCTGCCGGAGCTTGCGTACGGCGCCGGGCGCGGCGCGCGGCTCGAGCTGCGCGCGATTCCCTCCGAGGACAGCGGCATGTCGCCGCGCGAGATCTGGTGCAACGAGGCCCAGGAGAGATACGTACTATCGATTCTTGAAAAAGATCTGCCTTCGTTCAGACAGATCTGCGAGCGGGAGCGCTGTCCATTCGCAGTATTGGGCACCGCCACCGACGACGGGCGCCTGGTGGTGGAAGACTCCAAGCTGAAGCAGCGCCCGGTCGACGTCGAGCTGTCGATGATCCTCGGCAAGCCGCCGAAGATGCTGCGCGACGTGAAGCGCATCGCGCCGCGGCCCGCCGGCCTCGCGCTCGCTGGCATCCAGCTCGCCACGGCGGCGAACCGCGTGCTGCACCACCCGGCGGTGGCGAACAAGACGTTCCTGGTGTCGATCGGCGATCGCACCGTCGGCGGCCTGTGCTCGCGCGATCCGTTCGTGGGTCCCTGGCAGGTGCCGGTGGCGGACTGCGCGGTCACGCTGGCGGGTTACGAGGGCTACGCGGGCGAAGCGTTCGCGATCGGCGAGCGCACGCCGCTCGCGCTGATCGATGCGCCCGCTTCCGGCCGCATGGCAGTCGGGGAAGCGTTGACCAATCTGGCGTCATCCGGGGCCAGCCTCTCTACCATCAAGCTCTCCGCCAACTGGATGGCCGCCGCCGGGGTTGCCGGCGAGGACGCGGCGCTCTACGACACGGTCAAGGCCGTGGCGCTCGAGCTCTGTCCGGCGCTCGGTGTGGCGATCCCGGTGGGCAAGGATTCGCTGTCGATGCGCACGGCGTGGGACGGCAAGGAAGTCGTGGCGCCGATGTCGCTCATCGTCTCCGCCTTCGCGCCGGTCGCGGACGTGCGCGCCGCGCTCACGCCGCAGCTGCGCACCGACGCCGGCGACACCGAATTGCTGCTGGTCGACCTGGGGCAGGGAAAGAACCGCCTCGGCGGCTCGATCCTCGCGCAGGTGTTCGGCCAGATGGGCAGCGAGTGCCCCGACCTCGATGACGCCGAGGTTTTCAAGAAGTTCCTTGCTGCAATTCAAGAGCTGCGCCCGCTGCTGCTCGCCTACCACGACCGCTCGGACGGCGGCCTGTACACCACGATTTGCGAGATGGCATTCGCCGGCCACTGCGGCGTGACGATCAGCCTCGATGCACTGGCCTTCGACGCTGCGGCCGACGACGTGGATGCGTTCAAGCGCAATGCCGACGAGCAGCTCGCCGGTCGCGCGAAGGATCTCGCGCTGCAGGCACTGTTTTCAGAGGAGCTCGGCGCGGTGCTGCAGATCCGCGCAGCCGACCGCACCAAGGTGATGGCGGCGTTGCGCGGCGCCGGCCTCGGCGAGCACGCGCACGTCATCGGTCAGCTCAATCCGCGCGACGAGATCCGCATCACGCGCAATAACCGCGAGGTGTTCAGCGCGAAGCGCGATCACCTGCAGCGCGTGTGGAGCGAGACCACCTGGCGCATGCAGACGCTGCGCGACAACCCGGACTGCGCGCGCGAGGAATACGACCGCATCATCGAGCTGAACGATCCCGGGCTCTCGGTCGCCTTGACCTTCAACACCACGCCTTTCATCGGCACCGGGGCGCGTCCTCGCGTGGCCATCCTGCGCGAGCAGGGGGTGAACGGCCAGGTCGAGATGGCGGCGGCGTTCGACCGCGCCGGCTTCGAGGCGGTCGACGTGCACATGACCGACATCATCGGCGGGCGCTTCACCCTCGACGGTTTCAAAGGCGTGGTCGCCGGCGGCGGCTTCTCCTACGGCGACGTGCTGGGCGGCGGGCAGGGCTGGGCCAAGACCATCCTGTTCAACGCCAAGGCGCGCGACCAGTTCGAGCGCTTCTTCGCGCGCAAGGACACCTTCGCGCTCGGCGCGTGCAACGGCTGCCAGATGTTCGGCGCGCTGCGCGAGATCGTTCCCGGCGCCTCGGGCTGGCCGTTGTTCGTCAAGAACCGCTCCGAGCAGTTCGAGGCCCGGCTGGTGATGGTCGAAGTGATCGAGAGCCCCTCGATCTTCTTCGCCGGCATGGCCGGCAGCCGCATCCCGATCGTCACCGCGCATGGCGAGGGCAAGCCCAACATCGACCAGGTCTCGATTCCGTGCCTGCGCTACGTGAACAACCGCGGCGAGCCGACCGACCTTTATCCCTACAACCCGAGCGGCTCGCCCGGCGGTGTCACCGGCCTCACCACGCCCGACGGGCGCTTCACCATCTTCATGCCGCACCCGGAACGCGTGTTCCGCAACGTGCAGATGTCCTGGGCGCCTCCCGGGGCGCCCGAGGACTCGCCGTGGATGCAGCTGTTCTACAACGCACGGCGATGGGTTGCCTGAGCCTTACGGGTTCTTGACCAGCATGATCAGGGTAGTGGTGCCGTCGGCCGGGTTGGCGTCGAGCGCCACGAACAACCTGCCGCCTATGCCGCCTCCGAATTCCACCGGTTGCCCTTCCACGTTCAGCGTGAGGACGCCACCTGCGTAAGTCCAGGTGCCGACGACCTCCTCCGTACGGACGCGTTCATTACGGGTGGCAGGGAACACCCAGCCCGAGCTGAACGCGACTTCTCTTCCCGTCCAGGCCATCGTTCCGTCGGCATTCAGCGTCAGTGGGCCGGCGGCGACCGCGTGCTGAAGGTGGCTGGTGTTGCCGGCGGGGCCTTCTCCGAGCTCGGTTTGGTACGTCAGCATGGCGTATCCGCCCTGCACTTCCGCGGCAGTCAGATGGCCTTCGAGCTTGCGTACCTGCTCTTTCAGCGCGGCGACGTCCGCCTGCAGCGCGGCGAGGTCGGCGTTTCCTTGCTGGTGGGCCGGTGCCTTCTGCGCCGACGGCGGCAGCGGCTTGTTGTTGCCGGGCGCGGTGACTTGCGCCGACGCCGAGCCGACTACAGACAGCAGGGCGGCACCGGCGAATGCAATAGCGAAACGGGACAGGCACGACCGATTCATTTTTGACTCCCCCTTTTTAGTTCGAAGCCTCACCGCGCGTCGTGCGCGTGACGGCCGAGGCAGCATCGCTAGAATGGACAGATGTGTCAGGTGATTTTTTTACACAGCAGCAGATGAAAAAGCCCATGCTGCTGCTGGCGGCGGTGCAACTGCTTGCGAGCTGCTCGTCGGAGCAGGCCTACAGTGCCGGCCAGAACTGGCAGCGCAATCAGTGCGCGCGGATTCCAGACCGCGCGGAATACGATCGCTGCATGGTGGATGCCAACCGCAGCTACGACACGTACAAGCGGGAAACTGAGCCGAAGCGATGAATGACGTCCTGATCGTCGGCGCAGGAATCGGCGGTCTGACGTTCGCGCTGGAGCTGCACAAGCGCGGGATCGCGTGCCGGGTCTACGAGTCCGCTCCGGAGATCAAGGCGGTCGGGGTGGGAATCAATATCCTGCCGCACGCGAGCGCGGTGCTGGCCGAGCTCGGGCTGGAGCCGGCGCTGGCGAAGGTCGCGGTGGAGACGGCGGAGGCGGCGTTCTTCAACCGCTTCGGCCAGCTCATCTATAAGGAACCGCTGGGCAAGCGGGCCGGGTACCGCACGCCGCAGTTCTCGATCCACCGCGGCGACTTGCAGACGATCCTGCTGGAAGCGGTCAAAGCCCGGCTCGGTGCGGACCGGCTGCATCTGGGCTGGCATTGCCTGGGGTTCGAGCAGGGCGAATCCGCAGTCACGCTGGGGTTCAAGGACCGCCCTTCAGTGGAAGGGCGATGCGCGATCGGCTGCGACGGCATTCACTCGGTGATCCGCAAGCAGCTCTACCCGAACGAAGGCGAGCCGCACTACACCGGCGTCAACATGTGGCGCGGGGTGACGCGCTGGCAGCCGGTGCTGTCCGGGGCGACGATGACCCGTGCCGGGTGGCTCGCGACGGGCAAGCTGGTGCATTACCCGATTCGCAACAGCGTGGATGCGGAAGGCCGCCAGCTTGTTAACTGGCTGTGGGAAATCGAGACGCCGCAGTACAAGAAATGGGACTGGAATCGCACCGCGAAGGTCGAAGACTTCATCGCCGATGTGGAAAGCTGGCGCTTCGACTGGCTGGACGTGCCTGCTTTCCTGCGCGCGGCCGAGCTGGTGCTCGAATACCCGATGGTGGACAAGGACCCGCTGCCGGCGTGGAGCTTCGGGCGCGTCACGCTGCTCGGCGACGCCGCGCATCCGATGGTGCCGCGCGGCTCGAACGGCGCCGGGCAGGCGATTCTGGATGCGAAGGCGCTGGCGGAATGCCTGCAGAAAGACGCGTCTTTGAAGGACTATGAAGCCCAGCGACTGGCGCCGACCGCGAAGGTCGTACTGGAGAACCGGCGCAATCCGCCGGACGCGATCCTGCGCGAGGTCTATGAGCGCACCGGCGACCGGCCGTTCGGGCGCATCGAAGAGGTGATCAGCGCGCAGGAGCTGGCCGCGCTGTCGGACCGCTACAAGCAGGTCGCCGGCTACGACAAGGAAACCCTGCGCCGATGAAGCTGCTGCACTGGCTGTTTACCGCCGGGCATTTCGTCATCAGCCTGCTGTTCCTGGTCGCCGGCGTGGCGCTGATCGCGTTCGCCGGCATGCAGCTCTGGCAGAGCGTGCAGCCGTTCGAAGCGGCGCCGCTGCTGCCGCGGCTGAACGCGGTGCTGGAGAGCATCGCGGTGCTCACCGTGGCGGTGGCCGCGCTCGAGCTCGGCCAGACCATCCTCGAGGAAGAGGTCCACCGCGGGGCGCAGATGAGCGCGCCGACGCGAGTGCGCCGCTTCCTCTCGCGCTTCATGGTGGTGCTGGTGGTGGCGTTGTCGATCGAGACCCTGGTGCTGGTATTCCGCCTGAGCCAGGACGCGCCCGAGATGCTGCCTTACGCTGCCAGCGTTGGTGCGGCCGCCGCGCTGCTGCTCATCGCGTGGGGCGTTTTCATTCGCCTGAACCGCAGCGCCGAGGAGCTCGAGCCCGAGGCGATGCAGGCCGCCAAGCGCGAAGACCGCAAGATCGAAAAATCAGCCAAAGGAGAAGCCAAGCCATGAGCATCACGCGTCACGATCCGACCGCCATCCTGTCCCAGGCCGTGCAGTACGGCGACACCGTCTACCTCGCCGGCATCGTCGCCAAGAACATCGACCAGGACGTAAAAGGCCAGACCAAGCAGATCCTCGACGACATCGACCGCCTGCTGGCGAAATGCGGCTCGAACAAGTCGAAGGTGCTGCAGGCGACCATCTGGGTCACCGACATCCGCAACCGGGCGCCGATGAACGAGGTCTGGAGCGCCTGGGTCGACCCGAAGAACCTGCCGGCCCGGGCCTGCATCGAGGCCAAGCTGGCCGACCCCAAGGCCCTGGTCGAGATCATGGTGACCGCGGCAAAGTAGGCAAAATCGAAACGCGTTGCAAATCTCCTGTCCGCCGGGGGCGGGAGGGCCCTAACATGGGCTGAGGCAACCAGGCCCATGATCGTCAGGATCCACGACATTACGGCGGCGTGCCCGCGTTGCAGCGGCGTTGACTTCGAGCCGCTGACCCCGGGTCCTGTAAGGCTGCCGACAGAGTTGCGCTGCATCAATTGCGGCGCCAAGACCCGCTACCTGGCGCTGTTGGACCAGATCGGCGAGGAGGCCATGCGCCGGGCCAACCGCGCGATCGAAGACCTGAAGAAGAACCGGTGAGCCCGGCAGTCAAAATCTCTGAACAACTTCTGACAGCAAGCGGCCGGGGCCTCGCCTATGTTTGAGGCGTGCAACGAGTGAGCGTGCTAGTCATCGAGGACAACGCGGCCGAAGCGGCGCTGGTAGCTGCGGCGCTCGCGCTGCGGCCGGAAGTCCAGGTCGTCGATGCCCCGGATCTTCCCGGGGCGCTCGAGCGCCTGCAGACGCCGGCCGTGCCGGTCGGACTCGCGATCGTCGGCGCCCGCGCGCTAGGCGGGTCGACCGCCGAGCTGGTCGGGCGGCTGGGCGCCAAGGGCGTGCCGGTGGTGGCGATCGCCGCCGGCCTCGCAGCCGATGCGCGCCAAAAGGCGCTCGATACCGGCGTGCGCGAAGTCTACGACCGCCCGAGCGACTGGCGCGCCTACGCCGACCTGATCGAGTCGGTGATGAGCCGCTTCATTCAAACAGATTCACCACCGCGTCCAACCCGGCCCAGTTGAGCGCGCAGCTCGCCTGCGCGCGCACCACCGGCTTTGCGCGGAACGCGACTGAAACCCCGGCCTCGGCCATCATCTTCAGGTCGTTCGCGCCGTCGCCGATGGCGACGGTTTGATCTTTCCCTGCCTGCAGTCTTGAGGATACTTCCCGGAACTTAGCCGCCTTGGCGTCGGCATCGACGATGTCGCCGATGAGCGCGCCGGTCAGCTTGCCGTCCTTCACCTCGAGCACGTTCGAGATCGTGTGGTCCAGGCCGAGGCGCGTCTTGAGACGGTCGGTGAAGAAGGTGAACCCCCCGGAGACCAGCAGGAGCTGCACGCCGTGCTTCTTGCAAGCAGAGATGAGCGCGTCGGCCCCGGGGGTTAGCTTCAACCGCTGCTCATAGACTTCCTTCAAAGAAGTCTCTGCAACACCTGCCAGGGCCTTCACGCGCCGCCGCAGGCTCTCGCGGTACTCGATCTCGCCGCGCATCGCCTGCGCGGTGATCGCGGCGATTTCGGCCTTCTTGCCGGCGAAGTCGCCGAGCTCGTCGATGCACTCGATGGTGATCAGGGTCGAGTCCATGTCCATGGCGAGCAGCCGCAGATCGGCGAAGCGCCGGCCTTCTTCCATCCACGCGTGGTCGAGGCGCCGCGCCTCGCACAGCGGCGCGATGCCTGCGTTCTTCATCGCGCCGTGCAGGCGCCAGGCGTGCGCCGCCACCTGGCGCTGCTCGCGCGGCTTGGCGAGCAGGGCGAGCGCATCCAGGTCGCCCTGGGCGAGCGCCGGGCCCTGCACCACTAGGTTCATGCCGCCAGCTGCTGCAGGATGTCGCGCACCGCCTGCGCGCGCTCCTGCCAGGCGGGCAGCTTGACCTCGACGCGCAACTTCTCCGGACCGGTGAGGCGCGCAGCGCGTCCCTTGCGGCGGATGAACTCGATCACCTTGGCGCCGTCGATCGGCGGGTTCTTCACGAACTGCAGCTGCACCGACTCGTGCGTCGCGTCGATGCGCGCGACGCCGAGGGGACGGGCGGCGATGCGCACCTGGTGGGACTCGAGCAGCGCGCGCGCCGGCTCGGGCAGCTCGCCGAAACGGTCGACCAGCTCCTCGCGCATGACGTCGAGCTGCTCGCGCGTCTCGGCGTCGGCCAGGCGCTTGTAGAGCGACAGGCGCTCGTGCACGTCGCTGCAATAGCTGGCGGGCAGGAGTGCCGGAACGTGTAGGTTTACTTCCGTGCTGACTTCGAAGTCATCCATCTCGGGCGCCTTGCCCGCTTTCAGCTTGCGCACCGCCCGCTCCAGCATGCGCGCGTAGAGCGAGAAGCCCACTTCCTGGATCTCGCCCGACTGCGATTCGCCCAGGATCTCGCCGGCGCCGCGGATCTCCAGGTCGTGCATCGCGAGATAGAAGCCCGAGCCGAGCTCTTCCATCATCTGGATCGCCTCCAGCCGCTTTGCGGCGTTCTTGGAAAGCGCCTCCTCGGGCGGCGTCAGCAGGTAGGCGTAGGCCTGGTGGTGCGAGCGCCCCACGCGGCCGCGCAGCTGGTGCAGCTGGGCCAGGCCGAACTTGTCGGCGCGGTTGATGACGATGGTGTTGGCGTGCGGGTTGTCGATGCCGGTCTCGATGATCGTCGAGCACAGCAGCACGTTGAAGCGTTGCGCGGTGAAATCGCGCATTACGCGCTCCAGGTCGCGCTCGCGCATCTGGCCGTGCGCGATAGCGAGCCTCGCCTCCGGGAGGAGGCGCGCCAGTCTCTCCGCCATCCGCTCGATCGAATCGACTTCGTTATGCAGGAAGTAGACTTGGCCGCCGCGGCGCAGCTCGCGCATGACCGCCTCGCGGATCAACCCTTCGGACCAGGAGGACACGAAGGTCTTGATCGCCAGGCGTTTCTCCGGCGCGGTCGCGATCACCGAGAAGTCGCGGATGCCTTCGAGCGACATGGCCAGCGTGCGCGGGATCGGCGTGGCGGTGAGGGTGAGCACGTCGACCTCGGCGCGCAGCTTCTTCAGCGCTTCCTTCTGCCGCACGCCGAAGCGGTGCTCCTCGTCGATGATCACCAGCCCGAGGCGCTTGAGCTTGACTTCGCGCGACAGCAGCTTGTGCGTGCCGATGACGATGTCGATTTCGCCGGAGGTGAGCTTTTCCAGCACCTCCTTGCTCTGTTTCGAGGACTTGAAGCGCGACAGTTCGGCGATCTTCACCGGCCAGTCGGCGAAGCGGTCGGAGAAAGTCTGGAAGTGCTGCTCGGCGAGCAGCGTGGTGGGGCAGAGAATCACCACCTGCTTGTTGTCGGCGACCGCGGCGTACGCGGCGCGCAGCGCGACCTCGGTCTTGCCGAAGCCGACGTCGCCGCACACCAGGCGGTCCATCGGCTTGCCGGCGGCCATGTCGGTGATGACGGCTTCGATCGCCGCGGCCTGGTCGGGGGTTTCCTCGAAGCCGAAGCCGTCGGCGAAGGCCTCGAGGTCGTGCTGCTTGATCGCGAAAGAATGCCCCAGGCGCGCGGCGCGTTTCGCATACAACGACAACAGTTCGGCCGCCGTGTCGCGCACCTGCTTGGCGGCGCGCGCTTTTGCCTTGTCCCACTGGCCGCTGCCGAGCTTGTGCAGCGGCGCCTCCTCGGGCTGCGCGCCGCTGTAGCGGCCGATCACGCCGAGCTGGGACACCGGCACATACAGCTTGTCGCCGCCTTCGTACTCGAGCAGCAGGAACTCGGTGTCGCCCTCGCCGACGTTCAGGCTGATCAACCCCTGGTAGCGGCCGATGCCGTGCTGCTCGTGCACCACCGGCTCGCCGATCTTGAGCTCGGACAGGTCGCGCAGCATGCCTTCGACCGAGCTGCGCTTCTCCACCGCGCGGCCGCGCCGTCGCACCACACCGGCGTAGAGCTCGGCCTCGGTGATTACCGCCCACTTCTCGGCGGGCAATACGAAGCCGTGGGAAAGAGGCGAGACGCACAAGGCGAATGGCGTGGATGAGGTCCGAAACTCCTCGAACGTGGTGCAGGGCGGAAACTTCAACCCGTATTCGGCGAAGTAGTTCGCCATGGTCTCGCGGCGTCCGGGAGACTCGGCGGCGATCAGCACGCGCAGGCCGGAAGTTTCGAGGAAGCGTTTCAGCGCCGCCAGCGGATCCTGCGCGCGCCGGTCGACGGCGACGCCCGGTAGCGGCTCCGTGGTGAGCACTTCCGGCTTGTCGTCGGGCGTCTGCAGCACGTCGATGCGCGGGAAGCCCTGCACCCGCACGTAGAACTCCTCCGCCGGCACGAAGAGCTGCGGCGGGACGAGCAACGGGCGGTCCGGGTCGCCGCCGGCGAGCTTGTAGCGCGTGTTCGCGTCGCGCCAGAACTCCTGCACCGCCTCGCTGATGTCGTGGTGCAGGACCAGCGTGGTGGTCGTGGGCAGGTAGTCGAACACGGTGGCGAGCGCATCGAAGAACAGCGGCAGGTAATACTCGATCCCGGCCGCCGGCACGCCGTTCGACACGTCGCGGTACAGCCGCTTCTTCGACGGGTCGCCTTCGAACAACTCGCGCCAGCGGCCCCGGAACTTGGCGCGGCCCGCGTCGTCGAGCGGAAACTCGCGCGCCGGCAGCATGCGGATTTCCTTCACCGCATACACCGTGCGCTGCGTGTCGACGTCGAAGGTCTTGATCGCGTCGATCACGTCGTCGTCAAGGTCGAGGCGATAGGGCAGCGCGCTTCCCATCGGGTACAGGTCGATCAGACCGCCGCGGAAGCAGACCTCCCCCGGCGACACCACCTGCGTGGCGTGCTGGTAGCCGGCGATGACGAGCTGCTCGCGGAATTTCTCCAGCGACAGCCGCTCGCCGGTCTTGAGGAAGAAAGTGCGCCCGGCGAGGTACGCCGGCGGGCACAGGCGCACCAGCGCGGTCGACGCCGGCACCACGGCGATGTCGAACTCGCCGCGCTGGATGCGGTAGAGCGTGGCGAGCCGCTCCGAGACCAGGTCTTGGTGCGGGGAGAACTGGTCGTAGGGCAGGGTTTCCCAGTCGGGCAGCAGGCATACGCGCAGGCCGGGCGAGAACCACTGGATTTCGTCGACCAGGCGCTGGGCATCGGTCGCAGTCGCCGTGATCAGCGCCAGCGGGCGGCCATCCTCCTGCGCGAGGCGCGCGAGCGCGAGCGCGTCCGCCGAGCCGGCGAGCCGGGTATAGCGTCTTCGAGCGGGAAGTGAATCGCGGTGCATCAGAAGCGGCTGGCTATAATTATATCGTCCTGAATTAAAAGAACTTCTGTGTCGCTCTATGCGTTGATCCCAGCCGCGGGCAGCGGTACACGCCTTCCTGCCGGCGCACCGAAGCAATACCTGCCGCTCGCCGGCAAGCCGATGCTTTGGCATGCGGTGCGAGCAGTTTGCGTGCCCCGGGTGGAATCCGTATTTGTGGTGCTCGCTCCGGAAGACAAGACCTTCGCCGAGCACGACTGGAGCGCGTTCGGCGAGCGGCTGCAACCGCTCTATTGCGGCGGCGAGACGCGGCGCGATTCGGTGTACAACGGTCTGGTCGCCGCGATGAACGACATCCAGGCGGACGACTGGCTGCTGGTGCACGACGCCGCGCGACCGTGCCTGCCGGAAACGGACCTCGACAAGCTGTTGCGCGAGATCGAAGGGGATGAAGTGGGCGGGATCCTGGCCTTGCCGATCGCCGACACGGTGAAGAGAGTGTCGCAGGAAAAAATCCTGGCCACCGAGGACCGCTCGCAACTCTGGCTCGCGCAGACGCCGCAGATGTTCCGTGCCGGGTTGCTGCTGCAGGCGTTGTCGCGCGCCAAAGGCGCGCCCACAGACGAGGCCGCGGCGGTCGAGCAGCTCGGGCTCAAGCCCCGGGTCGTATCGGGCAGCCGCGAGAATCTCAAGGTGACCTGGCCGGATGACGTGGCCATCGCCGAAGGCATATTGCGGAGGCGCAAATGAGGATCGGGCAGGGACTGGACGTGCACGCATTCGCCGCCGGGCGCAAGTTGATGATCGGCGGCGTCGAGATCCCGTACCACAAGGGGCTCGCCGGACATTCCGACGCCGACGTGCTGCTGCATGCGATCTGCGACGCGCTGCTCGGGGCGGCGGGCCTGGGCGACATCGGCCAGCACTATCCGGACAGCGACCCCGCGTTCTCCGAGATCGACAGCCGCAAGCTTCTGAGGGATGTGGCGAAGAAGCTGGCCGGCCTCAAGCTCAAGGTGGTGAACGTCGATGCCACCATCGTCGCCGAGGCGCCGCGCATGTCGCCGCACGCCAAGCGCATGATCGCGAACATCGCCGCCGACCTCGGCATTGCCCCGGGAGCGATCAACATCAAGGCCACCACTACGGAGCAGCTGGGCTTCATCGGCCGCGGCGAAGGTATCGCCGCGATGGCGGTGGCCCTGGTCGACTGATATGTACTCACCCCCTTACAACCAGCTCGAAAACCGCGCCGAGCTGCTCGAATTCATGCGCGCCAACAGCTTCGCCGTGGTGGTGACCGGCACCGGCGGCACGTTGCATGCTTCCCACCTCCCGGTGATGGTCCACGACCACGGCAAGGACATCGTCATCGACTCGCACATGGCGAAGAACAACGCGCAATGGAAGGAGTTCTTCGACGACGAGGTGATGGTGATCTTCTCCGGCCCGCACGCCTACGTGTCGCCGCGCTGGTACGAGGACAAGGAGCGCGTGCCGACCTGGAACTACGCAGCGGTACACGCCTACGGGATACCGACCCTGATTGAAGAACGATCGCAAAAGCATGCCTCGCAGCGCCGCCTGATCGAGGCCATGGACCCGAAGTGGCTGCCGCAGTTCGACGGCCTGCGGCCGCAGTATGTCGAGCAGATGCTGGCGGGCATCGTCAATTTCCAGATCGCGGTGACGCGCCTCGAGACGCGCTGGAAGCTGTCGCAGAACCGCAGCCGCCGCGAGCAGGAGCTGATCGCGGCCGAGCTCGACAAATCGAACGACTCGGTGGAGCGCGCGCTCGGCGCGCTGACTCGCAAACATCTGACCAATTGAAAATCGTCGTCCTGGGCGCCGGACTGGCCGGCGTGACGACCGCCTGGTATCTCGCCAGGGAAGGCCACGAGGTCGTGGTGGTCGACCGCGAGCGCGAGGTCGCCGCGGCCGCCAGCTCTGCCAATACCGGAATCGTCGCGGCCAGCCGGGCCTATCCATGGACCGGCGGCGGGCTCGGGCGCGCGATGCGCCAGGCGCTGCTGCGCTTCGATCCGGAGCTGTCGCTCTGGGGCATGCAGCATCTTTTCCTGCGCAGCGGCGGCTCCTACCGCCGCGTGCTCGAGGCCAAGGTTCGCCTGGTGCGCTTTTCGCAACCGCTGCTGCATGCGCTCGCGGGCGAGGTCGGCGTTCCCCTGCGCTCCGGCGTGCTCTACCTGTATCGCGACGCCGAGGCGCTCGACGATGCCTGGACGCACGCCGGCCGGATGCGCGACCTCGGTTTCAGCATGGAGCGCGTGGAGCGCGCGCAGCTCGCGCAGCGTGAGCCGGCGCTGGAAGCTTCCCGCCTTGCCGGCGCGCTGCATGCGCCAGGCGACGAGTGGGGCGACGCCGCGCGCTTCTGCCGCGAGCTCGCCGCGCGCTGCCGGACGCTCGGCGTCACCTTCAGCCTCGAGAACGAGATCCTGTCGATCGAGCCGCAGAACGCACGCGTGCGCGAAGTGACGACGCGAAACGGCCCGATGCGCGCCGACGCCTTCGTATGCGCGCTCGGCGTGATGGGCCGGCGGCTGCGTGAGCAGCTCGGCACCGAGGTCCCGGTCTACCCGGTGACCGGGTTCTCCGCCAAGCTGCCGCTGGTCGACCCAGCGCGCGCGCCGCGCAGCGCCGCGATCGACGAATCGCGCCGCGTCGCTTACGCGCCGCTGGCGGGTGAGCTGCGCGTCACCGGCGGCATGGAGTTCGCCGGCTACGCGCGCGAGTGCACGCCGTCGGACCTCGCGCCGCTCTACGACACGATCAAGCAGCTCTTTCCGGGCGCGGTGGACTACGCCCGCGCGCGCGCGCGCGCCTGCCGCCGGCCGATGACGCCGGAGACCACGCCGCGCTTCGGTACCGGGCGCTACCAGAACCTGTGGTTCAACATCGGCCTCGGCCACATGGGATTCACGTTTGCCGCCGGCGCCGGGCGCATCACCGCCGACATGGTCTGCGGCCGCAATCCGGAGATCGACCTCTCCGGGCTGCGCATCCGGCGGCATTGATGCGCCTGTTCTTCGCCATCTGGCCGCCGGCGAACGCGGCGCGCGCGCTGGCCGAATGGGCTGACGAAGTGAAAGACCTGTCCGGGGGCCGCAGGACGGCCGAAGGAAACATCCACCTGACGCTCAGTTTCCTGGGACGGGCCGAGCCGGCGAGGGCCATCGCCGCAGCGAAAAAGGTGAAGGGAGCGCCGCACCGCCTGCCGATCGAGCACGCGCGCCATGTAAACCGGATGATCTGGGTTGCGCCACGCGAAATGCCGGCCCCGCTCGCAGCCTTGCACAGCGCGCTCGCGATCGAGCTTTATCGCGAGGAATTCATTCTCGAGCGCAGGCAGTTTGCCGCGCACGTCACGCTGATCCGCAACGCACGCGGTGCTGTGCTTCCCGCGCTGCCGGCGATCGACTGGCCCGTGAACGAGTTCGTGCTGGTACGCTCCTCACTCTCGTCGCGCGGTCCGTCCTATGAGCCGCTGGAGCGCTTCCCATTGACCTGAAGAAAACGGCCGGCTTCACCATCGTCGAGATGATGGTGGTCGTCGGCGTGGTCGCCGTCCTCGCGCTGATGATGGTGCCGGCCTACACCGATCGCCTGGTGCGCGAGCAGATCAACGAGGCGCTGCCGCTCGCCGAGGTGGCGAAGAAGCCGGTCGCTACGGCGTGGGCGCTGGTGCAGGCGTTTCCCGCCGACAATGCCGCGGCCGGCTTGCCGGCGCGCGAAAAGATCGTGAGCGACCTGGTGAGCAGCGTGGCGGTCGAGTCGGGCTCGATCCACATCACGTTCGGCAACCGCGCGAACAGCCTGATCAAGGGCAAGGTCCTGACGCTGCGTCCCGCGGTGGTGGAAGATGCGCCGATCGTGCCGGTGACGTGGCTGTGCGGCTTCGCCGCAGTGCCCGACAAAATGGCGGCGAAGACCGCTAATCGGACCGACGTGGCGAAGGGCTACCTGCCGGCAAAGTGCCGTTAACGATGAAGTTTCGCGTCGTGCCGATCGCCGAGGAGCACATCGAGGGCTTTCACCGCGTTCTCGACAGCGTCTCGCGCGAACGTCGATACCTCCTGCTCCTTGAGGCACCGCCGCTCGAGGAGATGCGCCGGTTTGTCCTGCGCAATATTCGCCAGGGTTACCCGCAAAACGTGGCGCTGATCGGCGAGGCCGTGGTCGGCTGGTGTGATGTGCTGCCGATCGAGCGACCCACGCGGGCGCATAGCGGCGTCCTCGGGCTCGGCGTTCGTGCCGGGTATCGCGGCATGGGAATAGGCAAGGCCCTCCTGGGGGAAACGCTGCGTCGCGCACGGGCTGCCGGTCTTACCCGCATTGAGCTCACCGTGCGCGAGAGCAACCAGGAAGCGCTCGCCCTATACCAGGACGTTGGGTTCGAAATCGAAGGAACGCAGCGCAAGGCGATCCTGCTCGACGGAGCGTACGAGAACCTGATCGGCATGGCACTGCTGTTCGACTAGCGCGCCAGCGTCAGGCGCGCGACCAGCCCGCCGCCTTCGCGCGGCAGCAGATCGAGCCGCCCGCCGTGGCCGCGCGCTACGCGCTCGACGATCGCCAGGCCGAGGCCTGAGCCCGACGGCCCGCTGCGCGCGGCGTGCAGCCGGGTGAACGGGCGCTTGAGGCGCTCGGCCTCCTCGGGGGGGATTCCCGGCCCCCGATCGCGCACCTCGATCACGACCCCGGCGGGAGCATTGGCGGCCTCGACCTCGACCGGCTCGCCGGCGTGGCGCAGGGCGTTGTCGATCAGGTTGCCGAGCGCGCGGCGCACCGCCATGCTTGCGAACGGGAAGCGGGTGGCCTCGCCGATCTTCACGGAGACCTTCTTGCCCAGGAGCGAGTAGTGGTGGGCGATTTCTTCGAGCAGGTCGCGCAGGTCCTGGCGCGTTTTCTCCTCGTCGGCGCCGCGCGCGAAATCGAGGAACTGTCCGATGATGGCGTCGATCTCCTCGATGTCGGTCGCCATGGCGCGCGACGCGTCGGCCTCGGCGCCGCTCATCTCGAGCGCGAGGCGCATGCGCGAGAGCGGCGTGCGCAGGTCGTGCGAGATGCCGGCCAGCACCATGGCGCGCTCGCGCTCGATGCTGTCGAGGTCGCTCGCCATGCGGTTGAACGCCGCGGCCACGCTGCGCAGCTCGCGCGTCCCGCTCTCGGCGAGCGGCTGGTGCGGCTCGCCGCGTCCCAGGCGTCCGGCGGCGCGCGTGAGCGCGGCGAGCGAGCGCGCGAGGTTGGTGGCGATCAGTGCCGCGCCGACGAGGGCGAGGACGAGGAGCCCCGCACCCCAGCCTACCCATTGCAGGCCGAACTCGGGGTCGAAGCGCTCGCGCGGCAGCATCACCCAGAATTCGTCCTCGTCGATGAAGAAGCTGACGAGGAAGCCTTCCTCGCCGTCGCGCGCCACGGCGAAGCGCGTGTCGGCGCCGAGCGCGGCGCGCACGCGCTGCTCCACGCGCTCGAGCAGCTCGTCGTCGGGCAGCGGCTCGAGCTTCTCGCTCGCGGTGGCCGGGAACACGCGCAGGCCCTCGGTTTCGTTCAGCTCCACCAGCAGGTCGCGGCGCAGGAACGGGTCGGCGCTCACCAGCGCGGCGCGCGTCAGGTTGACCGTGCTCACGGTCTGCTGCGCGAGCTCGCGCGAGCGCGGCTCGAGCTCGTAGATGCGGTAGATCTGGAAGGAGGCTAGAACTGCAGTCACGATCAGCCCCGCGATGAGCAGGAATGATCTTGCAAACAAGCTCACTTGGTTTCGGCTTCGGGCACGAACACGTAGCCGAAGCCCCACACCGTCTGGATGTGCTTCGGATGCGCCGGGTCCTCCTCCACGATCTTGCGCAGGCGCGAGATCTGCACGTCGATCGAGCGGTCGAATACCTCGTATTCGCGCCCGCGCGCGAGCTCCATCAGCTTGTCGCGCGACAGCGGCTGGCGCGGATGCTGCACCAGTACCTTGAGCACCGAGAACTCGCCCGTGGTGAGCTGCACCGGCTTGCCGGCGCGGGTCAGGGTGCGCGTGGCGAGGCTGAGCGAGAACTCGCCGAACGGGAACACGCCGCCTTCCGCCGGCGCGCCCGGCGGTCCGGCGGGCGCGCGCCGCCGCAGCACGGCGACGATGCGTGCCAGCAGCTCGCGCGGGTTGAACGGCTTGGGCAGGTAGTCGTCGGCGCCCATCTCGAGCCCGACGATGCGATCGACATCGTCGCCCTTGGCGGTGAGCATGATGATTGCCGGCGCGCTCGAACGATTGCTTTTGTCGTCCGCTCTCAGCCGGCGGCAGATGGACAGCCCGTCTTCGCCCGGCAGCATCAGGTCCAGCACCACCAGGTCGTAGCGGTCGCGCGCGAGCTGCTTGTCCATCGATCCAGCGTCGGGCACGGCCTTCACTTCGTAGCCCTCGTTACCGAGGTATTTCACCAGCAGGTCGCGGTGGCGCTGGTCGTCGTCGACGATGAGGATGCGGGTCTTCAGCTCTGGCATGGGCAATACATTGTTACAAAACGACAGCCGGCCGCAAGACAAGCCGCGTAACATCCCGCCCATCATGCTGCGGTTTCTATTCGCGCTCTTCCTGGCCGTTTCCGCGGCGAGCTCCGTTGCCCAGCAGGGCAGGCGGCCGGACCGGCAGCAGGACGGCCGCCAGCAGGACGGCCGGCAGATGAGCCGCGAAGAGCGCCAGCGCATGCGCGACGACGTGCGGGATGCCTACAGGCCCGACCGGCAGGACCGCCAGCAGCAGCCGCAGAAAACGCGCCAGATGTCGCCGGAAGAGCGCGGCCAGCTGCGCCGCGACATCGAGGACGCCAACCGCGAGATGAAGCGCTAGGACGCGGGCTTGTATTCCGCCTGGCTGCGCGCCGGGTCGTTCGCCGCCGGTCCCGAAGAATAGAAGCGCACGCAGTTCTTGCCCGCCTGCTTGGCGGCATACATCGCCATGTCGGCGTGCTTCATCAGCGCGCTCGCGTCGGCCGCGTCGTCCGGGAAGATGCTGATGCCGATGCTCGCGGTCACGCTCGCCTGCGCGCCGGGCAGGGAATAGGGGCGCACGGTCTCGACCAGCAGCTTGTTCGCCACGATCTCGACCGGCGCCGGCTCGTGCACTTCTTCCAGGACCACCAGGAACTCGTCGCCGCCGAGGCGCGCGATCAGGTCGCTCGAGCGCAGGTTGTCGCGCAGGCGGCCGGCGAGCTCGATCAGCAGCGTGTCGCCGGCATCGTGGCCGTAGAGGTCGTTGATCTGCTTGAAGCCGTCGAGGTCGAGGAACACCACCGCGATCTTCGAATTCTTGCGCCGAGCGCGCTGCACAGCCTGGTCGAGCGCCGGCAGCAGGCTGGTGCGGTTCGCCAGGCCGGTGAGCGGGTCGCTGTAGGCGAGCGAGGCGATGCGCTCGCGCGCGAGCGCGATCTCGGTCACGTCGCGGCCGACGCCGCGATAGCCGACGAACGCGCCGCCCGGGCCGAAGCGCGGGTCGCCGCTGATCGACAGCACGCGCACCACTCCGTCGGGCATGCGGCGCGCGAACTCGAAGTCGCGGAACGGCTTGTGCTGGTCGAGCGCGTCGCGGTGCGCCGCCCAGCCGGCCTCCTCGGGACTCTCGGTTTGCAGCTCCCAGGCCGTCTTGCCGATCACGCCGCGTCCCATTTCCACCGGCAGATAGCCCGGGCCGTGCACCAGCTGCGTGAAGCGGTGCGCCTCGTCGGTTTCCCAGAAGAAGTCCGACGACATCTGCGTCAGGCTGCGGAAGCGCGCCTCGCTCTCGCGTAGCGAAGCCTCCGCGCTCTTCCGCTGCAGGAACTGGCCGATCTGGCTGCCGATGACACGGGAGGCCGCGAGCAGGCGCTGGTCGGGCTCGCGCGCCTTGAGGCTGCTGAAATTCAGCACGCCGATGATGCGGCCCTCGGCCTGCACCGGAAAGGCGAAGCCGCCGCGCAGCCCGGTGCCCTGCCATACGTTGCGATAGCGCACGCGCGGGTCGCGGGTGATGTCGGCCGACCACACGGCCTCGCCGCCCTGCAGTACGGTACCGGTCAGGCCTTCGCCAGCGCGGAATGTATAAGCGCGCGAGCGCTCGATGAACGGTGCGACCGTCGGGTCGGCGATCGCCCAGGCGTCCTGGAAGCGCAGCAGCTCGCCGTCGACGCGGAAGTAGCGGCCGCAGGCGAAGCCTTCGGTTTCGCAAACCGTGCGCATCACGGCCTTCAGGCCGCCGGACGGGTCCTCGGCGGCGGCGAGCAGGCGCGCCACCTCGTGCTCGAGCCGCAGGATCTGCTCGGCGCGCTTCTCGTCGGTGACGTCGCGCCCCACGCCGCGGTAGCCGGCGAAGCTGCCATCCGGATTGACCAGCGCTTCGCCGCTCACGCGCATGTAGCGCACGCCACCGTCGACCATCGAGCGCCACATCAGCAAATCGTGGAACGGCTGGCGCGATTCGAGGAGCGCGCGGTGCGCGTCCCAGCCGCCTTCGACTTCCAGGCCGCTGTCCCAGCGCGGCTGGCCGATCAGGCGTTTTTGCAGCTCGGGGTCGCCGCCCGCGACGTTGCGGCCTTCGAGGCGCGTAAAGCAATAGTTGCTGTCGAGCTCCCAGTACCAGTCGGAAGAGAGGTTGGTCAGGGCGCGGAAGCGCGCTTCGCTGTCGCGCACCGCGCGCTCGGCCTCGGCACGCCCGAGGAACTGTCCGATCTGCGTGCCGATCGCGCTCAGCGTCCGCAGCAGGCGCTGCTCGGGCTGGCGCATGCGCCGGGAGGCGAAGTCGAGCACCGCGACGACGCGTCCGCCGGCGCGCACCGGAAAGACCAGCGCATCCTGCAGGCCGGACTCGCGCGCCAGGTCGACGCGGCGGATGCGGGCGTCCTTCGGCGCGTTGGCGAGCCACATCGGCTCGCCCGACTGCCAAACCTTGCCGACCAGGCCGTCGCCGGGCCGGAACTCGATACCGCGCGAGCCCTCGATGAAGCGCTTCGCGCCCGCCACACCAGGCGCCGCCCACGAGGCGAGGCGGCGCAGCACGCCGTCCGGCTCCTCGAGCGTCCAGATCTCGGCGCAATCCCAGCCCAGCATGTCGCACGCCGCCTGCAACGCGCCGCTCAATCCCTCGGCCGGGCTCGCCGCCTCGGCGAGGCGCAGCGTCACCGCGTGGTCGAGCTTGAGGAGCTGCTGGATGCGCTTCTGCTTGGTGACGTCGCGCCCGATGCCGCGATAGCCGAGGAAACGGCCCTTGGCATCGAACATCGGCTCGCCGCTGACGCTGACGTAGCGGCGCGCACCGTCCGGAAAGGTGCGCCACATCAGCACGTCGCGGAACGGGGCGCGCTCCTCGAGCATGACGCGGTGCGCGTCCCAGCCGCCTTCGATCTCGATGCCGGTTTCCCAGCGCCGCTTGCCGATCAGGTTTTGCGCGAGCGATTGGTCGGCGCTCGCGTCGCCACGCATGTCGACGCGCGTGAAGCGCAGCTCGGCGTCCTGCTCCCAGTACCAGTCGGAGGTGAGGCCGATGAGCGCAGGCGTGCCCAGCGCGGGCTCGCGGCGCCGCGCCACCTTACGTGTCTTGGCCTTGCGTGAAGTCGCCATGGCCCCCCATGCCTCCCCCGCAGCCAATTTACTGGACGCTTATCTCAGCGTCCAGAGAATCTTCCCTAGATCAGGTGCGTGATGGAATTGGCATAGTAGGCGAGAAGCGGCAGCTCGGCTTCGCGCGCGCGAAACAGCCCGTCCCTTACATCAACTAGATGACGCAGCTGCAGCATGCGCAGGCCCACGGTCAGCGCGTAGTCCAGATCGCCGCGCGGGATGTAGACATGCGCGCCCGCCGCCTCCAGGCGCGCGAGCAGGTGGCCGATTTCGGCCTTGAGCTCGAGCGCCGAGAGCGCGCGCTGCGGCTGGGCGACGAAGATGCTGGCGATCAGCGGCACGGGCAATACTGGCACCACCCGGCCAACCGCCTGCATCAGCTCGCGTCCGAGACCAGCCACGGCCGCGCGCCGCTCCTCGCCGGCGAGCGCCTGGAAGTCGACGTTGCGCGCACGGCAGTATTCGCGCATCGAGATCGGCGTGCCGAAGTTGACGCAGGCGTAGCCGAAGCGATGCCATTCGCTGCGCAGCATCAGCCATACGTTGTGCGCGACAAAGCGCAGCGTGATCCAGAGGCTCTTGACGCGTCCAGTGGAGCCTTTGTCCTTCAAAAGCGAACGGTCTTCGAGCACCCGGTCGTAGTTCAGCCCCAGCGGCACGAACACCAGGTCGCGCTCGCCGCGGATGCTGAAGCCGCGCAGCATGTAGTCGAGCACGCCGAGCTTCGGCTCGCGCATGCGGCCGTCGCGCGTCAGGCCGCCCTCGGGATAGACCGCCTGCGGCACGCCGGCCTCGGTCGCCATCGCGATGTAGCGCTCGAGCACCCGGCGGTAAAGCTCGTCGCGCGAGTTGCGGCGCACGAAGTACGCTCCCATCGCGCGGATCAGCGCCGACAGCGGCCAGATGCGCGCCCATTCGCCCACCGCGTAGGAAAGCGCGGCCTGATCGGCCGCGAGGAATCCCGCGAGCACGTAGTCCATGTTGGAGCGGTGGTTCATCACGCACACCACCGTGGCGTTCGGGTCGATGGTCTCCAGGCCCGCCGAATCCACGTAGCCGATGCGCACGCGGTACAGCAGCCGCGCCACGCTGCGCCCGATCCAGTAGCCGGTCCGAAAGTACAGGTACGCGTTGAACGCCGGCACGATCTCGCGCGCATACGTTTCGACCAGCCTCAACGCCCGCGGCAATGGTTGGCGCTGCTCGCGCGAGAACTGCTCGGCCGCCTCCTGCACCTTGGGATCGGTGAGCAGGCGGTGGATCAGGGCCTGGCGCCGCGTGCGCTGGAACGGGCGGATGCCGATGCGCAGACGCGTGGAAACCTGGTCGATGACTTGGTTGGCGGGCTGCGTCACCATCCAGCGCAGCGCCGGGATCAGCACGTGCTCGTAGAACGCCCAGACCGCGAGCAGTCCCGCCAGCAGCACGAGCCACAGCGGGACGGCGACGGCGTCGGTCATTTGCGTCTCATTTTCCTGTCCGTTCGCGCGAGAACAAGTACAGGCCGCTGCCGATCACTATCGCGGCGCCGAGCCACACCCACCGGCTCGGCACGTCGCCGAACACCAGGTAGCCGAACAGCGCCATGTAAACGACCTGCTGATAGAGGAACGGGGCGATCACTGAAGCGGGAGCATAGCGGTGCGCCAGGGCGAGCAGGTAATGGCCGAGCCCGCCAAGTACGCCCATCAGGCAGGCAACGGTCCACTCCAGCCAGCTGTCCGGCGTTTCCCAGGCGGCGATGGCGAAGGGCGCGAGGCCGATGGTCGCGCCGACCGCCGGCAGGTACTGTATGGTTTCGGGCGAATCGTAGGCCGCGAGCCGCCGCGTCATCATCATGAACACGGCGTAGAGCAGCGCATTCACCACCGAGGCGAGCATCGCAGGATGGAAGTCGGCGCCCCACGGCCGCACGATCACCAGCACGCCGGCGAAGCCGGTGATGATCGCGACCCACTTGCCGGGAGCCAGCTTCTCGCCGAGGAACGAAGCGCTGGCGAGCGCGATGATCAGCGGCACGGAGAAGAAGATCGACGAGGTGACGGTGAGCTGGAGGTACTGCAGCGCCCAGAAGTTGATGCCGGTCATCGCCATGAACATCAGCGCGCGCACCAGGTGCCAGCGCCAGTGGCTGGTCGTCACCAGCGCCATCCCCTTGATCGGAAACAGCACCGCGCCGCCGACTACCACTTGCGTGGCGAAGCGCAGCCAGACCACCATGATCACCGGCATGCTGCCCACCAGCCATTTGGCGCTGCCGTCGAGCAGCGCGAACACCAAATAAGTAAGCGACACCAGGCCGATGCCGGTCAGCCGGTTGCGCGCGCTGTCGGCGTGCAGCAAAGCTACTGCGCGTCCAGGTCGAGGCCGCTGCGGTAGGCGTCGAGCGGGAACGAGCTGCCGTCGCGGTTTTCGAGCGTCCAGCCCTCGGCCTTGAGGTTGTCGAGCAGCTTGAGCGCGAGCGAGCACGCGAGCCACACCGCGTGGAACGAATCGGTGCCGCGCACCGCATCGAGCTTCGCGTTGAGCGGCGCAACCGCGATCTCGCACGCCCAGCGCCCGTCGCGCTCCTCGTACGGGCGGCCGATCTCGACGCGCAGCGGCAGGCGGTCGCCGTCGGGACGCACGCCGACCACCTCGAGCTTCGCCACCAGGTTCTTCACCAGGGAATCTCCGCGCCGTCGTGCGAGAAGAATTTCCCTGAATGCTCGTTGCGAAGGCCGGCGATGACCTGTCGCAACCCCTGCACCGACTTCTCCGGCGAAAGCGGCGCGCTCTCGCCGCCCATGTCGGTGCGCACCCAGCCGGGACTGAGGGCGACCACCAGGATCCTGCGCGGCGCGAGCGTCGCGGCCAGTCCCTTGACCAGCATGTTGAGCGCCGCCTTGCTGGTCGAGTAGGGCAGGGTCATGCCGCTCGACTCGCTGATCGAGCCGAGCCGGCTCGACATCATGGCGATGGTCTTCTTTCCGCTGGCGGCGACGTTGTCGAGCAGCGCTTCGGCGAGCGCCGCCGGACCGAGCAGGTTGACGCGCAGCACTTCCTGCCACGAGTCGAAGTCGAAGCTGCCGGGCGCCGCGCCGCGCTTGCCGCTGATGCCCGCGTTGCAGAACAGCAGGTCGATCGGCTCGCCTTTCAGCTTCGCGGCGAAGCGCCGGATCTGCGCGACGTCGGTCATGTCCATGTCGCCGCGCTCGGTGCCGATCACCTTCCAGCCGTCGGCTGCGTACTGGCGCGCGAGTTCCTTGCCCAGGCCGCGCGAGACTCCGGTAATCAACGCAGTTGGTTTTCCGCCCACTGCGCCCATGCGAGGAGCTTCATATCGTCGTCCATGGCGCCGACGAGCTGCACCGCGAGCGGCAGCTCGTTGGCAGCCTTGCCGAACGGCACGGTTACGCAGGGCACGCCGAACAGCGTCCATGCGCGGTTGAACACCGGGTCGCCGGTCGAAGCGAGCGAGGCGGGGGCGGCGCTCGCCGCCGAAGGCGTGAGCAGGAAGTCGAACTCGCGCAGCTGGTCCGCCAGGCGGCGCCGGCAGTCGCGCGCGATGCCGCGCACCTCGTCGTACTCCGCGCGCGTGACCTGCCAGCCCTTCTCGAGCCGCGGGCGCAGCGTGCTGCTGATCTGTTCCGGGAAGCGGGTGTACTCGTAGGCAAGCGCGCGCACGACCTCGTAGCCCATTACCGCGTAATGGCGATCGAACAGCGCTTCGCTCCCCTTGGGCAATTCGAAATCGACGATGCGCGCGCCGGCCTTCGCGAGCCGTTGCGCCGCGCGGTCGAGATTCGCCTGCGTCTCGCCGTCGGCATCGCGCCAGCGCGGCGTACGACAGAACCCCACGCGCGGTTTTGAACTTTGACCTTGCGCGACTGGCCTCCCCGTCAGCACGTGCAGGAGCGGGGCCAGCTCCTGAACGGTACGGGCAAATACGCCGATGGTGTCCAGCGACTCGGAAACGAACTTCAACCCGGCGCGGTTGATGCTGCCGAAGCTCGGCTTGCAGGCCGCGACGCCGCAGTACGCGCCGGGACGGATCACAGAGCCGCCGGTCTGGGTGCCGAGCGCGAGCGGCACCATGCGATCGGCGACCGCCGCGGCCGAGCCGCTCGACGAGCCGCCCGGCGTGTGCCCGAGGTTGTGCGGATTGCGCGTCTGCGCCGGATGGTTGTTGGCGAACTCGGTGGTCACGGTCTTGCCGAGGATCACGCAGCCGGCGCGGCGCAGCAGCGTGACGCAGGCCGCGTCCCACTTCGGCTGGTGGCCGCGGTAGATCGGCGAGTTGTACTCGGTCGGCATGTCCGCGGTGTCGATCACGTCCTTGATCCCGACCGGCACGCCGTGCAGCACGCTGCGCGGCGCCTCGCGGTCGCGCTCGCGCGCTTCGGCGAGCGCGCGCTCGGCGTCGAGATACGCCCACGCGTGCACTTCGCGCTCGCGCTCGGCGATGCGCTCGAGGCATGCGCTGACCAGCTGCTCGCTTTTCTTCACAGCGCTGCGATCACCGCGGCGGTGACGTCGCGCGTACGCGCGCTGCCGCCGAGGTCGGGGGTGAACACCTTTTCCACGCACACTGCCTCGACGGCCTTCATCAGGCGCACGGCTGCCTTTTCCTCGCCGAGGTGCTCGAGCATCATCGACGCGGTCCAGAAGGTGGCGATCGGGTTGGCGACGCCCTTGCCGGTGATGTCGAAGGCCGAGCCGTGGATCGGCTCGAACATCGAAGGGAAGCGGCGCTCGGGATTGAGGTTGGCGGTCGGCGCGATGCCGAGCGAGCCCGACAGCGCCGCGGCGAGGTCCGAGAGGATGTCGGCGTGCAGATTGGAGGCGACCATCACGTCGATCGCTTCCGGCTTCAACACCATGCGCGTGGTCGCGGCGTCGACCAGGATGCGGTCGGTCTTCACGCCCGGGAAGTCCTTCGCGACTTCATAGAAGATTTCGTCCCACAGCACCATGCCGTGACGCTGCGCGTTCGACTTGGTGACGAGCGTGAGGTGCTTGCGCGGCCGCTTCGCCGCGAGCTGGAAGGCGAAGCGATGAACCCGCTCGACCCCGGAGCGCGTGAAGGTCGAGACCTCCATCGCCACTTCGTTCGGCAGGCCCGGATGCACGCGTCCGCCGGCGCCGGAGTACTCGCCCTCGGTGTTCTCGCGCACGATCACCCAATCGATGTTCTTTGCATTGTTCATCGGCGACTGGATACCCGGCAGCAGCCGGGACGGGCGCACATTGGCGTACTGGTCGAAGCCCTGGCAGATCGGCAGCCGCAATCCCCAGAGCGACAGGTGATCCGGCACGTCCGGAGCGCCGACCGCGCCGAAGAAAATCGCGTCGAACTTCTTGAGCTCGGCGAGGCCGCCGTCGGGAATGTAGGCGCCGGTTTCCTTGAAGCGCTGCGAGCTCCAGTCGAAGTGCTTGAAATCGATGCGGAAGTCGGTGGCCAGCTTCTGCAGCACCTCGATTCCGGCGGGGATGACCTCGTTGCCGATTCCGTCACCGGGAATCGAAGCGATTCGATAGGATTTCACCGGCTGAATCTACCAAATAGGGAGGGGAAATGAGACTTCACCTGTGGATCGCCCTGCTGGCTTTGCCGTTTCCGGTGCTGGCTGCCGACATCGATCGCACGATCGCGGATTTCAGGACGCCGGCGGAGATCCGCTGGGTGCGCAACCCGGCGGGGACCAACGAGCAGGCGATCCTTCATGGCGATCCTTCGAAGCCAGGCCCGTATGTGGTGCGCCTCAAATGGCTGGCCGGGAACATGAGCCGGCCGCATTTCCATCCGAATGACCGCTTCTTCGTGGTGATCTCGGGCACCTGGTGGGTGGGTACCGGCGACAAGTTCGATCCGGAGAACACCGTCCCGGTGCCGGCGGGCAGCTACGTCGTCCACTACGCCAACAAGATCCACTACGACGGCGCGAAGGGCGAGGAGTGCGTGATCCAGGTGTGGGGCATGGGCCCAGCCACCTCGACGCCGGCGGAGCGAAAGTGACCTAGGCCGGCACGCGGCTGCGCGAAGCGCTGCGCACCGCCGCTGCCACGGCAGCGCCCACGTCCGCGGTGCTCGCCTTGCCTTTCATGTCCGGCGTGTGCGGCCCTTCGAGCACCACGCGCTCGATCGCACGCACCACGTCCGTCGCGGCTTCGGGATGGCCAAGATGCTCCAGCATCAAGGCACCCGACCAGATCGCGGCGATCGGGTTGGCGATCTTCTTGCCGGCGATATCCGGCGCCGAGCCGTGCACCGGCTCGAAGATCGACGGCGCGGTGCGTTCGGGATTGATGTTGCCCGAGGCGGCGATGCCGATGGTGCCGGCGGTCGCCGGGCCGAGGTCGGAAAGGATGTCGCCGAACAGGTTGCTCGCCACGACCACGTCGAAGCGCTCCGGGTTGAGCACGAACTGGATGGTGAGACCATCGACGTGGTACTGGTCGGCGCGGATGTCCGGATAGTTCTTCTTCATCGCCGCGAAGCGCTCATCCCAGTACGGCATGGTGATCGAGATGCCGTTCGACTTGGTGCAGGAAGTGACGTGCTTCTTGCGCGTCTTCGCCAGCTCGAACGCGTATTTCAGGATCCGGTCGACGCCCTTGCGCGAAAAGCTCGCGAGCTGCGTCACCACCTCGCGCTCGGTGCCTTCGTACATGCGCCCGCCGACGTTGCCGTATTCGCCTTCGGTGTTCTCGCGGATCACCATGTAGTCGATGTCGCCCGGCTTGCGGCCGGCGAGCGGGCAGGGCAGGCCTTCGAACAGGCGCACCGGGCGCAGGTTCACGTAGAGATCGAACCAGCGCCGGAAGTTGATCAGCAAGCCCCACGCCGAGATGTGGTCGGCGACGATCGACGGATTGCCGACCGCGCCGAAGTAGATCGCGTCGAACTTGCGCAGGATGTCGGGCGCGTCGTCGGGGCACATCTTGCCGTGCGTCTTGTACCAGTCGCAGCTCCACGGGAATTCCTGCCACTTGAAGCGCAGGCCGTGCTTCGCGCCGACGGCTTCGAGGACGCGCACGCCCTCGGGAATGACTTCGCGACCTATCCCGTCGCCCGGGATCACGGCAATGGTGTGCTCTCTCATAGTGGGCGCAGTATATAGTCGGGCATGCGATTCGCGGCGATCGAAACTTCGACCGACTGGTGCTCGGTGGCGGTCTGGAGCGACGGCGAGATCACCGCGCTCGAGCGCCGCGCCGGCAACCGGCACTCGGAGCTCGCGCTGCCGATGCTGGAAAAACTCCTGGGAAAGCAGCCGGAAAAGAGCAGGCTGGACGCGGTGGCGTTCGGCGCGGGGCCGGGCGCGTTCACGGGACTGCGGATTGCTTGCGGCCTTGCCCAGGGCCTCGCGTTCGGCCGCGGCGTGCCCGCGATCGGCGTTTCCACGCTCGAAGCGCTGGCCCAGGAGACGGGCGCAACGCGCGTCGTCGCCTGCATCGATGCCCGGATGCGTGAAGTGTATTATGCGGCGCTTGAAAAACGCGGCGGCCGCTGGCACGAAGTCGTCGCCGCGCAATGCGTCGCGCCACAGTCCGCGCCGAAGCCGCCGGGCGACGGCTGGGTTGGCGCAGGCAGCGGCTTCGAAGCCCATCCTGGAGAATTGGCGGGCAAGGTGTCCATGGTGAGAGCGGCGGTTCACCCCACGGCGCTTGCGGTGGCGGAGCTTGCAGCACCGCGTCTGGCCGCCGGCGAGGGCGTCGACGCCGGGGAAGCGGCGCCGGTCTATCTGCGCGACAAGGTCGCGCTGACGCAGGAGGAGCTCGGCAGGCGATGAGCGCAGTACTGAAAGACCTTCCCGATCTCGGCCGCATGCGCGAGCAGGAGCTCGACGAGGTGATGACGATCGAAGACGCCATCTACACGCATCCGTGGACGCGCGGAAACTTCGTCGACTCGCTGCGCGCCGGCTATCAATGCTGCGTCCTGCGCCTTGGCTCCGAGCTGATCGGCTATTTCGTGCTGATGGTGGCCGCGGGCGAAGCGCACCTGCTCAATCTCTCGATCGCGGCGTCCCGCCAGCGCGCCGGCTACGGCAGCTTGCTGCTGCGCGAGGCGGCGGAGCATGCGCGCAGCCTGGGCGCGCGCAGCCTGTTCCTCGAGGTGCGGCCGAGCAACCGCGGCGCGCAGGCGTTGTACACGCGCTTCGGCTTCAAGAAGATCGCGGTGCGGCGCGCCTACTACCCGGCGCTGCAGGGACGCGAGGACGCGCTGGTCCTGACGCTGCAGCTCGCATGAGCCGGCGGGCGGAGGTGCTGGCGGAGATGGGCATCTCGCCGGTCTGGCGCCTGAAGTCGAAACCCGCAGTTTCGAACCCCCCAATCCCGGAGATCGCACCTGCAGGCTGGATCCCGCTGAAAGCCGCGGTCTCGGGCTGCGTCAAATGCGGCCTGCACAAGACGCGCACCCAGACCGTGTTCGGCGTGGGCGACGAGAACGCCGACTGGATGCTGATCGGCGAAGCGCCCGGCGCGGAAGAGGATCGCCTCGGCGACCCGTTCGTCGGCCAGGCCGGCAAGCTGCTCGACAACATGCTGGCGGCGATCGGGCTTTCGCGCCGCGCCAACGTCTACATCGCGAACGTGCTGAAGTGCCGGCCGCCGGGCAACCGCAACCCGACGCCGGAGGAAGTGGCGCAGTGCAGCCCGCATCTTCTGCAGCAGATCGAGCTGATCAAGCCGAAGCTGATCGTGGCGATGGGGCGCTTTGCCGCGCAGACGCTGCTGGAAACCAGCGCTTCGATTGCGAGCCTACGCGGTCGGGTGCATCAGTACGCCGGGGTGCCACTCATCGTGACCTACCACCCGGCGTATTTGCTCAGGACCCTGGAAGACAAGGCGAAGACCTGGGAGGACCTGCTGTTCGCCAAAAAAGTGATGTCAGGTGCCGCGGCCCCATAAGCCGCAGTAGCGGCGCACCACCAGCGGCAGGCCGGCCTGGTAGCCCGGCATGCTTTCGTACTTGTCGAGCTTCACTTCCTTTTCCGCCGGCTCCCAGCACTTGCCTTCGCGCGCCCACTTCTTGACCTCGTCCGACGCGTAGCGCACCAGCGCGAGCTGGTCCTCGACGTCCTTCTTCGTGCCGAGGCGGTCGCCGGGCTGCCCCGGGTGTCCGGGAATCATCCGTTCCCAGTCCATCTTCAGCACGCGCTCCATGAACTGCTCGGTCTCGAGCGGGTAGATGTCGATGAAACCGCGGCCGGGAAAGGTGCCGACCGGGATGGTGTCGACGATGAAAACGAGCTTCTCCTTCGGCAGCCGCATGACGAGGTTGGTGTCGGAGTGGTTGAGGCCCATGTAGTGGAGCTCGAGCACGGTGCCGCCGAGCTTGATCGTGCGGTTCTTGTCGAAGGTTTCGTCGGGCAGCGGGGTGGCCGGGTCCTTGATCTGCTCGAGGCGCTCCTTGGCGCGCTTGTGCGCCACGATCTTCGCACCGGCGTCCTTGAACGGCTTGCCGCCGGCGATGTGGTCGTAGTGGTGGTGGCTGTAGATCAGGTACTTGATGGGCTTGTCGCTGACCTTCTTGATTTCTTCGATGTAGGTCACCGCCGCCTCCGGCCGCCCGTAGGAGATCGGGTCGGTGGCGATCACGCCATCCTTGGTGACGATGAACATCGACTGGTGGCCGCCGTAGCGGAAGATGTAGACGCCGTCGGTGCCTTCGACCTTGGTGGTCTGGTAGAGCGGGCGCTGCTGCGCTTGCGCCGCGAGCGCGCACGCGGCCAGGACGAAAAACAGGATCTGCCTCATCGGGGTACTCCTCCTTGCGGGAGAGAACACCCGCAGGCTAGCGCTATTCCCGCGGCTTGTGCGGATCCTCGGCGCGCGCGAAGGCGAGCAGGCGGTCGATCTCTTCGCCGTGGCGCCGGCGGCTGCCCAAGTACCAGAGCTGCACCACGGTCATGGTGCCGGCGACGAACGTTCCGAACACGATGATCACCGTATAGATGGAGTAACCGACGTTGAGGAGCAGGGAATAGAGCGCGATCATCACCAGGATCGAGGTGTTTTCGTTGAAGTTCTGCACCGCGATGGAGCGTCCGGCGCCGACCAGATGGTGGCCGCGGTGCTGGAGCAGGGCGTTCATCGGCACCACGAAGAAGCCGGCCAGGCCGCCGATCACCACCATCAGGATCATCGCGATCCATGTCTGGGTGACGAAGATCATCGCCAGCACCACGATACCCATCAGGATGCCGAGCGGAATCACGCGTACCGAGCGGTCGAGCGCCACCAGCATCGAGGCGAACACCGCGCCAAGCGCGATGCCGAAGGCGCTCACGCCCTGCAGGATGGCGGCCTTGGAAAGATCGAACCCGAGCGCCACGCGCGCCCATTCGATCAGGATGAATTGCAGTGTCGCCCCCGCGCCCCAGAACAGAGTGGTGACCGCGAGCGAGATCTGGCCGAGGCGGTCGCGCCAGAGGTAGCGCACGCAGCGGCTGAAATCCTTCAGCGTATCCATCGGATTGGAGGGCAGCTTCTTCAGCGGTACGCCGGTCTGCGGGACTTCCAGGTTGAAGAGCGCGGCGATGGCGTAGACCATCACGATCACCGCGATCGCGGCCTCGGCCGCGGTGTCGATCGAGGTCTCGATCAGCGGCATGTCGAAGTGCAGCAGCACGCCCGAGACCCGGATGTGGATCAGCAGGCCGCCGAGCATGGTGCCGAGGATGATGGAGGCCACCGTCAGGCCCTCGATCCAGCCGTTCGCCACCACCAGCTGGCGGTGCGGCAGGTACTCGGTGAGGATGCCGTACTTCGCGGGCGAGTACGCCGCGGCGCCCAGGCCGACCACGGCGTACGCCAGCATCGGGTCGACGTCGAACAGCATCATCAGGCAGCCCACGATCTTGATGCCGTTGCCCAGCAGCATCACCTGGCCTTTCGGCAGGCGGTCGGCGAACGCGCCCACGAACGGCGCCAGCGCTACATAAGAGATGACGAAGAAGAACTTGAGGTACGGCGTGAGCCACGACGGCGCTTCCGCCTGGATCAGCAGCGCGATCGCCGCGACCAGCAGCGCATTGTCGGCGAGCGACGAAAAAAACTGCGCCGCCATGATGATGTAGAAGCCGTAGTTCAATCGAGAACCTTTCCCCTCCCGCAGGTCTCTTGTCGTTTTCCGCCGCGGCGCTTTATAGCACAATAGCTCGCCATGCCCCGGCCGATCCGCGCGACTATCTCCGCAGGGGCACTCGCACATAATTTGACAGTAGCGAGGCGTCATGCTGCCGGCGCGAAAGTCTGGGCGGTCGTAAAGGCGAACGCGTACGGTCACGGCGTTGAACGCGCGGCGCGCGCGCTTGCCGATGCCGACGGCTTCGCGGTGCTCGACTTCCAGGAGGCCGTGCGGCTGCGCGTCGCCGGCGTGACGAAACCGATCCTGATGCTGGAGGGCTTCTTCAAGGCGGTCGATGTCGGACAGTTGCACAAATACCAGCTGACCCCGGTGATCCACAACCCGGAGCAGCTCGAGATCCTCAAGCACACCAAGCTCGATGGCGAGATCGACGCCTATCTCAAGGTGAACAGCGGCATGAACCGCCTCGGTTTCAACGCCGAGAGCTTGCGTCCGGCTTACAACGCGCTGCGCATGCATCCGCAGGTGAAGAGCTTGACGATGATGAGCCATTTCGCCGATGCCGACGGGCCGAGCGGCATCCAGGCGCAGCTCGGCTGGTTCAACGATCTCACCAAGCCGTTCGAGGTGAAGCAACGCTCGCTCGCCAACTCCGCCGCGCTGCTGCGCTTTCCGGAAGCGCGCGGCGACTGGGTGCGCCCCGGCATCATGCTCTACGGCTGCTCGCCGTTCGCCGACCAGAGCGCCGAGCAGCTCGGCCTGAAGCCGGTGATGACGCTCACCTCGGAGCTGATCGCTACGCATCACCTGCAGGCCGGGGAGCGCGTCGGTTACGGTTTCGGCTACACCGCCGCGGGCGAGATGACTATCGGCATCATCGCGTGCGGCTACGGCGACGGTTACCCGCGCCACGCGTCGACTGGCACGCCGGTGCTGGTCAACGGCAAGCGCGTGCGCATGGTTGGACGCGTATCCATGGACATGATCGCGGTCGACATTACCGACGTTCCCGACGCCTACATCGGCTCGCCGGTAACACTGTGGGGCGAGGGCCTTTCCGCCGACGAGATCGGCGCCGCGGCCGACACCCTCAGCTACGAGCTGCTCTGCAAGCTGACGGCTCGCGTTCCGGTGGCGGAAGTCGCCTGATGGCGAAACCGAAGACCGCCTACGTCTGCTCGGAGTGCGGCGCCACCGCGCTGCAGTGGTTCGGCACTTGCCCCTCCTGCGGGGCCGCCGGCACTTTGACCGAGACATCGACCGAACGCGGCGGCGTGCGGAGCACTCGCGTAGCGGCGGCCGCGGTGTCGCTTTCTGAAGTTCGACCGAAAGACCAGGAGCGGCTTCCGACTGGCATCGGCGAGCTCGACCGCGCGCTCGGTGGCGGGCTGGTGACGGGACAAGTGGCGTTGCTCGGCGGCGATCCGGGAATCGGCAAGTCCACGCTGCTGCTGCAGGCGCTGAGCACGATGGCGGATTCTTCCGTTCTCTATCTCACGGGCGAAGAATCGGTCGACCAGGTCGCGCTGCGCGCGCGCCGGCTCGGGCTGGAAACCAAGGGCGTGCGCATCGCCGCGGAAACACAGCTCGAGCGCGTGCTCGGCGCGCTCGAAGCCGCGCGGCCGGACATCGCTGTGGTCGACTCGATCCAGACGCTCTGGTCGGAGACGCTGCAATCGGCGCCGGGCTCGGTCGCGCAGGTGCGCGAGTGCGCGGCGCAGCTCACGCGCTTCGCCAAGCGCGCGGGCAGCGCACTGTTCCTGGTGGGCCATGTCACCAAGGAAGGCGCCATCGCGGGGCCGCGCGTGCTCGAGCACATCGTCGACACGGTGCTCTATTTCGAGGGCGATCCGCATTCGTCATTCCGGCTCGTTCGCGCGGTGAAGAACCGCTTCGGCGCGGTGAACGAGCTGGGCGTGTTCGCCATGACCGAGAAGGGTTTGCGCGGGGTCTCCAACCCATCGGCCTTATTTCTTTCACAACATCCCCGGGCGGTGCCCGGCTCGTGTGTCCTTGCCACGCTCGAAGGCACGCGGCCGCTTCTGGTCGAGATCCAGGCGCTGGTCGATCCCGCGCATACACCGAACGCGCGCCGGCTGTCGGTCGGCCTGGAAGCCAACCGCCTCGCGATGCTGCTGGCGGTTCTGCACCGGCACGCGAGCATTGCCACGTGGGAGCAGGATGTGTTCGTGAACGCAGTCGGCGGCGTGCGCATCGGCGAGCCGGCGGCCGATCTCGCGGTCTCGCTTGCGGTGGTTTCCTCGTATACCGACAAGGCGATCCCCTCCAAGGTGGCGGTGTTCGGCGAGGTCGGCCTCGCCGGCGAAGTGCGGCCGGCGACGCGTGGTCAGGAGCGCCTCAAGGAGGCGGCCAAGCTCGGCTTCGAGAAAGTCATCGTGCCGAAGGCGAACGCGCCGAAAGGAAAGATCGCCGGGGTCGAAGTGCTCGCGGTCGAGCGCATCGACCACGCCGTCAGGCTGCTGCGCGACCTCTAGGGCTTGTGAACCTCCAGTCGCCGTGAGCGGGGAACGACGACGAGATCCATGTCCTCCATCGGGATCGAGCCGATCAGCACCTTGTCGCCGATCACCAGCGCGCCGACGAAGCACACGCGGTTCTTGAAGCGGATCTCGACCGGCCCGACGTAGGGCACGACTTTCTTCGTGCCATCGACGTGCTCGAGCTCACGCTCGGCCACCTGCTCGAGCTGCAGCCGCTCGCGGATTTTCTCCGGGATGCAAAGATGGACGGTCCTCGTATCCGCGATGGCGCCTACCTGCAGCACCATCGTCGGTACGCGCGCATTGCGCAGCAGAATGGTGCCGGTCACGACTCCCATCACGGCGGGAATCGTAACCTGGTGCTCAGGAACGTATTACCGGAGTAGTCGCGCGCTCAGACTGGCGGCGGATTTCTGTCCGGGAACGTGCTGCGCTGGTGCCAGCACGGGTACGCCGGCTGTACCGCGCTGGCGGCGTCGAGTTTCTGCACCTGCTCGGCGGTCAGCTTCCAGCCCACCGCGCCGAGGTTCTGCCGCAGCTGTTCCTCATTGCGGGCGCCTACGATCACGCTCGACACCGAGGGCCGACCGAGGAGCCAGTTGAGCGCGACCTGCGGCACCGTCTTGCCGGTTTCCTTTGCCACGGCGTCCAGCGCATCCACCACGCGGTAGAGGTATTCGTCCGGCACCTGCGGGCCCCTGCCGGCCATGGCCGGGCTTTGCAGCCGGCTGCCTTTCGGCAGCGGCTGGCCGCGGCGGATCTTGCCGGTAAGGCGTCCCCAGCCGAGCGGACTCCACACCACGGTGCCGACCTTCTGGTCAAGCGCGAGCGACATCAATTCCCATTCGTAGTCGCGGCCGATGAGCGAGTAATACGCCTGGTGGGCAACATAACGCGCGAGGCCGTGCTTCTCCGAATACGCGAGCGACTTCATCAGGTGCCAGCCGGAGAAGTTGGAGCAGCCGGTGTAGCGGATCTTGCCGGCGCGCACCAGGTCGTCGAGCGTGCCGATCGCTTCCTCGATCGGCGTGAACGCGTCGAACGAGTGCAGCTGGTAGAGATCGATGTAGTCGGTGGCGAGGCGGCGCAGGCTCGCGTCCACCGCTCGCAGCAGCGCATGGCGCGACGAGCCGACGTCATTCGGGCCCGGTCCGCGGCGGAAGGTGCCCTTGGTGGAGATCAGCACCTTGTCGCGCCGTCCCTTGATCGCCTGGCCGAGGATCTCCTCCGCCAGGCCGTTGGAGTAGCCGTCGGCGGTGTCGAACATCGAGACGCCGGCCTCGAGGCAGACATCGACCAGCCGCGTCGCCTCGGCGACGTCGGTTGCGCCCCACGCCTTGAAGAACTCGTTGCCGCCGCCGAACGTGCCGGTGCCCAGAGTGAGCGCGGGCACCATGAAACCCGAGCCGCCGAGTCGCCTGTAGTCCATCCGCATTTCCCTCAATTTTCCTGGGTGATCAGTCGCGCCGCCCGCACGCCGCTGCGTACCGCGGCTTCCAGCGTCGGCGGATATTCGGGATCAGTGTAATCACCAGCGAGGATCACGCCGTTGCATTTCACATCCGGCCGCTTCAGGCCGGGGGTGCAGGAAATGGTCGCGCGCTTCTCGGCGATGACGCGGCTCCACACAGGAGAAGGGAGGTGCGGAAGGGCCTGACGTAGCTCCTGGTCGCACCGGGTCGCCACTTCGTCCTGCGTCATCTGCTGGTGATCACCCTGGGCGCTGATGACGCAAGCGAACCGCCCTTTCTCGCCGAGCAGCGCGCCGCGGTCGAACACCCACTGCACCAGGCCCTCCGACATGCCGAGCATCGGAAAAGGCAGACTCGTGCTCTCGGCATATTGCAGGTAGCAGGTGTAGATCGGCTGGTAGGCAAAGTCCGCAATAGCCTCAGGCAGCAATGTTTTCAATTGGTGGGGCCCGACCGCCACGATCACGCTGCGATATTCCTTTTTCAGCTCGTTCAGGTCCCGGACCGTCTGGCCGCAACGAACCTGTCCGCCGTGCGCCTGGATGAACCGGGCCGCGGGCTCCGGAAACAAGCGGGAAAGGTCGACGCGCGGCAGCAGGAAATCGCTCGCGTCGCCGCCGCCGGCGAGCGTGTCGCGCAACGCGGCGAGGAAGGCATTGGTCGAAGCCTGCTCGAGCGGCGTGTTGAGCGCGGAGACGCAGAGCGGTGCCCAGAGATAGTGGCGCATGCGATCGTGCTGGCCGTGCTGGTCGAGGAATTGGCGCACGCTGACATCGGGCTCGATGTGAAAGTTCAGCCGACGCAGCGTGGCCATGAAAGCCAGTGCGCCGAGTCGCTCGGCAAAGGAAACGCCGCGGGCGAACAGCAACCCGGTGAGAAGCCCCAGCGGCGCGGGAAACCAGAGCGAGCGCAGGCTGAAGTTCCTGGCGTAACGCACCTCGAGCGGATAGCGCAGCAGCGCATCCGGCGGCACGCCCACCGTGTGCATCAGTCTGAACAGCTCGGTGTAGGCGCCGACGAAAATGTGCTGGCCGTTGTCGAGTTCATGGCCCTGGGACATCACACGGCGCGCGCGACCCCCTGGCACCGGCCCGGACTCAAAAACGGTGACACGCATCCCGCGTACGGCGAGCTCGACGCCGGCTGCCATTCCAGCGTAGCCGCCGCCAACGATGGCTACGCCGTGATCCATGTCTTCCAGGCGATCCAGAACTTGCGCAGCGGGGTGAGCGAGGTGCGTCGCGTGAGCACGTGGAATCCATCGCGCTCGATTTCGTCGAGCAGCGTGCGATAGATCGCCGCCATGATGAGCCCCGCGCGTTGCGGCTTGCGGTCTTCCGCCGGCAGCGCCTGCATCGCCTTTTCATAGTGTTCGCGTGCACGCGCCGCTTCGAAGCGCATCAAGCGCTGGAACTCCGGCGTTTCCCTCGATTGCAGAATGTCCGCCGCTGGCACGCCGAATTCCTTCAGGTCGGTCATCGGCAGGTAGATGCGGTTCTTGCGCGCGTCCTCGCCGACGTCGCGGATGATGTTGGTGAGCTGAAAGGCGAGGCCGAGGTTCTTCGCGTACTCGAGCGTGCGCGCGTTGCGGTAGCCGAAAATGCTGGCGGCGAGCAGGCCGACCACGCTGGCGACGCGGTAGCAGTAGCGCTCGAGGTTCGGCCAGTCGAGGTAACGCGTCTGCGTGAGATCCATCTCCATGCCGTCGATGATGTCGTTCAGTTTTTCCTGGCTAAGGTCGAACGGCTGCAGATGAGGACTCAAGGCTTTGGTCACGGGATGCTGCGGATTTCCCGCGAACAGGTTTCCGACTTCCACCCGCCACCAGGCGAGCTTGGTGGCGGCGAGCTGCGCATCGCTCGTTTCGTCGACCACATCGTCCACCTCGCGGCAGAACGCGTAGAGCGCGGTGATCGCCCGCCGGCGCGGCGTCGGCAGAAAGAGGAACGAGTAATAGAAGCTCGAGCCGCTCGCCGCCGCCTTCCGCTGGCAGTACTCGTCGGGCGTCATACCGCCTTGAGGAGAAGCAACGGCCAGTCGAGGGGGTTGAGGACCGGACGGTGGCGAAAGACGTCGTAACCCGCGCGCTCGATTTTCTCCAGGATGCGCAGGCCGCCCTGCACGGTGGCGCGGATCTCGAGCCCGACGCGGCCGGGCAGCGTTTTCCCGAGGCCCGCACCGGAAAGCATCAGTGCCCGCGCCCGGTCCACCTGGAATCTCATCAGGGCCTGCCAGGCGCTGTCGCAGATCCTTTCCTTCAAATGGCGTTCGCTCACGCCAAAACGCGCCATGTCGTCCTGCGGCAGGTAGACGCGGTTGTCCTTCGCGTAGTCGACGTCCACGTCCTGCCAGTGGTTGACGAGCTGCAGCGCCGAGCAGATGGCGTCCGATTGCCGCAGGTCTGAGTCACTCGTTCGTTTGAATAAGTGCAGCAGCAGGCGGCCCACCGGGTTCGCGGAGCGGCGGCAGTAATCCAATACCTGCGAATAGCTTCCGTATCTTTTCTGCGTCACGTCCTGCGAGAACGCGTCGAGCAGGTCGGCGAACAGCTGGACCGGAAGATCATGTTCCCGAATGATTTTTTCCACGTCGCGGAAAAGCGGCGAGGCGGGCGCAGCGAGCTGCGCGCGATAGTCGTTTAACTTCCGCAGGCGTAGCTGAGGGGGATCGTCGCCTTCGTCCGCGAAGTCGTCGGCGCTGCGCGCGAAGCGGTAGATGATCTCGACCGGCTCGCGCAGCCGCGCGGGCAGGAGCAGCGAAGCGACAGGGAAGTTCTCGTAATGGCCGACCGCCATTAGGGCTAAAGTTCTAAGAGGCAGCGGCTATAATACGTTGATTATTCGGCGAAGGTGGCGGAATTGGCAGACGCACCAGACTTAGGATCTGACGCCGCAAGGCATGAGGGTTCGAGTCCCTCCCTTCGCACCAACAACGGACTGAAATGGCAAACGTAGAAAACCTAGGAACACTCGAGCGCCGGGTCTCGATGTCGCTGCCGGCCGATGAGATCGAGAAACAGGTCGACGAGCGGCTGAAGAAGCTGGCGCGCAACGTGCGCATGCCGGGCTTCCGGCCGGGCAAGGTGCCGCTCAAGCTCGTGGTCCAGACCTACGGCCCGCAAGTGCGCTCGGAAGTGATGAGCGATGCCGTGCAGAAAGCCTTTACCAACGCGGTGAAGGAAGCGAACCTCAAGGTCGCGGGCTACCCGCAGATCGAGCGCAAGAATGATTTCGAGTTCAGCGCCACTTTCGAGATCTATCCCGAGGTGAAGGTGGGTGACCTGGCCGCCGCCAGCGTCGAGCGGCCGACCACGGAAGTGGACGATGCCGCGGTCGACAAGACGCTCGAGATCCTGCGCAAGCAGCGCACCCGGTTCGAGAGCGTGCAGCGCGCGGCGAAGGACGGCGACCGCCTGACGGTCGATTTCCGCGGCACGATCGACGGCCAGCCGTTCCAGGGCGGCGAAGCGACGGATTTCGTTTTCGGCCTGGGCGAAGGCCGCATGCTGCCGGCATTCGAAACGGCCGCGCGGGGCATGTCGCCGGGCGAGAACAAGACTTTCGATCTCGACTTCCCCGCCGATTACCATGGCAAGGAAGTTGCTGGGAAAAAAGCGTCCTTCACCATGACGCTGAAAAAAGTCGATGAGCCGCGCCTGCCCGAGCTCGACGCCGAATTCGCCAAGTCGCTGGGCGTGGCCGACGGCGATCTCGCAAAGATGCGCACCGAGGTGCGCGCCAACGTCGAGCGCGAGGTGAAAAAGCGCGTCGAGGGCCGCGTCAAGGAGCAGGCGCTGAACGCGCTGCTCGGCACCACACCGCTCGAGATTCCAAAATCGCTGGTCGCCATGGAATCGAACGGCATGGCGGAGCGCGCGATGGCCGACCTGAAGGCGCGCGGCCTCGATCCGCAGCAGGTGCCGATCAACCCGCAGGCGTTCGAGGAGGCGGCGAAGCGCCGCGTGGCGCTCGGCCTGATCATCGCCGAGCTCTCGCGCGCGGAAAGCCTGCAGCCGAAGCCGGCGGAAGTGCGCGCGCTGGTGGAGCAGGAGGCGCAAAGCTACGAGAGTCCCGCCGAGGTAGTAAAATGGTTCTACATGCAGCCGCAGCGCCTTCAGGAGATGGAAGCGCTGGCGCTGGAAACCAATGTCGTCAAGTGGGTCTTGACGAAGGCGAAAGTGCTCGACAAGCCTGTATCGTTTGACGAGCTGATGGGGGCGAGCTCGTGAACTGGCAAGGCAACGGAGCG
>Ga0207648_10000296_pt1 | contig 54157 bp, 37 predicted proteins | sample KBSMisM32_FD_184310 | JGI IMG/M metagenome (GOLD analysis project Ga0207648, IMG submission 184310) | Miscanthus rhizosphere microbial communities from Kellogg Biological Station, Michigan, USA - KBS Miscanthus M3-2 (SPAdes) (version 2) | ecosystem: Host-associated > Plants > Roots >... | reverse complement strand
TCCCGAAGGGCGATCCCGGCCTCATCGTCGAGCGCGCCCTCGCTCTCCTCCTCGAGCACGTGGAGAAGTCGAAGTTCGCGGCGACGAAACGAACCCAGCGCCCCCGACCTATCCGTCCCGGGGCGGATAGGTCGCCCACCCTTGCGCCCTCGCGCGACATCCCGAATCGCGTTCAACGCGCCGCATGGGCCCGGGATGGCGGCCGATGCGGCTACGTGGGCAAGAACGGACAGCGATGCGCCCAGCGCACGTTCCTGGAGTTCCATCACGTCGTGCCGTATGCCCTCGGTGGATTGGCCACGGTGGAGAACATCTCGCTGCGCTGTCGGCGCCACAACCAATACGAAGGAGAGCTGGTCTTCGGGCGGCGCGGCGGTTCGGAGGACCGTGAGCATGGTCCCTGGCCCGCCGCATGGAACGAAACCTCCACGCGGGCGTCGGCTCCCTCGAGCTGATCGCGCCGCCTAACCCAGCCGATCCCGCCGCAGCGTCAGCCCGCCGTCCACCGTGATGACCTGCCCGGTGACGTACGAGTCCGGCTCGAGCAGCAGGCGCACCACCTTCGCCACGTCCTCGGGCCGGCCGAAGCGGGGGATGACGCCGCGCTCGACGTAGGCGTCGTATTTGCCCGAGTCGATGGAGGCGCGCGCCATGCCCGCGATCGTCGCCCCCGGCGCGACCACGTTGACCCGGATGTCCGCGGGCCCGCCGTACTCCTTGGCCAGGATCCGCCCCGCCTGCACGAGCGCCGCCTTCGGACCCGCGTAGGCCAGGCTGCCTTCGAACGGATGCACGCCCTGCATGCTCGACATCAGGACGATCGCGCCCTTCGTGCCCTGGCGCACCATGCGCTCCGCGGTGGCGCGGGCGAGCAGGACAGGCGCCTCGTAGTTGGCGGCGAACGAAGCGCGCAGGGCCTCCGCGTCCAGCTCCTCCGGCTTGACCCGCGCCGGGTCGCCGGGCAGGGCGACGAGCCCGTAGACCTCGCCCTTGATGTCGAGCGCCGCTTGCAGGTAGCGCTCGCGCACCGCGGCGTCGCCGATGTCGCCTTCGACGAGGGCGACGGGGCCGCCGTACATGTCCTGCATCTTCTGCTGGAAGGCGAGGGCGCGGCCCCGGTGGGTGCGATAGCCGACGACGGGCAGTGCCCCGTCCTGGAGCAGCAGCGCGGTGATGGCCGCGCCGAGGCCGCCCGCGCCTCCCGGCACGAGCACGACGCGCCCGCCCAACGCCTTGCGGGTGAGCTCGTATCGATGGTCGGCGAGGCGCTTCGCCTGCTCGGGCTCGAGGTATTTCGAAGGCATCAGCGGGGCCCCGCCCGGAAGGGAGGTGCGCTGGCGTGGAGAGAGGCCGCGCGCATTACAATGACGCTCCCCGCCGCATGTGGATCAAGATCCTCGCCCTCCTGGCCCTCCTCGCGCTGCTCTGGTCCATCTTCCGGCTCTCGATGGGGCTCAGGTGGGCGAAGGTCTCGCGCGAGAGCGCGCGCCGCGAAGAAGAGGGCCGCGGGCGCCGCATCGTGGCCGAGCTGCCGTCTGCGGACGGCGGGCTCGGCTTCTTCGCCGAGGACCACGCCGGATTCTACTGGCCGGCCGGCGAGACCGGCAAATCCGCGTTGAAAGGGGCGCGCCTCCTGCTCAACGGCGGCGTCATCGCCGCCGCGGCCCGCTCCGCCGAAGGGTTGCCCGATCCGCCCGCCCCGGAGCCCTTCGAAGGACGCGAGCGATGGGAGGTCGTCCTCTACGGGACGGAGGGACGGAATCACACGATCGCCTGCGGCACCGTGCGCGAGGGTGTGAGCCGCGAGATCGCCACGCGCGTGTTCGAGGCCGTGCGCGCGGCCCTGGAGGAGCATAGGTGAAATCGCACACCATCCACCTGACCATGAACGTGCCCGCGCGGATGGACTTCGTGAACATCACGGACCGCGTGGCCCAGGCGGTGGCGGAGAGCGGCGTGCGCGAAGGCCTCTGCCTCGTGAACGCGATGCACATCACCGCATCCGTGTTCATCAACGACGACGAGCCCGGCCTGCACGAGGACTACAAGCGCTGGCTGGAGCAGCTCGCGCCCTACGACCCCAGCCCCCAGCGCTATCACCACAACCGCACGGGCGAGGACAACGGCGACGCCCACCACAAGCGCCAGGTCATGGGCCGCGAGGTGGTGGTGGCGGTCACGAAGGGTGCGCTCGACTTCGGGCCCTGGGAGCAGATCTTCTACGGCGAGTTCGACGGCCGGCGGCCCAAGCGCGTCCTCGTCAAGATCATCGGGGAATAGGCGAGTAGGCGATGGCGTAGAGGCGGGGAGCGGCCGCGGCGTATTCCGCGACCTCCAGCGACAGCAGGTTGTCCCCGCGGAAGAGCGCCTCCGCCGGCACCTGGAACCGCAGGCGCGTGCGCGCCATGCCGATCGTTCCCTCGCCGATGGCCCGTCCGTTGGCGGACACGCGCAACGCCGTGTCCCGGGCCGCGCTCATGGCCAGCGTCACCTCGATGGGCGCGGGCGTGTAGCAGGGAAGGACGACCGTGGCCCGGTCGGATTGCATGAAGACCTCGTCCGTTGCGTATTGGGGCTCGTGGCCCCAGCCGTCGCGCAGGAACCAGCGCATCCGATCGAACATCTCGGGCTCGAAGCGCTGGAGGTCGAATCGCCGCTCGCCCATCCGCAACATCACGGCCGCGCCGTCCTGCAGCTTGCGCGCAGCGTTCAAGGTCCCATGGCAGAAGCCGAGGATGTAATTCCCCTCGCGGCGGCCCTGGAGGTCGAGTCGGCGGTAGCGGTCCACGACGAGGAGGGGCACGATCATCGTGAGCGCCAGGCCGGCGGCCGCGATCCACGGCCGTCGCGCGGGCGGTACGGCCGGAGGCCGCGGCTGGTCGAGGTTGGGGAGCACACGGTCCAGGGCGATCAGCCCCAGCCCCACGAGCACCGGCACTGCATATAGAAGATACCGGTTCATCTCGCCCACCACCTGCTGGATCGCCCACTGGGCCAGCAGGGGCTGCAGGAGCACCGCCGGCAGCACCCAGCCGTAACGCCGGAGGTAGGCCCGCCCCGCCGGGCGCAGTGCCCCAAAGGTCGCGGCGACGGTCAGGCCCCCGAGAGCGGTGATGGCGAGCCAGCGGCCGGCTTCGTAGCGCAGGCTGAACCCGATGAGGCGGAACCGTTCGCTTCCGAGGTCGGGCACGGGGGTGTGGATGTGGGGAGTCCACACCAGGCGAAGGAGAAGCAGGGTCGCCACTGATGCCGCCAGGACGAAGGCCGCGTCACGCGCAGCGTGGGCGCGCCGTTCCTTCGCGCTGGCGAAATAGACGACGGGCAGGAACAGGATCAGCGCCTCTTTCGCGAGCACGCCGAGGACGGCGACGAGGGCGAGGACGACGACGCCCGCTCCCATCTCCAGGGCCAGGAGCAGCGCGATGAGGAGCGCGCAGCCCAGGGGCTCGACCAGGAACGGCGCCGCGACGAGCTCGCCGACCGGCGGCGAGAGCGCGAAGGCCGCGACGCCGAGGCTCGCCGCCCAGGGCCGATGGCCGCGCCGCCGGAGGAACGCGAACAGGAGAAGGCAGGCCAGGGCGAACGAGCCGATCGTCACCATGGGAAAGGCGACGTTGATCGGCAGGAAGGGCACGGCCGCCGCGAGCCACGGGGTCAGGATGCGATGACCCCACGGCGCGACCGTGAACACCGTCGGATGCTCGGCCATGGCCACGTACGCGTAGGCGTCGAAGGCGGGCAGGGGAGGAGCGCGATATCCGCGGATCGCTTCCAGGTGGCGCAGGACCTGGAGGCCCAGGGCCCCGGCGGTGACGGTGGCGGCGAGGGCCAGGTCCCTCGCCACCTATTCGTCCCAGAGTTCCAGGGGCAGTCCGAGCAGGGGGAATCGCGCCTTCAGCGCCCACACGTGCTGCGCGTAGTCGGTCAGGGGGATCTCACCCCTCGTTTGGCGCTCGCGCAGCGTGCGCACCTCGCCCACGTAGACGTCGTTGAGCCTCTCCCGCAGCGTCGCGGGCGTGTCCTGGGGGCCGATCGTCACCCCGTGGCGTTCCAGGTCCTCGCGCACGGAAGAGCGCAGGGCGATGGCGATCACCACTTCTCCTCGGCCTCGCCCGCGCGGAGGTTGGCTTCGCGGGCGAGGACGAAGAGGAGGTCGGAGAGGCGATTCATGTAGGCGACCACGAGCGGGTCCACCTTCTCGCGCCGCGCCAGTGACACCGTCGCCCGCTCCGCCCGCCGGCACACCGTGCGGCCCAGATGCAGGAAGGCGGCCGCGGGCACTCCGCCGGGGAGGAGGAACGCCTGCAACGGCGGCATGGCCGCCTGGCGCTCGTCGATCGCGCGCTCCAGCACCTCGATCTGGGCCGCCGTCACCGCCGCCTTGTGCTTGCGCGAGCCGATCCGGGCCTGGGGATCGGCCAGCTGCGCCCCCAGCGCGAAGAGGTCCTTCTGGATGTCGTGGAGCAGCGCGCGCACGGCGGCGTCGGAGCTGTGCGCCCGCGCGAGACCGAGGACGGCGTTGAGCTCGTCCACCTCACCATAGGCGGTCACCCGCGGGTCGTCCTTGGACACGCGCGAGCCGTCGATGAGGCCGGTCTCGCCGGCGTCGCCGCCCTTGGTGTAGATCTTCACGCGGGAGGAGTGTGCCCCAAGCGACGGCGGGCGACAACGGGCGAGACGACGCGGCTCAGCCCGTGATGGGCAGGGTCGTGACGGTGGCCGGCGCTCCCGCCACCTCGACCACCGTGCCCGCTTCCGCGCGCGACCGGTGCACGAAGGCCATCGCGATCGGACCGAGGCGCGGCGACACTCCGGACGTCGTCACCACTCCGACGTCCTTGCCGTCCGCGTGTACGGCCGCGCCGCCCTCGACGGGCCCGGCCAGGCGCAGCCCGCGCAGGACCTTGTTGACGTTGGCGCCGCGGGCTTCCAGGCGGGCGATCACCTCCTGACCCACGTAGCAGCCCTTCGTGGGCGAGTGATATTCGGCGACCAGGCCCGTCTCGTGGAGCAGGTTGTCCTCGGTGACGTCGCGGCCGTACCAGGGACGGCCGTCCTCGACGCGCAGGACGTCGAGAGTGCCTTCGCCGATCGGGACGGCGCCGCCCGCGATCAGCGCTGCGCGTACCTCCGCCGCCTGTTCGGGCGACGCGTGGATGGCCCAGCCGCCGGCGGGGAAGTCGGACGCACGGACGATCCGCACCGGGGCCCCGCCGACGACGGAGGCGAAGTGGCTCTCGCGGGCCGCGTCCGCCGGCACCGTCGCGCCGGCCCGAGCCAGCGTCTCCGCCGCGCCGGGACCGAACACGCCCAGGACCGCCACCGGCCGGCGCGCGAACCGCACGGGCGCCGCCACCTTGTAGTGCACGAGCAGGGGCTCGATGACGTCGAGCCGGTCCGCCGGCATCTCGAGCAGGACGGCGTCTTCGGTCACGAGCGCGCGCATCAGCACGAGCAGGCGGCCCTTCACGTCCATCACCCCGGCCAGCGTGCCCTGGCCGGGCACGCGCGACTGGAGATCGTTGCTGACGATGTTGTGGAGGAACTTGATCCGCTGGGGCCCGGTGACGGCGAGGATCCCCCGGCCGGCGACGTCCACGACCGCGGAGCCCTCGCGCGCCGCCGCGTACTCTTCCGTCACCCCTTGGAGGGGTCGAGCGTCGCGAGCAGGCTGGCCAGGTCCTCCGCGTGCTCCTCCTCCATGGCCAGGATGCCCTCGATCATGCGCCGCGTCGTGGGGTCCTTCTCCCCGAAGTAGCGGGCCATCTCCGAGTACGACTCGATGGCGATGCGCTCCGCGATCAGGTTCTCCTTGATCATGTCGACCAGCGTCCCCGCCTCCTTGTACTCGGAGTGGCTGCGCGTGGTGAGACCGTCCGGGTTCATGTTCGGCGTGCCCTGGAGCTGGATGATGCGGGCGGCGATCTGGTCCGCGTGGCCCTGCTCCTCGTTCGCGTGCTGCAGGAACTCCGCGGCCACGGCCTGGGAATGGATGCCCTGGGCCATGAAGTAGTGGAGCTTGTAGCGGAGCACGCACACGAGCTCGGTGGCCAGCGCCTCGTTGAGCAGCTTCACCACCGTCTCCCGGTCCGCCTTGTAGCCCTCGGTCACCGCTCCGTTCTCGATGTGCTTGCGCGCGCGCTCGCGGAGCGTCTTGATGTCGGTCACGAAGTCCTGCGGCATGAAGTCGTCCTCCTGACCCGACTATACCTCCCGTCCCGGGTTCAGCGGGCGACGGTGATGGTGAAGGGCTCGAAGCGGTCGCGCGTGCGCACGAGGAGGGCTCCGTCGTCGGTGCGGCGCCAGCCGGCGCGCGCGGTGGCCCAGGCCGCGTCGTCGACGCGGGCGAGCGTTTCCGTCCCCACCGTCACGGACTGAGGCTCGACCAGCCCGCGGACTTCGACCTCGAGGTCGCGGGCGGCCGGACGGTACGGGCCCTCCGGCGCCGCCGCCTGCAATGTCCAACGTCCCCCTTCGGCGCGCGCGGTGAACCGGCGGCGGAGGGACGTGCCCCGCTGGTGGGCGAGGGTGTGGCCGTCGTCTTCATATTGGGTGCCTTCCGCGACGTCCGCGGCGGAGACGAGGAGGCGCAGGGTCTGTCCCGCCATCTCGCCGGTGTGCTGGACGACGGGCTGCCGGAAGAGGATCGCGCCGCCGCGCACGAACACGGGGATCGCGTCCATGGTGACGGGCACGACGATCGAGCGGCCGCCTTCGTACCGCCGCGAGCCCGCGTATTCGTACCAGGTGCCCCGTGGCAAGTAGACCTCGCGCTCCGTCGCGCCCGCGCGCAGGACGGGCGCGACCAGGAGGTCGCGGCCGAACAGGAACTCGTCCTGCCGCTGGTACGTCCGGGGATCGTCCGGATACTCGAGCACCAGCGGCCGCAGCGCGGGCAGGCCCGTGCGGCTCGCCTCCTCCATGACCGTGTACACCTCGGGCAGGAGCTGGTAGCGCATCTCGATGGCGCGCCGGTTGATCTCCTCGAACTGCGGCCCGTAGGACCACGGCTCCTGGTCGGGAGTGCCGAACGTCGTGTGCGCGCGCATGAACGGGTAGAAGACGCCCGTCTGCAGCCAGCGCGTGAAGAGCTCGGCGGTGGGCACCTCGGCGAAGCCGCCGATGTCGGCCCCGATGAACGAGAAACCCGACATCCCCATGTTCGCGAACATGGGGATGGTCGCGCGCAGGGCGAACCAGTCGGAGACGTTGTCCCCGGGCCAGACCGCGGACCAGCGCTGCCCGCCCGCGTACGTCGCGCGCGTGAGGACGAACGGCCGCTCGTCCGGACGCAGGCGGGACAGCCCTTCGAACGTGGCCCGCGAGTTCAGCATGCCGTAGACGTTGTGGATCTCGCGCTCGTCCGTGGGCTGTCCCTCGCCGTCGTGGCGCACGTCGAGGTCCATGGTGTGGCTGGGGTCGACGAACACCGCGGGCTCGTTCATGTCGTTCCAGATCCCCGCCACCCCCACGTCCACGTACGGTCCCTTGAGCTGGTCGCCCCACCACTTTCGGGCGGAGGGCTTGGTGAAGTCGGGGAAGACGCTCAGCCCCGGATTCTTCTCCCCATTTGAAGGCCAGACGGGCGCCTTGTAGACGGAGCCGTCCGGGTTCTTGACGAACGCATCCGCGGCCAGGCCGCTTTCGTAGAGAGCCCAGCCGGGCTGGGCCTTGGGATGCGGATCGACGATGGGGACGACGTGGAAGCCCTGGCCCTTCAGGTCGCGCACCATCCGCGCGGGATCGGGGAAACGCTCGCGGTCCCAGGTGAAGGGGTTGTAGCCGTCCTCGTAGTGGATGTCGAGCCAGAGGACGTCCGCGGGCACGCGCTTGAGCCGGAAGGTGTCGGCCAGGTTCCGCACCCGCGCTTCCGGGTAATAGCTGTAGCGTGATTGCTGGTAGCCGAGCGCCCACATCGGGGGCAGGGGCGTGCGGCCGGTCAGCTCCGTGTAGCGCTGGACGACGTCCTTGGGCGTGGGGCCGTCGATGAAGTAGTAGTCGAGGACCCCGTCCACCGCCCCGAAGGCGAGCAGGCCGGGATCGGTGCGCCCGATGTCGAACGAGGTGCGGAAGGTGTTGTCGAGGAAGATGCCGTGGGCCCGACCGTTGCGCAGCACGATGTAGAAGGGCACGGAGACGTAGAGCGGATCCGTGTCGTCCCCGTAGGCGTAGGTGTCCGAATTCCACATGGCATAGGCGTAGCCGCCGCGGTAACGGCCGCGCTTGTCCAGCTCGCCCGTCTTCTCGCCCAGGCCGTAGACGTGCTCGTCGTCGCGCAGCCGCTTCCAGACGCGCGTGGTCCGGCCCGCGAAGGCCATGCCTCGCGCGGGATCGTCTTCGTCGAGGGACTGCCCATCCGAGGACGCGAAGGCGACGCGGAAGGGCGCGTGGGCGAGGGTCACGCGCAGGGCGGACGTGCGCAGCACGGACGCCGTCGCGCCGACCTCGACCTGGGCCGCGGCATCGCCGGGCGGCGGCGCGAGGATCGCGTAGGAGTGGTCGCGTCCGAGGGACGGTCCGGGCGCGAAGCGCACGCGCACGACCTGGGGCGTGAGCGCGGAGACGGCGACCGTGCCCTGGGAATTCTGGAAGACGAGGGTGGCGCGCTCGCGCTTGGGCGCGGGCATCTCCCCCAGCGAGGCCCACTGGGCCGCCGCGCGGGATACGGGCAGGAGAGCGACGAGCGCAAGGGCCAGGGCGAGAGCACGGCGGCGAACGAGATTCACGGCGACCTCCCTGGACCGCGCGGGCCCGCGGTTAACTTATAGTGGATCCGAAGGAGGCGCGCTTGGCCGACAGCCGCATCATCGTTAGGAACAACGGGCCCCTCCGCATCGAGGGCGACAACATCGTCCTGACCGATCAGGACGGCAAGACCTTCGGCCTCGCCGGCCGCATTGTCGTCTCGCTCTGCCGGTGCGGACAGTCCGCCAACAAGCCGTTCTGCGACGGCACCCACAACAAGATCGGGTTCGACTCGTCGTGCCCGGCCCGCGACCTGCCGCCGCCGCCGCCGCCCAAGACGCCTTGACCGCCGCCGGCAACCCGCGCGTCAGCGGGATCCTCGTCCACCCGACGTCGCTGCCCGGACCCTACGGCATCGGCGAGCTGGGTCACGAGGCCATGCGGCTGCTCGACTTCATGGCGGGGGCGGAGCAGCGGCTGTGGCAGGTGCTGCCTCTCGGCCCCACGGGCTACGGCGACTCGCCCTATCAGTGCTTCTCCGCCTTCGCGGGCAACCCGCTCCTGGTGAGCCTCGACCTCCTGGTCGAGCAGGGACTGCTCGCGAAGGAGGACGTGGCGGGGGCGTCGTTCCCCGAGACCGAGGTCGACTACGGCGCCGTGATCGACTTCAAGCAGCCGCGCCTGCAGACGGCGTACGAGCGCGCCCGCAAGAAGCCCGAGGTGATGGAGCGTTTCGACGCGTTCTGCCGGGACAAGGCGGCCTGGCTCGACGACTACGCGCTGTTCATGGCCGTGAAGAAAGCGCACGACGACGTAGCCTGGACGGATTGGCCCGCGGACATCCGGTCGCGCAAGCCCAAGGCCCTCGATCGCTGGCGCAAGGAGAAGGCGGAGGCGGTGCGCGCGGGTCAGTTCGCGCAGTTCCTGTTCTTCTCGCAGTGGGGCGCGGTCAAGAAGGCGGCTCTCGACCGTGGCATCCAGGTCATGGGCGACATCCCGATCTTCGTCGCTCACGACAGCGCGGACGTGTGGGCCAATCCCGACCTGTTCCGCCTGAAGAAGGACGGCACCCCGGAGGTCGTGGCCGGCGTGCCGCCCGACTACTTCAGCGCGACGGGCCAGCTCTGGGGCAACCCCATCTACCGCTGGGACGAGATGGCGCGCCGCGGCTTCGACTGGTGGGTGGATCGCTTCCGCGCCACCTTCGAGACGGTGGACCGCGTGCGCCTCGACCACTTCCGCGGGTTCGAGGCCTACTGGGAGATCCCCGCGGGCGAGAAGACCGCGGTCAAGGGGCAGTGGGTGAAAGGCCCCGGCGCCGCGTTGTTCGACGCGCTGCGCCAGGCCCTGGGTGACCTGCCCATCGTGGCCGAGAACCTCGGCGTGATCACGCCGGAAGTGGAGATGCTTCGCGAGCACTTCGGCTTCCCGGGCATGGCCATCCTCCAGTTCGCGTGGGGGAGCGATGCCCAGGGCTCGACCTTCATCCCCCACAACTATCCGCGCCGGCTCGTGACCTACACGGGGACGCACGACAACGACACCACCGTCGGCTGGTGGACGGCGGGGGTGGGCGACTCCACGCGGAGCAAGGAAGAGGTCGAGCGCGAGCACGACTTCGCCCGCCGCTACATGAACACCGACGGCAAGGAGATCCACTGGGATTTCATCCGCACCATCCTTGCCTCCGTAGCCGAGCTGGCCATCGCGCCGATGCAGGACGTGCTCGGGAAGGGGAGCAAGGCGCGCATGAACCTGCCCGGCCGTCCGGGTGGCAACTGGCGCTGGCGCTACGCGGCGGGCGAGCTCACGGACATCGTGAAGCACCGTCTGCTCCTGTACACCCAGACCTACGGCCGCGGCCGTCCGTACGGGGCGGCGCCGAAGACATAGCCGCCCACCGGCCGCGATAATCGCCGGCATGGCCGCGTCCCTTCCCCCGCGCCCGCTCGCGATGGGCGGGATGCGTCTCTCCACGGCGCCCGACCGCGACGAAGCCCGAGCCCTGGCCGTCCTGCACGCGGCCCTCGACGCCGGAGTCACCCTGATCGATACCGCCGATGCCTACGCCTGGGACGCGGGCGAGATCGGGCACAACGAGCGGCTGATCGCGCGGGCGCTCGCCACCTGGAAGGGCGACGCCTCGCGGGTGCGCGTCGCCACCAAAGGCGGTCTCACGCGGCCGGGCGGGCGCTGGGTCGCGGACGGCCGCGCGCGGCATCTCGCCGCCGCCTGCGCGGCCAGCCGGACGGCTCTGGGCGTGGAACGCATCGCGCTCTACCAGCTCCACGCGCCCGATCCGCGTGCGCCACTGGCCACGAGCGTGCGCGCCCTGGCCGCGCTCCAGCGCGACGGGCTCGTCGAGCAGGTCGGCCTCAGCAACGTCTCGCTGGGCGAGCTGCGGGAGGCGCTGGACATCGCGCCCATCGCCTCCGTGCAGGTCGAGCTGAGCCCCTGGCAGGACGGGGCCCTGCGCGGCGGGCTCGTCGAGGAGTGCGCGGCGCGCGGCATCCTCGTCCTCGCGCATCGCCCGCTGGGGGGCGCGGACAACCAGCGACGCCTCCAGAAGGATCCGGTGCTCTCGGAGGTGGCCGAGCGCCACGGCGCCTCTCCCGCGGAGGTGGTGCTCGCCTGGCTGCGCAGCCTGTCCGAGGTGATCGTCCCCTTGCCGGGACCGACCCGGCCGGAGACGGCGCGCACGCTGGGCCGCGTGCTCGCGCTCTCGGCCGACGACCTGGCCGCGCTCGACGCGCGCTTCCCGGCCGCGCGCCTCATGCGCACGCCGCGCGCCGAGCGCCGTCCGCCCGACGACGCGCCCGGCGACGTGGTGCTCGTGATGGGCACCGCGGGCGCCGGGAAGAGCACGCTCGCCGCGGCCCTGGTGGCCGAGGGCTACGAACGGCTCAACCGCGACGAGGCCGGGGGCCGGCTCGGAGGGCTGCTGCCCACGCTGGAGGCGCGCCTCGTGGCCGGCCGGCGGCGGGTCGTGCTCGACAACACGTACCTCTCCCGCGCGTCGCGCAACGCCGTGATCGAGGCGGCCTGGGCGCACGGCACGCCCGCGCGCTGCCTGTGGCGGCAGACGAGCCTCGAGGACGCGCAGGTCAACGTGGTCCAGCGGATGATCGCGCGGCACGGCCGGCTGCTCGGGCCGGAGGAGATGCGCCGCGCGTCGCGCGACGACCCCGGCGTGATCGCGCCCGGCGTCCTCTTCCGCCACCGGCGCGAGCTGCAGGCGCCCGACGTCTCGGAGGGCTTCGCGCGCGTGGACGCCGTGCCCTTCGTTCGCCAGCCGCGTGCGGGTTACGACGGACGTGCGGCCCTTTTCTGGTACGACGGAGTCGTGCGGACGAGCCGCAGCGGCGCGCGTACTCCAGCCTCACCCGACGACGTGGCCCTCGTTCCCGGCGCGCGCGAAGCCCTCGCGCGGTATCGCGACGACGGATGGCGGCTCTGCGGCCTTTCCTGGCATCCGGAGGTGGCGGACGAGACGAAGCGCGCGGAGGACGTGGAGGCGGTATTCGCGCGGACGCACGAGCTCCTCGGCCTCGACGTGGATCACGTGTGGTGTCCGCACGGCGACGGGGCTCCCGTCTGCTGGTGCCGGAAGCCGCTGCCCGGGCTGGGCGTGGTGCTGATCGAGCGGCATGGCCTCGATCCCGCACGCGGCGTCTACATCGGGCGCGATGCGTCCGATCGCACCTTCGCGCGCTCTCTCGGCTTCACGTATCGCGACGCCGCCGCGGAGCTGGGCTCCGCCCCGAATGGCGTGCGATAAGATGCCCGCGAACGGGGGACCCCACATGGAAAAGCCCAGGCTCGGCTACTGGCAGATCTGGAACATGAGCTTCGGGTTCCTCGGCATCCAGTTCGGCTGGGGCCTGCAGATGGCGAACATGAGCGCCATCTACGAGTACCTCGGCGCCCGCCCCGATCAGATCCCGCTGCTCTGGCTGGCCGCGCCGCTGACCGGCCTGTTCGTCCAGCCCGTGATCGGTCACATGAGCGACCGCACCTGGGGCCGCCTCGGGCGGCGCCGTCCGTATTTCCTGGTCGGGGCGCTGCTCAGCTCCGCCGCCCTCGTCCTCATGCCGAACTCGTCCGCGCTCTGGATGGCGGCCGGCCTCCTCTGGATCCTGGACGCGTCGATCAACGTGAGCATGGAGCCGTTCCGCGCGTTCGTGGCCGACCTGTTGCCCGAGGACCAGCGCACACAGGGCTTCGGGATGCAGAGCCTGTTCATCGGCCTCGGGGCCGTGGTGGCCTCCGCGCTGCCCTGGCTGATGACGAACGTGTTCGGCGTGATGAGCACCGCGGCCGCGGGCACCATCCCGCTCAACGTGAAGCTGTCCTTCTACATCGGCGCGGCCGCGTTCCTGGGCGCCGTGCTCTGGACGGTGTTCACCACCCGCGAGTACCCGCCCGACGACATCGAAGCGTTCCGGCGCGGGCAGGCCGCGGCGGGCGGACTGTTCGGCGGCGCGGCCGAGATCAAGGACGCGATCGCGCACATGCCGGAGACCATGAAGCGGCTGGCCTGGGTGCAGGTCTGCACGTGGGGCGGCCTCTTCTGCATGTGGCTGTACTTCCCGGTGGCGGTGGCCCGGAACGTGTTCGGGGCGCCGGACGAGACCTCGCCGCTCTACCGCGCGGGCGTGGAGTGGGGCGGGCTCTGCTTCGCGATGTACTCCGTCGTCTGCTTCGCGTTCGCGCCGCTCCTCCCGGCGCTCGCGCGCGCGGTCGGGCGCAAGAACGCGCATTCACTGTGCCTGCTCGCGGGCGCGCTGGGCCTGCTGTCCGTCGCCGTCATCCACAACAGGTACGGTCTGATGCTTTCGATGGTGGGCGTGGGAATCGCGTGGGCGAGCATCCTGTCCGTGCCCTACGCGATCCTCGCCGGCTCGCTCCCCGCCGGACGCATCGGCGTCTACATGGGCATCTTCAACTTCTTCATCGTCATCCCCGAGATCGTGGCCTCGCTGGGCTTCGGGTGGGTGATGGCGCACCTGCTCGGCAACGACCGCCTGCTCGCCGTGATCGCGGGCGGGGTGCTCCTCGCCGTCGCCGCCGTGCTCATGCAGCGCGTCGAGGACCGCCAGGGAGCCACGCGGCCGGCCGCGGAAGTGGCCGCCGTCGCCTGACGGCCGGGCCGCGACTGGCCTACTTCGCGCGCTCCAGGAAGCGGCCGTCGCGTGTGTCGACGCGGATCGTGTCGCCCGGCTCGATGTACGAGGGCACCATGACCTGCCGCCCCGTCTGCAACGTGCCCGGCTTGAGCTGAGCCTGCGCGGTCGCGCCCCTGATGGCAGGGGACGTGTCGAGGACGGTGAGATCCACGGTGAGGGGGAGCACCAGCGCGATGACACGGTCCTCGAAGAGGGTGGCCTTCAGTTCCAGGTTCTCCACGAGGTACCCGGCGCTGTCGCCCAGACGCTCCGAGTCGAGCGTGAACTGGTCGTAGCTGGTGAGATCCATGAACACGAAATCGTCGCCCTGCTTGTAGAGGAACTGGGCCGTCCGATACTCCACCTCCGCGGCCGTCACCATCTCGCCCCCGCGCCAGGTCTTGGCCAGGCCCTGGCTCGTGCGCAGGTTCCGCAGCTTGGCCTTCACCAGCATGCTGGCCCCGCGGGCGGACGGCGTCTGCGAGGCGATCTCGGTGACCAGCCAGGGATCGCCGTCCATCTCGAGTATGTCGCCGCGCTTCAAGTCCGTGACGTTGACCGCCATGTTGTCCCGCCGAGCCTCCCGCCCGGATGTTCTCACGAGAGAGCCGCGGCGGAGGCAGGGGCCGCCATCGGCCGCTTAGGTGTAACCTCGTCGCGTGATCGCCGCCGGCGCCCTCGCCCTTCTGCTCGCCGCGCCGCAGGTGGTGAAGGTGGAGCCGCCGAGCTGGTGGCCGGGCCACTCGCTGTCGACCGTGCGCCTGCTCGTGCGGGGCCGCGATCTCGGTGGCGCAAGTCTTGGCTCTGCGCCCGGCCTGACCGTGAGCGGATTGCCGCGCGTGAGCGCGTCCGGGACCTCGTTGCTGGTCGATGTGTCGGTGGATCCGGCGGCGACTCCGGGACCGCGGCGGTTGCGCCTGACCACGAGCACCGGCTCGACCGACGTCCCCTTCGAGCTGCGCGCGCCGCTTCCTCGCGATGGCCGTTTCCAGGGATTCACGCCCGACGACGTCGTGTACCTCATCATGCCGGACCGGTTCGTGAACGGGGATCCGTCCAACGACGATCCCGCGCGCTCCCACGGCCTCTTCGACCGCGGCCGGACGCGCTACTACCACGGCGGCGACCTGCAGGGCGTCATCGACCGCCTGCCCTACCTGAAGGACCTCGGCGTCACCGCGATCTGGACCACGCCCGTCTACGACAACGTCGATCATCTCAACGAGAAGGAGCGTTACGACGGCGCCGCCATCACCGACTATCACGGCTACGGGGCGGTCGACTTCTACGCCGTGGACGAGCACCTCGGCGATCTCGCGAAGTACCGCGAGCTGGTGGCGGCGGCGCACGCAGCCGGATTGAAGGTGATCCAGGACCAGGTGGCGAACCACACGGGCCCCTATCACCCGTGGGTCGCGGACCCGCCGACGCCGACCTGGTTCCACGGCACCGCCGACCGGCATCCCAAGAACGTCTGGCAGACCTGGACGATCGCGGACCCGCACGCGACGCCGGACATACAGCGCGACACCCTCGACGGCTGGTTCATCGACATCCTGCCCGACCTGAACCAGGACGACCCGGACGTGTCCCGCTACCTCGTCCAGAACGCGCTGTGGTGGGTCGGCATGACGGGCCTCGACGCCATCCGCCAGGACACGCTGCCCTACGTGCCGCGGCGGTTCTGGTCGGAGTGGAGCACGGCCCTCCATCGCGAGTACCCGAAGCTCACCCTGCTCGGCGAGATGTTCGACGGCGACCCCGCGCTCGTGTCGTATTTCCAGGGCGGCGTCGCCCGCGACGGCATCGACAGTGGGATCGACACCCTGTTCGACTTCCCGTCGTTCTATCCGATCCGGCGCGCTTTCGCGGAGGGGAAGCCCCTGCGCGAGCTGGCCGTCATGCTCGCCCACGATCACCTCTATCCGGACGCCTCCGTGCTCGTCACCCTGGCCGGGCTGCACGACACCGGGCGCTTCATGAACGAGCCGGGGGCCACCGTCGCCGGCCGCCAGCTCGCGGACACGTTCCTCCTCACCGCGCGCGGGACGCCCCTCGTCTACTACGGCGACGAGATCGCGCTCCGCGGCGGCGGCGATCCCGACAACCGGCGCGACTTTCCGGGCGGCTTCCCCGGCGACGCGCGCAACGCGTTCCGGACGGACGGCCGCACGGCCGAGGAGTCCGCGGTCTTCGACAACCTGAGGAGGCTGCTCTGGCTCCGTTCGGAGCTGGCGCCGTTGCGCCGCGGGCGCATGGTGACGCTGGCCGTGACCGAGCAGGCCTGGGCCTATGCGCGGGTCCTGGGCGATCAGGCCGTCGTGGTCGTGCTCAGCAACGCGCCGGAGCCGGTCTCCCTGGACATCCCGACGGCAGCGGCGGGCTGGACGGACGGCCGCGCCGTTCAGGACCGCGTCGGCGGCGCCGCCGGCCGGATCGAAGCCGGTGGCCTGCGCGTCACCCTCGGACCGCGCTCGGCCGCGATCTACACCGTCCGTTAGACCGGCCGGGCGCATTTCCCAATGCAAATTTTCACGGTTCCCGGGCAACCGAACGCTACCCGGATGCGTCTCAACAGGCGGAAGATTCTGCCAGGTTGAGGCGTACTCTCTCGAAGCGATGACGAGACGGGGACGCGCGTTCGATCTCCTCGTGGCCGCCTGTGCGGCCGCGGGAACGCTCGCCTGCCGTAGCGCCGCCGGATCCAACGGGGTGGCCGCGCCCGGAGAGGCCACGGCCGTGCGCCGCTCGCTCGAAGACGTCTTCCTCTTGAGCGGCGAGCTGACCGCCGTCCGGTCCGTTTCCATCGTCACCCCCCGCAGCGAGGGGCCGCTCCAGATCCGGTGGATGGTCGACGACGGCACCGACGTGGCGGAAGGCGAACGCGTGCTGGAGTTCGACGCCGCCCGCGTCATCCAGAACATCGAGGAGCGCCGGCTCCGGCTCCGCCAGGCGGAAAACGAGCGCGAGAGCCGCGAGCGCACCCTGGCCGCGGACGGCGACCACAAGCGGGTGGCCGTGGACAAGGCGGAGATCGAGGCGGAGAAGGCGCGGGTGGACGCGGCCGTGCCGCGTGAGCTGCGATCGGCGGTGGAATGGCGGCAGATGCAGGCGACCCTGCTGGAGAAGAAGGCCGAGCTGGAGAAGGCTCGCCTCGATCACCGGGCCTTCCAGGTCTCGTCCCGCTCCGATCTCGAGGTCTTGCGCCGTGCGGAGGAGAAGGTCCGGCGCGAAGTCGAGACCGCCGAGCAGTCCCTGGCCAGCATGTCGGTGCGGGCGCCGCGCAGCGGCGTGTTCCTGATCTCGAATTTCTGGCAATGGGGCCCCGAAGGGCCGCGCAAGCTCCAGCCGGGAGACACCGTCTGGCCGGGCTTCGGCGTCGCTTCCATCCCCGATCCGAGCGCGATGGAGGTCGCGGCCACGCTTTCGGAGGTGGACCACGGGCGCGTGACCGCGGGCATGAAGGTGCGCTGCATCCTCGACACCTATCCCGATCGCACGTTCGAGGGCCGGGTGGAGGAGGTGCGGGCGGTAGCGGGGGAGCCGCGGCGCATGGCCGGCGGCGCGAATTCGGCCAGCGGCTTCCCGATGCGCATCTCCCTCGATCGCACCGATCCCGTGATGAGACCCGGGCTGTCGGTCCGGGTCGAGGTCGTGCGCCAGGTCTGGACCCGGGCCCTGGTGGTGCCGCGGCACGCCGTCCGCTTCGAGAAGGAGCAGGCGGCGGTCATGCGGAAGGGACGAACGGACCCCACGCCGGTGCGCCTCGGCGGCTGCACTCCCCGGGACTGCGTCGTGGAGGAGGGGCTGGCGGAAGGAGACGATGTCCTCCTTCCTTGAGCGGACGCGCGCACGCCTGTCGCGCCGCCGGATCCTCGTCCTCCTCGGGCTGCTTCTGGTGGCCGCGGCCGCGGTGTGGGCGCGCGTGGGATTTCGGAGCGCGGCCGACGTCCTGACCCCGGTCAAGGCCGCCCGGGAAGACCTCGTCCTCACCGTCGACGTCGACGGGGAGCTGGCCGCCGTCCGCTCCACCGACATCGGCGCCCCCCCGGTCACCGAGGTGGAGTTCAAGATCTCGTTCCTCGCTCCCGAGGGCGCCGCGGTCAAGACCGGCCAGCCCATCCTCGGGTTCGATACGGAGGCCTTGAACCGCCTCCTCGTGGACAAGAAGGCGGAGCTGGCGGAGTTCACCAAGAAGGCGGAGCAGAAGGAAGTCGACCTGCGCATGAAGCTGCTCGAGATCGAGCAGCAGGTCGCGCAGGGCGAGGCCGACCTGGGGAAGGCGGAGCTCAAGGCGGAGGTCCCTCCGGAGCTCCAGCAGCGCGTCGAGCTCGAGAAGGCCCGCCTCGACTTCAAGGGACGCCAGCGCGACCTCGAGAACCTGCAGGCCGATCGGCGCGTCACCCAGTCGATGGGGGAGGCCGAGCTGCGCTCCCTGCGCAACCAGAGAGACCGCGCCCGCGGCCGCGTGGAGGCGCTGGAGGCCGCCATCGAGAAGATGATGGTGAAGGCGCCGCAGGACGGGATCGTCGTCTATCGCACGAACTGGCGCGACGAGAAGAAGAAGGTCGGCGACTCCATGTGGTTCGGGGAGACGGTGCTGGCCCTGCCCGACCTCTCGCAGATGCGGGCGGACGGTTTCGTCGACGAGGCGGACGGCGGCCCCGTGGCCGCCGGCCAGAAGGTGACCATCCGGCTCGAGGCGCGTCCCGACCTGGACCTGTATGGCCGGGTGAAGACGGTGGGGCGGACGGTGCGCCAGCGCTCCTGGCGCAACCCGGTGAAGGTGTTCAAGGTCGACGTCGCCCTCGACCGCACGGATCCGACCATGATGCGCCCGGCCATGCGCTTCCGCGGCGAGATCGAGACCGGCCGCCTCCCCGGCCTGCTCCTGGTGCCTCGGGACGCCGTCTTCCTGCGTGAGAAGGGCCCCGTGGCCTGGGTGCGACGGGGCCTGGGCTGGACGGAGGTGCCGGTGCGCCTGGGCCGCAGCAACCGCCGGCAGGTCGAGGTCGTGGAGGGGCTCGCGGAAGGCGACCGCTTGAGCCCGCGTGACCTCGCCGCCGCGGCGCCGCGCCAGGCGTCGGCCGGAGCCGGACGGTGACCGCGCGCCGGCTGGCCTGGCTCACGCGGCGGCGTCTGGCCGTGGCCGCGGCCGTGCTCGGCGCCGCCCTTCTCGCCGCCGGCGCCCGGATGGCCCGCTCGTCCGCGCCCGTGGACGTGGCCACGATCGTGGTCGAGCGCGCGGACTTCCTGCGTGAGGTCACGGCGATGGGCACGCTGCGCGCGGTGCGGGCCACGCCGATCGTGGCTCCTCCGCAGTCCGGCCGCCAGCAGAAGATCGCGGCCTTCGCCCGGGACGGGACCATCCTCCACGAAGGCGACCTGGTGGTGGAGTTCGATCCCTACGACGCGCAGCGCGAGGCCGCGGATGGGCAGGCCGACCTGGCCGCCGCCGCGGCCAAGATCGAGAAGTCCAAGGCGGAGGCGGGGAAGACGGCGCAGTCGTTGACCCTCGACCGCGAGGTGGCCAAGGACAACCGGGGCCGGGCCGAGGAGTTCGAGCTCACGGACGCGGAGCTCTACTCGCGGAACCAGATCATCGAATCGCGCCTCGACAAGAGTCTCTTCGTCAAGAAGGAAGACGTGGTCGGCCGCAAGCTCACCACCAGCGGCCAGCTCTCGGCCGCGGACCGGCAGCTCGGAGAGATCGAGGCGGGCAAGGCACGCTTCAAGGTCGGGACGGCGGAGAAGAGCCTCGCTTCGCTGCGCATCCTCGCCCCTCACGACGGGCTCCTCATCCTGGAGAGGAACTGGCGGGGGGAAACGCCGTTCGTCGGCGACTCCGTCTGGCCCGGACAGAAGCTGGCGGAGATCCCCGACCTCTCCAAGCTCGAAGCGCGCGTCTTCGTGCTGGAGACGGATGCGTCCGCGCTCAAGGCCGGGCTGCCCGTCCGCCTCGCCATCGAGGGCCGGCCGGGCACGGAGTTCTCCGGCCGCGTGTCCCGCGTGGACGCGCTGGCCAAGCCGCGCGACCAGCAGTCGCCCGTGAAGTACTTCGAGACCACGGTGGAGCTCGAGAAGACGGAGCCCGCCTTCATGAAGCCCGGACAGCGCGTGCGCGCGATCGTGCGCCTGGAGGAGGCCAAGGGCGTCATCGCCGTCCCCCGCGGCGCGCTGTTCGACAAGGACGGCCGCCGCGTCGTCTACCGCTGGGACGGCGGCGGCTTCACTCCGGTCGAGGTGGCGGTCAGCCGCAACAGCATCTCCCGCGTGGTGGTGGAGAAGGGCCTCGCTCCCGGTGACCGCATCGCTCTCCGCGACCCGACCGCCGTGGCGCAGACGCCCGCCTCTTCCGCCGGTCCGGGCGGGCGGGCGGAGCGCCGGCCATGATCGAAGTCCGGGAGGCGCTCACCTCCAGCGTGGTCAACCTGCGTAGCCATGCCCTGCGCTCCGCCCTGTCCGTGCTCGGCATCATCTTCGGCGTGGGCGCCGTCATCGCCATGCTGTCGATCGGAGCGGGCGCGGAGAAGGAGGCCCTCGAGATCATCGACGCCATGGGCCTGCGCAACGTGATCGTGCGGGACAAGATCTTCGACCGCGACGACGAGAAGCAGGAGGTCCGGCGGAAGAGCGCCGGGCTGTCCCTGCGCGACGCGGAAGCGATTCGCGACGCCGTGCCCGGCGTCGAGCGCGTGATCGCGCGCATCGAGGTCGACCCCTGGAAGACCCTCACCTCCGGCGGGCGGGCCAAGCCCAAGGTGGTGGGGGTCTCGCACCAGTACCCGCATCTCGTGCGCCTGCCCCTGCGCGAAGGCCGCTTCTTCGACCAGCGGGACGAGGAGACGTACGCGCAGGTCTGCGTCATCGGGGACGGCGTGCGCCGGGAGCTGTTCGGCTTCGACGCCGCCCTCGGGCGTCCGCTCAAGATCAACGACACCTGGCTGACCGTGATCGGCGTCCTCGCTCCCCGCGGCGGCCCGCGCGAGGTGCAGGGCGTCACGCTGGCCTCGACCGAAAACGACGTCTACCTGCCGGTGACGGTGGCGGAGCGCAAGTTCGGGCGGCCTCCGCTCAAGAGCCCCCTGGACGAGCTGATCGTGAGCATGGCTCCGGGGGCGCCGGTGCAGGAATCGTCGGCCGTGATCTCCAGCCTCCTCGACCGTCTCCACGGAGGGGCCGCCGACTACACGATCACCGTGCCGGAAGCGCTCCTGGAGCAGAGCCGGAAGACGCAGCGCCTCTTCGACATCGTGATGGGCACCATCGCGGGCATCTCGCTGCTCGTCGGCGGGATCGGCATCATGAACATCATGCTGGCCACCGTGCTGGAGCGCACGCGCGAGATCGGGGTGCGGCGGGCCCTGGGCGCGCGGCAGGTCGACATACGCAATCAGTTCGTGATCGAGGCGTTCACGATCACGGCCGCGGGCGGCCTGCTCGGCGTCGCCATGGGCATCGCCATCGCCAACGGCGTCGCCGTCTACGCGGGCTGGAAGACGATCGTCACCGCCTGGTCGATCCTGCTCTCCGTCGGGGTCTCCGTCGCGGTGGGGCTGGTCTTCGGGATCTATCCGGCGATGCGCGCGGCCCGCCTGGATCCGATCGAGTCGCTGCGGCACGAATAGGCGCGTCAGCGCGGCATCGACTTCAGCAGCTGGCACGCTTCCGCATTCTTGTGGTTGCAGACGCCCTGCAGCAGCTCGCGCGCCTGGGCCAGATCCGAGGGACGCCCTCCGTTCACGAGCACCAGGGCCCAGCCGATGCAACCATCATCGAGACCCTCCTGGCACAGGGTCTCGAGCGTGGCCAGCGCCTTGGGACGATCGCGCTTCACGCCGTCGCCGTGCGCCTGCAGGACGGCGAGATGTGCGCACCCCGACTTGTCGCCCTCGCTGCACGCCCGCGTGAAGGCCTCGGCCACGGAAGCGAGCGAGACGGGAGCGGAGGGGGCCGCCGGGCCGGCGGAGGCGACGACGGGCGTGGGGGCCGGAGCGCGGCGCGCCCGCTGGGCGGCGAGGAAGTCGAGGTACGCCTGCGCGCTCTGGCGCGACCGCTCGTCGTCCGCGGCCTGCAGCGCGGTCTGGGCGGCGCGCATCGCGTCGTCCGGCCGCCGCAGGTCCCAGAGCACCCGGGCCAGGGTGAGCCGATGATAGGACTCTGCGGGCTCGATCTCGATGGCCTTCTGCGCCAGGGCCAGGGCTTCCTCCCCCTGTCCGAGATCCGACTTGAGGTCGGCCAGGAACGAAAGCGTGTTCGCGCTTCCCGGCTCCAGCGCGCGCGCCTTCTCCAGGCTGGCGGCCAGGCGGGCCTTGGCCGCGTTGTCCGCGTCTGGCGTCCACTCGAGCTGGGCCAGCCGGTAGTAGACGTGCGCGCGCTGCGAGCCGTTCTCCGCCGCTTTCGCGTACGCCGCCTTGGCTTCTTCGGTGCGCTTCTCCCTTTCGAGGAGGCTGGCCTCGATCTCCGAAGGCCCGGGCAAGCCCGGATCGGCCTTGGCGGCTTCGGCCGCGAAGGCGCGGGCTTCCACGGGACGGTCCATTGCCGCCAGCATCTCGCCGCGCGCGACCGCGCTCTCGGCAGGGGGTAGGGCCCGCACCGCGTAGGCTTCCGGGCGGGTGTCGAGCGAAACCGGGATGCGGGCGTACCCGAAGAGGTTGCGGTCCACATACCTCTTCATCTCCGCGTGGTACGGCTTCATGTCACCGAAGGCCTCGCGGATGGCGAGCTCGGGGTCGGTGCCGGCGTAGAGCAGGCGGTTGAACTGGTTCACCTTCTCCGCATGCTTGCGCTCGTCGCCGAACACGAGGTAGTGCACGAGGGCCCAGGCGTTGGCGTCGAAGATCTCCGCCGCCACCTCGTCCGTCCGCCACCGCGAGGAGGAGTCCGCGGTCAGGAGCTCGTTCAGGGGCACGAGGGAATGCTCGCGGACGGTCTGCAGGCTGGACGGCAAGGGGCGGCCCACGTGCAGCTCCTTGTCGCGCACGATGGTGTTGCTCATCACCTCGGCGATGCCGCGGCTGTACCAGGCGGGGAGGCGGCGCGGGAACGAGCGGTTGAACACCGCGCTCGAGTAGCTCCAATACGCGCTCTGATAGGGGTTCGTCCCCACGTCGTCGGGTTGGCTGACGTCGATGCGCAGCGCGATGTACTGCCGGTCATCGCCGTGTGTGAAGAAACTGACGGGGCGGTATCTCTTGCCTTCCCAGTAATGCGGGCCGAGCGTGCGAAGCGTGTTCTCGTCACGGGCGGCGAACACGACGAAGGGGTCTCCGCTGTCGATCTTGGCCCAGGGCCAGACCTGCAGGAGGGCCAGGCGGATCTGCTCGAACTGCCAGGCCGTCTTGCGCGCGGCCTTCTCTCCCGCGTCGCTGATCACCGTGAAGTGCGCGCTCTTCACTTCGATCCACGGCGCGGGGGCGGCGATGGCGGACTCGGCCGTGATCATCAGGCCGAGGACGAGAGCCGGGTGGCGCATCGGTTCGATCCTTTGAATGGATTGCGAACGGATTCTGGCCCGATTTCGGCGCGGCGCGGGAGAGCGGGCCCTCGTTTTTCCGCAAGCCCGTTACCAATCGCGCAAGCGGTTACCGTCCACGTAAGCCGGCCATTGCGCCCGTGAGACAGTCCTCCGCACGACTCTGAGCGTCGGCCGTCACTTGGGCATCGCCCTCCTTGTCCGTTGCGTGCGCATCGCAATTGCAGGCATGAAGCCTGTCCCGAGAACCGCCTTCCGCCACTTCACGTCCGAACGGAGCCCGCAGGGTTCTGACCCTCCCGTGCGTGAGGCGAACTTCTCCGGCGATCGGAGGAACATGATGACGAAGATCTCACGGGCCACCCTGATGGCCGGCGTCGCGCTCGCCCTGGCGACTCCGAGCCCGCAGGACGTCGCGCAGGCAAACGACAGAAACCGGTCCATCCGGGCCGATCTCAGGGGGATCGAGGAGCCGCCGTCGGTCTCCAGCACCGGGACCGGCGAGTTCCGGGCGAAGATCAGCCGCGACGAAACCTCTTTCGAATACGAGCTCACCTTCGAGGACCTCGAAGGGGACGTCACGCAGAGCCACATCCACATCGCGCAGAAGGGTGTCAACGGCGGCATCTCGATCTGGTTGTGCGGGACGGCTGCCCTCCCGGGACCCGCCGGCACTCCTCTCTGCGGTGGTCCGCGCTCGGGCACGGTGAGCCGGAGCGTGACCGCGGCCGACGTCATCGGCCCCGCGGGACAGGGCATCGCGGCCGGAGAGTTCGCGGAGGTGCTGAGGGCGATTCGCCAGGGCGTCGCCTACGCGAACGTCCATTCGACGCGGAACCCTGGCGGCGAGATCCGCGGGCAGATCCGGGATCGCGACGGAGACGACGACGATCACGATCACGATCACGACCATTGATCGTCCGCTGACGTAGCCGCTGGCGTAGCCGGGGGGCTGGGCGCTTTCGATCTCGTCCGAGCCCGGTCCCCCGGAGCGATCCCGAGCACAAACCTCCGGTGCCCTCGCTGCGTATCGAGGGATACACAAGCCGTACTGGAGGTTCCATGCCCGGCCATCCTTCCATCTCCCGTGTTCCACGCCGCTCCTCTGCCTTCCGGTGGGGCCTCGCCGCAGTGGCGCTCGTCGCGGCCATCGCGAATCCGGCCCTGGCGGACACCACTCTCTTCGGTCCCAGGAAATACAAGCAGACGGGCACGGGCACACCCCCGCCCGTGCTGGTGACGACCGACACGTTCGGCGCCGCCGCGCCCTCGGGCGTGTACATCGTGCGGGCCGTCAAGAGCGGAGCCGCGAGCGGGACGATCCGGCTCAACGGGCAGGCGATCCTGGAGCCGGCGGACTTCGCCGGCACCCCGAGCCCGACGTCGGGAACGCTTCTCCGCCCGGTGACGCTGATCGCGGGCGCGAACGAGCTGGTGGTCGAGCTGGGCGGCGCCTTCAACACCTCGATCACGGTCACGGTCCTTCAGGACACGACCCCGCCCACCATCACGGCCAAGGGAACGCCCGTCGCGAACGCAAGTGGCTGGAACAAGGCCAACGTGACCGTGAAGTTCACGTGCTCCGACAGCGCTTCGGGCATCGAGAGCTGCCCCGCGCCCGTGATCGTCACGGACGAAGGGGCGGGGCAGGTGATCTCCGGCACCGCGACGGACAAGTCGGGGAATACCGCGAGCGCGAGCCTGACGCTCAGCGTCGACAAGACCAATCCCGTGGTCAGTGCGGCCGCCGCTCCCCTGCCGAACGTGAGGGGCTGGAACAACGGCCCGGTGACCGTGACCTTCGCCGCCACCGACGCGCTGTCGGGCGTCACGCCGGGAAGCGTGACGACGCCCATCACGCTGGCGACGGATGGCGTCAGCCTCTCGGCCACCGGCCAGGCGACCGATGTGGCCGGCCGGGTCGGCACGGGCCGGAAGACGGGCCTCAAGATCGACCAGACGCCTCCGTCGATCGTGGCCGCGTTGTCGCCGCCGCCGAACGGGAACGGGTGGAACCGCGGTCCCGTTGCCGTTCACTTCACGTGCTCCGACTCGGGCTCGGGGATCCTCTCCTGCCCTCCGGACCAGTCGATCACGACCGAAGGTGCGAATCAGCCCCTGACGGCCACCGCCCGCGACCGCGCGGACAACGCGGCCTCTCCGTCCGCGACGGTCAGCCTCGACACGACGCCGCCCGTTCTCACCATCACCAGCCCCGCGGACGGCGCCGTGCTCTCGGCGGCGACGGTGACGATCGGCGGCACTCTCGCGGACGGCGGGTCGGGCGCGGAGACGGTCTCGTCCGGCGGGCAGACGGCCGTGGTCGTGGCCGGCGGCGCGTTCAGCCTCGGTCCCCTGCCCCTCGTGGCCGGTCCCAACGTGTTCGTCGTCGTCGGAACGGATCGCGCCGGAAACACGCGGTCCGAGACCATCACCGTCATCAAAGGCTGCAGCAACCGCGTGCCCGACCCCGGATTCGAGTCCGGCGTCTCCGGCTTCGAGGCGCAGGACGCGAGCAGCCAGGTGATCCAGTCCGACGTCTCGCCGCTCGACGGCGCGCACAGCCTGGGCGTCGCCATCAACGGATACGGCAACAACGTCTGGTGGACGCACCCGTTCGCGGGCGGCACGGCGAGCCATTTCGCGGTGAGCGCGCATCTACGCTCCGACCTGGACAGCTCCTCGATCCTGCAGTTCTGCGCGATGGTGTATTACGCGGACGGCACCACCGAGCTCAGCTGCGCGCCCGTGAGCGGTGCCGCCGGCGACAAGGGCGTGGTGACCGCGGAGCTCACCCTCGACCCGGCGAAGCCCCTTTCGACGGTGAACATCCGCCTCGTCCAGGAGGGCAGCGACGGCGTGCGCTTCACCCTGGACGACGCGGTGGCGTGCCTCGACGTCATCACCGAACCGACCGGCGGCGGAGGAGGGGGTGACGGCGGCGGCGGCGATGACGGCGGCGGCGGTGGAAGCTGTCCGACGCCTTCACCGGCCCCCAGCGTCTATCCCGGATACACCTACACGCTTCCCACTGTGCGTCCGTTCATCTCGCTGAGCGATTACACGGGAGTCGACCACGCCTCCACCGCCTACCTTCGGTTCAAGGCGGCGGCCGACGATGCCGTCGGCGGCAATCCTCCATACAACTACTCGGCTACGCATTCGGTGCTCATGTTCGACCTGTCCGGCCAGGAGCAATACATCGACGACGCGATCGCCCGCGTCGAGCAGCAAGTGCAAGACGCGGAGACCGCGATCGCCCTCGGGGAGGCGCCCGCGATCGCCGGCGACTCGTATCTCGAAGTCGGCTTCGACATCGAGCAACTCGCCCTGGCCTACGACCACGGCTACGCGCGCCTGACGGATGCGCAGCGTCAGCGCTGGGCGAGCTATGCCGAGCAGGCCCTCTTCAACGTCTGGAACCCGAGCCTGGCCTCGTGGGGGGGAGTGCCGCACGAGTGGAGCGGCTGGTCCATCAACGACCCGGGCAACAACTACCACTTCAGCTTCCTGCGCGCGACGATGTTGTGGGCCCTCGCCACCCAGGAGCCGGCCTGGTTCCAGTTCCTCCAGTCGCAGAAGTTCGGCCCGCTCGCCTCCTATTACGCCCAGCTCGCGGGCGGAGGCTCACGCGAGGGAACGGGCTACGGTACGGCCCAGAAGAACCTGTTCGAGAACTACCTGTATTGGCGCGCCTCCACGGGTGAAGACCTGGCCGCCCTGTCCACGCATACGCGCGACACCATCGACTACTGGCTCCACGCCACGGTGCCCACGCGCGACCGCTTCGCGCCCATCGGCGATCAGTCCCGGTCTTCCATCCCGGAGCTCTTCGACTACCACGAGAACCTCGTGCATGCCGCGGTCGTGCTGGCCGCGGGGACGCCGCAGGCCGCCCGCGGCACCTGGTGGCTGCAGAACAACTCGGTGGACGGTGTGTCGCAGGCCTTCAACCTGATGGGCGACCTGCTGCCGTACCCGGATGCGCCGGCGGCGCCCACCGACCTCGCCTACCACGCGAGCGCGGCCGGGCACTTCTTCGCGCGGTCGGGTTGGGACACCGAGGCCTCCTGGCTGGCCTTCGTGGCCGGCCCCTACGATCAGTCCCACGCCCATCACGACCAGGGCTCGTTCACGTTCTTCAAGGGCGACTGGCTGGCCGTTTCCTCGAACATCTGGTCCCACAGCGGCCTCCAGAACCTCGTGTCCGCCCACAACGTCGTCCGCTTCGAGCGTGGGGGCGCGGCCATCGAGCAGAACGAGAGCGCCTGCGTGCAGTCGAGCATGACCTACACGAGCGCGGCCGGCGTGGTGAACGTGCACGCGGACCTCACCAACGCGTATTCGGGCCACGCGAGCGACATCCTGAGCTGGACGCGCGATCTCGAGTTCTCCGGCGACGTGCTTCGCGTCCACGACGCATGCACCCTTGCCAGCGGCGTGCAGCCGGTGTTCCAGCTCCACGTCCCGGTGCTCCCAGTCGTGCAGCCGGACGGATCCCTCCAGGCGGGCGGGCTGCACGTCATCCCGCTGCAGCCGGTGACCGTGAACGTGGTGACCCTGTCGGGCGAGGACGTCGTGACCACGAGCTACCGCATCGAGCTCACGGCCGCCACGGGTTGCGCCTTCGACGTGGAGCTGCGGGCGCAGCCGTAGACGGGGCGCTACCCGCGGGTGCGGCGTCCGGCCATGTCCACGGCGACGGCGGCAACGAGGATCGAGCCCTTGATGATCGGCTGCCAGAAGGCCTCCGTGTTCATCAGGCTCATCCCGTTGTCGAGGGAGGCCATCACGAGCGCGCCCAGCAGCGCGCCCCACACCGTGCCCTGACCGCCCAGCAGCGAGGTCCCGCCGATGACGGCGGCCGCGATCGCGTCCAGCTCCATGATGCGGCCCGCGTCGGACGTCGCCGCCCCCACGCGCGCGGTCAGGACGATGCCCGCCACCGCGGACAGGAATCCCATCACCGTGAACACGCCGATGATGTGCTTCTCGATCGAGATGCCGGAGTAGAACGCGGCCTCGCGGTTCCCGCCGATGGCGTAGAGATGGCGGCCGAAGCGCGTGTGATGCGCGACGCCGGAGAAGAAGGCGGCCAGGCCGAGCAGCAGGAGGACGGGCACCGGGATGCCCTCGTACGCGTTCATGACCGCGGTGAAGGCCAGGACGAGTACGGCGAAACCGACCCGGCTCCACAGCACCGTGCCGCCTCTCCGGACCCCGCTCGCGATCAGCGCCGCCGCCATCAGTCCCATCACCAGCCAGCCCAGCCACAGCGGCACGTAGGTCTGACCGACGTATAGGAACGGCCGCGACGGGGAGACGGTGATGCCGCCCGTGATTCCGAGCAGCGCGCCCTGGAAGAGGAGCATGCCGCCGAGGGTGACGATGAAAGGTGGGATCTTCAGCCAGGCCACCAGCGCTCCCTGGGCCGCGCCCAGCACCGATCCGCCGATGAGCACGGCCAGGAAGGCGACGCCGAGCGGCCATTGCCGGTTCATGTACGAGATCGCGGCCAGGCCGCCCATGAGGCCAGCGAGGGCGCCGACGGAGAGGTCGATCTGGCCGGCCACGATGACCAGCACCATCCCCACGGCCAGGATCGCCGTCACCGACGTCTGGCGGGCGAGGAGCGAGAGGTTGCGCGGGCGCAGGAACGTGCCGTCCGTCGTCATCGAGAACACGATCCAGATGACGACGAGCGCGCCCACCATGATCAGCGAGCGCCAGGGGATCGAGACGCGCGAGGCGCGCAGAGCGGGCGCCGCGGGAGGCGCCGTCACCGGCGAAGGAGCGGAGGTCATACCTTCATGGTGGCTGCCGTCATCACCGCCTCCGGCGTCGCTTCGGACGCGCTCAGCTCCGCGGTGGCCGCGCCCAGGCTCAGCACGAGCACGCGGTGGCTCATGCCCAGCAGCTCCGGGAGGTCGGAGGACACGAGGACGACGCCCAGCCCCGCCTCCGCCAGCTCCGCGATGAGGCGGTGGATCTCCGCCTTGGCCCCCACGTCCACGCCGCGCGTGGGCTCGTCCAGGAACAGCACCTTCGGCTTCGTGAGCAGCCACTTGCCGAGCACGACCTTCTGCTGGTTGCCGCCGGAGAGCTGGCGTACGGCCGAGCCCAGCGCGGAGGCGCGGATGTTCAAGGCGCCCGCTTCCTCGCGCGCCTGCTCGTCGCGCTTGCGGTCGTCCACCAGGAACCCGCGCACGAACCGCAGCAGGCTGGCCAGGGTCAGGTTCTCGGACACGGAGGCGTCGAGCACGAGCCCGTAGCGCTTGCGGTCCTCGCTCACGAGGGCGAGGCCGGCCGCGATCGCCTCTGGCGGCGATGCGAACGGCTTGCGCGGCGGGCCGCCGTGCAGCGAGAGCGTGCCCGTGACGCGGCTCCGCGCCGCCCCGAAGAGCGAGCTGACCAGCGCCGTGCGGCCCGCGCCCATCAGACCGCCGAGGCCGACGATCTCGCGCTCGCGGACTTCGAGCGAGACGTTGCGCAGCACCTGGCGCCCGGGCACCAGCGGGTCTTCGACCGTCCAGTTCTCGACCTTCAGCAGGGGCACGCCCGGGTCATGGGGCGGCCGCGGGTAGAGCGTGCCCACCTCGCGCCCGACCATCATCGCGATCACCTTCTCCGTGGTCATCTCGCGCACCGGCGCCCCGCCGACGGAGCGGCCGTCGCGCAGGACGGTGACGCGGTCCGCGATCTGGAAGACCTCTTCCAGGCGGTGGCTGATGTAGATGAGCGACACGCCGCTCGCGCGCAGCTCCGCGAGCAGGCGCATGAGGCGCGCGGTGTCGGACTCGGTCAGGGCCGCCGTCGGCTCGTCGAGGACCAGGATGCGCGCCTTCTTGGCCAGGGCCTTGCCGATCTCGACGAGCTGCTGCTGCCCGATGCCCAGCTCCTTGATCGCGCGCCCGGGGTCGACGTCGAGGCCCACCAGCTCCAGCGCCGTCTCCGCGTCCTTGCGTACCACGTCCCAGCGAATGAGTCCCGCGCGCACGGGCTCGCGGCCGAGGGCGAGGTTCTCCATCACGGAGAGCTCGGGCACCAGGGCCAGCTCCTGGGCGATGAGCGCGATGCCGTGGTGCTCGGCGTCCCGCAGCGACTGGAAGCGCACGGGCGCTCCGTCGAGCAGGATCTCGCCGCCGTAGGTGCCCCAGGGGTTGACGCCGCAGAGCGTCTTGATGAGCGTGCTCTTGCCCGCGCCGTTCTCCCCGCAGAGGGCGTGGATCTCGCCCTTCTCGAGCGTGAACGAGACGCCGTCCAGGGCGCGCACGCCCGGGAAGTCCTTCGTGATGTCGCGCAGCTCGAGCAGCGGCATCGAGGAGTGGGCTACGGCTTGGGGCACTGCTCCTTGGGCAGGTCTCGGCAGATGTCCTCGAGCTTGTGGTAGCCGTCCTTGACCACGGTCTGCATGATGTTCGACTTGTCCACCGCGATCGTGTCGAGCAGGATGCTGGGCACGTCCTTCTTGCCGTTGTTCACGCCGACCGTCTTGTCCGCGAGGGGCTGCTTCCTCGCGAGCAGGATGGCCGCCTCCGCCGCCTTGTTGGCTTCGTTGACCAGCGGCTTGTAGATGGTCATGGTCTGCGTGCCCGCGAGGATGCGCTGGCAGGCGGCGAGGTCCGCGTCCTGTCCCGTGACCAGCACCTTGCCCGTGAGCTTCTGCTCGGCGATGGCCTGGATGGCGCCGCCCGCGGTGCCGTCGTTGGACGCGACCACCGCGTCCACCTTGTTGCTCACGCGGGTGAGCGCGTTCTCCATGATCTTGAGCGCCTCGATGGCCTGCCAGTCCTTCGCGAACTGGTCGGAGACGATCGTGATGTCCTTCTTGTCGATGAGCGGCTTGAGCGGCTTCATCTGCCCCTCGCGCAGGAGAAGCGCGTTGTTGTCCGCGGGGGAGCCGCCGATGAGCACGTAGCTGCCCTTGGGCACGTGCTGCACCGCGTACTGGCTCTGCTGCTCGCCGATGCGCACGGCGTCGAAGGCGACGTAGAGGTCCACGTCCGCGTTGCGGATCATCCGGTCGTAGGCGATCACGGGCACGCCGCTCTTGTGGGCGGAGTTCACGATGGTGGCCGCGGTGTCCGCGTTGTGGGCGACCACGATGAGGACGTCCACGCCCTGGGTGAGCAGGTTCTCCGCCTGCTCGTTCTGCAGCGAGTCGTTGCCGTTGGCGGCTTGCACGAGCACCTTGGCCCCGTGGTCCTCCGCGTATTTGACGACCAGGTCACGGTCGCGCTGCCAGCGCTCCTCCTTGAGGGTGTCCATGGAGAAGCCGATGGTGACGGGCTTGCCCGCGGCCGCGCCGCCGGCGGCCGGGCTGGCCGCCCCGCCGCCCGCGGGCCCTTCCGCCGGCTTGCCGCCGCAGGCGAAGAGGGTGAGAGCGAGACTGACGGCCGCGGCAGAGTTGAAGCGCATGGCGAAGGGCCTCCACCTGGGTCGCGCGCCTCACGGCGGCGACAAGGGCGATTGTGGCGCGAGACTACGTCGGCGCGTCCGTCCGCGTCAATTTATCGGCACGGCCGGGCGTGTCCTCCCCCAGGGCGCGCTTGCCCGCTTCCAGGAGGCGGACGATGCGCTCGGCGTCGTAGACCGCGCCCGCCCAGGGGCCGCCGCTCGCGTCCTGGAGAGCGGCCCACAGGCGCGTGTCCGCGGGCAGATCGGGATCGGGGGCGAGGTCGGGATGCGGCGAGCGCGCGGCCAGCGTGTCGCCGTCGGCCACGAGCGTCCCATCGTCCGCGCGCCGCACGAAGTCGATCGTGCCTTCCAGCCGGCGCGTGTCGATCTCGATGCGCACGAGATCGCCGTCGCGCAAGCGGCCGATGGGCCCGCCGGCCAGGGCCTCCGGGGCCACGTGGCCGATGCAGGGTCCGGTGGAGACGCCGGAGAACCGCGCGTCCGTGATCAGGGCGACCGTCTTCGCGAGGTCGAGGTACCGCAGCGCCGCCGTGACCTGGTAGACCTCTTCCATCCCCGCTCCGCGCGGACCGAGGCCGGCCAGGACCAGCACCTCGCCGGCGGCAATGCGCTTTGCCTTGATGGCGGTGATCGCGGCGTGCTCGCTGGTGAAGACGTGGGCGGGCCCGGTGTGACGGTAGACGCCGTCCGCGCCGATTACGGTCGGATCGATGGCCGTGCTCTTCACGATCGCGCCCTGAGGGGCGAGGTTGCCGCCGACGAAGCTGACCGTGCTCGTGAGGCCGCGCGCCGTTGCCGCGGCCGGCGGCAAGATGACGTCCTCGGGCTCCACGCCGTCCATCTCCTTCAGCCGCTCCCGCAGGCGGCGCCGCCGCTCCGAGCCTTCCCACCATTCGAGCGTGGCGCCCAGCGGCTCGCCGGTGGCGGCGCGGGCGGAGAGGTCGAGGAGTCCCAGCCCGCGCAGGTGCAGCATCACCTCCGGCACGCCGCCGGCCAGGAAGACGCGCACGGTCGGATGCGGACCGTTGGGGAGCGCGTCCACGATGCGCGGCACGCGGGCGTTGACGGCCTTCCATTCCGCGAGCGCGGGGACGGGCAGGCCGGCCGCGTGCGCGATGGCGGGGAGGTGGAGCAGGAAGTTCGTGGATCCGCCCACGGCGGCGTAGACCGCCATCGCGTTGTGCAGCGCGCCTTCCGTGACGACGTCGCGGACGGCGAGGCCCAGCGCCATCTGTCTCAGCACCGCGCGCGCGGAACGAACGGCTCCGTCCCGCCAGAGGGGCTGGCCGGACGGAGCGAGCGCGGTGTGGGGAAGGGCGAGCCCGAGCGCCTCCGCTACGATCTGCGCCGTGGCCGCGGTGCCGAGGAACTGGCACCCGCCGCCCGGCGACGCGCAGGCGCGGCAGCCGATGTCGCCCGCCTCCTGGAGCGTGATGCGCCCGTGCGCGAAGCGCGCGCCGATCGTCTGCGCCTTTCCCGCGTCTTCGCCGTCGCTCGCGGGCAGGGTCACCCCGCCGGGCACGATCACGGCGGGTTGATCGCGGCTGGCGGCCAGGGCCATGGTCATGGCCGGCAGTCCCTTGTCGCAGGTGGCGACGCCCATCACCGCCTTCCGCGTGGGCAGCGAGCGGATGAGGCGGCGCAGGACGATCGCGGCGTCGTTGCGGTAGGCGAGGCTGTCGAACATCCCCGTCGTCCCCTGCGTGCGTCCGTCGCAGGGATCGGTGCAGAACGCGGCGAACGGGATGCCGCCGAGGGCGCGGATCTCCTCCGCCGCCGCCTGCACGAGGAGGCCGACCTCCCAATGCCCGGTGTGGAAGCCGAGCGCGAGCGGCGTGCCGTCGGGGTTGCGGATGCCCCCGAGGGTGCTGAGCACGAGGATCTCCGGGCGCCGCAGATCGGCCGGCGTCCAGCCCATTCCGACGTTCTGCGACCAGCCGAACACGTCGCCGCTGGGGCGGTCCACGAGATCGGACGGGGTCAGGGGCAGGCTTCCGGGCGGACCCGCTTGCGAGGACGTGACGCGATAGAGCGCTTCGTCCTTGGAGTCGAGGACGGATTCGAGGCTCGGGCCGGCCGACTTCATGGGTCCCCCTAGACGAGGGCGACGGGGTTGCGCAGCTCGCCGATCCCCGGGCAGGAAATCGTCACGACGTCGCCTTCCTCGAGGCCGACGTCCATGGGCTGGATGATACCGGTACCCGTGGAGAGGACGGTGCCCGTGGGCACGGCGTTGGATCTCCGCAGCCAGTCCACGATCTCCGGAAGCTGGCGCTTGAGCTGGCCCGTGCTGGCGGAGCCACTGAAGACCTCGCGTCCGTCGCGCTCGACGCGGCAGTGAAGGTCCAGCGCATAGGGATCCTTGATCTCGTCCGGGGTGACGATCACGGGCCCGAACGAGAAGCAGCCGTTGTAGACCTTCGACTGCGGCAGGTAGAGCGGGTTCTCGCGCTCGATGTCCCAGGCGGACACGTCGTTGGCCAGCGTGTAGCCGAGGATGGCGCCGCCGCGGCCGATCACGATCGCGAGCTCGGGCTCGGTGGCGGTGAAGGTCGAGTCGCGCCGGCGCCCGATCGGCTGCCCCGGTCCCGCGCAGCGCGAGGCCGTGCTCTTGAAGAACAGCTCGGGCCGCTCCGCGTCATACACCTTGTCGTAGATGCCGGAGCCTTCCTCGCGAAAGTCCGCGCTGCGCTTGTAGGTGACGCCGGCGCCCCAGACCTCGGGTGGAGTGATCGGAACGGTGAGGCGATGCCCCAGCCTCCCGCCGGCGAGGTCCGCCCACGACACGCGGTCGAAGACCCCCGAGTGCTCCGCGGACTGGACCCAGGACTCGGCGTCGAGGCGATGGGCCTGTTCGGCTTCGAACAGGTCGAGCACGGTCGCGACGGCGTCGTGGGGCTCGCGGAGGATGCGCACCTTGTCGCCTTCGACGAGGCCGAGGTGCACGTTGCTCTCGAGGTCGGTGACTTGCAGCCACCTCATGGCTTGCGCTCCTTCAGGGCCGCACGTTGAGGCGGGAGGTGAGCCGGATGTCGTGGCTCGACGCGCCCACCTGGATCTCGTAGTCGCCGGGAGCCACGGCCAGGCCCTTGGCCGCGGCATCGTAATGCCTGAGCGCCGCCGCGGGGGTGAGCTTGAAGGTGACCACCCGCTGCTCGCCCGGAGCCAGGGGCACGCGCTCGAAGCCGCGCAGCTCCTTGTTCACCTCCGGCACCTTCGCGGCCGCGGAGCGCGCGTAGAGCTGGACGACCTCGTCCCCCGCGCGCGCGCCGACGTTCTTCACGCGCACGGAGACGGTCGCCGTCTCGCGTGCGCCCACCCGTGGCCGATCCACGCGCAGGTCGGAATACTCGAAGCGCGTGTAGGAGAGGCCGTGGCCGAACGGATAGAGCGGATCGCCCTGGAAGTATCGATAGGTCCGGCCCTTCATGTCGTAGTCCGCGAACGGCGGCAGCTGATCCACGGACCGATAGAAGGTGACGGGCAGCCGGCCCGCGGGATTGACGGCGCCGAACAGCACGTCCGCGACCGCGCTCCCTCCCTGCTGCCCCGGATACCAGCCGACCACGATGGCGGGGATGTTCTTCTGCGCCCACTCCACCGCGATGGCCGATCCCGTCATCAGCACGAGGACGATCGGCTTGCCCGTGGCCTGGAGGGCGCGCAGCAGCTTGTCCTGGGTGGAGGGGAGGGCGAGGTCGGTGCGGTCGCCGCCCGCGAAGCCGGGGTACGACACCGCCATCTCCTCGCCTTCGACGTCGCCCGTCAGGCCGCCCACGAAGACGACGACGTCGGCGGCGCGCGCGGCGTCGAGCGCCTCCTCCGCCGGCTCCTTGCCGCCGGGCCGCTTCCACCCGAGGCGGATCTCCGCGTCGCGCACGGACTCGAAGTATTCGAGCCGCACGTCGTAGCGCCGCCCCGCCTCGAGATCGAGGGACACGCTGCGCGCGCGCGCCCGCGGGGTCGTCGTCCATTCGTCGATGACGCGCTTCCCGTCCACGTCGAGCCGGAAACCGTCGTCGCCGGTGACCGTCAGCTCGTAGCGTCCGGAGACGGGAGGAACGATCTGGCCCGTCCAGCGCACGGAGAAGTCGTCGTTGGCGAGGGCCTGGTCCGCGGGGAACTCGCCGCGGGCCACCAGGTCGCTGGTCGGCGAGAAGCGGTCCCAGCGGAAGTCCACGCGGGCGTCGATGCGAGTCAGGACCGGCGTGCCCTCGAGCTCGCGTCCGCGGAAGTACTCCGCTCGAAGGCCGCCCGCCTTTCCTTCGGACGCGAGGTACGCGGCGTCGATGGCCGGGATGGCCCGCGGATCCTGGCGGCCCTCGACGAGGTCGGCTCCCCGCGCGTAGAGCACGGACGCGGGCGCCACCGCGTTGCGGATCCCGGCCAGCACCGTCACCGGCGCCGCGGGCGTGCCGTAGTAGTTGCCGAGGAGCGTCATCACCTCGTCCGCGTTGGGGCCGATGACCGCGACCTTCTTGTCACGGGCGAGGGGCAGGAGTCCGTCGTTCTTCAGCAGCACGATCGATTCCTGGGCCATGCGGCGGGCCAGGCGGTCGTGCTCCGGGGACTGGTTCACCGAATACGGGATCTGCGCGTAGCGGACCTTTTCCGGCGGGTCGAAAAGGCCGAGCCGCATGCGCGCGAGCATCAAGCGCCTGGCCGCGACGTCGATGTCCTTCTCCGCGATCAGGCCCCGGTCCACCGCTGTCTTGAGCGACTTGTAGACGGAGCCGCATTCGAGGTCGCAGCCTTTGGTGACGCCGAGCGCGGCCGCCTCCTCCGGTGTGGCCACGATCTTGTGCGTCCTGTGGATGTCGTTGATGGCGCCGCAGTCCGAGACGACGTAGCCGTCGAAACCCCAGTCGCGGCGCAGGATGTCGCCGAGCAGCCGCGGGCTCGCGGAGGCCGACTCGCCGTTGACGCGGTTGTAGGCGCCCATCACGGAGGCGACGTGGGCTTCTTCGACGAGGGCCTGGAACGCGGGCAGGTAGGTCTCGTAGAGGTCGCGCTCGCTGGGGTGCACGTCGAAGACGTGGCGCTCCTTCTCGGGGCCGCTGTGCACGGCGTAGTGCTTCGCGGTGGCCACGACCTTCAAATAGCGCGGATCGTCGCCCTGCAACCCCTTGACGAACTCGACGCCCATGCGCGTCGTGAGGTACGGATCCTCGCCGTAGGTCTCCTGGCCGCGGCCCCAGCGCGGGTCGCGGAAGATGTTGATGTTCGGCGACCAGAAGGTCAGCCCCTGGTAGCGCGCGCGCTGGCCGCGACGCGCGAACTCGTGATGTTTGGCCCGGGCCTCGTCGCTGATCGCGGTCGCCACCTCGCGCATGAGCGGCGCGTCGAACGACGCGGCCATGCCGATGGCCTGGGGGAACACGGTGGCCGCGCCCGCGCGGGCCACGCCGTGCAGGCATTCGTTCCACCACTCGTAGGCGGGGACCCCGAGGCGGGGAATCGCCGGCGCGTCGTTCATGAGCTGGCTGATCTTCTCCTCGAGGGTCATCTGCGAGACGAGAGCCGCGGCGCGCGCCTCGAAGGGAAGAGCGGGGTCGAGATAGGCCGCCTGCGCGCCGGCGCTCGGGGTGGGCGCCTGTGCCCGTGCCACGCCGAGGGTCACCACGACGAGGCTGGCGACACACGTCCAGACGCGTAAGGACCGCATGGGAGTGGCCACGCCGCAGACTATGTTTTCGCCGTCGCGCCCTGTCAATCGCCGCACGTTCCATCCGATGGGCTGAAACCGGTTTCGGAATCCAGAAATCCCGCCGAGCCTGCCGGTGGCGACGCCGAGTTGGGACGGTTGCGGGACAAACTCACGCGTCGCGATCCGTGCGGGATCGCGGAACGCACCAAAAAGTACGGTTTCCAAACCTAGACGGCTCAATTTGTAAGCCTTTGGGCCCTCGATCTGCACAAAATATATCTTGACAGCGATTTCAGGGGAGCGTACAAGCCTTTCGTCCCAAACAAGGGCAAATAGAGCTTCGTATCGCGGCCGGCATTTCGGACAGTTCGGAAAGGGCGGAGATCCATGAAGACCTTCATGTCCTACTCGAAACGGGGTTGGCTCGTCGCGGGCGGAGCGATCCTCGCCCTGGCCGCACCGGCGCGCGCGCAGGACTGCAGCAGCCTGCCCGCCGTCCCGACGGCCGCGACCACGGCGACCCAGGACCGGGACCGGATGCTCTGCATCCAGGGCATCACGATCCCCACGCTGCCGCTGCGCCTCGACGATCCCAACAAGCCCGCCAACGCCTTCCCGCGCAACCCGGCCGCGCCGGAAGGGAACTGGACGGATCCCCGCGGTCATACGGTCGTGCGCACGGCCTTCGGCCAGTGGCACACCTACGACTCCGGCACCGCCGCCGAGCCGCTCCCGCTGGGCGGAGCGATCAGCGGCTACGGCGACTACGGCCCGGAGTCCACGCCGCGTTACACCGACATCGAGCTGCTCGAGATGACGGACGGGACCCCTGTCCTCTCGCCCGAGGACTGGTGGACGAAGCGGCGGCCCGAGATCTTCGAGCTCGTGCAGAAGGAGCTCTACGGCCGGATGTGGGACCGCAGCCTGTGGCCCGAAGTCACGTGGACGGTCGGGCCGGTGACCTCCGGGACCCAGACCGTCACCGGCGTCGGCGCCGGCGTCTATCCGTGGCACCAGAAGACCATTACCGGAACCATCAGCATCGCCACCTACTCGCCGCGGAACCGTCCCGTGATCACCGTGACCTGCCGGCTCCCCGGCGCCGCGGCGACGCCGGGCGTGAAGGTCCCCGTCGTCATCCAGTTCGGCAGCGCGACCACGGTGTTCGGCTTCACGGCGCCTTACGGGATCGGAGGATGCGGGTTCGCCCAGGCGTCGTTGCAGCCGGACAGCGGAGGCCAGGCGCTGTCGAGCTTCCTCATCGGGCTCATCAACAAGGGCAACTGGCGCAAGCCCGAGGACCCCGGGGCTCTCGTGGCCTGGGCCTGGGGGATCGGCCGGATCATCGACTACTTCGAGACCATCGACACCGAGATCGACGGCGACAAGGTCGGCGTGGAAGGGCACTCGCGGTTTGGCAAGGCGACGCTGGTGGCCGCCGCCTACGACGAGCGGATCGTGGCCGCCTACCCGAGCTGCGGAGGCGCGCTCGGGACGTCGTGGGCGCGCCGCGCCTATGGCGAGACGCTCGAGTTCGTGGCCAGCGCCACCAACGAGTACCACTGGGTCAACGGAAACATCATGAACTACATGGGCCCGCTCAACCCGGGCCAGTTCTGGCCGCGCAAGGTGGAGCTGCTCGATGTGGACACGCACTCGATGATGTCCCTCATCGCCCCGCGCGCCGTCTTCACGAACGGCGGCACCGACAACGCAAACGGCAACGCCGACGCCTGGCAGGACCCGCGCGGGATGTTCCTGGCGGGCAAGGTGTCCTCGCCGGTGTGGGAATTCCTCGGCTGGCCGGGACAGATCATCCCGCCGGGCACGGTGTTCACGACGGACATGCCGGACTCGGCCTATCCGCCCGCGGGCGCGCCGTCCACGTATCGCAAGATCGACGAGTCCCGCGGCGGGACGCCGCCGTTCAACGTCGCGTTCATCGACGGCACCGTCGGCTACCGGCGCCACGGCGAGGGGCACACCGACGGTCCGGGCTGGCCGTCGTTCGCCCTCTTCGCCTCCCGCTACCTGAAGGACAAGCGGCCGGTGGTGGCGGAGGGACAGACCTTCACCCTGCCCAGGCTCGGGACCTCGGCCCTCGGCACGTTGCAGGCGGCGGATGGTGACGGGGATGCGCTGGGTGACTGGCAGGTCACGGGCGGAACGGGTGCCTACAAGTTCCAGGTCGATCGCGAGACGGGTGCGGTCACGGTGGCGGACCGCCTCGCCCTCGACGTGAACACGCGCCGCTACGAGCTCAGCGTCATCGTCGGAGACGGAAAGCTGGCCAGCCATCGCCAGAACGTGGCCATCAACGTGCCGGCCGACGTCGCGGCCCCGGTGTTCACCACGCTCGCCGCCTCGCAGACGTCGATCTGGCCTCCCAACCACAAGATGGTGCCGATCGCGCTCACCGCGGCCTCGACCGACGACTTCGACCCCGCGCCGACGTCCCCGCGGATCGTCTCCGTCACCAGCAACGAAGCCGTCAACGGCCAGGGCGACGGCAACACGTCGTCGGACTGGACGATCACCGGCCCCCTCACCGTCGACCTGCGCGCCGAGCGCTCGGGCAAGGGGAACGGCCGCGTCTACACGATCACCGTCGAGAGCATCGACCGCTCCGGCAACGCCGGACGCGCCACGGTGAAGGTCACCGTGGCCCACAACCAGTAGCTCCCATGGCACCGAAGCACGCACGACACATACAGAAAGGCACGGAGGACGCGATGTCCACATTCACGGCGGTTCTCGAGGTGGCTCGAAAGGCCGGCCCCGCGGCGTTGATGATCATGCTGGTGATGGGCGCGCCCCTCGGGGCCGCCGCCGGCGACGATGCGGGCTCGGCGAACACCGGAGCGACGGTGATGAGCGCGGAGCTGCTCGAGGGCGTCGCCGTCGGCGCGAATGCCGCGGGCCTTCACGTGCACGGCGACGTGCGGCCCGCCGCCGCGGGAGCGGCCGAGACGGTCTTCGCGGGCCTCTTCCGCGTCGACACGGGAGCGGCGGAGTCCATCGCTCCCGCGAGCGCGCTGGAGGCGGCGGGGATCGAGCGTGCCGGCCTGGCCGACTTCGAGCGCGCCGACGGCACCGTGGAGCAGTGTTCCTACGGCCTGGTGCGGATCGAGTTCCTGGGCGAGATGAGGGAAGGCCGCATCCTGTTCGGGCCCGAGGACGTCGAGCCGGCGATCGGCACCGCCGCTCTCGAAGCCGTCGGCATTGGCGTGGACGCGGAGACGCGCACGCTCACGCGCGCCACTCCCGAACAATGAGGTTGGCGGAGGCCGTCCTGAAGACACACCGCTCGAACAAGGCGGAGATCATGAAGAATGCCAATCCGTTCGTTCCCTTGGTCGTGGCGGGAGGCCTCTTGCTCTCGGCCTCCGCAGCCGACGCCCAGATCTGCCCCAGCCCGGCGCCCGCGATGCCGTCGGCGAGCACCACGGCCACGCAGGACCGGGACTACATGCTCTGCCAGTTGGGACTCCGCTTCCCCGTGCTCCCGGTCCGATCGGGAACGGCGTGGCCGTGGAACGACCCGACCGCGCCGACCAACGCGCGCCCCACGAGCTTGAGCACTCCCGAGGGCAACTGGACCGACCCCCAAGGTCACGTTGTGGTCCGGACGAACTGGGGGGCCTGGCACACCTATGACGCCGAGCCCATCTACGAGCCCGACCCCTCCGTCCACTACACGCCCGGCGTCACCACCTGGCCGCTGCCCGCGAAGAACGGCGGCGCCATGAGTGGATACGGCGATTACGGCCCCGAGTCGACCCCGCGCTACACGGACATCGACCTCCTGAAGATGAAGGACGGCGCGCCGGTGACCGCGCCCGAGGATTGGTGGACGAAGCGCCGCCCCGAGATCTTCGGCCTCGTGCAGCAGGAGCTCTACGGCAAGCCGATCGATCCCACGATCCCGGTGACCTGGACGGTGGGCGCGGTGACCACGGGGACGCAGGTGGTCGCGGGCGTGAGCTATCCGTGGAGGCAGAAGACCCTGACCGGCACCGTCGACAAGTCCAGCTATCCCGCGCTGCGGAACACGCCGGTGATCACCGCCCAGTGCCGATTCCCGGCCGCGACGGGGAAGAAACATCCGGTGGTCATCACGTACGGTGAAGGGACGAACATCTTCCAATTCACCGCCCCCTATGGGATCGGAACGTGCTCGTACACGCCCACCGGTGTGCAGCCCGACAGCGGCAACAACGGCAGCCTGTCGAGCTACATCATCGGACTCGTCAACAAGGGGAACTGGCGCAAGCCGGACGATCCGGGGTCGCTCGTCGCCTGGGCCTGGGGCGTCAGCCGGCTCATCGACCGCTTCGCGGCGGATCCCGACCTCGACGAGGACCGGGTCGGTGTCGAAGGACATTCCCGTTACGGAAAGGCGACGCTGGTGACGGCCGCCTACGACGACCGCGTCACCGTCGCCTGGCCCAGCGATGCCGGCGCCCTGGGAACGGCGCTGGCGCGACGGCACTACGGCGAGTCGCTGGAATTCGTCTCAACGTCGACCTCGGAATACCACTGGGTCAACGGCAACATCATGTCCTACGGTGGACGCCTCGACCCGGACGCCCACTTCCCGCGACGCCTCGAGCTGCTCGACGTGGACGCGCACTCCACGACGTCGCTCGTCGCGCCGCGGGCCATCTTCGTCACCAACGGCACGGACACTCCGGCGGGTGTCGGTGACGCGTGGGCCGACCCGCGCGGCTGCTTCCTGTCCGGAAAGCTGGCGACACCGGTCTGGGAGCTGCTGGGGTGGCCGGGCCAGGTCGTGCCCCCAGGCACGCCGTTCACCACCCCGGGCGTGCCGGGGACGAGCGCGACGTCCGGCCCCGCGGAGTCCGTACGGGGCACGCCGGCGTTCGACCTCGCCCTCATCGACGGCACCATCGGTTGGAGACGCCAGAAGGAAGGCCATACGCCGACTCCGAACTGGCCGACCTTCGCGCGCTTCGCCTCGCGTTATCTCAACGACGTGCGGCCCGTGGTGGCCGCGGGCCAGGCGTTCACGCTGCCCGATCTGCCCACCACGCTCGTGGGAGTGGCGCAGGCCAGCGACGTCGACGGCGACCCCCTCGGGAATTGGCAGGTGACGGGCGGAACCGGCGCGTACAAGTTCCAGCTCGATCGTGAGACGGGCGCCATCACCATCCAGGACCGGCTCGCCCTCGACGTCAGCGTCACCAGCTACGACCTCACCGTGATGGCAAGCGACGGCAAGCGGCCGAGCAAGCCGCAGACCGTGACCATCCTGGTGCCACCCGACGTCGCTCCTCCGGTCTTCCAGAGCCTGAGTGCCTCGAAGACGGCGCTCTGGCCTCCGAACCACGCGATGGTGCCCGTCCATCTGTCCGCCGTCGTCGCCGACAACCGCGATCCGGCGCCGACCAGCCCGCGCATCGTCTCCGTGACGAGCAACGAGGCCATCAACGGACAGGGCGACGGCAACACGGCGCCGGACTGGGCCATCACCGGCGACATGACCGTCGAGCTGCGGGCGGAGCGCTCGGGCAAGGGCCCCGGCCGCGTCTACACCATCACGGTCGAGAGCGTCGACCGCTCCGGCAACGCGGGCCGCCGTACGGTGACCGTCACCGTGGCCCACAACCAGTAGCCGTTGACGCATTCCAGAGAGGGGTTGGTAGAAATGCGGACGAAGCGACTCTTGGCGATGGCTCTGTGCTCGCTGCTGTTGTCGAGCACCCATGTCGTGACCCTGGCCGCGAAGGACAAGGGCGGTGATCCTCCTGGCAACAGCGGAGGAGTCCATCCCATCACGAATTTTCCGGCTCCGGGAAGCTTCACGGAGCGCCTCTACGCCGTTCCCGATCCCTTCGTGAGCTGGGAAGGAACCAAGGTCAAGCCCAAGGACTGGCCGGCGCGTGCCGCGCAGCTCCGACAGATCATGCAGCACTACGAGACGGGCTACCTGCCGTCCACCGATGGCATCACCGTTTCCCTCGCCGTCACCCGGGCCCAGAGCAACTACACGGGAACGTCAGGCGCGGGAGCGGCACAAGTCACCGTGTTCAAGGACGGCGTGGCCGCGGCCCACAAGATCAACATCTCGTTCTTCCTTCCCGATCCCGCGAATCACCCTGCTCCTTCCCAGGGCTATCCCGTGGTGCTCAACACCAGCACTTCGGTGAGCGGTTTCTTCAATCTGGCCGCCGGATACGGGATCGCGACCGTCGGCATCCGTGTCACGGACATCGACTCCGGCGACAACGAAACCGGCTCCTACAAGGCCAACGGCCGGGCCGGTGTCGTCAACGACATCTTCAACATCGTCGCCATGATGCCCGACGCCAGCCGCACCGCCTACAGCGCCGGGCTCGTGAACGGCAGGTGGCTGCCTCCGTACATCAACACCCCCGGCGATCCGGACGCTCCCAGCCTGATGCTGTCCCAGGCCTGGGGTATCTCGAGGGTGCTGGACGCCCTTCAGCAGGACAACGTCAAGCCCGCCGATCAAAGGCTGATCAACGTCGACCCGTCGAAGAGCGCCCTGACCGGCATCTCCCGCCTGGGAAAGATGGCGCTCGTGGCCGGCGCCTTCGACTCCCGTATCGCCGTGGTGAACCCGGTGAGCTCCGGCTCCGGGGGGACGGTCGTCGACCGCTTTCACAGTCCCGCGGTCACCGAGCGGCAGTCTCTCGCCCTCGACCCGTCGTATGGCTACGACTACGAGCTCAACAAGAAGTACTACTACGTCCGGATCAAGGACAAGAGCATCTGGGACAACACGTGGGCCGCGGACGCGGTCCTTCCCGCGGAAGCGCTCGTCGATCCCGGTGGAAGGCGTGACGGGGGCACCACGGCCGCCAGCGCGTTCCAGGGAAACGAGGACTATCGCGATTTCGCGTCCGGCCTGAAGGTGGCGGATGGCGCGGTCAATCCGCTGGCGACCGGCGTCAATGCGGGTACCACGACCGGTGTGGGCCATGGCGACAACATCAAGCCGGGCTTTGCCGTCATCAATTTCGGCATTCAGACCGCTCCCGGTCCGGAGTTCACGCACAACCAGGGGACGCAGAACTTCGCCGACGTGCGGTGGGGCTACGGAAGCTGGTTCAGCCCGCGTTTCCGGGAGTGGCCCGTTCCCGCCGATCTCAACGACGTCGACATCATCAAGAGGGTCAACCGGGGTGAATACGGCTACGTCATCACGGAGCCCTTCGACCAGCACTTCCTGATGGGCATGATCGCCCCGAGGGCGCTGCTCCTCCAGGACGGTTACCTGAGCAACAACACCAGCCCGGAGGGCACCTACTTCGGATACCTCGCCGCGCGGGAGATCTACCGCTTCCTCGACGCTCCCGAGCAGATCGGTCTCAACATGCACCTGATCAACCATGCCAACCCGCTGCGGGAACAGATGGAGCTCGGGGAGTTCATGACGTCCGTCTTCGCAAAGCAGGCCCTGGATCCCAAGTTCCACGTCCAGCCCTTCCCGATCAACGACCCCCGCAGTCTGTACGATTACGAGAAGCTGGATTGGGCGGCGGACGGTTACAAGTCGCTCGCGAAGCAGATCGACAAGATTCGCAAGAAGGGCCCCGACATTCCGACGGTCTCCGTCTACGCCGATTCAGACAAGCCATAGACGGCGAGAGGCGGGCCGGCCGACGACCTGACCGACTAGGCGACGATGGGGGCGGCGAACGCCGGCGCGCTGACCAGCGCCGCCGCCCCGCGCAGGCGCGGGTTCTCGCCCAGGGGAACGACGCGGATCTCCGTCTCGCCCGTCTCCGGGATCAAGGCCTGCTCGCGCAGCGTCTCGCGGACCGTATTCTCCACGAGGTCCCAGGCCAGCGTGATCTCGCCGCCGACGTAGACGCGGCGGGGATCGAGGCTCTTGATGAGGGTCGAGAACCCACGGCCGATGTAGTAGGCCGTCTCGCGGAGAGTCTCCAGGGCGCGGCCCTCGCCGCCCCGGGCGCGGGCCACGATCTCCCGGACGGTGGGACCGCCGGGCTCGGTCACGCCCGTCCAGCCCGGGTCGGATCCGACGTAACGAGCGGTGATGGCGCGCTTGGAGACGTATGCCTCCCAGCAGCCCCGTTGGCCGCAGGAACAGGCGGGCCCGTGGATGTTGAGGGGCACGTGCCCGAACTCGCCGGCCACGTTGTGCGCGCCGCGGAGAAGCTTGCCGTCGATGCCGATACCGACTCCGACGCCATCGGAAATGTTGACGAAGACGACGGGACCGTCCGCCGGCAGGTCTCCGGTCACGGCCCATATCTGGGCGAGGATGCAGGCCTTGACCGAGTTCTCGATCACCACGGGCAGGCCGGTGGCCGCGCGCAGGGGGGTGACCAGGTCCACGTCCCGCCAACCGAGGGTAGGCGAGTATTTCAGCCGGCCCCGCTCCAGGTCCACGATCCCGGAGACGGCGACCCCGATCCCGACGCACTGCCCGCGCGCCGGAGGCTGGGAGAGGATGGGGCCCATGTGCGCGACGAGAGCCTTCACCAGCGCCGACGGGCGCCGGCGGGTGGGGAACTCGGTCACCTCCCCGAGCGGGTGCCCGAGCGCGTCCATCAGCAGCATCGAGGTGCGGCTGGCACTGATGTCGACGGCCAGCGTGCAGCTTCGCCGCGTGTCGATGTAGAGATGGGTGGGCCGCCGGCCGCGCTTGCTCTCGCCCTTCGCCCCCTCGAAGACCTGCCCGCTTTCCAGCAGCTGGTTGACGAGCAGGCTGACCGCGCCGCGACGCATGCCCATCACGCGCGCGAGCTCGGCCCGCGAGATCGGCTGCTTCTCGCGCACGAGGTTCAGGGCGATCTGGCGGTTGATCTCGCGGGAGGTGGCGCGGCGGGCGACGTGGAAGGCCGAGGGGTTGATGCGCCGCATCAGCGATTTCGGCCCATGACGAGACAAAACATCGGCGACAAGGTACTCCCCCCGGCATTCCGCTGTCAATGGCCTGACCATTGAGCGGGTTAACATGCCTGCGATGCGCGTCCGGGGCGACCTCCGGGGCTGGTCCTTCCGGGCGGCGCTGATCCTCCTGTTCGGTCCGGCGATCGCACTGCGGCCACCAACGGACTCTTTGGCTGTCGCCGGCCTGGCCGACCCCGCGCGCCTCGACGGGGCCCGCCTCGGCTTCTCCTTCAAGGAAGTGGCGGCGGAGGCGGGCCTCAGCGCCACGACCGTGTTCGGGGGAAAGGAAGCGAACCGCTACCTCCTGGAGACCACGGGCACGGGAGTCGCCCTCTTCGATTACGACGGCGACGGCTTCCTCGATGTCTTCCTCGTGAACGGCACCACGCTCGAAGGGTTCCCGAAGGGCAAGGAGCCGATCAACCACCTCTTCCGCAGCCGCGGGAACGGCACTTTCGAGGACGTGACGGCGCGCGCGGGCGTGGGAGCCAGCGGCTGGGGCCAGGGCGCCTGCACGGGCGACTACGACAACGACGGCCACGAGGACCTCTACGTCACGTATTACGGACAGAACCGGCTGTACCACAATCGCGGCGACGGGACGTTCGAGGACGTCACCGCGCGCGCGGGACTGCTCGACAAGCGCACGCGGTGGGGCACGGGCTGCGCGTTCCTCGACTACGACCGCGATGGCAGGCTCGACCTCCTGGCCGCGAACTACATCGACCTCGACCTGGCCCGCGCGCCCACGCCGGACAGCGGCCTGTGCCGCTACAAGGGCGTGAAGGTGGCCTGCGGCCCGCCCGGACTCACGGGCGGCAAGAACGTCCTCTTCCACAATCGGGGTGATGGGACTTTCGAAGACGTCTCCGACAAGTCCGGCATCACCAAGGCCAGCGGCACCTACGGGCTGGGCGTGAGCACGCTCGACTTCGACGACGACGGCTGGGTCGACGCCTACGTCGCCAACGACTCCAATCCGAGCGCGCTCTACCGGAACAACCACGACGGGACCTTCACGGACGTCGCGGTGACCTCCGGCTGCGCCTACAGCCAGGACGGCAAGCCGCAGGCGGGGATGGGCGTGGCCATCGGCGACTACGATCACAACGGGACCATGGACATCTTCAAGACGAACTTCGCGGGCGACACTTCGACGCTGTACGCGAACAGCGGGCAGGGGTTCTGCGACGATCGGACCTTTGCCGCGGGCATCGGGGTGAATACGCGCTGGCTCGGCTGGGCCACCGCGTTCGTCGACCTCGGGAACGACGGCTGGCTGGACCTCTTCCTGGCCAACGGCCACGTCTACCCGGAGGTGGCGCAGCTCAAGACGGAGGCGGCCTACGCGCAGCGCAAGGTGGTGTACGTCAATCGCGGGAATGGCCGTTTCGAAGACGTGACCGAGCAGCTCGGCGCCCCCGCGACCACGCCGCGCGCCGCCCGCGGAGCCGCCTTCGGGGACGTCGACAACGACGGCGACGTCGACATCGTGATCAGCAACGTGAACGCGCCGCCCGACCTGTTCCGCACCGACACCGAGGCCGGCCGCCACTGGCTGCTCGTGAAGCTCACGGGCACGACGTCGAACCGCAGCGCGATCGGGGCCCGCGTGGGCTGCACGGCGGGAGGGATGACGCAGTGGGAGGAGGTCCGCGGCGGCGGCAGCTACATCTCGCAGAACGACCTGCGCGTGCACTTCGGCCTGGGAGAGACCACGAAGGTCGACCGCCTGTGGGTGCGCTGGCCCAGCGGCCTGGAAGAGGAGTGGCGCGAGCTGGCCGCGGACCAGATCCTCCCTCTGCGCGAGGGCTCGGGGCGCAAGGCGTCGCGATGAGGCGCGCCGCGGCCATGCTCGTCGCTCTCTGCGCGCTCGCCGGCACGGCTGTGGATGCCCAGGACCCTGTGTCGTCTCCGTCCCCGTCTCCGGCTCCGTCTCCTGCCGATCCGGTCACGATCTCCCTGGACCAGGCCCGACGCCTCATCGACGAAGGCCGCCCCTCCGCCGCTCTCGAGGTGCTCCGCTCCGCGCCCGCGGCCGATCCGCGGGTCCGCGTGCTGACCGCGGTGGCGCGTTATCACGCGAACGATCCCCTTCCGGCCATCGAGGAGCTGACGGCGGTCCTCCCCTCGCTTCCGGCCGCATCGCCGACGCGGCGCGAGGCGGTCCAGGTGCTGGGCCTCTCCCATTACCTGGCCGGCCACGTGGGCGAGGCGATCCCTTTCCTGGAGGAGACTCGCGCCTACGCGCCCGAGAACTCCGACCTCGCGTACATCCTGGGAATGGCCTACATCCAGACGCGCCAGCCGGACCGCGCGCGCGAGACGTGGGCACGCGCCTTCCGCGTTCCCCCGGACTCCGCCGCCGCTCATCTCGTCGCCGCGCAGATGATGGTGCGGGCGGAGATGGCGGACATGGCCCAGACGGAGCTGACCGCCGCCCTCAAGAAGGACCCGCGCCTCCCCCAGGCGAATCTACTGCTCGGCCAGGCCGCGCTTTCCCGCGGCCGCTTCGACGACGCGATCGCGCTGTTCGAGAAGGAGCTGGCCACGAACCCCGGCAACGCGATGGCCTACTACCGGCTCGGCGACGCCTACACGCGCCAGCTGGAATGGGACAAGGCCCTGGGCGCGCTGCAACGTTCGGTCTGGCTCAATCCCTACTTCAGCGGGCCATACATCCTGATGGGGAAGGTGTACCAGGCGAAGGGCGATCGCGCGTCCGCCGAGGGCATGCTGCGCCGCGCCATCGGCTACGACCCGAACAACAAGACGGCGCACTACATCCTGGGCCAGGTCCTCCAGCAGCTCGGCCGCACGGAGGAGGCGAAGAAGGAGCTCGAGATCGCGCAGCGGCTCCAGGGCACGACCGACCGGTGAGACCGCGCACATCGGCGCCTTGACCCCCGCCGCCCGCGCGGTCATTCTCTGCGGCCGATGGGCCGCTGCATCGCGTGCGCTCGACACGTCGCGGCCCGCTGGTCCCGGTGTCCGTGGTGTCACGGCTGGACCGGTCAAGCCCGCGACGCTTCCGATGCCTGGCGCGACGCAAGGCTGGACGGGCTTCGCGTCCTCGGTCTCGCCGTGGCCGGCTGGATCGGCGTCGTCGCTCTCGTAGCCAACAGCGGGGCCCTGGACACCGCGATCCTCACGGTCACGGCTCTCGTGCTGGCCATCGCCCACCTCGCGCTGCCCTGGCACCCCTTCGCCTGGTGGACGGCCGAAGGCGCGTGGGCGGGCGCCACGATCCTGGCGCCCCTCCTGTTTCGCGACGAGCCCTCGGTGCTCGGGGTGGCCGGGGCCACCGCGCTGCCGCTCGCGTTGTTCATCCTGATGCGCGCCGTGAGGTGGCCCCTCCTGGACCGGCTGCGCGGCCGCGGTTGGGTCGAGGATCGGCCGTCGCCCCTCGTGCGCTTCCTGCGCGTCGAATCGAGGGCTCTCGCCGTCGTCGCGGCCCTCGTGGCCGGCCTGATCGTCCTCCCGCTGATGGTCGGGCTGCTGTTCCCCGATTGAATCCGCGCTCGCCTCGGCGGCGCGGTCAGCGCGCGGTGACGGCGAAATACAGGGCGTGCTGGTGGCCGCACGCCCCGCAAAGGCGGCTGAGGACGGTGAGACGGCGGCCGGCATAGGTCGCGAAGTGGCTCTCGTGCGCCGGCGCGCCCGCCGCCCCACACGTACACGCGGACTCCTCGAAGAGCCGATGGGCCTCTTCCTCGCGCTCGATCTCCAGCGCCTGGGCGGGTGCGTCGCCTGCATGTGTCGGGAAGGCCGCCGTGCGCCGGCGGGTCAGCCGGACGGAGAGGCCGACGAGGCCGGCCGCGGTGAGCATCCCCGCCATCGTCCACCAGGCCGAACGCGGCTTCGCGATGGCGGCGGACGGAAGCGTGACCGACGGCCGGGGACGCTCGGCCTCCGGCGGCCGGGGCCGGCGAGAGTGGTCGACGACGTAGGAGAGCCGTCCCTCGATGGCGTCGAGCTTGGCCAGGTGCGTCGCCACCTCGGCCGCGGGAAGAGACTCGCGCCGCGACTCGTAGGAATACTCGACGTCGATCGTCGAGCCGCGCCCCCGCGCGTGGCCCTCGAAATGGCTGGCCGGAGAATCGATGCGCGCGTCGAGCGGCGGTACGGCCACGGGCGCGGGCAGGACGAGATGCAGGCGATGCTCCACGCGCACGGGAAACCGCACGCCGAGGGGCATGGTGCGCTGGGGCGTGCGCGGCCCACCCAGGTAGTCGTGGATGGCCCAGCCGTACAGCTCTCGTGTCGTACCGTCCCAGAAGTGGGGGATCTCGTATTGTTCGACGATCTTGAGCTCGTTCGTCTCGCGATCGTCGTGGACGGCCAGGGGCGCCGTGGAACGGACCTCGCGGTCGATGCGCGCGTAGTAGTCGAGGTACGAGCGCCGTGTCTCCTCGCGCGAGACCCGGTCCAGCTCTCCGCGCATGTAGTCGGCGCTGCTCCCTCGGTACGTGGTCTCGACCTGCAGCTTCGCCGGTGCCTCCCAGCTCGTGACCACGTAGCGCTCGTCGACGGTCTTGGTGGCGAAGGTGAGGGGGCGCGGCTCGAGCCGCACGAGGCTCGGCGCATCCCGATCGACGGGCAGGACGCGGAGGAATGGGGGCCGCTCGAGCGCGGCCAGGGACCCGCCCTGTTCGGACGCGGTCGCGTCGATCCAGAGGGTGCGGCCGTCCACGTGTGCCTCGACGATGACGTGGTCGAAGGCAAACGGCGTCGGCGCCCAGGCATCCAGCACCTGGCCGCTGCCCGTTCGCACGAGCACCGGACGCGCCTCGAAACCGAGCTCGCGCAGGATCCCGACGAGCAGGAGGGCCTTGTCCTTGCAATCGCCGAAGCGGCGGGCCAGCACCTCGGAGGGCGGGTGGGGAGCATGGCTGTTCCGTCCCATCTCCATCCCGAGGTAGCGCACCTCGTCCTGGACGAACCGGATGGCGGCCAGGGCTCGATCCGCCGGTGTCGTCTCCCGAGCGAAGCGAGCGGCCTGGGCCGCCACGGCCCGGCCATCGCCGCGGATATCGAAAAGCCGCGCGGACCAGGCCGCCACTTCCGCCCAGTCCTTGTAATCGGTCACCTGGACCCACGGGTACGCCTCGAAGTCGCGGGGGAGATCGCCCTCGGAGTGGATCGCCTTGACGTCGCGGAGGTCCCAGGTCCACTGTCGTCCCGCGGCCACCTCCCGGACCTCGGGCTCCGGGGCCGACGCGTGGCGCTCCACCCTGGGCGCACTCCCCCGGGGAAGAGTGATTCGCTGCCGCAGGCGATCGATGGGCACGGAGTACCCGAGGTCGAAGTCGGCGGCGGCCTTGCCTTCGAGGAGCGGGTTCGCGCCTTCGTGGCTGTAGGCGTAGTCGATGACATCGCCGACGCGGATGTCCCGCAGGAACACGAGGGCCGTGAGGCTGCCGTTGTAGATACGGCGGTTGAGCTCGCTCTCCTGCTGGATGACCTTCACGTCCGCGAGCGCGAATGAGCCGACGGCGCGGCCGCCGCGCAACACGCGCACGTGGTGGAAGCGGACGGTCTGCCAGGTCGGGTCGAAGCTGATCTGCAGCTCCGCGACTTCGCGCGTCCCGCTCGGCGTCACGACCTGGCGCACCCGCCGCTTGTAGTCCGCGTATCCGTCCGCGGCGCAGATCTGCCGATCGAAAAGGAGCTCGCGGACGCCCTCCTCGAGCTCTGCCGTCGATGCGGACGGGGGAGCGGGCGAGACGTCGGCGACGTCCACGCACGGCGCCGCGGGGCCGGTGGCGACACCACGTGCGGCGGCGAAGGCAACGGACGGCAAGGCCGTCACGAGACCGGCGGCGAGGACGGCCCGATACCGGGTCGCGCGCACGGGACGGATTATCCCAGGAAACGCGGCCCGCGCTCAGCGCAGGGGGAGGACGATGGACCGGCGCACGTAGACGTCCGACGGCCCTTCGAACGAGAGGGTGAGGGCCGCGCCGCGGCTGGTGGGCGCGACAATGACGCCGGGGGCGCCGCTGACCGTGCGCGGCGAACGCACGCCGAGGGGATACGACCGCCCGCCCCGCCCTTCGACGAGGAGCCGCAGCGCCCCGTCCTCGACGCGCGCGCGCAACACCCGCAGTCCCTCGCTCCGGCTCCCCGCCTCCGGCAGCTCGACGCGTGTGAAGACGTCCGTGCCCTCTTCGTAGGTCAGGACGAAGCGCCGCGTGGCCGCGGCGGCCTTCGGCGCCTCGATCTCGATGCGCTGGACGTCACCTTCCGGTTGCGCGCGGAAGCGGACGTCCCCGTCGTCGACGCGGACGGACTGCACGCGCGCGTCGAGAGGCAGGGCGGGAGCGAGGTCGAGCGCGGGCATCGCGCCCGCGGTGGCGGTGGCGGTGATCGTCATGCGTCCGGCCGCGCGCTCGACCGCGAAGTCCACGCGGGAGGACCCTGCCGACACGCGACGCACCGCCGCGCGATCCCAGTCCGCGGGGAGCTGCGGCGCGAAGCGCAGGCGCTGGCCCGCGTCGCCCACCTCGAGTCCCAGGAGACCGCGGACGAGCGGCGTCACCACCATCGCCTCCGACCACACCTGGTGATGCGACGAGCGGCCGAACGGGGCGTGGAGCTCGCCGGAGAGCAGCTCCGTCACGTAGCCGAGCGCCCAGGGCCAGGTGAGGAGCGCGTTGGCCATGAGCGCGCGGTATCCGACCTGGGGCCGCCCGTATCGATACGCGCCCACGGAGGCCCATCCCGTGAACAGCGGCCACACCGAGCCGTAGTGATACGAGAGCGGGTCGTAGAGCGCGCTCTTCTCGGAGAGGAGGCGCTGGCCCCAGTCCGCGGCCAGGTCCGCGGAGCCGAGGTGATCGATCTCGGAGTCGGCGTGGGCGGGAGAGAGCGTGCGCCACCAGAGTGGGACGCCGGGCAACACGGTGTCCTCGTCCACGATGGTGTGGCCGCGCAGGGCGTCGATTCGCGCCTGGCGCTCCGCCCGGCGCGGACCCGGCTCGGCCTTGTACTCCTTCTCCGGCCTGGCGAGCGCGGTCGCGAAGGCGTAGAAGCCGCGGTCGCCGAGCCAATACGTCTTCTCGACCGCGGCCTGCGTGCGCGACGCGGCCGCGCGCGCCTTTTCCGCGACGGCGGCGTCGCCCATGACGTCCGCGAGCTCGGCCAGGCCGCGGCAGGCCTCGATCCAGATCCCCTGCATGTAGATCTCTTCGTGCGGCGGGTACGGCGGGCTGCCCTCCGTCCAGCCGTGCCCGAACTTCCCGTTCTCGATGAGGCCGTTGCCGTCGGTGTCGGTGGCCGCGGAGAAGCCCCAGGCCTTGAGGATCGAGTCCCAGCTCGCGCGCAGGAAATCGCGGTCGCCCGTGTGGCGGAAGTGATCGGCCTGCAGGACCACGTACAGCGGCGTCGCGTCCGCGGAGGCCCAGGGGTATTCGTAGTCCTTGAACCACGGCACGAGGGTGGCGCTCTGGGAGATCTCGTGGGGGATCTTGCCGTCGTCCCTCTGCAGCTTGCGCAGGAACTCGAGCGCGGTGCGCGCGACGGGGAAGTCGCCGTAGGAGTGGATGGCCAGGGACGTCCAGAGCGCGTCGCGCCCGAACATCCAGGCGAAGCCGGGCCGCTCGCTCTCCCCGGACGTCCGGAATCCCGCGACGAGGCCGGTGCCGAGCAGGGGGTTCGTGACGATCCCCTTGTCGACGCCGACCTTGGCCCAGCGCAGCGCGGTGTCGAGCCGCTCGTCCGGAGTCTCGACCGTCAGCGTGCGCTGCTCCAGGCCGCGGTAATACGCGACGTTGGATTCGTACAAGGCGCGCGCGGAGCCGAGCAGGCGATCGTAGGTCTCCTTGGCCTTGTCGCGACCCTCCACGCTGCCCGCGATCA
>Ga0207648_10000294_pt1 | contig 54322 bp, 53 predicted proteins | sample KBSMisM32_FD_184310 | JGI IMG/M metagenome (GOLD analysis project Ga0207648, IMG submission 184310) | Miscanthus rhizosphere microbial communities from Kellogg Biological Station, Michigan, USA - KBS Miscanthus M3-2 (SPAdes) (version 2) | ecosystem: Host-associated > Plants > Roots >... | reverse complement strand
CCGTCGGGCTGTGTAACGTATAGCAGGTAAACCAGTTCCCCGTTTACTACCTGTAATCTTGGATCTAACTGAACTGTATAACCTTTCTTGGCAAAGTTAAGTTCAGGGAAAAGATGGGTACGTGCCCTCAGATATTTTTTGCTTAATGTATCCAGGGGAACCTTGTTGTTCATCTGTCTTAATTGCACGCTGTCACCGTTAACTACAATGCGGTTTACAACAAGGCCATTATAAGACGGCGCTACCATATCCAGGTAAACTTTACCTGATGATTTATAACGTCCAATTTTCTTAACAGCAACTCCTTGTATGTCGCCTTCGGAAGTAATGGTCAGGTCATCCACGCTTTTCACCTTGCTTTCACCGCCAATCGCATCAAAGTATTTGTTAACGACTGTAGCTGCAGTTACGCCCGGCTCAACCAAAACACTGCTGAATGAATTATTATCTGGATCTATATCTGGTAGTTTGTGTTCAGGGTCAATAATCGCATAAAGCACTTTTGAGGTTGATTTATATAAGAATGTCCAAGTGTTGCCGCGCTGCCAAATTTCCGCAGGCAACTTAATAGTCCCTGTTTTACCATTTTCCTCTTTCACAAAAACCGTAACGGGCAGAGCCATTTCCTCCTGGTTCTCCAGGGTGATCAGCGATCCTTTTTCAGGGTTCTTATCTACATAATCAATGCTCTTTACGGATTGATCCAGTTTCCAGGTTGTTGTAAACCATTCTTTCCAAAACCAGCCTAAATCTTCTCCTGCCGCATTATCCATTGTATGAAAAAAATCCCATGGTGTTGGGTGTTTAAACGCCCAGCGTTTGATGTAGGTGCTGAACGCATAATCGAAACGTTCTTTACCTAAAATCTGCTCACGCAGAATAGTTAGCCCTAATGCGGGTTTATCATAAGCCGCATAACCTAAATAATCAGCCTGGATCACATCCGGGGTATTCATGATGGCATCTGCATCTTGCGGGAACATGCCGGGCGCACCTTTTTGCTCGTCGCGCGGTTCGTAGTATTCGCCGTTATTAAATACCTTGGTATCTACCTGGTTAATAAAGGTATTGAAACCTTCATCCATCCAGGCATATTTACGCTCGTTCGAGCCTACTATCATCGGGAACCAGTTGTGCCCAAACTCGTGGTTGGTAACTTCCCATAACGCACCACCTTTGTTATTCGACCCACAGAAAACTATGCCGGGGTATTCCATACCGCCTACATTACAGGACACATTGGTTGCAACCGGATAAGTATATTCAAACCATTCCTTCGAGTAAAGTTCTATACAGCCTTTTACGTATTCAGTCGACCGTCCCCAAGCTTCGTTTCCCGCGCTTTCAACAGGGTAAACCGATTGCGCCAGCACCTTTTTACCGCTTGGTAAATTGATACGCGCTGCATCCCATAAAAATGCCCTCGAAGCCGCCCACGATACGTCACGCGAGTTTTTGCAGAAGAAGTGCCAGGTTAGGTTAGCCTTTTTAGGGTAAAAGTCTTTATTACCAATTTCGGTTGAATCTTTTATGGTTACCGTTTTATCACTGCCTTTTGCAGTTGCCAATCGGCTGATAATTTTAGGCGTTAACACCTCATTCGGATTGACCAACTCGCCCGAGCCTACTACAACCAGATCAGACGGGGCAGTTACTGTAAAATCAAAATCGCCATATTCCAGGTAAAACTCACCTGCTCCCATATACGGGATCACGTTCCAGCCAGTGATATCATCATAAACCTCCATACGGGGATACCATTGCGCGACGGCATATATCCATCCGTTTTTGCTTTTCATTCGTCCCATGCGGTCGGTGCCGTACTGCGGAATATCAAAAGCATAATTAATTTTTATCTTGATCTGTCCGCCATTACCGGCCAATGAGTTTTTAAGCTTGATCTGTAAACGGGTATCTGTTACGATATAATCCGCTTTTTCCTCTTTGCCGTCTTTGCCAATAAGAGTGACCGATTTGATCTCGTCGCCATTGGTAAATTCTTTTATACCATTTCGGCCGCCATCTACCGAACTGGTCGCAGCTCCGCGTGAATCGGCTTTGTAAATATTCTGATCAACCTGTAACCAAAGGAATGGCAACGGGCCGGGACTATTGTTAGTATAAGTAATAACGTCGTTACCGCTCACCTGTTGTTTAGCCGTATCAAGGGTGACATTTAATTTATAATCTGCTCGGTTTTGCCAGTATTTCGTTCCGGGTGCGCCGCTTTGCGCACGCTCATCTCCATTTTTAGGTGGATAGAACAATGGATCAAATACTTTGTGTTGATCATACTTTGGCGGTGTAGTCTCTTCGGTGGTTTGTGCCTTTACCTGGCCTGCAATGCCTAATGCTAATAGGGTAATAACAACTTTCGTGAATCTCATGGTTATAGATAAAAAACGCAAGATATTAAAAATCGGCAGCAATTTTCTAATGCTTTTACGTATCAAAACGGTAGCGGTTTTTTTGTATTTTTGCACTCGTTTGGAAAATCTTGATTCAACATACTTCCAATCGCATTCCCGATCAATGGATATATCAGTAGTAGTACCTCTGTTTAATGAAGTAGAATCGTTACCGGAACTTACATCGTGGATAAGCCGTGTAATGCTTGAAAACCGTTTCACTTATGAAATTATCCTGGTTGACGACGGAAGCAACGACGGCTCCTGGGATATGATCCTTAAGCTACAGCAAAGCAATCCATTTATCCGGGGTATCAAATTCAGGCGCAATTATGGCAAGTCAGCTGCGTTGAATGTAGGTTTTGCAGCGACAAAAGGCCATGTGGTAATTACTATGGACGCCGACCTGCAGGACAGTCCTGATGAAATACCAGCACTATACCGTCGTATTACCGAAGATAACTATGATTTGATATCTGGCTGGAAAGCTAAACGTTACGACCCGATAACGAAGACCATTCCTACTAAACTATTCAACTTAGCTACGCGCCGTATGTCAGGCATAAAAAACCTGCATGATTTTAATTGTGGGTTGAAAGCTTATCGCAGCACCGTAATTAAAAACATCGAAGTATATGGCGAGATGCATCGGTATATCCCGGTTATCGCCAAATGGGCTGGTTTTACAAAGATCGGTGAGCAAATTGTAGAGCACCGCGCACGTAAATATGGTAAGACCAAATTCGGCATGAGCCGTTTTGTCAATGGATTTTTGGATCTGCTTTCTATATTCTTCGTAGGCAAATTCGGCAAGCGCCCAATGCACTTTTTCGGCAGCTTCGGTGTTTTGAGTTTCTTTACCGGTCTCATCATCGCTATCTGGATGATCTGCGAAAAACTTTATTCTATAGCACACAACCAGCATTACCGTGATATCACCACACAACCGCTGTTTTATATTGCGCTTGTTGCCATTATAGTTGGCTCACAAATGTTTTTAACCGGATTCGTTGCCGAACTGGTTTCACGCAGCTCACACGACCGCAATCATTACCAGGTAGAGGAGACTATTTGATGTGCAGATGGAATCGATGTGCAGATGTGCAAATATGCAGATGTGCAAATTATGAGTTAATGAAATTAATTATATCGAAATAAAAAAATCCGCACATTTGCACATTTAAAATCTGCACATTCGCAAAATGCTTTTTTCCATCATCATCCCTTTATACAATCGTCCGCAGGAAATAAAAGAATTACTGGAGTCGCTTACGCTTCAGACTTACAGGAATTTTGAAGTGCTGGTTTTGGAAGACGGTTCGGTAAATGATGCGGCGGATATCGTTAAAAGCTTCGAAGATAAACTGAACGTTCGTTACTTTGAAAAAAAGAACGAAGGTCAGGGTTTCACCCGCAACTATGGATTTGAGCGTGCCAGGGGTGATTATTTTATCATTTTTGATTCAGACTGCCTGATACCTGCCGATTATCTGCAAATAGTAGATGATTACTTAAAAACGAACTGGCTTGATGCTTACGGCGGACCCGATGATGCCCATCCATCGTTTACACCTGTGCAAAAAGCCATCAGCTACGCCATGACCTCCCCTTTTACTACCGGCGGTATCCGCGGCAATAAAAAAGCGATCGGGCAGTTCCATCCGCGGAGCTTTAATATGGGTGTCTCGCGTAAGGTATGGGAAACTGTTGGAGGCTTTATCATCACCCGCTCAGGCGAAGATATTGAGTATAGTATTCGCATCCATGCTGCCGGGTTTAAGATCGGTTTGATACCTGATGCAAAGGTTTACCATAAACGCCGTACAAGCTTTATGCAGTTTTATAAACAGCTGCATTTTTTTGGTCGCGCACGCATTAACGTGTACAAATTTTTCCCATCAGAGTTGAAAGCGGTGCACTTTTTTCCGGCCGCTTTTACGCTCGGAATTTTCTTTTCCCTGATAGCCAACATTTTGACGTGGCCTATCGCTATGTTGTGTAACTTTGCATACGCCCTGTTCGTTTTGTTGATATTTTTTCACTCCTGGTGGAGAAACAAGTCGGTAAAAGTTGCATTTTTGAGCGTTATTGCCGCCTTCACACAACTAATCGCCTATGGGTTTGGATTTATGCAGGACTTTTGGAAGCGCGTCGTATTAAAAATATCGTAAGCAGCGTATGTACCACCCTTTTTCCGTACTGGAGACTATAAAAACTTCCTGGTTCTTAATAAAGAAAAACTTTGTTGTATTAGCGGTATACTCTTTAATTTCATTTATAGCAATTGCAATCATAGCAATAGGTGTTCACTTTATACCCGGTAATCTTGCTACATCAATTGGAGTAATCATTCTTCTTATAGCGATTAGTTTCACTTTCTTAGGATTTATCAAACTTGTTTTTCAGTTGATTGACCGGGAGTATTACGATTTTGATTTTAAGGATATCGCTCCCACAATCAAAATGCTTTATAGTTACTTACTGCTTCTCATACTGGTCTGTACCCTTTCGGTTTTACTGACGAATGCAATTAAGGAACTAAATGAGGGACTGACTCAGAATATTCTTGGAATAATTGTTTGGGCCTTTTTCCAGATCTTTTTTCTATTCTATTTTCCGATATGTGCCTGTTTTATTGTCGACGATTCATCAGGCCCATTCGAGTCAGTTATACAAAGCTTTAAATTAATAAGAGGGAATTTCATCAAGTACTTCACGCTGTTTCTTATCATTGAGGCGATGGTCTTTATAGGCTCAGCTATCATAATAGGCATATTGGTTGTAATACCATTAGTTAATATTATACTTGTTGTAGCTTACCGGAATCTTATTTTCAGTCACCAAGATGTGGACGACAGCCTTAACGAAACGAATTGAGCGATGGGATTAAAGGCTGCATTGAGTAAAATATTCGCTGCAAGGGTGAATAAGGATTTAGATAAAATTCGAAGAGACTCCGTCGCACTACAGCAAAAAACCTTTCAGCATTTAATTTCAAGCGCCAAAAATACAGTTTTCGGGAAAGACCATCATTTTGATGCGATCAACTCCTACGAAGATTTTAAAAAGCAGGTTCCAGTTCGCGATTATGAAGACCTGCGTCCTTATATCGATCAGGTAACGCATGGCGACCCGAATATACTTTGGCCGGGCAAACCTGAATACCTGGCGAAAACATCAGGCACTACATCAGGCATAAAATACATCCCTATCTCAAAAGAGAGCATGCCGGAGCATATCAAAGCTGCCCGCAATGCGCTGTTGAGCTATATCCACGAAACAGGCAAGGCCGACTTTGCCGAGGGCAAGATGATATTTCTGCAAGGCAGCCCGGTTTTGAGTAAGAAGGCGGGTATCTCTGTTGGTCGATTGTCGGGTATTGTTGCAAATTTAGTGCCTGCTTACCTGCAAAAAAACCGTTTGCCAAGCTATGCCGTAAATTGCATTGAGGACTGGGAACAAAAAGTGGATGCCATAGTTGATGAAACGCTTCATGCTGATATGCGGTTGATATCGGGCATCCCACCCTGGTGCCAGATGTATTTTGACAGGCTGATTGCAAAATCAGACGGCAAGAAAATAAAAGACATCTTCCCGAACTTTAAGCTATTTGTTTATGGTGGTGTAAATTTTGAGCCTTACCGTGCACGCCTAGAGGAAAGTATCGGTTTTAAGATCGACTCGATAGAAACCTACCCTGCCTCCGAAGGCTTCATTGCCTTCCAGGATTCGCAAAAAGAAAAAGGGCTGCTGCTGCTGAATAACTCAGGAATGTTCTATGAGTTTATTCCGGCCGAAGAATTCTTTAATGAGAACCCTACCCGCTTAAGTTTAGAGGATGTGGAGTTGGATAAAAATTACGCATTGATACTGAATACAACCGCCGGTTTATGGGGATACAGCATTGGTGATACGATAAAGTTTGTATCGAAAAATCCATATCGGATTGTCGTAACAGGCCGTATAAAACATTATATCTCTGCTTTTGGTGAACACGTGATAGGCGAAGAAGTTGAACAAGCCTTGATGAGCGTTGCCAATGAAGAAGGCGTCGATATTGTTGAATTTACCGTCGCACCACAAGTGAACCCCGCAAAAGGTGAATTGCCTTTTCATGAATGGTTAATCGAGTTCGGCAAAAAGCCAACTGATATAAAAGCCTTTGCGTTAAAAGTGGACAAGGCGTTGCAAAAGAAAAATATTTATTATTTTGACCTGATTGAAGGTAACATTTTACAACCTTTGATCATCCAAAGCCTCGCAAAAGATGCATTTATTAATTACATGCGTTCGCAAGGTAAATTGGGGGGGCAGAATAAAGTGCCACGATTATCTAATGATCGGAAGATCGCGGATGAATTGGAGAAGTATATTGTTGAATAGAAAGAGTTTCGAAGTTGAGTAAAAAGAATATAGCAATATTAGGCTCCACGGGCAGCATAGGTACCCAGGCATTGGAAGTAATTTCCGAGAACCCTGCCCTATTCAATGCTTATGTGCTAACTGCCCAGAATAACGCAGAACTACTAATACAACAGTCACTAAAATTCAAGCCGGCTTACGCGATCATTTGCAATGAAAAATATTATGACCGTGTAAAAGAAGCACTTGCGTCAACCGAGGTAAAAGTATTGTCGGGCATCGAAGCGATAAAAGATATTGTTACTGATCCGGCTATTGATATGGTGCTTACGGCCATGGTCGGCTTTGCAGGATTGGAGCCTACCATCAATGCCATAAAAGCTGGAAAAGACATCGCGTTAGCAAATAAAGAAACTTTGGTCGTTGCCGGTGAGTTAATAACTGACCTGGCTAAACAGCATAACACCAACATTCTTCCCGTTGATTCGGAGCACTCGGCTATTTTTCAATGCCTGGTGGGTGAGGAACCTCATACTATTGAAAAAATTATTATTACTGCTTCCGGGGGGCCATTCAGGGGGAGAACTCGGGACTACCTGGCAGGGGTAACCCGCGAAGATGCCCTGAAACACCCTAACTGGGTAATGGGTGCCAAAATCACAATAGATTCTGCTTCGCTGATGAACAAAGGCCTGGAGGTAATAGAAGCCAAATGGCTGTTTAATCTGAATATTGAGCAGATCGACGTTATCGTTCATCCGCAGTCCATTATTCATTCTATGGTGCAGTTCAACGATAGCTCTATCAAAGCTCAAATGGGTATGCCTGATATGAAGCTGCCAATACAATATGCGTTAACTTATCCCGGCAGGATTGAAAACAATTTCAAACGGTTCGACTTTATCAATTACCCTAGTCTTACTTTTGAGAAACCTGACATAAAGACATTTCGTAATCTTGCATTCGCGTTTGAGGCTTTAAAACAAGGCGGAAACATGCCATGCATCGTCAATGCTGCCAATGAAATTGCTGTGGCAGGCTTTTTGAACAATGGCCTTAGCTTTTTGGCGATGAGTGATGTTATTGAAGAATGCATGCTGAAGGTTGGTTATCACGCCAAACCAATGCTGGAAGATTATTTGAATACCGACAAAGAAACACGCATTTTTGCGCAAAATTTAATTAAACAAATTCCGTTAAAGACGTTTACAAATTGATATAAATAAGGAATGAGCATAGTGATCATGGTGGGCCAGTTGTTACTGGGCCTTTCAATTCTGGTAATATTACATGAGTTTGGCCACTTTATAGCGGCGCGTGCTTTTGGTATTAAGGTGGAGAAATTCTACCTGTTTTTTGATGCCTGGGGCGTAAGTTTATTCAAATTCAATTATAAAGGTGTCGAGTATGGTGTTGGTTGGCTGCCTCTGGGTGGCTACGTAAAAATTGCCGGCATGATCGACGAGTCGATGGATACTGAGCAAATGGCCGGTCCGCCGCAACCCTGGGAGTTCCGTTCGAAACCAGCCTGGCAACGTTTGATCGTGATGCTTGGCGGTATTACAGTAAATATCATATTGGGTATCCTGATATTCTGGGTGCTTACTTTGAAATATGGCGAAACCCAAACGCCAAATGACAACTTGAAATACGGTATCGCACCGGGCATTGTCGGTAAAAAGATCGGTCTGCAACCGGGTGATAAGATCGTTGCCGTAAACGGAAAACATATTGAATATTTTGATGAACTGGTAAGTTCGAAAGTATTATTGGGGAACAGCGTATTAACTGTTGAACGTGTCGGTAAAGAAGTATCGATCACTGTACCGGGCACTATCCTGAATGACCTTTCTGATTATGGAATCGCTGAATTTGTTAAACCGAGGGTGAAATTTGCCATTGACGGTATATCACCCAATAGCGGGGCTCAAAAAGCAGGTCTGGTCAAGGGCGATAGTATTTTAGCTGTAAACGGTCAGAAAACCGCATTTTTTGATGAAGTACAAACAACGCTGCAGAATAACAAGAATAAACAGGTAGAACTAACCATTTGGCATAATAACCTAACACGCCAGCAGCAGGCACAAATATCGAAAGATGGCACACTGGGATTCCTTCCTAACCCAACTTTACCGGCGGAGACTACAATCCACTTTGGTTTATTTGGTTCACTACCTGTTGGTGCATCAAAAGCATGGGACCAATTTGCTGGCCAATCTAAGGCCCTAAGCAAGATATTCACCGGCCAGCTTAAAGCTCGTAAAGCAATCTCAAGCCCTATAGGTATTGCTGTAATGTTTGGCAGCCATGTGGATTGGGTACGCTTCTGGAACCTGGTAGGCCTATTGTCAATGGTGTTGGCATTAATGAACTTGTTACCTATTCCGGCACTGGATGGTGGTCATGCTTTGTTCCTTCTGATCGAGATGATTAAAGGTAAACCACTGAGCGATAAATTCCTTGAAAGGGCTCAGATCGTAGGCTTCGTTCTGTTGATCTGCCTGATGGTATTTGCCTTCGGAAATGATATTGTAAAACAGGTTATGAAAAAATAGATTTGATTCTATCTAAATAGAAAGAGCCTTGATTGTATAAATCAAGGCTCTTTTTTTATCTGTACCGGATTACTCAGTTGGAGAATCCGGAGTATTATAAATTGAGGGTTCTTTTTTAAGGATCGCTGCACCGATCAGGCCAACTATCACGCCGAGAATAGCATAGATGAACACTACCGCTACTGCCCCAAAAATAGGTCCATATTTCTTGCCGACTTCCATTGCATGATCGATCTGGTCGCCGGATAATTTACCGGATTCAACCAGGGCCTGTCTTTGCTGCTCCATCGCCTGGGCAAATACATCAGGACTTAAAATCGCAAGATAAAGGTATATGAATATTGCGGTTAATACCCCTGTAAAAATCCCGTACAATAAGCCGGTAACAAAGGCATCGCCAAATTTAATATAGCCGCCCAACTTATCTCTATGTTCCTTTTGTGCTAAAAGCAAAAAAACGATAAGAACTATGTACGTAACGTACTTTATTGGTGATGTGGGGCCGAGCTTTGCTATCTCGATAGCATAAGTAATTACGATAGCCACTAAGACGTAGATCAAAGACCATTTGATAGCCACTTTGGCCGAACTTGGAGCTGCTGCTTGTTCCATTTTGAGTGATTTAGTTTGATAATTTACTCTAATATACTAATTAGACACTATACACCTATCCCCGCGGCAACAATCGACAGATAAACAGATCCCCAATATTATTATGCGTTACTTATCGCAACTGCATCGTAACCACTTGCCGGCCTTTTAAATAGCGCCCCAAAGATCAGGGCGATAATAAATATGAAGATGATGGATATAAGCTGCGACTGGATCTCCTGCCCTACGGTTATCTTATTTTGGGTCTCAAACTGATCTTTGATTTGCTTTTGCTTTTCCGCAATTTGCTGAGCGTTGGCACCACTCTTTTTTAAAGCAACGGGAGTAGCATCAAGCAATACATTTTCAATCTTCGTACTCATTTGCGGTTCTATCACACGGGCAAATATTTGATCCCTGCCAATGAAGATGATAAAGTAGGCCACGATAAACATAATGAAGATTCCCGATGTCGCTATCCTGAAATTCCATTCCCATTTCATTTCCGCCCTTAATTTGTAAACCAGGATAATAGCGCATGGTATGGGCAAAATGATGGAGAAAATGTATGGCACGCCGATCACCCCGAGCGGAGATTTTACAATTGTGGTGATGAGGTAAAAGCTGACAATATTAAAAGTGAGCAGAACCACCCCTAGTATTAAACCATTAATTATCGAATACTTTTTTAAATCCCTGCTTATAACTATTCCCATCTAAATCTTAATTAAAACTGATCAATATCTCTAACACCGCCATATCAAAATCTTTCTCAATAGCATTGCCGGCTATTGTTTCCTTTTCATACTCCCCTGCTGCTGCGCCATGGAAGAAGCACATCAATGGATAAAATATTTCCTTTATCTCTGAATCGCCTGGCAGCGTTCTAGCAACCCGGCTAATTTCTGATACCGGGCTTTCCATCAATATCTGGTTCTTGATCACCGGCTCGTAGATGCGGTATTCGTCCTGAAATTCGTCTTCATCAACCAGCAAAAACTCTTTCAGGTAATCGCTCAATTCCGGTTCTATATCCTCGTCCTCACACTCATTCAGGTATAGCAGCAGGTTCAATAACTCAGTCCCCCTATCTAAAGTCTCTTCTTCTATTTCTTCCCACTCCTGTGATTCCAGGTAATCTTCTTCCAGTTTCTTTACATCGGCGCTGAAGAAATTCACCATCAGCAAATCGAAGAATACTTCGCGTAGTGATTCGATATTCGGATTATCATCAAACACTTCATCCAGCATATCTGCCTTGCTCAAAAAGTCTTCATCAGATGCAAATACACTTTGAAACCGGGCTATTAGTGATGCCGAATCAAGTTTGGTATAGTTCGAAAATGCGGTCAAAGCAGCTTTAAAAGCCGACTCTATTTTTGGATCGATCATAGGTTAAGATTTAAATTGCTTATTGTTGTTATAGGTTAACAAAACTGAGCCCTTAAGTTTTTTCCCGATGAACGGAGAATTATAAGATTTCGACTTATTGTTTGATTTATCGTATACCCACTCTGCGTCTTTATCCAGCACAACAAGGTTTGCTTCCTGTCCCTCAGCTATTACCGGCACTTCCACATTCAGTATTTTACGTGGATTGATGGCCATTTTCTCAATGATCGTTTCTACGCTCAATCCGGCTTCAAGCGCCGTAGAAAAAGCCGTTTGCAGACTGATCATACCAAACTCAGCCATTTCGAACTCCACATTTTTAAATTCCACTTCATGTGGCGTGTGTTGAGATACGATGGCGTCTATGGTGCCATCTTTTATGCCTTTTAGCAAAGCTTTTACATCCTTCTGAGTACGTAATGGTGGCTTTACTTTATACTGACTGTCAAACCCCATCAAGGCCTCGTCAGTTAGCAGTAAATGGTGCACTGCGACATCACAAGTTACCTGTAAGCCTTTTTTCTTTGCTTCGCGGATCAGGTCGACCGAGCGTTCGGTTGATATGGTGCTAAAATGTATTCTTGATTCGGTGTACTCTGCGAGATAAAGATCGCGAGCCACCATCAATTCTTCAGCTAGTGAAGGAATGCCCTTCATGCCTAACAATGTACTTACTTCCCCTTCATGCACTTTCGCTTTTCCGGCGATTGCTGTATCCTCAGGATAAGATAAAACCAATGCGTTAAAGCCTTTGGTGTATAAAAGTGCTCGTTCCATTAGGCCCGCGTCTTGAACAGGACGGTTGCCGTCGGTAAATGCTTTTGCGCCACTTTGGTACATGTCATACATTTCCGCGAGGTCTTTGCCTTCTCTTTTGTAGGATATGGCGCCCAAAGGATAAAAATCAACCAGGTTATTTTTTGCCCGGTTCATCAGGTATTCTATCTCAGCTTTGGAATGCACCGGCGGTTGGGTATTTGGCATCAAAGCTACGCCTGTAAAACCACCCGCAGCAGCAGCCCTGGTTCCTGTATGCAGGTCTTCCTTTGTTTCCAGGCCAAGTTCGCCGATATTACAGTTCAAATCAAAAAAGCCGGGAGCAAGAGTTTTACCTTTGGCGTCGAAGCTTTCGTAATCAGAAGTAATAATCGGGGCAATTTTGGCGATGTGTCCTTTTTCGATCAATACATCAACAACTTGCTGGTTAAAGAGTGAGCCCGGGTCAGAAATAGTTGCAGATTTGATAAGCAAATTCATTAGCGCTGCTTTAAGAATGGAATATTTTCGACTTACGACAAGCTTGAAAACTGCTGTTTTTCAGGCTTATAGAACCTGACAAGCAATATTTCGGCTGCCAGAAAAATCAATGCCAAAATTATACAAAGTTTCCATAATTGGAGGCCAAAATTTAAATCAGATACTTCCCCTTTTATCGAACCCTGTCCCGGTTGCCAAACATTGCCAGCCTGTGGAAATATCTGCTTTAAAGTACCCGCGTCCAGATAGCTCATATTAGACTCTTTACGGTTATCATTAAACGCCAGAACAGCCAATGTACTATCCTGTTTTTTCAATTCGTAATTGCCGGTTTGCTGTAATTGATCGGAGATATAAAGCAGGGTACTTCCCTCCTGTTGCCTTACATCCGGGATAATGCTTTGATCGCCTTTTGTCAGTTTCAATATCTGTTTCTCGCTGCTTTGAATTGGCGGCACTTCTATACTTTCGTCCTCACCAAGGGTATAAAACAAAGGCTGATCGTGACCACTTAATAAAGCGATGCGAAATAACACCGGCACTAACAATGCGTGGCGTTGCAGGTTACTGAAATCATCATTCAAAGCAACAGACGATACATAAACTTTGCCTTTCCCACTGTTATATCCTGACCAGAACGGTTGTTTGCCGGGCAGTTCCATCAGGTTTTCACCTTTACCCGAACCTGTGCCTAGCTGATAATATTTTTTCACCACAGGTAAATCCGGGTTTTCAGGATAAGATTCAAAGATATTTTTGAAGACCGGGTTATGCAGGTTGATTGCTGATACCCTGGTATTTTCAGTTACCAGCTTATCGGGATAAGCTGTGCCCATCGACTGCAAAAAGGTCTTATTATTTACCAGGTCAGCATCAGCAGATGGGAAAAACATCAACGTGCCACCTTTAGAAACGTAAGTATGAAGTTGTTGGGCCAAGCCAGTTGAAATAGTCTTTACATCGCTTAAAACGATCAATGGATAAGCATTAAGTCCTGCGTAATCCACATTGCCGTCATCGGTTTGCTTTGCTGCAAAAAATGGGTCAGTATCAAATACGGCTTTCAGGAACGGATTGGGTGTTTCACCGTAGATCAACAAAACAGGCAGTTGCTGCTGCACATTAAAGGTGAAATAGAACTGATTATCGAATGTTACCGGGTTATCCTGCAATTGTATTTCAGCACGCTGCCAGCCACTTTGCAAGCCTGAAAATGACAGGGTATCGTTTTGTACTGATCTGGGATTGATGGTAAAACTGCCCAACGCTTTTTGCTCTTTATTGATCAACAGTTTGAGAGGTATACGTTCAGCTTTCTCCCCGGCATAATTATGCAGGCGTATAACCAATTTTTCACTTTCATTAGGGCGATGAACAGCAGTCAGCAGCCAAACTGAATCTACTGCAACGTTTGGCAGTTCACTGGCTTTTAACTGGATCAGGTTAAAGTGTATTCCATCATCGGTTTTTATTGCCTTGCCATCAATCATGTTCTTCTGGAAGTCAGATATCACATAAACTGATCGTACCGTTCCTCGCTGGGTATTTAATAAACTTTGCTGACGGTTAACGACCTGTTGCAATTTTCGGCTTTGCGGACTGATCTTCACCCCATCAACCGCATCATTAAACTCATCACGACTTAATAAACGCTGGTGCTTACCTTCAAAATCCTGCGTGAGTAGTTGAAAACGATCATTGATACTATAAGCTGAGGCGATCTCTTTTGCACGGCGTTTGGCTTCATCCAGCAAGGTACCCTCTTTATTGAGGGTTTGCATGGAGTATGAGTTGTCTATAAAAATACTTACTACCCGTTGCTTACCTACATTGGTGGCATTTTTACCCGGAACGTATGGTCGAGCAAAAGCGAATATTAAAAACAGTAAAGCCAACAAGCGGGCAGCGAGGATCAATCGTTCTTTCAGGTTTCTGCGGGAAGCTTGCTGCTCCTGTATCTCCTTTAAAAACTGAACGTTGCTGAAATACACCTTCTGATATCTGCGAAAATTGAAAAGATGGATAATGACAGGAATAGCCAGCGATATTAATGCAAACAGAAAAGCAGGATATAGAAAATGCATTAGAGATGTGCGAATGTGCTGATTACAAATGTGCAAATTTATGTGCAAATGTGCAGTCTTGCGGATAAGTCTTTTATCGCTCTAAAACAATAAATAACCGGAATAGCTTATTTATGATATGAAATGGCATATCGGTTGTTCGGGTTTTCATTATAAAGATTGGCGGGGTATATTTTATCCGGAAAAACTGGCGCAGAAAAACTGGTTCGATTATTACACCAAATTTTTTGATACTGTGGAACTCAATGTCACCTTCTACCGTTTCCCCCAGTTGTCTTTCCTTCAAAATTGGTATCAGAAAAGCCCTGAGCATTTCCGGTTCTCGGTAAAAGCGCCGAAGGCGATCACTCATTACAAACAATTCCATGATTCTGCCCGGATGATCACCGATTTTTATGAAACCATCAATAATGGCCTGCAGGAAAAACTAGGACCAGTATTATTTCAACTTCCACCACGCTTGAGTTATGATGAAGAACGTTTGGAACGGATCGTGAACAACCTGAACCCATCATTTAACAACGTGGTTGAGTTTCGTCATGAGTCCTGGTGGCGGGATGATGTTTGCAAGGCACTTGCCGAGCATAATATTACCTTCTGTGGGATGAGTCACCCAACGTTACCTGATGATGTTATAGTCAATACGCCAACTGTATATTACCGCTTTCACGGCGCACCTAACTTGTATAGATCGCCATACTCAAAAGAATTTCTGCAAGGAGTAGTTAAGGCCGCCAAAAGTAATGAACAAGTTAAAACAGGCTGGTTCTATTTTAATAACGACTATGACGCAGTGGGGGTAAGAAATGCTGAAGATATGATTACACTAATTGTCTGAATCATCACTTTCTTGCTTCTTGTGATGCTTTTTCTTCTTTTTCTTAGTCTTCTTTTCCTCGGTGTGTTTCTTCGACTTTTTCTTGGAAGTAGTCTCCTTCTTTTCAGATTTTGAAGAAGATTTTGCCGGAGCAGATGATGAAGTTGATTTGGAAGTAGCAGTAGTTTTATTATCAGTCGAATCCGTACTCAATTGCTTTACGGTAAAGTTATTCCCACGCAAGCCGTATTCCAAGATGCGCTTTTGACTGGTTGGCTTAGCATCCTTGCCATTCCCGTCATAGATCGGAAACTCACGCATGAACTTACCTTCTTTGATATAAAAATTATCATCACCATGATAACCTTTGCGTTGCGAGCTGGTCAGTCTTGGAAAATCTAGTTTATTGGCTTTGCTGTTATTAAATTCGAAAGCATAAATAGCAGCGTAATTGGCTGTATCCTTTGCCTTGGCTTGTATCAATATCTCGGGGTTGCCATCCAGGTCCATATCTGAGTTGTATACATCAACAATAGCCCCGTCCAGATCGCCTGTGGTGGTTGTATATTTTTTCCCTGAAGAGTCAGAATGCAATATCAGGTAAGAACCTGACGTGGTTGATCCCCTGCCCCAGCTTAGCACATCATAGTCTTCACCCGGAGAAACTTCTATCAGTTTGTGGAAGCGAAATGGGTCAGCAAAGTCCGCCTTCTTTGCCGGAACGGCAGGCGCCGCTACTTTCTGTTCCTGCTGGTTACAAGCCGATGCGGTTATAAGGCACCCTATCAACGCAAATAAATAAAACCCTTGTTTCATCCTAATCAATTAGTGAATGAGCGAGTTAGTGAATTTTTCCAATCAATCATTCACTAACTCACTCATTAGTTATACAGCGCTTCAGGCGATAACTCGCCTTTAGGTTTACCTGGCACGGTCATATACACTTTGAGCGCGCTTACCGAGCCAATATCGAAATATTTTAGCGTAAACTTATGATAACCTTTTTGTAATGCCACGGCACCACCTTGTTCTGCCACCGGGTGCTTACCATCATTGTTTACTATTGGCTGATCATCGATTACCAATACTGAACCATCATCAGAACGAGTCGAGAACTGGTAAAGACCATCAGCATCAATACGTATAAAACCGTTGTATATTACCCCGAAGCCCGGATTATTCTTTTTCAATATAGCCGGATTAAAGCTTTTTGTGACCCCGCTATCGGTCACAGCTGCTTTTGACAGATCATTGGTATTATCAAAAGTGCCTTGCATAAACTGGTATTTCAGTCCTTGTGAGTTGCCCTGGTAAGCTACCGGAGCCAGCAGACCTTTATTATACACCATTGTATGCGTTACTTGGCTTTGCTTACCTGTCGGGGTGATCACGATAGTTTTAAGTTCACGGTACTGGTCTTGCGGGACATCGTAAGCCATCGGCTTGTTATACTCGATGTCTGTCTCGCGTGGCGTGTAGCCATCTATTGTGTAATATATTTTAGCGCCTGCTACAGGTGCCTTAAGTGTGACATTTAATGAACTGCCAAATATGACGGTATCCTGCGGCGTGTTTATCGTTAAAGGAACACGATAATTACATTTGTTCTTATCCAGGTAAGCCAGCTGAACCGGCAAACGAACTTCTGAAAAGTCTTTAAAATTCTTGTTAGCTAAGGGCGTCCATGCTACTTCTGATAACGCAAGTAAGCGCGGATACATCATATATTCTACTTTCAGCTCGGTTGGAATATATTCCGTCCAAAGGTTGGCCTGTACACCTATAATGAATTTTTGCTGATCCGGAGTCAATGCTGCAGGCGTTGGATTATAGCTGTAGGTAGCTGATAACGGCGTATATCCGCCGATGCTCAACGGTTCGCCTGTGCGGCTTTGGGCGTGATCTATGTATAAACCACCGCTACCCGGAGTCATGATAACATTGTGACTTTGACGGGCTGCTGTAATACCACCTGCTTCCCCGCGCCAGCTCATTACAGTCGCGTTTGGCGATAAACCGCCTTCCAGAATTTCGTCCCAACCAATGATACTGCGGCCTTTTGAGTTCACAAACTTTTCAATACGCTGGATGAAATAGCTTTGTAGCTGCTCTTCATTCTTCAGCTTTAATTTTTTGATCAGTTTCTGGCAGAATGCAGAGTTTTTCCAAGCCTCCTTTGGCACTTCATCGCCGCCAATGTGGATATATTTGCTTGGGAATAATTCCATCACTTCGGTTAATACATCTTCCAGGAAATCGAATGTTTTATCAGATGGGCAATACACGTCTTTAACCACGCCCCAGGTTTCGTAAGTTTTATAAGTTTTGCCCGGATCGCAGCTCAACTCTGGATATGCAGCTAAAGCGGCCATCGAGTGGCCCGGCATTTCAATTTCAGGAATGACAGTGATATACCTGTCAGCTGCATATTTTACTACATCACGTATCTGATCCTGGGTATAGAAACCGCCATAAGGTGTATTATCAAATTGTTGTGGCGTACGGTCATGGTAATTGCCAATAACGGTCTGTGCACGCTGGCTGCCTATTTCAGTCAGCCTTGGATATTTCTTGATCTCGATGCGCCATCCCTGGTCATCGGTTAAGTGCCAATGGAAATTATTCAGCTTATAGTAAGCCATCATATCAATTGTCTTTTTAACAAATTCGACAGAGAAAAAGTGGCGGCATACATCCAGCATAAATCCCCTGTAACCGAAGCGCGGGTAATCTTCAACCTGTGTACAAGGCAATTTTATAGTCGCGCCATGATCGGCAGGAATCAACTGCAATAAAGTTTGAACACCATAAAATAAGCCAGCTCCTTTTCCAGCAACGATGATCTGCTGCGGGGTGATGGTCAAGCGATAACCCTGGTCGGGTAATCCTTCATTGCCTTTTTCTGTAAAAACAATGCTGTTGGCTATGCTCTCGCCTGTGTTTAATTTTGCTTCATTGCGGAGGTTCTGCTTACTGTGCAGATATTCAGTAAAGAATTGAACTGCTTTATTATTCAGACTATCAGTCAGTAAGGCAGTCTGCTGACTTAGAACAAACTCACCGGTAGCTTTTTTAACCGAAACCGGGGCCGGAACGATACCCATATACGGGTCAGCATCCTGGGCGTTGGCACTTAAACCGAAACAAACTAAAAGAATTGAGATAGATAGCGCAATATTTTTATACATAATTACTTATACGGAAATACAAGGTGGTGAAGTTAAAAGATTTTGCAAAAAATTGTGCTTCAGTTAATGTAAAAAATCTGAAATAAACAAAAAAGCCATTCGCTTTTACACGAATGGCTCCGATTATTTCTTTGCAGGCTTAGTTTCTGCTGCTTCAGCCGTTTCTGCTTTCTTTTTAAGCTTGTGCGGCCTGCGTTTTCCGTATGAACCTATTGCAATTTTTCCTTTTCTTGATTTTTGATCGCCTTTTCCCATGGTATTATGATGTTTATGAACTGATAATCAATAATACGCATTTTTTGTTTTACAAAACACGATTTTGGGATTTAGCCGATTAACATGATCTAAACAATCAATGGAAATCTTTTAATCGTGTCAATTAAGCAGTCACTTCATGTTCCTTTGACGCCAAATAACGTTCAGCATCAATGGCAGCCATACAGCCGGTTCCGGCTGCGGTAACTGCCTGGCGGTAAACATGATCCTGAGCATCGCCGCAGGCGAAAACACCTTCGATATTTGTTTTGGATGAACCCGGGATTGTTTTGATATAGCCCGTTTCGTCCATATCGATCCACCCTTTGAATATCTCTGTATTAGGATGGTGACCGATAGCTACGAAGAAGCCGGTCACATCCAAAATTTTCTCTTCGTTTGTTCTATTATTGATCGTTTTAACGCCGGTAACTACCTGTCCGTCGCCAACAATTTCTTTCGCTTCAGTATTGTAGATCACTTCGATGTTATGTGTATTCATTACCCTGTGCATCATAGCCTTTGATGCGCGGAATTCGTCGCGTCTTACCAGCATATATACCTTGCGGCATAGTTTAGCCAGGTAAGTTGCTTCCTCAGCAGCTGTATCACCGGCACCAACGATGGCCACATCCTGTCCACGGAAAAAGAAGCCGTCGCATACAGCACAGGCAGATACGCCAAAGCCATTATATTTTTGTTCGGATTCCAGGCCTAACCATTTAGCAGAAGCGCCTGTTGAAATGATCACAGTTTCGGCAATAATGGTTTTAGTTTCATCAACAATTACTTTATGCAGAGGACCTGAAAAATCAACCGAAGTTACATAGCCAAAGCGGATATCCGTGCCCAGGCGCGATGCCTGTTTTTCAAAGTTTTCCATCATAGCAGGGCCCTGAATACCATCCGGATAGCCCGGATAATTTTCAACCTCAGTAGTTTGGGTAAGCTGTCCACCAGCTAATAACCCTGTATATAAAACTGGTTTCAGATCGGCACGAGCAGCATAAATCGCAGCAGTATAGCCGGCAGGACCAGAGCCTATGATAAGGCATTTTACATGTTCAATATCTTGTGACATCAGATTATTTTAAAGGACACAAATCTAACAAAAAAGCGGATTTTATTAGTCAGACAGCCGTAAAATCAACTACTTACCTGTATTGGCCTTTAATACACGGATAAAATTGCCGCCCAATATTTTATCGATATCTGCCTCGGAATAGTTCAGTTTCAGCAGTTCCTCTGTTATTTTAGGATAATCAGTTACGTCATTCATACCCAAAGGATAAGACTCAGCTCCGTCAAAGTCTGAACCGATACCTACATGATCTACCCCGATAAGTTTAGCGATATAGTCAATATGTTTGATAAGCATACTCAACGGTGGTCGCACCTGGTCTGATTCGGATTGATAAATAGCGTTCAATCTTATCCTGGCTAAATCATTATCATGATATATCTTTACAAGTGAGTCCAGTTCCGACTTGTGTTTATGCATAAACCTGGATTCTTTTTTGGCATAGCTACTATCTACAAAACCACTGTAAAAATTAACAAATACTACCCCGCCATTTTTAGCCAATGCTTTTAATTGAGCGTCTTTCATATTACGCTGATTGGGGTTGAGTGTATACGAGCAGCTATGTGAGGCAATAACCGGCTTGCTTGAAGTAGCGATCACGTCGTAAAAGGTTTGCTCACCAACATGAGATACATCTACCATAACTCCCAAGTCATTTAAGTGACGTACAATCTGTTTACCATAGGTACTTAAGCCAACATGTCCGGCATGTTTTAATGAATCAAGATGATGTGTTTCGTCATGAGCTGATGTGGACCATGAAGTGCTGTTGTTCCAGGTAAGTGTAAGATACTTCATACCCCGTTTTGCCAGGGCATCGATATAGTCCATTCGGTCCTCGATCATATGTCCGCCCTCTACACCGATCATTGCAGCAAATTTTTTCTGGGCAACTGCTTTTTCCAATTCTTTGGCATTGCGCACCAATACCATTTTATCAGGATTGCGTTTGATCAGTGCATATAATGAGTCGATCTCCCTGTTGGCAAATTTAAAAGCTGTTCCTTTACCATAATCCTCACCGCACCATATTGAAAAAACCTGCACATCCAAACCACCTTCCTTGGCACGTACCAAATCGAAATTTCCGGTAGTTTGACGCTTAGATATGTCAAGTTTAGTAATCAGCTCATTGGAAATCACATCATTGTGTGTATCCACCAGTATGGCTTTATCATGAATTTCACGTGCATTTTGCGCATATACGTTAATGGTAAATAGCGATGAAAATAATAGTAGCAGTTTTTTCATGAATGAAAGTTATGGAATTGAATGTAGAGACACAATACTTGTGTCTCTTATTGTATTGCCAAAGAAGACGCAAAGTGTTGCGTCTCTACTTATGTCATCTTGTCATTTGATAAATGATCAATCCAAACGAGAAAAGCACAAGACACATTCCGGATATGACGAACACTTCCCATACCAGCGGACTTTCAGCTTTCACCCCGGCTGTTATAAGGTGTTTGCGTTCGCGTTGCCTTGTTATTCCTAATCCGATAAATAATAAGCCGCCTGTAGCAGCAATAACTTCATGATACATGCAGGGGTGATTATTGCTTTTTTCTGCTAACATCGTTTTTGATCATTTTGTTGTATTAACAAGCTGATATTTTGATGTGTAGCAAAAGTTTTACAGGGGCACGATTGTGTGATTTAAAAGGTTTCCCTGATCAGCTCAATTTAATCAACCAGTCTAACCTAATCAACTCAATCAACTAAGTTTGTATTATCCCCACATTAAACTGTTTTTCTATAGGCGCATGATTAGCGGCTTCAATGCCCATCGATATTACCTTACGTGTTTCGAGCGGATCGATGATGCCGTCAACCCAAAGCCGGGCGGCGGCGTAGTAGGGTGTAGTTTGTGAATTATAGCGATCTGTTATCTGTTTCAGTAATTCTTCTTCTTTTTTTGAGTCGATCTCTTCGCCTTTTGCCTTCATGGCAGATTCCTGTATTTGTAATAAGGTTTTAGCGGCTTGTGCTCCGCCCATCACTGCAATTTTTGCTGACGGCCACGCGTAGATCAATCTAGGGTCGTAGGCTTTGCCACACATAGCGTAATTACCTGCACCGTATGAGTTGCCAAGAATAAACGTAAACTTGGGCACTACGGAATTAGCTACAGCATTTACCATTTTTGCGCCATCCTTAATGATCCCACCCTGCTCGGAGCGACTGCCTACCATAAAGCCCGTCACATCTTGCAAAAAGACCAACGGTATCTTCTTCTGATTGCAATTCATGACGAAGCGGGTAGCTTTATCGGCAGAATCCGAATAAATCACCCCGCCAAATTGCATCTCGCCTTTTTTGGGTTTTAATACCTTGCGCTGATTAGCGACGATGCCTACCGCCCAGCCATCCACTCTGCCCAAACCACAAATGATCGATTGCCCGTAACCTTCTTTATATTCCTCAAAATCAGAACCATCCAACAATCTGTTAAGTACTTCCCTCATGTCATAGGGCTTTTCGCGGTTATCGGGCAGGATACCATAAATTTCCTTTTCATCCTGTTTCGGTGCAGCAGGTTCTACTCGGTCAAATCCGGCTTTGGTATAGTCGCCAACCATGCTCATAATGTTCCGAATCGAATCAAGGCACGCCTGATCGTTAGGTTGTTTATAATCTGTAACACCAGAAATTTCACAATGGGTTGTGGCTCCTCCAAGCGTTTCATTATCTACATCTTCGCCAATGGCAGATTTTACGAGATATGATCCCGCCAGGAAAACAGAACCCGTGCCATCCACTATCATAGCCTCATCGCTCATGATAGGCAAATAAGCACCCCCAGCTACGCACGAACCCATAATAGCAGATATCTGGATAATACCCGAACTACTCATAATGGCATTATTGCGGAAGATGCGTCCAAAATGCTCTTTATCCGGAAAAATCTCGTCTTGCAATGGCAAAAACACGCCCGCCGAATCAACAAGATAGATGATAGGCAATCTATTCTCAATAGAAATTTCTTGCGCACGAAGATTTTTCTTGGCAGTGATTGGGAACCATGCTCCTGCTTTTACAGTAGGATCATTTGCAACAATTATGCATTGGCGGCCAGATACATACCCTATCCCGCAAACAACACCACCTGACGGGCAACCGCCGTGCTCGGCATACATACCATCACCTACAAAAGCGCCAATCTCCAGCCAGGGTCTATCTTTATCGATCAAATAAGATACGCGCTCGCGTGCCAGCATCTTACCTTTTTCTTTTTGTTTGGCAGCAGCCTTCTCTCCGCCTCCCGCATAAACTTTCTTCAACCGCACTTGCAGATCGTACGCCAGCTGTTTGTTTATATCCTCATTTTTATTGAATTCGATGTCCATAGGTTACGATTGGTGTTAACACGATAAATGTAGTGATGTTTTGGTTGATTGGGAGAGTGGTTGAATAAGTTGACTTAGTCTTACTCATTTTAACCTAATCAACTCAATTCAATTAATCAACTTATTCAGCCAATCCCCGGCCTTCTTTTAACAGGTGATATTGACTTAACGATAGTCGCTCCTTTTGCCGGATTTTTAACAGGCTTCATCAGCGACAGGGAATTTTGATATGCTGCTTCCAGCAGTTGCTTCATATACCATTCCTGAAAATCTTCCCTGTCCCTCACTCTGATATAGCGATACTGGTTTCCTTCGCCCAAAAGCATATTGCCCGGATCATCGATATCCACGCCACGGTTAAAACCAAAATTTACGTGATCACTGCAAACTGCTATACTGCAAAATACATCGCCAGCCTTATCTGTAGGCGACCAGCCGAATGCAACAGCATTGTAGTTATCATAAATCAGTTCGTTTGTATCGGGGTATAGGTCCCACACAAATTCACGCAGCCACAGAGCAGTTGCCTTTACCTTGTCCGGGTAAGGTAACAAGAATTTCACCAGGTCATTAACTTCTTCTTTAGGCATGTTTTTAGTGATAATATGTTTTTAAATTTAGGGACTTAATTCGCACAAAACCAATTATCCATGTCTGTAAAAATTAAAAGGATATATCAGCCTTACTCTAAGGATGACGGCTACCGTGTATTGATAGACCGCCTATGGCCGCGTGGCATAAAGAAAGAAAATTCACATATCGACAAATGGCTGAAAGAAATTGCGCCGTCAACCGAATTACGCAAGGAGTTTAACCATATGGTAGATAAATGGGAGCCATTTAAAGTTGCTTATCATACCGAGTTAAAGAACTCACCTGCGGTGGATGAGCTTTTGGCTGAAATAAAGAAACACGGGACGGTTACCCTGCTGTTTGCCGCAAAAGATGAGGAACGTAATCATGCCCTTGTTTTGCAGGAATTTATAAAGAGGGCAAGTTAAAAAGGGAGCCGACAACGGGAATCGAACCTGCGACCTACGCGTTACGAGTGCGTTGCTCTACCAGCTGAGCTATGTCGGCTTAATTGTGATGTTTCAGGTAGTTGTTACGACAAACTTAAACAAAAAGTTATTTAATTAGAATGAAAGTAAGTATTACAGATGCAGTAGAAAAATTGGATGCGGCGCATGGTCAATTATTCGCCAAAGTGATGGAAAATGGCACCATGTCTGTCGAGATATATCGGCCAATTAAGAACGATCCGCAAACCCCGCATAAGCAGGATGAACTGTATGTAATTATCAACGGCAACGGCGTGTTTTTAAACGGTGATGAGCGAACCACTTTTAAGCAAGGCGATGTGCTGTTTGTGAGAGCCGGCGTAAAACACCGTTTTGAGAATTTCACCGATGATTTTATGACATGGGTGATATTTTATGGCGATGAAGGGGGAGAAAAATAATTAGGTGCATATAGAGACGCGATGCGTCTCTACGAATATCTAGGTTAGATTTCTATCCCTGAACCAAACCTCGTCAGGAGCGGCATTGAAATTTTCCATCAGGCTAACCAGCTCTATCGGATCGCCGGAGGTAAGTACCAGTTTTCGGTTTGCAGGTTTCAGGAATTTTTGTTCGACCATTACATCCATCTGTTTAAGCAGGTTATCATAAAAGCCGCTCACATTCAGGACACCGATAGGTTTATCGTGAAGACCGAGTTGTAGCCATGTTAGTACTTCAAAAAACTCTTCCAAAGTACCAAAGCCACCGGGAAGCATAATGATACCATCGCACAGGTCACTCATCAATTGCTTGCGTTGATGCATGGTCTCTACGATGTGCAATTCCGTTAGCCCGGTATGACCGACCTCTTTATTCATCAGGAATTGCGGAATCACTCCAATCGCCTTCCCGCCGCGACTGATCATTTCGTCAGCGAGCAAACCCATCAGCCCTACCTTTCCTCCACCAAAAACCAAACTGATGTTTCGGTTGAACATGATCTCGATCAATTGCTCAGCAGCCTCTCTTAAAACAGGATCGCCGTTAAAATTAGCCCCGCAGAAGATACAGATTGACTTCATAATTAGTGAATGAGTGAGTTAGCGAATGAGTAAATTGTCCGAAAGTCAGAAAAGTCAGTTAAGTCCGAAAGAAAATGCTGTTAATTTTCCAGCCATTTTAACTTAATCAACATAATCCAACTTAGTCAACCAATCAACCTTTACTAGTATAATTCGGCGCCTCTTTCGTGATCGTAATATCGTGCGGATGGCTCTCGCGCATGCCTGCAGCGGTGATACGTACAAATTTGGCTGCCTGCAATTGCTCGATGTTGGCAGCGCCGCAATAATGCATACCTGCGCGTAATCCGCCGATGTATTGGTAAATTACTTCTGACAGTGTGCCTTTGTATGGAACGCGGCCTACGATACCTTCGGGTACCAGTTTGGTTACCACATCAGTTTCATCCTGGAAGTAGCGGTCTTTTGAACCTTTGTCCATTGCCTCAACCGAACCCATACCACGATATGACTTGAATTTACGGCCTTCATAAATGATGGTTTCGCCTGGTGATTCTTCTACCCCGGCAAACAGCGAGCCTGCCATGATAGAGCTTGCACCTGCGGCGATGGCCTTTACAATATCACCGGTTTGTTTGATACCACCGTCAGCTATAACAGGGATACCACGACCTTTTAAAGCTGTCGCACATTCGTAAACGGCAAATAATTGCGGAACACCTACACCGGCTACGATACGCGTGGTACAGATGGAGCCCGGACCGATACCCACTTTAACTGCATCGGCACCTGCATCAGCAAGGGCAATAGCGGCATCAGCAGTGGCAATATTACCTGCTATCACCTGCAGATCAGGGAACAGTGATTTAACTGCTTTCACCATATCGATCACACCTTTTGAATGACCATGAGCCGTATCAACAGTAATCACATCCACACCCGCTTGCACCAATGCTTTTACACGTTCGATATTATCAGATGCAACACCAACGGCGGCACCTACACGTAAGCGGCCAAACTCGTCTTTGCAAGCATTTGGGTAGTTTTTGAATTTCTGGATATCCTTAAAGGTGATCAAACCGCAAAGGGAACCATGCTGGTCAACCACAGGCAGTTTTTCAATCTTATGGTTTTGAAGTATTTCTTCGGCCTGAAATAAATTGGTGCCTTGCGGAGCAGTGATCAGGTTGGCGCTAGTCATTACCTCGCTTACCGGGCGGTCCATTTCTTTTTGAAAACGAAGGTCCCGGTTGGTGATAATGCCTTTTAGTTTGCGGTCTCCATTAATTACCGGGATACCGCCTATCCTGAACTCGCGCATGATCTTTACGGCGTCAGCTACGGTTGAATCCTCGTGTAAGGTAACCGGATCTTGTATCATACCGCTTTCAGAACGCTTTACTTTACGAACTTCATCAGCTTGCGCCTGTATCGACATATTTTTGTGCAGGATACCCATCCCGCCCGCTTGCGCAATAGCAATAGCCAAAGCTGACTCGGTTACGGTATCCATCGCCGCTGAAAGGACAGGAATATTCAATCTGATCTTTTTAGTAAGCCATGAACTGGTTTCTACATCGCGCGGTAAAACTTCTGAATAAGCCGGGAGTAATAAAACGTCGTCGTAAGTTAAGCCTTCGGCGACAAATTTGGTGGGATCTAACTGCATAGCAAATAACTTTTTGGATTTATTATTTGCCGGGCAAAGATAGCAATATATGTGCAGATGTGCAAATGAGTAGATGTGCAGATTTAAAAAACTATTATTTGATTGCTTTGAGTTGACAGTTTGTTGATGTGCAGATGAGTAGATGTGCGGATATGTAAATGGAAAAATGTGCAGATTATGGCATTAAAACCATCTGCACATTTGAAATCCGCACATTTGCACATTAATATTTCCCTACAATAACCTTGTAGAAATTATCAGAATCCAAATATTTCTTCGCCATTTGCATTATATCGATCGAGGTAATGGATTTCACAGTTTCTGTATATCGGTCGTAATAATCATAATCCAGTCCGAAGAAATAAATGTTCTTAAACTTATCGGCATGCGAGAATATATTTTCGAGGCTGCCTAAAAGTGACCCCAGCATATAATTTCTTACCAGCGATAATTCACCTTCTGGCACTAACACCGTTTTGAGAATATTGATCTCCTTCTCAATTTCATTAACTGCCTTTTTGCAAACGTCAGCGCCAACTTCGGTTGCGATAAAGAATGCCCCGCCTTTGCTTAATGAACTTGAGCCTGATCCGATACCATAGGTATAACCTTTATCCTCGCGTATGTTGGCCATTAGGCGCGATCCGAAATACCCACCCAAAACGGTATTCATCACCTGTAATGCTGGGAAATCAGTATGTGTGCGGTTGATTGATGGTATACCCATCCGTATAGCCGACTGCAATGCCTCCGGCTTCGCTACAAAATAGAAATGATCCGCAGCTGGTTTTAAATCAAGCTGTGAGGTATCCGCTTTGATTCTGTAGTTAGGCCATTCTTTCCCGAAAGATTCTTTTAATTGAACAAGCGTCGATTGCCCGATTTTTCCTGATACCAGGATAGTGCAGTTTGATGGTTGGTACATTTGTTTAAAATGCTCCAGCATATCCTCTCGGTGCAAGGTTTTATAATCCTCCATGTCTGCACCCAAACCGTAAATGGTATCGCCGTAAAGCGCTTTGTTAAACTTGCGCCGGGCAACTACATCATTCTTTTGCAGACTTACCTGTAATTTTTGCTGCTGATTGCGGATGAAAGTTGCCAGTTCTTTTTCAGGAAAAACGGAATCGGTAATAATATCTTTCAGCACCGGCAAGGTAGCCGCCAGGTGACGGGTTAAAGTATAAAGTACCACTTGCGAATGGTCGTAACCATAGTCTACCTGCAAAAAGGCCCCGTAAAAATCAATCTTGTCTGCTATCTGTGCCGCCGAAAGTTTCGAAGTACCCTCGGTCAGCATGGTATTTACCGCAACGTTCAGCAGCGGCTTAGCCGGTTCAAAACGTAAATTACTGAATATCCATTCGATACGTACCAGGTCCTGGTCGCTCGAATTAAAACAGAATATTTTACAGCCATTCTCCAGATCGATCTGTTCAGGTTTGATCAACTCAATCTGACCTACCGCTTTAAATTCAGGTGCTGTTTTCCTTTCTAATTTCATTAATCAAAGTTATTATAGTTGCAGAAGTTGTAGTTGTTGTAGACGTTATAAATGTTTAGAAGTTGAATGAGGCCGGACGCTTCCAACCATTTCAACATTTATAATTTCTACGGCCTTTACTAAGCCGCCAGGTAAATCAATGTCGACGAATTTTCTTTTCGGAAAATTTCCCGAGCCTGTTTTTGTATCTGTTCGGCTGTCACAGCCAGGTATTTATCAGTTTCGTGGTTCAGGCTTTCTGCATCTCCAAACAGTTCGAATTGGGCCAGGTTCATAGCCTTATCCAACAGAGACATTTCAGAAAACACCATGGTTGATTCTGTTTTGTTCTTCACTTTGGTCAGCTCATCCTCTGCAACAAGTTCCTGTTTCATTATCTCCAATTCTTCCCAAATGGCCGCCTCAGCTGCTTCAATGCTCACATTTTCTAAAGGCTTACCTTCTACTACAAACATACCCCTATCAAAGCTGCCCATGTTGTAAGCGTGTATCTCGCTGAACAATTGCTTTTCCTTTACCAGGGTTTTATACAATCGCGATGAATTGCCACGCGACAAAATATCTGATATCAAATCAGCTTCGTAATAGCCATCATCCAAACGGCCAGGCATATGGAACGCAATGTACACATCGTTCAATGGCACTTTACCTGCAACGGTTAGCCTTCGCTCTTCAGTTTGTTCAGGCTCCTGCGGCAGGTTACGTTGATACTTTTCTCCGGCAGGGATCGATCCAAACCATTTTTCAGCTAATTGCTTAGCCTGTTCGGTTGTAACACTCCCCCCGACTACCATAATGGCATTTTGCGGATTATAATGCTTTGAGAAGAACGCTTTCACATCTTCCATTTGGGCATCTTCAATATGCTTGATCTCCTTGCCTATTGTAGCCCATTGATACGGATGCTTTTTGTAAACCAGAGGACGCAATTTCAACCAAACATCACCATAAGGCTGGTTCAGATAGCGTTGTTTAAACTCCTCTATCACCACATTGCGCTGCACCTCGAGACTTTTTTTGCTAAATGCCAGGCTCAGCATACGATCGCTTTCCAGCCAGAAAGCCGTTTCGATATTGGCAGAAGGCAGTGTGATATAATAATTGGTGATATCGTTGGTTGTGAATGCATTATTCTCCCCGCCTACACGCTGCAAAGGCTCGTCATATACCGGTATATTGACCGACCCGCCAAACATCAGGTGCTCAAATAAGTGGGCAAAGCCTGTTTTGTCAGGATCTTCGTCGCGCGCACCAACATCATATAAGATATTGAGCACTGCCATTGGGGTCGTATGATCCTCGTGCACAATGACACGAAGTCCGTTATCCAAAGTAAAACGGTTGAATTTAACCATCTAAAAACTAATAAAAGTGGATTGCAAATGTAGAGTTTTTAGCCGAAGTAGCTATAAGTGACCTTATCAGTATAAAATAAAAAATATTTTTTTAATTAAAAAATCTTGTAGAAGATATAAACTAATACTATATTTACATTGCCTTTCCACATACGTTTATCACAATTGTTAATAACTTTTGAACAGCTGAGAACAGGTAAGTAAAGAAAATCCTAACCGTAAATGACGCAGTCTCAATTAATCCAACATATGTCCGCTCCTGGCAAGGGAACCACAGTAGCCAAACTTGGGCGCCAGATAAAGAGGGAAAACTTCTCTTTAAGGGAATTAGTTGATATGACTTTTCATGAGGATAAGGAAATCGCCTTAAAATCGTCGCGTTTGCTGCAATACGTGCTGTTCAAATTCCCTGAAAGTTATTACCACGACATTCAATATTTCATTGACCGTATTTTTGATGTACAAAGTGCAAGCAGCAAAAAGCCGTACGCAAAAGTATTGATGCACATTACTTCGCCTGAAGTCCCGAAAGATGTTCGCGAAATGATGAAGGAAGTTGAAATGGAGCGCGTGGTAGAGTTGTGCTTTGAGTGGATGATCGACCCGAAGATGCTGGTTAGTGTACGTGCATACGCGGCCGAGGCATTGTTCAATTTGCGTCATCGTTATCCATGGATTGCCGAGGAACTTTCAAAACAGTTGGAGTTTATGACCCGCACTGCTACACCCAATCTCTTGGCTAAGTGCAATTATATCCTAAGCTACCTGCATCCTGAAGATTAATTTTTATCCTTAATCAGGTTTAAAGATGCTTACATCTGACGAACTGATAAAAGAAATCAGTACCACCATGATTAAGACAAAGGTGGTCAAGTTGAGTACAATCATCAAAGAGCAGCAGTTCTCTATACACGATCTCATCGACATTACTTTTCATCCAGATAAAAACATTGCGTTCAGATCTGCCTGGATACTCGAAAACTTATTTCTGCAAAAACCGGAAAGCTATATAGAAGATCTGGAATATCTCATTTCGAGAGTAAAGGATATAGACAATCCAAGCTGCAAAAGGCATTATGCCAAGATACTAATGCACATCACCGCGCCAAAAGCACCGGCAATCATAAAGCAAAAATTAATTAAGATAGACCTTGAACCCGTAGTTGAGCGATTATTCGACTGGCTGATCGATCCCAAGATATTGATTGCTGTTAAGGTATTTGCTGCTGAAGCTTTATTCAATATGCGCAACCGCTATGATTGGATTGCCGAAGAACTGGCCGACCAGGTTCATTTTCTGATGCGTGATGGAACTGCAGCTATTCAGTCGAGAGGAAAGAAGATACTTTTTAAGCTGAAGTAGTGGCAGTTGCAGTTGGCAAGCATAATAGTGGCTATGCAGTGACAATCAAAGATCATCACACTGTCACTACCAACTGCTACTGCAACTAGTCTGAAGTTGGTTGATCCTCCCTGTGTAAATGTGTACTTACATGATAATGATGCAGCTTAGCTTCAATCGCCGACTCGCTATTATCAGCATAAGTGCCGAAAGCATTTACTAAAACGCCCTTTAGATTATATTTCGGCGATCGGATAGCGTAAACTATCGACATATCCGACGGGTTACTTTCGCCCTCGAAACGGTAAAATTCATCTATCTCAAAGTCATCGGCGCCCATGTGGATGTCTTTGTCTTTATCATCCAAAGTGTCGCCCTCAAGGCTCAAATTGGCAGTATATCCCCGTTTATTCATATCATTAGTGGCGTCCACTAAAGTTTCATAGCTTCTCATAGGTTTTTGTATTAGGTGATAATATGTAAACTATAAAACCTGCATTGTTGTTTGATAGAAAAGCTTTTGCGAGAATGAGATTTATTATCTGTAGTAATTAAACTCCATGGAGAATGGAGCGTCTAAAAAAAGAAAAGCCAGACCTCGCGCCCGGCAGTTCAAATTAATTTAACTACTTTAACTCATTTATACGAAACCTGCCAAATTAAAGTTGGTAATAATAATATTACACAATACAAGTCGTATCAATACGGACCTTTGATAAACTTTAATGAAAGACAGCCATATCCAAACACTTATTTTAATTGAATACTATGAAAAGAATTACCCCTATTGTATTACTGCTATTTCTGCTCATCAATGTGAGCTATGCTCAAAACCAGGTTAGAGACGTATTTCCGAATGCAAGCATCTCGGTGATCGACTACCAAAACGGCCAGCAGGTTCCGGTAAACGCTGATGACGCTATTTTATTTAAAGACGCCTTTATCAATTTAGTTATCAATACCCAAACTGCACGTATGCATAATTCCCGCATGATACCCGGCCGCAAAACTGTGCGTGTAACCCAGGCCGACCCACAAGCTAATGGCAATGCTTTCCAGCTTGATATGGAAACCACTTCTTTTGGACGTATCCAGATTGTTTACTCATTTTTATATAACGTAGATCAAAACACACTATACTATTTCAATCCTTCTTCCCGCAATTGGGTGCCAGAAGTTGTGCAGGGTAATAATGTGATCAACATGAACAATTGTTTGGCTTATGGCAAATTCAACCAGGCGAATAGCCAGCCGGAAGAAAATGTACAGGGCAACCAGGGTGATGATGGTTCAGAGTATGACAGCGCTGTGGATACAGACGTATCGGCAGAGACAGCTCCTCCTCCGCTTCCTGAATATGAGCAGCCTGAATGTCCAACTGATGGCTATTTATGGCAACCAGGTTATTGGGCATTTAGTCCGGTAAGAGGCGGCTACTACTGGGTGCCGGGTGTATGGGTTGCGCCGCCGACCGTTGGCTACCTGTGGACTCCTCCTTACTGGGGTTTTTTAGGTGGACGATATATGTTCCACGTAGGCTATTGGGGACCGAGAGTGGGATTTTATGGCGGCATTAATTATGGCTATGGTTACGTAGGCGTTGGGTTTGTCGGTGGCGAATGGCACGAAAACCGTTTCAGGTACAACACTGCCGTGGTACGGGTAAACACAGTTGTGGTGCATAATACTTATGTAAACCGTACTGTGATCAACAATACTACTGTTGTAAATAACCGCGTTAGTTTTAACGGTCAGGGTGGTGTTACTGCCCGCCCATCCCAGGCTGAGATTGCCGCTGGCAATGAGCATCATGTAATGGCCACAGCCGAACAAAACAGGAACCAGCAACTGGCCCGGAGTAATAACGCACAATTTGCATCGAACAATCATGGCAGTGCCCCTTCTAACCTTGCTGCCCAGCGTCCACCAGACAGAAGCGCATTCAATAATATGCCGAGAAACAATGGTCAAAGAAACAACATGAATAACAACCAGGGTGGCAACGCAACGCAACGGCCGAATAATCCGAACCAAAGAAACGGTGGCTTCGGAAATCAGGGACAGCGCCCTAATAACAATGGTGTTCCCGGCGCTAATCCAAATGTTCAGCGTAATCAAGGACAACGTCCAAACGGTAATGCGGCACCGGGTAATAATCCGAACGTTCAGGAGAATCAAAGGCCAAACGGGCAAACGCCGGCAAACGGCAACAATCCGAATGCTCAAAGTAACCAAAAACCGAACGGACAAACACCTGCCAATGGCAATAACCCGAATACGCAGCAAGACAACCGTAATCAAAGACAGCAGAATAATAATAATGGGCACCAGCAAAGAGGGCAACGTAATGATAACAACAACCGCCGGCCTAAGCAGCAGCACGAAGAGAAAGAAAAGAAAAACTAAAATTTAAACAGTACAGGAAGCCCTTCTGAATATTCAGGAGAGCTTTTTTGTTTAACAGGCATTTGGTTAGATTTGGACAATCAGTTGGCAGTACTAGTTTGTAGTTGGCATCTGCAAAAAGTAGCCACATAAATAGAATTCATTATACCAGGAGAATGACAACTGCCACAATAAATAAGGATTCGCTTGATTTTCTAAAAGATCTATCTCAAAACAATAACCGGGAGTGGTTCAATGCTCATAAAGACCGGTATACAGAAGCGCATAATAACATTGCTGCTTTTGCTGATGCGTTGATCGGTGAATTGAATAAGCATGACAGGATCGAGACGCCGTCGGGGCGGAAAAGCATGTTCAGGATATACAAGGATGTGCGCTTTTCAAAAGATAAAACACCATACAACAAGCACTGGAGCTGTATATTCAGACGGGCTACCAAAAAACTCCGGGGTGGTTACTATTTGCGGATCGAACCTGGTGATTCGAGGGTGGTCGGGGGCTTTTTCGGTCCGGTGCCGGATGATATGAAACGGATCAGGCAGGATATCGATGATAATCACGAGGATTGGAGAAATGTACTGGCGAATCCAATTCTGAAAGAAACATTTGGTAACATTAGGGGCGAAAAAGTGGTATCTGCTCCGCGAGGCTATGCAAAAGATCATCCTGCTATCGATCTGTTGCGGCATAAACAATTCATGTTCAGGCTTGAGTTTACGGATGATGAAATACTCAGCCCTGATTTTTTATTTATAGCGAATAATGCCTTTAAAAATCTGCGTCCGTTTTTGGATTATATGAGCGAGGTGCTGACGACCGATGCAAATGGGATATCAATCGTTGACTGATACCTTTTTGAACTTGAAAAAATTTGAACAGAAAATGAATTGATACAGCTGGCTATTGTCAGGAAATTTATTCTTAAAATTTATTGGTCAGGTTTATGAAAAATCTCATCCTTGCTATCTTACTCTTCGGCACATTCAATTGCTTTGCTCAATCAGTGGAAGAATTACAAAAAAAGTATACCGTTGTTAATCGTACCATAAGCGTTGGCTCAGAGCCTGGAAGCGTTCACCTGAATGATGCCGAAAATCAAGGTCTTGCATGGATAAATGGTGAAAAATTTACTTATGGGAGCATTGAAGTAGATATTAAAGGGAAAGATGTATTACAAAAAAGCTTTGTAGGGATAGCCTTTCACGGAGTAAATGATTCAACGATGGAAGCGGTTTATTTCCGCCCGTTTAATTTCAGGACAACTGACCCGGTGAGAAAATTACATGCCGTGCAATACATCGCTCCGCCTAAATTTGGATGGAAAAAGCTCCGTGAGGAATTTCCCGGTAAATATGAACAGCCCATCTCCCCTGCCCCTGATCCTAACGAATGGTTTCATGCGCGCATAACAGTCGACAGCAAGAACATCAAGGTATATGTCAACGGAAATACCAGTCCTTCATTGGTTGTCGAACCGCTGGTACATTTTGATGGAACAATGATCGGCCTTTGGACCGACGGTGATGGGGAATGGAAGAATGTGAGGGTTACGAATAAACAGTGATACTGACTAGACACACTGATCTTTTTCTCGTATCTTTATTTCTGTAATGAGCAGTATCCTCACTTTTAAAGACAACCGCTCAAAATGGCTTTTCATGGCTATTTTGCTGCTGAGTTTTTTTACTTATTCGGGGATAGTTATTAAATCGCGGGCAAAGCCGTATACTCAGCAAAGTACTTTAGTAGCAAATAAGCAGACCAGCCTCTCAAAAGTCATCAGCTATAAGCGGGCGCTGCTTCAGGTTTACAACAGTTACTCTACACTTTCAATTTTTACAATATCAACTTTTGATATAAGCCGGATGTACAGCCGTCAAGTTTGTACTTCCATTAATGAACTGTCTGCATCTTATAAATCCAGACCCCAAACTGTTTTTTTCTACCCGGTGAAAACCTGCCCAAAAAATCTAGTTGATTATCCGGCCACTGCTTTAGGATAATAATCCAACCCATCTTTTTTGGCCGTTTCGACGGCAATAATTCATTCCACCACATTCTGTAGTGTGTGCTGCATTTACCTGCAACATGCACATGCATTTTTTAATATATAAATGAAACTCCTTAAAAGAATATTGAGGGTGAGCGCATTAATTCTTTTTATGTTGCTTGCGGCAGGCGGTATCGGCATATTGGGTGTAGCGCCAACATTGACAAAGAACAGGAAATTATTTGCAGATATAGAAGCTGTATCTGAGGTTGCTGAAAACGATACCAATTCATCAAGCCAGGATTACTTGACAGCCGCTAGCGACTTGAAGCACTAACAAGGGCCTTCACAAATTTTTGAAAATACAACCTGCATAAAACAGAAAAGCCACCCAAAGGTGGCTTTCTGCATTTATAGCTAAAATTAATTAATAGACTCTTTATCCTGCGTGTTCCGGTTCTTGTGTATTCAGGAACACAAACTGGTTGTCGAACATATCCAGTTTTATCTTGCTGTCCTTGTCTATCTTACCGCTTAGGATCTGTTTAGACAATTCGTTCAGGATCTTCTTCTGGATCACCCGTTTCAACGGTCTTGCGCCAAACTGAGGGTCGTAACCTAACTGAGCCAGCCAGTCTAATGCCTCTTCCGAAGCTTCGATACTTACACCCATTTCGGCCAGCGAATCCTGAACATGTTTGAACTGCAGTTTCACAATTTCGCCTATCTCATCGCGGCTAAGCGGAGTGAACATGATGATCTCATCGATGCGATTCAAAAACTCCGGACGAATGGTCTGTCTTAATAACTCGAATAACTGGTTTTTGGTTTTGGCGATCACAGTTTCTTTATTCTTTTCATCATAATCCTGAAAGTTTTCCTGGATCAGGTTTGACCCGATGTTCGAGGTCATGATGATGATGGTATTCTTAAAGTTTACCACGCGGCCTTTATTGTCGGTCAAGCGGCCATCGTCCAGCACCTGCAACAGGATATTAAAGACATCCGGGTGAGCCTTTTCGATCTCGTCGAGCAGCACTACACTGTATGGCTTACGACGAACGGCTTCAGTCAGTTGACCGCCTTCATCATACCCAACATAACCCGGAGGCGCACCGATCAGTCGCGATACCGCATGGCGTTCCTGGTATTCTGACATATCTATACGCACCAGTGCATTTTCGTCATTGAACAGGTATTCGGCCAGCGCCTTCGCCAATTCAGTTTTACCAACACCGGTAGTACCAAGGAATATAAACGAGCCGATGGGCTTCTTTTTATCCTGCAAACCGGCACGGCTACGGCGTATAGCATCGCTGATGGCCTCAATCGCTTCCTCCTGCCCTGCTACACGTTTGTGCAGCTCATCTTCCAGGTGAAGCAGCTTTTCGCGTTCGCTTTGAATCATTTTAGAAACCGGGATGCCAGTCCATCGTGAAACAACGCCTGCAATATCTTCGGCAGTAACTTCTTCCTTTAGCATTCTGTGCTCTTTCTGGTTTTCAAGCAAAGTTGCTTTGAGTTTCTCTACTTCGTCCTGCGCTTCTTTGATACGACCGTAGCGCAATTCGGCTACCTTACCATAATCACCAGCACGCTCGGCCTGGTCGGCTTCCAGTTTAAAGTTCTCTATCTGCTCAACCTTTTGATTGATGTTGTCTACAACATCCTTTTCGCTCTTCCATTGCGCACGTAACGAGTCACGGGCTGATGAAAGATTAGCGATCTCTTCGCTCAGTTCGCTTACGCGCTTTTCGTCTTTTTCCCGTTTGATCGCCTCACGCTCAATTTCGAGCTGCATGATCTTACGGTCGAGTTCGTCTACCTCTTCAGGCACCGAGTCCATTTCCAGGCGCAGTTTTGAAGCGGCTTCATCCATTAAGTCGATAGCTTTATCTGGTAAGAACCTGTCGGATATATAGCGTTGTGACATTTCAACTGCTGCTATAATCGCTTCGTCGCGGATATGAACTTTATGGTGCGTTTCGTAACGCTCTTTCAAGCCACGCAGGATAGAAATGGCATCCTGCGTATCCGGCTCATCTACCAATACCATTTGGAAACGGCGCTCTAAAGCTTTATCCTTTTCCATGTATTTCTGGTATTCGTTCAGCGTGGTAGCACCGATGGCCCTTAATTCACCACGTGCCAGGGCCGGTTTAAGAATGTTTGCAGCATCCATTGCGCCTTCGCCACCACCTGCACCAACCAGGGTATGTATCTCATCGATAAACAGGATGATCTCGCCATCGGCCTGGGTTACTTCTTTAATAACCGCCTTTAAACGCTCTTCAAATTCGCCCTTGTATTTGGCACCTGCTATCAGCGCCCCCATATCCAATGAGTAAACGGTTTTGGTTTTCAGGTTCTCAGGCACATCGCCTTTGATTATCCTGAAAGCAATACCTTCGGCAATAGCTGTTTTACCAACGCCGGGCTCACCTACCAGGATAGGGTTATTTTTTGTACGACGCGATAATATCTGTATCACACGCCTGATCTCTTCATCGCGACCAATAACAGGATCAAGCTTGCCTGATTCGGCATACTCATTCAGATTACGGGCATATTTGTTTAAGGCGTTATAAGTCGCTTCGGCGTTTTGGTCGGTTACCTTAGTATCACCACGCAATCCGACGATCGCTTTTTTAAGGTCTTTTTCGTTCACGCCCAAATCCTTCAGCACAGTGCTGGTTTTGCCGCCTGCAGCCAGGATACCTAATAATATATGTTCGACAGATACAAACTCATCTTTAAACTCCTTCAGGTACGATTGTGCCTTCTGTAGAGCCGAGTTAGTCTCAGACGATAAATAAACATTACTGCCGCTCACCTTAGGGTAGGATGCGATTTGCTCATCTAAGTTGTCATTCAACCGGTTAAGGTTAACGTTCAGTTTTTTTAATAAATAGGAGATCACATTCTCATCAACCAATAACAGGCCTTTCAGCAAATGAGCATTCTCAATTGCCTGCTGCTGGTTACCAGTCGCAATCTCCGAAGCCTTCTGCACGGCTTCCTGTGCCTTTATAGTGAAGTTGTTAAAATTCATGCTAATTGATTATTTTACGTATATCATATCATCAAAAAAATTGCCATTTTAATGAAAATGAAAAAATGTCACGAAGAAATTAGTTTTGAAAGACATTTTGTCTACTTTTACCAGCATAACCGAAACATTATCAGGTAGTAAAACCCTATTACTGCTTGTGTATATTCTTATTTTTTTATATTTGATATACCATAATTTAATGTATTGAGTAGCCAAAACAATCATAAGGTCAGGGGTAAAACCCGGATATCGTACCGCGACTATTATACGCTTAAGAATCTTGGGGCTGTAAGGACAGGTAGCATCATCTTCCTGATCCTAAACCTGGTATTGCGTCTACTCTATGCTATATTTCCCGAAAGTCTTACCCGGGCTCAGAATTATCCCGAATTTAACTTTACCAACTGGTTATATATTGCCATAACTCCTATCTTCCTTGGTTGCAGCTATCTGCTCATTTACCTGTTCAAAAAACAAAAGAAGGCCAACTTTGTGATGACCATTTTTGTTTTTTTATTTGCCCTGTATATCATTCTGAGTGGCATGTTCTCCAGCTTTATAGCTACCTCCGACCCGCGTAATTCCATGACCATTTACCTCACTGCCTTAAGCATTATCAGTGTAGTATTTGTGTTTGAATGGGATGAGGCGCTGGTGCTGATTTTTATCACGGAGGGATTATTTACTGCACTGCTATACAATACCCAAAATGAAGGTATGGAGATGATCTATAATCAACTAATATCGGTCATCATGCTGTTCTGCTTTTATTTTATATCGAGATATTTCTATTCCTATAAATCGAGCTACTTTTTGCAGTTAGTGGATATCAGGGAGAAAAACATCGCCATTGAAAAAGCAGGTGCTTTTAAGAATGAAATCCTGGGCATGGTAGCGCACGATCTTCGTAACCCGATAGGCGCTATAGAAACCCTGGCGCTGATGATGGAGATGGAGGACATTGATAATGAAACCCGCGAAAACCTGGAGATGATCAAAACATCATGCATAAAGGCCCGTGGCATTATCGCTGACCTGCTGGATGCTGCCAATAATGAGAACATCAACATTGTTGAGACACAGCGTACCGAAATGAACTACTTTTTGAAGAACATCATTAATGAATGGAAAATTCAGAAAGAAGCTAAAAACAACATCTTCCTGATCAGCTCCAAAAACCAGATATATGTGGAGATAAACTGCGAGAAATTTCAGCGTGTGATGGATAACCTGATTACCAATGCATTAAAGTTTTCCAAGAACAACAACAAGATCGAAATATATCTGAGTGCCAAAAACGGGAGCGCAGTTATAGAAGTGAGAGATTATGGCTTGGGTATTCCCGAAGAACTGCTCCCCCATATTTTTGAGCGCTTCTCAAAAGCGCGCCGCCCTGGTCTCCGGGGTGAGCAATCCACCGGTTTGGGTTTGAGTATATCCAAACAGATCATCGAAAATCACCAGGGTTCCATCGACGTAACGAGTGAGGAAAAAAAGGGCTCTACATTTATTATTCAGCTGCCGGTTGTAGAATAAGACACGATTTTGCGATTTTTGAGATTAATTTTATCCGATTTAATAATCAGTTTCTGAGATTGTATCAAAAAACATCTTGTTAAAATTCACCAGGAAGAGCTCTCTTGATGCACGGGTACAGGCGGTATAAAACCAGCGCAGGAAATCCATATTAATCATTTCTTCGGTCAGATAGCCCTGATCTACAAACACGGCTTCCCATTGGCCGCCCTGGGCTTTGTGGCAGGTAACCGCGTAAGCAAATTTGATTTGTAAGGCATTGTAGTAAGGATTGAGTTTCAATTCGTCTAGCTTAGCTTTGCGACTGGCGATGTGTTCGTAATCTTTCATCACCTCCAAAAAGAATCTCTTCTGATCGTCGGGAGGTAAGGCTGGGGCTTCGGAATAAAGTGTATCCATCAGTATTTTACATTCCACGACCGGATCTTCGGCGTAATCTATAAATTCCAGTTGAACATCAGCAAACCTGAAGCCGTACATTTCTTCAAATCGACGCACCTTTTTTATCCTTGCTATATCGCCGTTGGCAATAAATCCTGTACTTCCCTCCTCCTGATCCTGCAGCCAGAAATAATTGTTGCGGACCACCATCACCTGGTCACCCCCGGTTAACTCCTCTTCACGTAAGAGAATGCGCCCACGAATTTGACGGTTGTACAGGTTAGCATTTTTATTGGAACGGCAGACGATCAATGTGCCATCGTAGCCATATTTATTATAGGCATAGTTAAGGCCTTCTTCCAGTCGTTCGCCTGTCATGCGAAAAACGTCTTTATAGCCCTTAGTAATCACTTTGGGCGTAACGACTTTCCCCGTCCGAATAATGTCACGCAGAGAAGTAGCATTCAGTAATATGCCCGAATCCTTTTGCTGGCGAAGTACGTCCGTCAGTTCAAAGCTGAATATCTCCAAAGCAAACTCAGCTTTCATCAATTTCACATCCAGCGCCGGACTGTTATCGGCACCAACAGGCGGCAGCTGAGCTGTATCGCCTACCAGTATAAGCTTACAGTTTTTGGTGTTGTACACATAGCTCACCAGGTCGTGGAGCAGGGTATCGTGAGTATTGCCAGCCAGCCTGTCCGAGATCATGGAGGCCTCATCTACAATAAATAAGGTGTCCGAAGCAAGGTTATCTGCCAGCCGGAATGCATCATCAATATTCATGGCCGATTTTCGGCGGTAAATACGTTTATGGATTGTAAAAGCTTTGCGGCCCGAATAATTCGTGATCACTTTCGCCGCGCGGCCCGTTGGCGCCAGTAATGCCGATTTATAGTTATAGTATTTAAGCGCCTTTACCAGTGCGCCTACTACAGTGGTTTTACCGGTACCCGCGTAACCTCTTAATATAAAGCATTCGTTGCCATTATCGCTGATCAAAAATTCATGCAGCTTGTCAAACAGTTCCAGTTGCTGAGACGTAGGTTCATGCGGGAAAGCTTTTCTGATCTGATCTGTTGAGGACACGAACAAAAGTATTATTTACGATTTTAGAATTACGAATTACGATTGCTTTAATTTTCTCAGCAAATCGTACATGTAAAATCGTAAATCGTAATTCAAAAATATTACTTTTGCCAATAGCTGCTTTAGTAACCGCAACTATCTAAAACAATCATATTAACTTGAACACAAATCCACACGCCGGCTATACCTTATTGATTAAGATCGGCTCACATTCGTTTTCCTATGCCGTTGCGGGCCAGGGCCGGATGCTTGTCCTTAAAGAAAATCTTGATCTTAGTGAACTCAGTGAACCGTCGGACGGTAACAAAATGCTGTCTGCCGAATATAGCCAGCATATTGTTGGCATTCCTTATACAGGTTTTACTATCGTTCCTGCAAGCCTATTCAACCCTGAAAAGGTGGCTGATTTTGCCCGTTTCCTGGATGTAAAACGTGATGAGAAAGTGTTCTCCCAACCCCTGGACGCTGATAACCAGGTGATCTTTAAAGCAGATAATAAGTCGATAAACTTAGTTGCTGAAAAGTTTGGTATCAATAGTATCGTATTCGCACCTAAAGGGTGGGTAAGACTTACGGCAGAAAATAATCCTGCAGACAATCAGATATACCTGAATGTGGACGGCAACAAGGCTGAGTTCCTGAATTTTAAAGAAGGTAAGCTGCGTTTTTATAACAGCTTCGAGTTTATGGCACCTGATGAGCTGGCTTATTTTGCCACACTTGTTGCCAGCGAACTGCAATTATTGCCCGGTGACGTTACCCTTATTTTAAGCGGTAGCATTACACCTGATGATGAAAACGGTATCCGATTGGATCGTTTCTTCCGCAAACTGGAATTAAATACAATGAGTGCACTTGCCTCGTCAGGACAAGCTTCGTCGCATGATATATTAACCCTCACCGCTTTATCGCTATGCGGATCATCGGAGGCCATTTAAAGGGGCTCAGGCTTAATCCGCCTAAGAATTTGCCCGTACGACCTACTACCGACCTGGCAAAAGAAGCCCTGTTCAATATCCTGCAAAACCAGATCGATTTCGAAAACATCAAAATGCTCGACCTTTTTGCCGGGACCGGGAATATCTCTTTTGAGTTCGCATCGAGGGAAGCAGCTCAGGTCATTTCAGTCGACCGCAGCATACATTGCATTAATTATATTAAGGATACTGCACGTCAGCACCGTTTAGAACAGATCAAAACTTACAAAGCTGATGTTTTCAAATATCTTGAACTGGAAACGGAGCAATATGATCTCATCTTCGCCGATCCGCCGTATGATCTGAACCGCATTCCGGAAATTGCCAAGATTGTTTTTGATAAGAGTTTGTTGTTGCCGGATGGCTTGTTAATTATTGAGCATCAATCACTGCAAAATCTGAGTAATCACCCTGCGTTTGTAGAGCAGAGGAAATATGGGCATTCTTCGTTTTCGTTTTTTAAGATAGCAAATAAAACTTAACGTCATGCCGAACTTGTTTCGGCACCCCACAGGACATTCACGCTTGCTTGGTCTGCAACTTGCATGTAGCAGACCTGACTATCGCACACCTTTATGATGGGTTGCCGAAACAAGTCCGGCATGACGTGGGTGTTAATATTAAACGCCAATTATCTCCACACCCTCCTTCTTAAAAAATCCCAACTCTTCAGATTTTGAATTAGTAATAACAGTATTGATCATCGATAACTCCCCAAACCGCAGATAACTCTCCTTCCCTATTTTACTGTCGTCGCATAATAAATAGGTTTTTGCGCTATGCGATGCAAAAGCTTGGGTAATCTCCGCTTCCAGTTCGCTATTGGCGAATAATCCATTGCGGGATATACCGTCAACGCCTAAAAATGCTTTATGAGCTTTATACCTTGCAATATGCTCATTGGCTACCGATCCATGTATTGCCTGACGCTCGGCGTTAAATTCCCCGCCGATGATATTTAATGATACCAAACTATTCTGCAACTCATACACCACCGGGATAGAATTGGTGATCACCTTAATCTTCTTTCCCTTAATAAACTGGCACAACCTGAACACCGTACTGCCGCAATCCATAAAGATAATATCGCCATGATTAATCTGTTCGGCAGCGGCACGACATATTTTATCTTTCGCCTCTACGTTTTTTGCGGCCTTGTTTACAAATTCATGGGGGATCTCTAATGGATTGACCTTCATCGCTCCACCGTGGGTACGGTAGAGCAATCCATCACTTGCCAGTTGGTTCAGGTCGCGGCGGATGGTAATCTCGGAAATATCCAGTTCGGCTGCTATTAACTTCACATCAACCTCGCCCACAGTATTCAGCTTGTTCAGGATTATTTGCTTTCTTTTTTGAAAGTTCATTTATTATGTTTTAATTTGTTCAAAAATAATCAAAATAAATCAAAAACAATCAAATTCATTTTGAAAACTTATAAGATCATCAAAAGCGAATTGCTGTCAGACAATTGGTATACGCTGAAAAAGATCACTTACGAAACGCATTACGCGGATGGTTCGATAACAGTGCAAGACCGTGAATCCTATGATCGAGGCAATGGGGCCACCATCCTGCTGTATAACAAAGCTCAAAAGACCGTAATACTAACACGCCAGTTCCGCATACCCACCTATGTGAACGGCAACGAAACCGGCTACCTGATAGAAAGCTGCGGCGGCCTTTTAGATAAAGACAACCCGGAAGAATGCATCAAGCGGGAAACAGAAGAGGAAACAGGCTACAAAATATCTGATGTAAAGAAAATATTCGAAGTATACATGTCGCCGGGATCCGTTACGGAGCTGATCTACTTTTTTGTGGCCGAATATTCCAAAGATATGAAGGTGAGCGATGGAGGTGGCGTTGAGGAAGAAAGTGAAGATATCGAGGTACTAGAAATCCCTTTTCAGCAAGCTTTGGAAATGATAAAAACCGGGGAAATTAAAGACGGCAAAACCATCATGCTTTTACAATACGCACAAATCCACAACCTGATATGAATAACAAACCATTAACCATCCTTGTTGCCGGGCCGTATCGCTCTGGCACCAACGATGACCCCGAATTGATGCAGCAAAACTTAGAAAGGCTTGAAACGGCCGCATTGACACTTTTCCGTGCAGGGCATATTCCGCTAATCGGCGAATGGTTAGCTTTGCCTTTATTAAAAGTCGCTGGATCAAAGAAACCAGGCGATGAGCTCTACCAGGAAATATCCTACCCCGTTGCTCACCGTTTGATCACCAAGTGTGATGCTATTTTACGCATGGAAGGAAATTCGACCGGAGCAGACAATGATGTAAAAGTAGCGCAGCAACTTGGACTGCCTGTTTATTATCATATCGAAGATATCATTGGCAATTAATGCCAAAGGATTATTACTTTTGGTGAGTTAAGCACAACCAAAACTATGAAGATCGCTCTCTTCCCCGGCTCATTTGATCCTGTTACAAAAGCTCATGTTGATATCATTAAACGATCAATGGGCTTATTTGACAAAATTTATATAGGCATAGGCGACAATAGTTCAAAAAAAGGGTTGTTGACTGTTAGCCAGCGCGAACAAATGCTCCGGGCAGTATTTGAGAATGAGCCAAAGATACATGTGGTTGCCTATGATGGTTTGACTGTTGAGTTTTGCAGAAGCATCGGAGCAACCTATATGATACGTGGCATTCGTACCGTGTCGGACTTTGAATATGAAAAAGCAATCGCACAAATGAATCACGCGCTTGCTTCTGATATCGAGAGCATTTTTATCGTGAGCAAGCCAGGGTATTCGTCCATCAGCTCCACCATCGTACGCGAAATATTGCGTTACCAGGGCGATGTAAGTCAATTTATTCCGAAAGAGGCACTGGCTTTTCTGTAAACAGGTCCATTTTTGCCAGCACATCCATTATCGAAGGAAAAGTATTCTTGATGATGGCATCGATATGCCCTTTCTGAAACCAGCGTACTGAGGTGATCCCTTCTTCTTTTTGCGGTTTCAATTTGCCGCTGCCTTTATATCCCATCTGGTACCAATAGGTTCTTTTGAGCACAGTCTCACTTTTATAAGTATAAGTGTGATAGGTTTTGCAGATGCGGGCGCCAATGCTGTTTACTGTAATACCGCACTCCTCTTCAACCTCGCGTACAGCGCCTTCGCGTTTACCCTCACCTTTTTCAATTTTTCCTTTGGGTAGATCCCATTTTTTATTACGGTAAATAAACAGGTATTCGCCTTTCGAATTGATCACTACCCCGCCTGCCGCGTCAATCACTGTTATGCTTCTCATTACCTTTTTCAGGTAATCTTTGGCATCGGCACAGTGCAGGAAATAAAACTTGTTTCCAGGCTTACCATTGTACTTATCGTAAAAAGCTTTCAAGTCAAATGTCTGAGCATCAATTTTTTGATATCTTTCCACATTCTTTGGAACCGACTGGGTTATCAATATAACTTTTTCGTTGATATAAATTCTGTACTTTTGGGCCATGTTTAATAAAAGTGAGATAGAACAACAAGTAGCGGAGTTCCTGCTGCAAATTAAAGCAATTAAATTGCAACCTGACAATCCTTTTACATGGGCCTCAGGCTGGAAATCACCAATTTATTGCGACAATCGCGTCACTCTATCTCACCCGACTATACGTACCTATATCAGGCAAAAGCTGACGCAGATCATCCAGGAAGAATTTGGTTCTGTAGACTGCATAGCTGGTGTCGCCACCGCAGGTATCCCCCAGGGCGCATTGGTTGCACAGGAATTAGGCCTCCCTTTTATTTATGTTCGTTCCAAACCAAAAGATCACGGCACCGGAAGCCTGATCGAAGGTGAAGTGATCCCCGGTCAGCGTGTAGTTGTTATTGAAGATCTCATTTCGACCGGTAAAAGCAGTCTCCAGGCTGTTCAGGCTTTGAAAGATGCGGGTTGTACCGTTGCTGGCCTTGCTGCCATTTTTAGTTACGGGTTTGACCAGGCCACAGAAAACTTTAAAGATGCAAAGTGCAAATTCTTTACGCTTTCAAACTATAACGCTTTATTGAAATACGCCCAGGACAACAATTATATTTCTGCCTCAGAATCGGATGTATTAAGTAAATGGCGTGTGTCACCTTCTACCTGGGGACAGAATTGAGTTTTAAGTTATGAGTATTGGGTTGTGAGTCTTTTCCACTCAACACTCATGACTCTTTCCTCAAAAAACTATCTTATCACATATAGGTTATAACAATGAGTCGTGAGCCATTTCACTCAATACTCATAACTCACTACTATCTATGACTACTTTCGAAAGCAAGATCAACATTAACAAGCCAGTAAATGAAGTTTATCAATTCCTGTCTGATTTGAATAATCATCAGCAACTGATGCCTGAGAATATTGTGAACTGGACATCAACTAATGATGAAGCCCGGTTTGATATTCAGAATATGGGGAAATTAGCGCTAAAGGTTGACAGTAGGTTCGAGAATGCTGAGATAAATATCATTCCTTCCGAAAAACCGCCTTTCGACCTGCAGCTAAACTGGAAACTGGCTGATGTCGGGACGCATACCGAAGTTCTGTTTACAATTTCAGCCGAATTAAACATGATGATGAAAATGCTGGCAAGCGGTCCGCTGCAAAAACTGGCAGATCATGAAACCAAAAGTCTGGCTGAAGTGCTTGAGTAATCGGCAAACATGTGGGAAAGGAGTTTCGTGCGAAATATTATATTTGTGAAAATGCTCATTTAATAAACATGGGGGATAACATCGCAAATCTATATTTCAAATCAAAAAAGATTTCGACGCTCATCTTGGCTGCAACAGCAATCATTTGTTCCAGAGTTCTTTTCTTCTTTTTCAATGACCCCGAAGGCCCGAATCTTCTGATAGTTGTAGGCCTGGCACTGGGGGTATTTCTTTTATCTTATTCAGTATATGTATTCGGTCCGTTAAAAATGAAGGGGATTAAGAGACTTTCGGTTGTAATCTGTATCCAACTACTATCGGTTGTCGGTCTCTATCTTTGTATGAAGTGATTGTAGTTTTACTTGAATAATAAAAGGGGAAACTATGCTCATGCGTCAAATTTCAGACTGACATATTACACAGCTCTGAATAATATAAGTTGCTGAATCCGATGAAATTCGCCTTTTTAACGTACTTTTGCGGCAAATTAAAGGTGCAGCATGATTACAGTATCCAATCTTTCTTTACGCTACGGTAAACGTACTCTGTTTGAAGAGGTCAACTTAAAATTTACCCAGGGCAACTGCTATGGTATTATCGGTGCCAATGGTGCGGGAAAATCTACTTTTCTGAAAATACTTTCAGGCGAGATCGACCCCACAAGCGGTTCAGTAAGTTTTACGCCAGGCGAGCGCATGGCTGTTTTAAGCCAGAACCATTATGCTTTTGACGAATTCACCGTTATAGAAGCAGTGATGATGGGGCATAAAGAAATGTATGCTGTAATGAAGGAAAAAGATGCCATTTACCTGAAAGAAGATTTCAGCGATGCCGATGGCGAACGTGCCGGAGAACTGGAAAACATGTTTGCAGAAATGGACGGCTGGAATGCCGAAAGTAATGCCGCCACCTTACTGAGCAACCTCGGCATTAAAGAAGAATTTCATTATCAGTTGGTTAAAAATATTGATAATACCCAAAAAGTGCGTGTGTTATTAGCACAAGCACTGTTTGGGAAACCCGATATTTTGTTGCTCGATGAGCCTACCAACGATTTGGATATTCATACCATTAGCTGGCTGGAAGATTTCCTTGCGGGATATGAAGCTATTGTACTGGTAGTATCCCATGACAGACACTTCCTGGATACGGTTTGTACCCACGTAGTGGATATCGACTTTGGCAAGATGACCATCTACACCGGTAACTACTCCTTCTGGTATGAGTCGAGCCAATTGGCATTGAAACAACGTGCTGATCAGAATAAGAAGATGGAAGATAAGGTGAAGGAGTTGCAGGAGTTCATCCGCCGCTTTAGCGCAAACGCTTCCAAGTCGAAACAGGCTACCAGCCGTAAAAAGGCTTTGGACAAGATCAACCTGGACGAGATACAGCCGTCAAACCGTAAATATCCGGGCATTATTTTCAATAACCTGGGGCGTGAAGCGGGCGACCAGATATTACGGGTTGAAAACCTGAGTAAATCATTGAACGGTGAGTTGCTGTTTGATAACATTACCTTTACCGTCAATAAAAATGATAAGATCGCTATCCTTTCTCAGAATAGTTTGGCTACCACTGCTTTCTATGACATCCTGATGGGTCGCGATAAAGATTTCAAGGGCGAGTTTAAATGGGGTGTAACCATCAATCCTGCTGATATCCCCGCTGACAATGCGGAATATTTTAAAGGGAAGGATGACAACCTGATCGACTGGCTGCGCGAGTATTCTCCGGGCGAAAAAGACGACCAGTTTATACGTGGTTTCCTGGGCCGCATGTTATTCTCAGGCGAAGAAGTATTGAAAAAAAGCAATGTACTTTCTGGAGGCGAAAAAATGCGCTGTATGTTTAGTCGTATGATGTTGCAATCAGCCAATCTGCTGATGTTTGATGAGCCGACAAACCACCTTGACCTGGAATCGATCACTGCTTTGAACAACGGAATGAAAGATTTTAGAGGGACGATCCTTTTCACCTCACGCGACCATGAGCTTACTGAAACTGTTGCCAATCGCATCATTGAATTAACCCCCGCAGGTTATATTGACAAGCTGATGGATTATGATGAATACATCAATAGCGATGTTGTGCAGAAACAAAGAGATGAATTATACGCAACAGCATAACGTGCAGACAAATTATATTAAAAGGTCTTCAAATGAAGGCCTTTTTTATTTAGTTATTTCCCGATTGATTAAACTATAATTTCAAAAATTAATCAAATCAACAACAATGTATTTGATTAATAATGAAGGATCTGTACTATATCCTCGGAGCTGATCGCGACTGTACCACCACGGAGCTGAATGCTGCCTATCAAAAGCTGGCCCGCAAGCTTCAACCGGATGAAAGATACCCTGACCATTTTCTGGAAGATCATTTCAAAGAGATCACCGAAGCTTACCAGGTGCTAAGCAATCCTGACCAGCGCCGCAAATATGATGCAGCTTATAAGAAGAATTATCAGCGGCGATTATATTATTTCAAGATCAAACATCTGAATGTTGCTGCGACACTCGCGCTATTGTTGTTTACGGGGCTGTTTGGCTGGTATGTAATGAAATTATTGGGCAGTAACAACAAGTCAAAGGTCAAGGTAATAACGCCAACGATACAAACACAGGAATCAACTCCCCCGACAATTGTTCATCATAGAAAAAAGCATAAAATCAAAGTAGAGGCACGAGTTATTAATCAAGCCGCAGTACTGGCGACAGATACCGTAATACATCACAACGCAAAATCTTCGCCTGTCATCGTCGCCAAACCATTTGTTCAAAAAGATACCATTCAGAACTCAACATCCAACACCTACTCTACTTATTTACAGGCAAACGCTACGAGTGTGATCTACCTCCACGAGTTGCCAAACTACAGTTCTACTGTGCTGAGTAAAATTCCGGACCATTCTAAAGTCACTGTACTAGAAAAAGGCAGGCAATTTTATAAAGTAGCATTTGAAGATCAGACCGGCTACGTACCTAAATGGACCATCGCCAATCCATAAGTCTAATATGTGACGTTCGGGGGTTTTTACCTAAGTGGTATGATTCAAGAAACACCCAGGCTTATAAAAATGTCTTTCGTATAAAAGAAGGAGGACATTTATGAAACATCAAAACGGTGTAGATGTGAGCATCGTTCCGCAACTGGATAAGGCCTGCGGCTTGGATATGCACAAGGATAAGATCGTTGGCTTTATATCAGCTAAAGACGGTAGCGGCCAAGAGCTTAAGGAGTTTACTTTTACTTGTGAACTAAGGCAAGTCAAGGAATGGGTGCAAAACCATCAGGTCGAACATTGCCTGATGGAAAGTACGGGTATCTACTGGATGAGTTTATACGCCATCCTCATAGAAGCTGGCATCCATGTGACCGTGGCTAACCCTACTCATATTAAGCAAGTTCCGAAGCGCAAGACTGATCGAAAGGATGCTAAATGGCTTTGCACCTTATTGCTGAATGGATTGGTACGGCCAAGCTTTATGCCGACAGCGGAACAGCGCATACTACGTGACCATTGTCGTAGCCGCTTATTCTACATGCGTCAGCAGAATAAAACGCAGAACCGGCTCCTCAAGATACTGGAAAGCAACAACATCAAACTTCGGTCTGTCATCAGCAGCATCAAAACAAAGTCAGCAATGGACATGATACGATTGCTGGCTATTGGTGTAACAGACAAAGAGCAATTAGCAGGCTGCGCCCGGGGTCAGGTCAAACGCAAGAAGGATGCTCTGATCAAAGTACTTGATGGAACTTTAGCACCTCATCACTTAGTGCAGCTGCAAATGCTGTTGCAAGACTTTGACCATGTGCAAACACAACTAAATACATTAGAGGTGATTATAACGGAGATTACCCAAGAACATTATTCATTGGCTTTTGAGTGCCTTGATAGTATCACCGGCATCGCTGGCCGGTCAGCACAGATCATATTGAGTGAGGCGGGTAGCGACATGAGCCGCTTTAGTACGGCAGACCATTTGACAGCATGGTGTGGTTTAGCACCAGGCAACAACGAAAGTGCCGGTAAACGGCGAGATACATCCGTTAAGAAAGGCAATCCGTATCTTAAAACTGCTATCGTTACTGCTGCCTGGGCAGCAGTTCGAGTTAAAGACTCTTACTGGCGTGCTTTGTTTGAACGCCTTCGTAAACGTATGAAGGTACAAAAGGCTATTGTCGCGATTGCCAGAAGAATGCTCAAGGTCGTTCACAAAACGTTAGATACGCTGACAATGTATCAGGAGAAAGGTATTGCTCACTTTGTCGACCTGCAGGCCAAAGCTGCGCTATATCACCGGATGAAGCAGCAATGGCCATCAACAGAATCATAACATTGACCATACCAAAAGGACGGATAAGGTTTTAGAGCAAATAGTCTGTAACCTAAGTTGCCAAACTATCAGATAGCATCCAGGCTTGTTCTATAAGAACGCAGAGGAAACTTATTTTTATAAAAATAATAGGGGCCTGAAATCAACTTAGGAAATCAACTTGGTCTTTAATTAAGGTTTCGAAGTTGTTATTTACCCAGCCACTTGAGGACTTTCATATTATAATACCCATTGTTGGCAGTACTGCTCGTGTCTATACGGTTGAAATAATGATCACAACCAACGCAAGTATCGTAAGTCAAATTGGTTTTGCCAAGTCTTATAAAATCAAGTTGCACATAATCCAGTCCAAAAATAGGCGAATTATCATCTGCGGTACTAACGATCATATAAATGGGGATACTAAGCATTCTTAATTTCTCAAAAGGCGGATTCAGCCCGAAGCTGGCCCATCTCATATAAGTGTGCCCCTCGTATTCCAGCTTTGTATTTTCGGGATGAGAGTAAATATTTTTAATGATTTTTAAGTTAGCGTTTATGCTGTCTTGCGCTTGTTGATGGGTGATTTCCCCTTTCGCTGCCTTAATTCTCCAAGCCATAATGCCATCGTAAAACTGATTTAAACCACTTCCTAACATGGCTACAATATGGGTAACCCGTTTATCGGCAACAGCCAACGACGGTACTACCTGCGCTCCTTCAGAATATCCATCTGCTACAATTTGAGTCCCGTCCCAAAACCCATGTTGTATCATATAAGTTATCACCTTTTTAGTGGCAGCCACCCTCCAATATAAGCTAAGTCTTTTCGAGTATTCTTTAGAAAATTTATAGTTTGAAACAAGCGCATTTTTATCATAGTGTTCTGCATCGTCACTCGTTGAGATACTATCGCAAAAAGGAGTTCCTGGCTTATCCAGTATAATATAATGAAAGTCTTTTTTCGTGGCGTCTTTGAGTGGAACGCTGAACGTATTGAACGTTGCGCCAAAACCTTTGCCTTTAATATAAATACACAAAGGAAGCCCTCCACTGCCATTAACCTCAATAAAAAGTGGTTTCTTTTTATTGAGGTCTTCGATATCCACATAAAAACGAATTAATCCCAATGAGCGATCCTTTAAACTAAATTGTTTTAATCCATAATCCTTAGGTGCTAACGGTTGGGCAATTAATTTGGCAGGAAGACAATTAAAAATTAGAAGAATCAGAAGTGATATTTTTAAGGCTGACATATCGTAACGCAGTTTAGAAGTGTTAATTACCGAACTAAAGAACGCATATGATAATTAGATATTCTATAGGCTAACATGTTACAGTTAGTAGCTTTTATCACTAATTAATAAACCGTACAGCTGGGATTTTTAGAGTAACCTTATCACATAACAACTCAAAGTTGAAATGTGATAAGGCAATAACCAAATCATTAACATGATTTATCATTTAAATTTGGGATTTAACAATAGATATAACACCTCATTACGGCTCAACTCTCTGTTGTAGAATCTAATATTATCAATAGTTCCTTTAAAAAAATCATTCGGGAAGGTAGCCCATGTCGAACCGATTCGAAGAATGTCAAAGAATCCGGCGGTTGTAAAATCAGAGTTTGGATTAGTATTATTAACTGCTACCGGGCGACCATTTAAATACAACGCAAACTGGGAATTGCTATAATTCAACACCAGGTCGTACCATTTATTTGGCTGTATAACATTAGCTGCTGTAGCCAAATCAGCGCTGCTTCCACTTGGTGGTACAACGAAATGCCAATTGAACGCTATGCTTTGATCTTGATTAATAAACAGACCCGCAGAATACGGGCCAGCATGCGCGTCTCCGCTTTGCACTAAAGTTTGAACTGCCCCGCTCGTATCTGATTTAAATCTAATGTAAATACTAAATTGATTAACAGGTGCCCCAATACTCTGGTCTATAGTTGTGCCTACCAAAAGCGGATTGTGAGGAACATTAATCCAATCCGATATCCCATTAAAATAATAGGCAGAATTTGGGTATCCAAATTTGTCTTTAGTTAATACAGGCGGGGTTAATGTGTTTTGTCCTCCGCTATAAAAATCTTGTAAAACACCATTATTTCCGTTTCCGGAGGAGTCATTGGCATTTCCTATAAAGGGGTAATATCCAACTAATCCGCCGGATAGCGCTTTCATTCCTTGCGGGCTATTAAAACTGTTTAAATCGGCCGGCGATAAGGTCGCTTCGCTTGTGTTAAGATCATTGCCTGGAGCTTGACTCTGATCCTTTTTGCAGGCACTCAGTAACAGAGTTACCCCAACTGCCATTGTAAATACAATCTTTTTCATTTTAAATAGGTTTTTGATTAATAAATTAGTTAAAACTAACTTTTTAATTTTTAATTAAAAAGACTAATTAAACGGTATTTGGGTAACTCTTAATTAATTAGAGGGAATATTTCATACCTCCTAATAGCACAAGTAAGGGCATTATTTTTCAGGTTCACTTTGCAAAGCCATATTTCAATTTTTATTACGGCTTCGCGCTTTCGGACTAAAGAAATTTTTCGTTTATTTGCCAACCTAAAAAACACGACTCCGTAGCTCAGTTGGTAGAGCAACAGACTCTTAATCTGTGGGTCCTGAGTTCGAGCCTCAGCGGGGTCAC
>Ga0207648_10000292_pt1 | contig 54741 bp, 46 predicted proteins | sample KBSMisM32_FD_184310 | JGI IMG/M metagenome (GOLD analysis project Ga0207648, IMG submission 184310) | Miscanthus rhizosphere microbial communities from Kellogg Biological Station, Michigan, USA - KBS Miscanthus M3-2 (SPAdes) (version 2) | ecosystem: Host-associated > Plants > Roots >... | reverse complement strand
TGAACGTGCTCGGCGCGATCGACGATGGAAAGGGACACTGGGCGCTCGGGTGGGACGACAAGCACCCGCAGGCGTCCGGGCATGCCGAGTTCGCCTACTCGTTCGTGCCGTCCCTGTTCGAGGCGCTCGAGAAGGGCAAGCCGAACCCGGTCAAAGCGGCCGGCAGCGGCTTCGCGCGCATCGCATCCGGCAGCGCGCCGCTGACGTTTGCGCCCGAAGAGACGATGCATTCGTTCGCGCTCAGCTTCATGGTCCGCACGCAGGGCGACGGCACGCTCGCGACGATCAGCGGCTCCACGCTCACAACGAGTTCCGAAATCCGGCTAAGCGAAGGGATGCCGTTCACCGCGACGACCCTCGTCGCCGACAGGACGTTCGCGGCGGCGCTTGTCGTGCAGAACGGCAGGTTCGGCTACAGGCGCGTCACCAGTGGCGTCCTTTCAGACATTCGCGCCGACGCGCAGTGGCACCATGTGGTGCTGAGCCACTTCACGGCTCGCGGCGAGACGATGCTGTTCATCGACGGCAAGCTCGCGGGCCGGGTTGCCGAACGCCTCGAGCCGAAAAACTTCGTCGTCGGCAATCGTGGCGATTACAAGGATCTGTTGCTGTATCGCTCGGCGTTGAACGCGGATGAAGTCGCGGCGATCCACGCGGGAAAGTTACTGAATGGCAGCCTCGAGATCTACTCGCCGCTGACGGATGTCGAATTCAAGGGCGGCGGAACAGTTGAGAACCGCGCACAGAGTCTGACCGCGTTCAAGGTCGGGAGCGACCGGATGGTCCACGCCGACGACGCAACAAGTACTCGGTGAGGTTCCATAGGGGCCGACGTTTTGGTCGGCCCCGCATTTTCTTGGAACGGTCCCACCCTACTCGCGTTGACAGACCGCACCCCGGGCACGAGCGCGGCGGGAACGTGTTTCGGAATGTGGACATCCGCAAGTGCGGGTGTCGTTTACAGACCATTCCATGACACCGGGGGCAATGTAGCCGAAACGTGAATTGCGGGATTGCCAAGACGAGCACCCACCAGACGATCGGCCAGAGATTACTGCGGAAGATTCTCGATAGCTGATAGACGATCGCCGTCCCGACGATTCCAATTGCGATGAATACGTAAAGCCTGTCGAAGACGCTGCTCTCCGACCACGCTCTGATGATCGAAGCGGATCTCCGCGTCCTCCGCCTCCGACTCAAAACACGCGATCGCCAATCTTCTTCAGAAGCGCCTTCGCCATTCGGATGTTCGCGTAATCGATCATCTTCCCGTCCTTACCGATCGCGCCGCGGCCGCTTTTGGCCGCTTCGTCGTACGCCTCGACCACCGACTTGGCGTGCGCGACCTCCTCGGCTGACGGACTGAAGATGCGATTGACGATCGGAATCTGACTCGGATGGATGCACTGCTTGCCGTCGAAGCCCATGACGCGCGCGATGCGCGAGGCCTTTTCGAGCCCCTCGGTGTCCCGGTAACCAGCATACGGTCCGTCAACCGCACGCAGACCCCGCGCGCGTGCAGCCGCAACGACCGAGTGCATGACCGCGTGCCACCGATGCCCTGGATAGATATGGTCGTTCTCATCGAACTCACCGATGTTCGCGACCGGCATCTGCATCGTCGCCGAGTAGTCCCCGGGGCCGAAGATGAGCGTCTGCAGGCGCGGAGAGGCTTCGGAGATCTCTCGCAGGTACATGAAACCCTTTGCGCTTTCGATCTGCACCTCGAGGCCAATCTGCCGCTCGAACCCTTTCGCGAGCTCAATCTGCGTCAGGAGCATGCACACGAACTTGACATCCTGCGGGAGGTTCGCCTTCGGCATCATCACGACGTCGATCCGGTCGCCCGCCGCTTCGACGACTTCAATCAGATCGCGATAGGCAAACGGGGTATCGAGGCCGTTCATGCGGAACGCCTTGAGCTTTCGCCCGAAATCGAGCTCGCGAAAGGCGCGGACCACATTCGCGCGGCTCGCGGCCTTCTCGTCTACCGCGACGGCATCCTCGAGATCGATGCAGACGGCATCGGCCTCCGCGGCGGCAGCCTTTTCGATCATGTTCGGCCGCGACGCCGGCACGTAGAGCATCGATCGCTCGAGACGATCGGTCGGACTCGGACTCGTTTCGTTCATCAGAATGACCTCGGCATTCCCAGTACGTGCTCGCCAATATAGGAAAGAATCAGGTTCGTCGAGATCGGCGCGATCTGATAGAGACGCGTCTCGCGGAACTTCCGTTCGACGTCGTATTCGGCGGCGAATCCAAACCCGCCGAACGTCTGCAGGCACGCGTTCGCGGCCTCCCACGACGCGTCGGCCGCGAGCAATTTTGCAAGGTTGGCTTCGGCTCCGGCGGGCTTGCCGGCATCGAACAGGCGCGCCGCGTCGAAGCGCATGAGATCTGCGGCACGAACGTTGGCGTACGCGCGCGCGATCGGAAACTGCACGCCCTGGTTCCGGCCGATCGGCCGATCGAACACGATTCGCTCGTTCGCGTACGTCCGCGCCTTGTCAATGAACCAGAAGCCGTCGCCGATGCACTCGGCGGCGATGAGGATGCGCTCCGCATTCATGCCATCGAGGATGTATCGGAACCCCAGACCCTCCTGGCCGATCAGGTTTACGGCCGGCACCTCGAAGTCTTCGAAGAACACTTCGTTGGTTTCGTGGTTGACCATGTTGCGGATCGGCCGCACGGTCATTCCCTTCTGATCGGCGCCGCGGAGATCGACCAGGAAAATCGACATCCCTTCGGTCTTCGTCTTCACCTCCGGCAGCGGCGTGGTCCTCGCGAGCAGCAGCATCAGATCCGAATGCTGAATCCTGGAGATCCACACCTTCTGGCCGTTGACGATGTAACGGTCGCCCTTGCGGACGGCTGTCGTACGCGTCTTCGTCGTATCGGTGCCCGTCGTCGGCTCCGTCACCGCGAATGACTGCAGGCGCAATTCGCCGGAGGCGATGCCCGGCAGGTACTTCTGCTTCTGCGCTTCTGAGCCGTGACGCAGCAGTGCACCCATGATGTACATCTGCGCATGGCAGGCACCGGAGTTCGCGCCCGATCGATTGACCTCCTCGAGGATTACCGACGCCTCGGTGACGTTCAGGCCGCCGCCCCCGTACTGTTCCGGAATCAGTGCGGCAAGCCAGCCCGCGTCGGTCAGCGCCTTGACGAACGCATCCGGATACCCGTTGCGCTCTTCCACCTCCTGCCAGTACTTGCTGTCGAACCGTCCGCACAACTCGCGGACGGCCTGACGATATTCCTGGTATTCGTGTGCTCTGGGATTGATGTCCGCCATCGCTCGGGACTCAGAATTCCGGGATTCGATCCCTATACCAGCGGCGCGCCGATCGGCTCGCGGTACGTAGGGGCCGGCTTCAGCCGTCCCAACGACGAAAACAGCGTCCCCACGTCAGCGCATCGATCGATCGAGTGCAGCCCCGCAAGCGCCGCACGCGCCACATCGTCGCCGAAGCGCGACGTGACGAGCACCGAAAATTTCTCCTCGAGCTCGTCGGTCGTGACGGGATTTTCAGGATTCCCTCTCGGATGGCTGCTCGCGGCCTGCTCGGTTGCGCCGCTGTGCAGCGAGATTGCGAGACGCACCGGCCACGCCGATGGATACCTGGCACTGAGATCGTCGGCAACGATCACCCGGATGCGTCCAAGCAGCGCTGCGATCGCCGGTTCGCGAACGCCGTCAGGCCCGAATCGCTCATCGCCGAACTGTTCGAGGCCGAGCGTCCCTTCAAGCAACGCCGCCGCTACGCAGTATGCGAGGCTGAACTTCGCCTGATACGGCGTGCGTGGATTCATCTCCTTGACGATCTCATAGCCCGATCCATACGTCTCGATCGTGACGCCACTGACGTCCCGCAGCGCATCAGCCGCGCTCCATCGTCTGCGCGCTCGCACGTCCAAAGCACAGTCAACAGCGGTGTGGGTGTGCGCGCAGCAGGAATACAGTTTGTAGCCGTTCTCGCCAATCTTCCACCGCAAACCCAGACCATCAGTGACTCTTGATGCATCGCAGGCCTGCACTGGTCCTGGCACGAGCGGCGCGGATCCTTCTGGTCCGCGCGTGAACGCGCGGAAGAACCCTCGCTCGCCTTCGAGAATCCGAGTCGCACCGGTGAAACCGACGCGCGCGAGATCTGCCGCAAGCACGCCGTTCATCGCGGCCTTGCCCGGATGCAGGTGCTTGCTCATCGCGCCGTCCGCATTGAACTCCCACAGCGCCGCAGCTTGTGTACCGGCGCTCCCGAGCGCGTCCACCATCTGGTCGGTGTTCAGACCAAGCAGCGCGCCTGCCGCGGCAGCCGCGCCAAAGGTCGCCACCGTCCCCGTCGGATGAAAGAAATAGTAGTGGGTTGGGTTGACGGCCTCACCAATGCGGAACGCCGCTTCGTAGCCGATGGCGACCGCCGCGAGAAACGCACGGCCGCCCGCATGCTCGCGCTCGGCAACGGCGAGCGCCGCGGGAATAATCGGCGCCGCCGCGTGAACGGTCGATCCTCTGTGAATGTCGTCGAGCTCCAGGATGTGGGACGCGACGCCGTTGGCCAACGCTGCCGCAGGTGCCGATGCGCGGCCGGCGCTGAAAATCGTCGCTTCGCTCGACGCTCCGAACCCTGCCGCGACCTTTTGCGCGAGTCGAGCCGGTTTCTCGATTGAGCCGGCGAGCGCCGACCCGAGCCAGTCGGTGACGGCGCGCCGCGTATGGTCGATGACCTCCGCAGGCAAATCGTCATAACCGGTCGTGGCAAGCACCCGCGCCAGCAGTCGCGTCGAACGATTCGAGACGTCCGCGCCGCTCACGCTAGACACCGAGGTATTCCAGCCACTTCACGATGATCCCGAGATAGACGACTGTGTACACCACGCCGAGCGTGAAGCCGAGCACCCAGAAGTCGCGGCGCTTGATGAAGCCGCTGCCGTAATAGACGGCGTTCTGACCGGACGCGTATGGCGTCAGGATCCCAATCATGCCGAGCGGGTACGCCAGCAGCAGCGCCCATGCGACCGGCGAGACGACCGGAATCTTGATGGCGACCGCAAGAAAAAGCGGAAAGAGCGTCGCCGTGTGCGCGGTGATGCTGGCGAAGAAATAGTGGAGGAAAAAAAACGTGAGAACGATGCCGGCAATTGTCGTGTAGGCGCCGAGCCCTGACAACATTGGCACCAGCGACGCCGCGAGCCAATCCAGGAACTTCGTCTCCGCCAGCCCACCGGCCATCGCCACCAGCGTGGCGAACCAGACCAACGTGTTCCACGCCTGCGAGTGCCCGACGATGTCGTCCCAGGAGACGACGCGGAAGATCACCATCCCAAGAATGACGAACGCAGACACAATTGCCGGGTCGATGTAGGCTGCGCCGCCAATCCAGAAGCCGAGCGCGCCGAGGACGAGCAGGAGCATCGTGATCTCCTGCCGCGTCATGACACCCATCGTCTTCAACTGCTCGCCCGCCCACCGCGGTGCGGCGGGGGCGTCTTTGATCTGTGGCGGGTAGATCAGATAGAGCAGGACCGGTTGAATCAGCGTGAGGATGATGCCGACCGGCAGAAAGCCTTTGAACCACAGCGTCCATGGGATGGTCGTCCCGGTTCCCTTCGCGATCATGGCGATCGCCATCGTGTTGGGCGCCAGTGCGGTAATGAACATGCTGCTCGACACCGCGCTTGCCGCCAACGCCGTATAGAGCAGATACGCACCGACCTTCTTCGCCGAAGGGTCGTTCGGGTAGGAGTCGTACAACTCAGGGATATTCCGGACGACCGGGTAGATGCTGCCGCCCGAACGCGCGGTTGCCGACGGCGTCACCGGTGCGAGCGCGAGGTCGGCGAAGGTGATGGCATAGCCGAGTCCGAGTGTGCGATTGCCCATCATCCGGATGAGATGAAGGGCGATGCGTCGGCCGAGACCGGTCTTCGAATAGCCGCACGCAAACATGTACGCAGCAAACACGAGCCACACCGTCGCATTCGAAAATCCGCTGAGGGCCCAGGCGGTTGCCTGTGTGGGAGCGGGGCGCACGAGACCGAGCGCTGTCGCGACGCACACCCCGAGCATGCCGACCGCTGCGCCCGGAATCGGTTCCGTGATTACGCCGGTGATCGTCGCGAGGAAGAGTGCGAAGAAGTGCCACGCGTTCTCGCTCAGACCCTCAGGCGTGGGAACGAGCAGCACGGCACCGCCGACGACAAACGGTGCGATGGCCCTGACGAGCATCGACTGCCGTGTGCGCGATGGAGTATCGGGTGCGGCAACTTCCGCGGCGACAGACTGGACGTTCATCAGGTTCCCCCAGAGTCAGCGCAAGATACTACAGTGATACGATTTCCCGCATGAAACGGCCGACTTTCGCGGGCGCGTTCGCTGCTGTTCTCATCGCCGCCGCCGCGCAGGCCCAGACGCCAGTCGCGCACCGGTTCATCCAGGTGGCCCCTGGCGTCTACTCAGCAATTGGCAACGGCACGATCGAAACGCGGTCGTCAACCATGGTGATCGTCAATGCGGACGATGTGTTTCTGGTCGATACCAACATCACTCCCGAAGCAACCCGGCGGCTGATCAACGACATCAAGACCCTCACGGACAAACCCGTTCGCTACGTCGTGAACACCCACTGGCATTACGACCACACCGACGGCAATCAGGTGTTCGGGGCTGAGGTGTCGGTCATTGGTCACGCGAACGAGCGCAAAGAGATCCTCGAGGGGGTGCTGAAGAACCGCATCGCCCTCGAGTTTCAGAATCTTCCGGGTCAGCTTGACAACCTGCGCAAGCAGATCGCGTCGGAAACGGATCCAGCGAAGAAGAAACAGGCCGAGGATCGACTGAAGGTGCAGGAAGCCTATCAGGAGCAGTTGACGGAAACGGTCCCGACGCCACCGAACGTGACGTTCGATGATCACATGACGGTGTTCCGCGGCGACCGCGAGATTCGACTTCTGTATCTCGGTCGCGGACACAGCGACACGGACGTAATCGTGTATCTGCCGAAGGAGAAGATTGTCGCGACCGGCGACTTCTTCGAAGGTCCGGTGACCGGCGCGCTGAACTTCGGCTTCCATGACGAGTGGGCGATGAACCTCGAGAAACTGAAGGCGCTCGACTTCGAAACCGTCGTCCCGGGACACGGGGAACCGTTCAAAGGCAAGGAGCAGATCTCGTATTTCCAGGCGTTTTTACGCGACCTCTGGAATCAGACCAAGACGCTTCACGATCAGAAAGTGCCGGTTGCCGACGCCGCAAAGCGGATCGATCTGACCGCGCATCGCGAGCACTACCGGAACATCAACGGCCCTGGCTTCCAGGAGGCCACGGTCGCGCGTATCTATCAGGTGCTGGACCAGCGGGGTGGGACGCAGTAAATCCCAAATCCCAAGTCCCAAGTCCCAAATCAACAAAGGTCCCGGCCGATCGAGGCCTTGGGATTTGGGTTCTGGGATTTGGGTTTTGGGATTTTTTCTCGCCGCCGTCGGCTTCGCGGTCTTCTGGAACAGTCTTCCCGCGCCGTTCACCTTCGATGATGACCACGCGATCGTCATCAACGAGCAGATCCGTCACCTATCCACGTCGCTGTCACCCACGGAGCAAGGATCGCCGCTCGCCGGGCGGCCGGTCGTCAGCCTCACGTTTGCCATCAACTACGCACTCGGCGAGCTGAACGTCCGCGGATACCGTCTGGTCAACATCGCGATTCACGTCATCAATGCCCTCGTTCTGTTTGCGATAGCGGCGCGGATCCTTCGGGTCCGCGATGTCGCCAAGGCCCCGGAGCTCGCATTCGCAATCGCGCTCATCTGGATGGTGCATCCGCTCGTGACAGAGCCCGTTGACTACGTGTCACAGCGCACCGAGCTGATGATGGCGACGTTTTTCCTGGCGACGGTGTATTTCGGCGCGTCCGCCGCCGCACGGCACCGAAGCGACGGCGGGACCCGCCCTGCGGTTTCTGTGATCTGTTGTGCGCTCGGGATGGCGTGCAAAGAGACGATGGTCGTGGCGCCGATCATCGTCCTGCTGTACGACCGCACCTTCTCGTTCGGTTCGTTTCGCGAGGCGGTGCGGCGACGTGGCAGCTATTACGCCGCGCTTTGCGCGACGTGGCTCGTGCTCGTCGTGCTGCTCTGGTCGTCGCCGCGCGGTGACTCCGCCGGCTTCATGGGCGCGTCCGTTTCTCCGTGGACGTATCTGCTGGACCAGTCGGTGATGATTGTCCGATATCTGCGGCTGGCATTCTGGCCTCGCGGGCTGGTGCTCGATTACGGCGAGCCGGCGCACGTCACGTTCGGTGACGTCGCGCCGTACATACTTGCCGTCAGCGCGCTGCTGGCCGGAACCATCGTCGCTCTCGTCCGCAATGGTTCGGTTGGCTTTCTGGGGGCGTGGTTCTTTCTGACGCTCGCGCCCACCTCGAGCATCATGCCTATCTCGACCGAGGTTGGCGCAGAACGGCGGATGTATTTGCCGCTCATGGCGATCGTCGCGCTGGTCCTTGCACCCGTAGCACGAGCCTTTATGGCTCGTACATCGACGGTCGCCTTTGCTCTGGTCGCCGGCCTGCTCTCGATAGCGACGTTCCAGCGCAATGCGGAATATCGTTCCGGTCTGACGCTATGGCAGACCGTGCTCGACCGCTGGCCTCCACACGCGCGTGCGCATCGCAACCTCGCGGCCGAACTGAAGCTGGCAAACCGGCGCGACGAGGAGATCGAGCACCTGCGCGCAGCGGTCAACGACTTGCCCGAGCTTCGTAACGCACTCGGTCTCGAGCTGCTGGCGCTCGGACGCAACGCGGAAGCGGCCGATGAACTCCGTATCTACGTTCGCGATCACCCGCGCGACGCCGACGCGTGGAGCAATCTGGGGAATGCCCTCGACGCGCTTGGCAGCCGGGATGCGGCGCTTGACGCGTTCAAACGCGCGGTCGCTGTCAATCCCGATAATGGTCTTTCGCAGCGGAACCTGGCGCTTCAATATCTCCAGGTGAACGATTTCGACAATGCCGTGGGACATGCGCGCGAAGGCGTTCGCCTGACGCCCGGCGATCCCGAAGCACATAACCTTCTGGGACTCGCGCTGATCGGGCAGCAGAATGTGGATGAAGCCATTGCCGAATTCCAGGCCTCACTGCGCTTGCGGCCTGCCAATAATGACGCGGCCGGTTATCTCGAACGAACCTTGAAGGCGACCAGACGATGACTGTTGCGATGGAGACGAAGTGCTGCATCGCCGGCGGCGGACCGGCGGGGATGATGCTCGGCGTCCTGCTCGCGCGCGCCGGCATTCCGGTCGTCGTCCTCGAGAAACACGCCGACTTCCTGCGGGACTTCCGCGGCGACACAGTACATCCGTCCACGCTCGAGGTGATGTACGAGCTGGGCGTACTTGACGAGTTCCTGGCCCGACCGCATTCGGAATTGCGCGAGGCGCGCGGCATGATCGGCGATGAACGCGTCACGATTGCCGACTTCACCCACCTTCCTGTTCACGCGCCGTTCATCGCCATGGTCCCGCAGTGGGATTTCCTCGATTTCCTGGCGCAGTTTGGGCGTCGATATCCAACGTTCGAACTGCTCATGCGCGCCGAAGCATATGAGCTGATCGAGCGCGACGCGCGCATCTGCGGAGTGCGCGTGGCGATGCCTGATGGAGCGATGGACCTCTACGCCGACCTCGTCGTCGGCGCCGACGGGAGAACGTCCACCGTTCGCGATCTCGCGCGGCTCCCGGTGACCGAGCTCGGCGCCCCGATCGACGTGCTGTGGATGCGTCTGCCCAAGCACCCCGGCGATGATCGGATGGCCGCGCTTGGTAACGTCCGGAGCGGCCGCGTGTTCGTCATGCTGGATCGCGGCGAGTACTGGCAATGCGCGTACGTGATTCCGAAAGGCGGATACGAGGAGCTGCGGCAGCGCGGGCTCGATGCGTTTCGCGCGTCGATTGCCGACGTCGTTCCGTTTCTCGCTGATCGTGTGTCGGCGATTACGTCATGGAGCGACGTGAAGCTGTTGACCGTCCGCATCGATCGCCTGCGGCAGTGGCATCGGCCGGGGTTGTTGTGCATCGGCGACGCGGCGCACGCCATGTCGCCGATTGGTGGCGTCGGCATCAACCTCGCCATTCAGGATGCCGTGGCCGCAGCGAACCTGCTTTACGAGCCGCTGCAACGCGGGATCCCGACGGCTGCGGAGCTGCAGGCGGTTCAGCGGCGCCGAGAACTCCCGACCCGAATCACTCAGCGGATGCAGGTGATCGTGCAGAACGCCGTTCTCGTCCGGACATTGCAGGCGAAGGGACCGGTCAAGGTCCCGCGTGCCGTGCGCTTCCTCAATCGGTATCCGCTGCTCCGGAGAATTCCAGCGCGCCTCGTCGGCATGGGCTTCCGCCCCGAACATGTCCGAACGCCTGAATACGAACCACGGAGGAACGGAGGACACGGAGCCTTGTGACTTGTGATCGGGACTTGGAGTTTGGGATTAGGGATTTGGGATTTGGGATCTATGAAAAGCCGATCCAACGCCCGCCCCATCCGACCGTCGACCACAGCAGGATGGACGTCGCCCCGACCACGCGCATCCAGAAGGGAGTCACGCGCGCTTCGCCGGCGAGCGCCACGCGGCGCCGGACGGTAAAGCTGAAGATGATGGCGAGCGCGAGCGCCGCCATCTTCGTCCAGAACGCAAAGCTGTAATAGCACTTGATCGCCTCGGCGAGGAACAGCGGAACACCCGAGCCAATCATGAACAGGACGCCGCCGATGAGCCACGGCTGCGCATCGCGCGCCAGTTCGGCGACCGGTTGGCGCCTGAGTCCGAGCCCCAGGAGCCTGAAGTCGACGAGCAGCACCGCGCCGCCGACCACGGCGAGACCGACCAGGTGAAACGCCTCGATGAAGGGGAACAGCCACGTCGAGTCGCGAATCGCCTCGCCGATAGATCCGGCTTCAAGTGCCTGGAAATACGGCAACAGCATGCGCGTTATCGGACGCAGCCGGCCAGCAGGTCGATGACCGCGGGCTCGGGTTTGTCGCAGTCGAACCAGTTGTAGGCGATCATCCGTCCGGAAAAGATGATGGCGACCCACAGCGCAAGCGAGAAGGCACCCGCCAGTTTCGCCGCGCGCGGCGTCACCGCATCGTTATCCCATTCCGCGAGACGACGGTACATGCCGCCGTTGTGAAAGACCCACGCGTTCAGCGCCGCGGCAATCAGGAGCACGGCCTTCAAGCGAAAGAACACGTTGTGGTAGGTGCGCAACGGGATCGCGAAAAAGAGCAGCACGCCGCTGATGACCATCAGCACGAACGCGACTTTCGTCCACGGGAGAATGCGTTCGGTGATCTGCGAGACGGGAACGCCCTTCAGCGTGACGCCAAGCAGCCGCAAATCCAGGAACACCGCGAACCCGACGAAGATGCACAGCGTCCAGACGTGCACGGACTCGACGATCGAGTACGCGTAGCGGGATTCGTGGAGGCCGACGCTCCACGGCGTGTCGGCCATCCACTGCAACAGGTTATGCAGGATCACCGCTTCTCTTCCGGCGCGCCTGTGCCCGACGAGCCGAGGAAGAGCGTCTGCCCGTTCGGCAGCGTCAGGTTGCGCCCGTTGGCGCGATGGGAACCATCCTTCGCGCGATAGCCGTCGATCACAATCGCCGTGCCAGGGAGGAGCGCGTCTTTCGTGAACCCGCGGCGGAACAGCACGTTCGGCGTCCCCGCCTCAATCGCCCACGCTTCCTTGCGTCCATCCGGCATCGTCACGTCGACGTGAATCCAGGTATGCGGGTTGGTCCACTCCATCTTCGTGACGACAGCTTTCTCGAACTTCACCGGCTGTTTGGCATCGAACTCCGCCGCGAACGCGTGATGCGCGCGCGCAGGTCCCGCGCCCGCGGTGATCAGAAGTGCCGCCGCCGCGGCTATCAGCTGTCTTCGCATGCCCACCCTCCTAGTTGTCGCCTCCGCCCGTCGCATTGTCCTGCGTTGCCGGATCCGGACCTTTCCCCTCACGGAACGCCTTTTCCGCCGCGCGGGTGTTGATCAGCAATCCCGTCAACCCGTAATTGCCCTCGTGGCATCCGCCCTCGAGCACGAGCGTCGTCTTGTCGTCGGTCTTCTCGAGGTCCTGTACTGCCGTCCACGGCCTGGTCCACGTCGTCGGATCCTCTGCGGTGAACTGCACCGACAGCGTGTTCGCATCGACGCGCTTGAGCTTCAAGACGATGTGCAGGTTTTCGCGCGAGCCGTGGAAGTTTGTCTCATCGGTGAAATTCGTGACGTCGACCACGAGCGTGTCGCCGTCCCAGTGGCCGATGGGATCGCCTCGATAGAGCCGGACGTTCGCCGGCAGGTGCGGACGGTTCGTAATCGGAACGACCCAGGAGTAGCCCGAGCCCTGGCCAACGTCGTAGTAGAGCGACACGGAGTCGGGCGACTGCACCAGCTGCATCACGCCGCCGAACGTGCCGGTACCAAGGACGACCGGGACACCGTCGCCGAAGCAGCGCTCGGGGCCTCCGCGATCTTCGGGGCCGTCAGAGCGGTTGATGCGATCGAGGTTGTAGTCGGGTGACGGCTCGCTGCGGCGCGGCGAGATCGGGCCAGGGCGGCCGCCGGAGGTTCCCTGCAGCAGTGCGGAGAGGAACTCGCGCTTCTCGGCAATACGCTTGGCCGCTTCGGGCGTCAACGCAGGAATGCGCCCATCCGGAGGATCAATCACCATCGACGTTCGGTAACTGAGCTTGGTCGGCTTATCGCCGAACCAGAACTCGTTATACGCGCGGGCGACGTCCTTTTCGGTGCCGACCCCTGGTTTTCCTCCAACCTCGCGGCTGTCGCGGCCAGGACGCTTGCTGCGCTCCTGCAGATCGGCGAGCGCTTTCGCATGCTCCTCTTCGGTCATGGTCGCGCGCGTCCCGTACTGTGCCGGGCGTTCGAGCGGCGCGAACGTGTTCGTGTTCCAGATGCCCTGGAGATCCGGCGCGTCCCACGCCGTACGCAGCTGCCCCGCCGAACCGCCTTCGCTGCGCAGCGCACGAATTCTTCCCTGCATCAACGCAACGATCGTCGCGGCGGCGACGAGCGCAAATACCAGGAGAAAGCGGGCTGAGATTTTCATGTCAGCACCTCACCGTTCGTACTTCTTGTCGCCTTCGGGCACACGCCGCGTGACGTCGAGAACAATCGTGTCGCCTTCCCAATGCTTGACGAGCTGATTCTTGCGCAGGTGTCCGAGGAAGGGCTCCTCGACAAACTCCAGGCATCGGAAGTCCATCAGCGTCGAGTTCTCTTCGAGCTGACGGTACAGCACCATGCTCATCCTCCATGGGCGGGTGTAGACGTTGGGGTCGGTGATCGTCACCTCGTAGCGCAGCGCGTCGGGAGTAATCGGTGTCAACCGCTCCACCACGTCCAGCGCGTCGCTGTGAAAATCGCCTGACCGCGACAGCCACGTGCGATCGTTGAAGTTGGTCACGTGGACAACAAGGGTTTCGTCTTCCCAGCGGCCCACGGAATGCCCCATCCACTTGTCCGCGGGCGGCTTGGGGGCCTCGTCGAGAAAAATCGTACGGCTCGCGTTCGCATACGCGAAGACCATCTGGATCTTGCCGGAGCTCTGCGTGATTTGAAACGGATACGGCATGTACATCGCGCGGGGGATGCCCGGCATGTAGCAGCGAACCTCGGGGTCGCGATCGAGCCAGTGCTCGGCGTTGTCGCGCTTCTTCGCAGCGGCTTCCGGTTTATACGGAATCTCGTCGCCCTCGACGACACTTGCCCCCGCGGGGACGAGACCGACGGATCCGAGCGCGAGGACCGGCGCGGCGAGCACGGGATGATTCGCGTACACACCAGGCTGTGAGACGGCCGGCCGGACCGTGTGCGCGAGCAGATCCCAGTTCGCGCTGTTCATCGCCTGCCAGATTCCGTTCAGATTCGGTTTTCCGTCCGGCATCCGCGCGTCGTGAGTGGACGACTGCCCGGTCATGCGGATGCTGCTGACAGCGAACGCGATCGCGACGACCCCGATCGCGAGGAATGCGCCGCGCCAGATGGAGCGTGTTTCCATGCCGCCTCCGTTGGAGGCGCGAATGATACACCGCGGGGGCAGGGGGCAGGAGGCAGGCGCAGGAAAACAGCCTGCCGCCTGCGTCCTGCCACCTACCAGATATCATTGCTTCCACGTGTCGACGATTCTTCAGCGTGTTCCCGCAGGTCAGAAGGTTGGCATCGCGTTTTCCGGGGGGCTCGATACCAGCGCCGCGCTGCACTGGATGCGCGCCAAAGGCGCCATCCCGTACGCCTATACGGCCAACCTTGGTCAGCCGGACGAGACCAATTACGACAGCATCCCACAGCGGGCGCTCGAGTACGGCGCCGAAAAGGCGCGGTTAATCGACTGCCGTGCGCAGCTCGTCTCCGAAGGGCTGGCGGCGCTGCAAAGCGGCGCGTTTCATATCTCGACGGCCGGTATGGCCTACTTCAACACGACGCCCATTGGCCGCGCCGTCACCGGCACGATGCTCGTCGTCGCGATGAAGGAAGACGACGTCAACATCTGGGGCGACGGGAGCACCTTCAAGGGAAACGACATCGAGCGGTTCTATCGATACGGGCTGCTGGCAAACCCGAATCTCAAGATCTACAAGCCATGGCTCGATCAGCAGTTCATCGACGAGCTCGGCGGCCGCACGGAGATGTCCGAGTACATGGCGCGTGCCGGTCTCGCCTATCGCATGAGTACCGAGAAGGCCTACTCGACCGATTCGAATCTCCTGGGTGCGACGCATGAAGCGAAGGATCTCGAATACTTGAACAAGGGAATCACGATCGTCGAACCGATCATGGGTGCGGCGTTCTGGCGCGAGCAGGTGGGCATCAAACCCGAAACGGTCACGATCACGTTCGACGAGGGGCAGCCTGTCGCGCTCAACGGCATGTCGTTCCGGGATCCGGTCAGCATGCTGCTCGAAGCCAATGCCATCGGCGGACGGCACGGGCTCGGAATGAGCGACCAGATAGAGAACCGCATCATCGAAGCCAAGAGTCGCGGCATCTACGAGGCGCCCGGGATGGCGCTGCTCTTCATCGGGTACGAGCGGCTGGTCACCGGCATCCACAACGAAGACACCATCGAGCAATACCGTGAGAACGGACGACGGCTCGGCCGCCTGCTGTACCAAGGGCGCTGGTTCGACCCACAGGCGATGATGCTTCGCGAGGAAGCGCAGCGCTGGGTCGCGCGCCTCGTCACGGGAGAGGTGACGGTGGAGCTGCGCCGCGGCAACGACTACTCAATCCTCGACACGACGAGTCCGAACCTCACGTACAAACCCGAACGTCTCACGATGGAAAAAGGTGAGTCGGCGTTCACGCCGCAGGATCGAATCGGTCAGTTGACGATGAGAAACCTCGATATCACCGACACGCGCGACAAGCTGTTCACTTACGTGAAGGCCGGCGTGCTCGCGCCGTCGCTGGGAAAAGAACTGCCGCACTCCACAACGGATCCTGGATCCCGGGTCGTGGATCCCGAGCCGACGAAAAAGTAAATGCCGAAGCTGACGATCATCATCGCAAGCGTGCGCGAAGGACGCGGAGGCGAAGCCATTGCCCGGTGGTTCACCGAGCGCGCGCGGCAACACGGCAAGTTCGACGTGCAGGTGGCCGATCTAAAGGAACTGAAGCTGCCTCTGCTCGACGAGCCGCATCACCCACGGCTCAAGAAATATGTGCACGACACCACGAAACAGTGGAGCGCGATCGTCGATAGCTCCGACGCGTTCGTCTTCGTGAGCGCCGAATACAACTACAGCACGCCGCCGGCGCTCGTAAATGCGCTCGACACCGTGTACCACGAATGGACGTACAAACCGGTCGGCTTCGTAACGTATGGCGGTATCTCTAGTGGCCTTCGTGCGATGCAGATGACGAGGACGATGGTGACGGCCTTCAAGATGATGCCGATGGTCGAAGCGGTCAACATTCCGTTCTTCGCGCAATCTGTACAGGACGGCGTGTTCAAGGCGAACGACACCCAGGAGAAGAGCGTGCCTGTCATGCTCGACGAGCTGCTTCGGTGGAGTGAGGCGTTAAGGACCCTTCGTCAGTAGTTGAGATCGCGCGACGCCCTCGCCTACTGACACCGTGCAGCTTTGTTGGATGGATCAGCAGTCGTCCCACCAGGCTTGTCGCGATAACGCTCGTGACACTGCAGGCACGCATCCGCGAGCTGGTTGCTCACCTCGCTCACCGCTTCCTGACTTCTCGACTGCGAGGCTTTGTACGCCGCTTTCCCCACCTCAATCAGCTCCTGCGTGAACTTCTTCCAGTCGTCGCGGTCGACTGGAACCGGTCGGCCGTTCTCGCATCGCCTGCCGGGGACGAGCAGCAGCGGCGCCGAATCCGCGATGCTCAACGCGGCGTAGTCGACGATCTCCCATGGCGAATAGATGCCCGCGCCCCACTGCGCCCATGAGAAGTTGTCGTTCGCGGATGGTTCGTACGGCTTGTCATCTTTCTTTTCGCCGGGGTCGTGCCCCTGCACGTTGAAGATCAAGTTCGAGCTGGGAAAGAGGATGCCGCGCATCAACTGCGCGAGGTTCGCCGCAGGCGGAAACGTCGGCGTATCGTGCGAGGCGACCGGCGCCACCGGCGCTGATCTCGCCGCAGTCGCGGCACCGGCGCGGACGATGAACGCAACGAGATCGCCCGCCTGCGCGTCGGTCAACGATCCCGGCTCGTCCTGCGGCATCGTCTTCTGAATCTTCTGCCGCAGCTGCGACGCATCGCCCCACACCTTGGCAAACGGGTCGCCGGTCAGCGGCGGGCCGACGAGCCCCTGGAGCGTCTCTCCGTGGCATGCGGCGCAGCGCTGCTTGAAGATCTCCTGACCGCGCGTTGCGTCCCCCGCGCTTTGCGCATGCACCGCGACCGATAGGAGGCCGCCGAGCGCAACGATCGACGTCAGGCGAGTCAGCATGAGCGGGATGGTAACACCGACGATGGCGCCGATGAGGGCATCGATGGCGTAGTGATACCGGCCGGTCACCGAGCCGATCAGAATGCTCACCGCGAGCGTCAGAAAACCGATGCCGGCGCGAGGTGCGGACATCATCACCGAGATCGCGGCGGCGAACGCGACGGCGACGTGGCCGCTGGGGAATGTGTTCCAGCCGTGACTGAGGCGACCGAGTACGTGCAAATTGAGGCGCCGGACCCCCGACCCGTCGACCACAGCGCCGTCGAGCGCCCGCGGGGGACGACTGACCAGCCACGGAAGTGAGATGTAACAGACGTACCCGGCGGCGAGGATCGACGTCCAGAAACGATCGACCTCTGCCATCGAGCCGTTCAGATACACGGTCAGAAACGCCGCGGGCACGACGGGGTAACAGCACAGATACGCGAGTTCCCAGAACGATCCGAACGTCCCGAACGGTCCAAACGATCCGAACGACTGCGTCCTCACCAGCCACGCCTCGAACCGACGCGGCGAGCGGGTCACGAGCAGCGCGGGCAACCAGTAGCCGGCGACGAGATACAGGTGGCCCAGCCAGAGGCGAACATCGGCGTCGAGCACACGGGAGAGGGCGACGATCGCGCCGGCAAAAATTGCCGCGGCGGGACCCACGGCCGACCATCGCCTGACGGCGCCCGTGAACGGCGAAAGCGCGGCGAGAGCCGCGAAATACAGGGCAGCGAGCAATTCGAAGGTAAACAGTAGCGTCCTTCCGCCTGGTAAGGCGCCGGCCGCGGGAAAACCGGCTCATTACGGATATACAATGTCCCGCGCATATCACGGGGACAGGGACTCGGGACAACCCAGTCCCCAATCCTTTCTAGATCTGGAGGCTCAAATGAGGCGTGTTCAAAGCTGCCTGGCTGTCGTGGTGCTGCTCACGGCATTGCCGCTCTATGCCCAGTCCAAGGCCAAGGTGCAGAACGTCCCCGAGATCCCGTACGACTCGGTGGCGAACGCCCTGAAGCTTCCGGACAATCTGTACATCGGCGAAGGGATCGGCATCGCCACCAACTCGAAAGGGCACGTGTTCGTCTACACGCGCAGCGGCGCGACGCGGCTCTTCGAGTTTGACCAGAACGGTACCTTCGTCAAAGAGATCGGCGAAGGACTGTACGGGTTCCTGTTCGCCCACGCCGTGCGCGTGGACAAGGAGGACAACATCTGGGCCGTCGACGAAGGCTCGAACATGGTGATCAAGTTCGATCCCAACGGCAAGGTGCTGATGCTGATCGGCCGACGGCCCGAGGCCGTTGAAGGGCTCGAGGCGGCGGCGCCGCCCGGCACGCCACCGCCCAACGCGCAGCCGTACGCGCTGGCCCGTCCGACCGACATCGGCTGGGATCCGCAGGGCAACATCTACATCTCCGACGGCTACACGAACTCGCGCGTCGTGAAGTACGACAAATTCGGCAAGTTCGTGAAGTCGGTGGGCGGCGCGCGCGGCAGCGCACCGAGCCAGTTCAACACCCCGCACGGCCTGCAGGTCGACGCGAAGGGCAACGTGTATGTCGCCGATCGCGGCAACGCGCGTATTCAGGTGTTCGACAGCAACCTGACACTCCGCGCGATCTACGACCACGTCGGCAACCCGTGGACGCTCTGCATCACACCGGGTCCGCATCAGTATCTGTATTCGTCGAACTCGTATCCCGACAGCAATCCGGCGGCAGCACGTGACATCACCGGTGAAATCTACAAGATGGAGCTGGATGGCACCGTCGTCGGCAAGTTCGGCAAGGCCGGCAAGCAGCTGAAAGAATTCAGCACGACGCACGGCATCGACTGCCGCAACGAGAACGAACTGTGGATTTCCGAAATCACGGCGTGGCGCGCGCAGAAGATCATCCTGCACCCACAGCAGGCGCCGGCACGGCCCACCAGCACCTCGGCGGCGCGGTAAGGGGGATGGCCATGAAACGCATACTCACGATTTCGGTTGTCGCACTGGTCGTCCTTGTCGCCGGCCACGCCATCTCCGCGCAGCAGCAATTCGGCGGCGCGCAGCTGGCGATGCCTGAAATTCCGTTCGATTCGGTGCCGAACTTCCTGAAGCTGCCGGACAAGCTATACCTCGGCGAAGTCGCGGGCGTCGCGACCAACTCCAAGGGCCACGTCTTCGTCTACACGCGCACCGGCACGACGACGGCGACGATGGGCGGCTCGCGTGTCCTGGCGCATGGCGGCTCGCGCCTATTCGAGTTTGACGAGAAAGGCGTCTACGTCAAGGAAATCGGCGTCGGCATCTACGGATTCCTCTTCGCGCATGTGGTCCGCGTCGACACCCAGGACAATATCTGGGTCGTGGACGAGATGGCCAATATCGTCATCAAGTTCGATCCGAACGGCCGCCTGCTGATGACGATCGGCCGCAAGCCGGAAGCGCTCAACATCCGCAACTACGAACCGCCCGGTGGAGCGGCGGGTCGTGCGGGTGGGGCGCCCGCGGGCGGACGCGAAGGTGGCGCGGGCGCAGGCGCCGGACGCGGTGGGCAGCAGGCGGCAGCGCCGCCGGTGGTCGGCGCCGGTGTCGCGGGCGAGAGCTTCAACCGTCCGACCGACGTCGGCTGGGATCCGCAGGGGAACATCTTCGTGTCCGACGGCTACGGCAACTCGCGCGTGGTGAAGTACGACAAGAACGGCGTGTTCCTCAAGATGGCCGGCCACCGCGGCACGGGCCCACTCGAGTTCAATACGCCGCACGGACTGGCCGTGGACGGGCAGGGCAATGTCTATATCGCCGACCGCGGCAACAATCGCATCCAGGTGCTCGACAACGAGCTGAACTTCAAGGCGCAGTACGTGAACGTCGGCACGCCGTGGACGGTGTGCGTGTCACCAGGCCCGAACCAGTTTCTCTTCAGCTCCAACTCGAACGGGATCGGCAATTTCGATAACGGCGAGATCTACAAGATGCAGCTGGATGGGAAGATCGTCGGCCGCTTCGGTGAGGCTGGCAAGCAGATGAAGCAGTTCGGATCGGTGCACGAGATCGACTGCCGCGACCCGAACGGGATTCTCGTCGGCGAGCTCACGAACTGGCGCGTGCAGAAGCTGCTGCTGAAAGCACCGACGAATTCGACACGGTAAATCCCAAAGCCCAAATCCCAACACCCAAATCCCAACGTCCTTCGGGACGTTGGGATTTTTTTTCACTATTTCACCCTCCACACCGTGTTTCCCACGTCATCGGCGACAAGCAGCGCGCCGTGTCTGTCAACCGCTACGCCGACAGGACGACCGTACGCATCTCCCTTGTCGGCGAGGAATCCGGTGAGCACGTCGATCGGATCTCCGGACGGACGTCCGTCACGGAAGGGAACGAAGATCACTTTGTAGCCGCTTCTCGGCTCCCGGTTCCACGAGCCGTGCTGCCCGACGAACATGCCGTTCTGAAATCGGCCGGGCAACGAATCCGTCGTCGCGTACGCGAGCCCGAGTGATGCCGTGTGTGGGCCGAGTGCGTAATCGGGTGCAATCGCTTTGGCGACCAGGTCCGGACGCTGCGGCTTGACCCGCGTATCGACATGCTGACCGTAATAGCTGTACGGCCAGCCATAGAACGCGCCCTGGTGGACCGCGGTCATGTAATCAGGCACCAGATCGCTGCCCAGCTCGTCGCGCTCGTTCACCGCAACCCAGAGCTCGCCGCTCTCAGGCTCCCACGCCATCCCGACAGGGTTCCTCAGGCCTGTCGCAAATACGCGATGGTTGCCCGTCGCCGGATCGATCTCCCAGATGGCCGCCCGTCCTTCTTCGGCGGCGATCCCGTTTTCTCCGACATTGCTGTTGGAGCCGACCGCGATGTACAACTTCGAGCCGTCGGGGCTGGCGATGACGTTCTTCGTCCAGTGGTGATTGATCGGACCTGCGGGTAGATCCGCAACCTTCACCGGAGATGTCGTCACCTGCGTTTCACCCTTCGAATACGGCAGCTTGACCAGCGCATCGGAGTCAGCGACGTACAGCACGTCGCCCACCAGCGCCATGCCGAATGGCGAGTTCAAGCCCGATGCAAAGATCGACCGCATTTCGGCAACCCCATCGCCGTCGGCGTCACGCAGCAGCGTGATGCGGTTCGCGCTCGGAACGGCGCTGCCGGCCTTCGCGTAGTAATGCTTGAAGACTTTTCCCCTGATGCCTTTGTTGTCTTCGGGTCGCTCGGGACCGTTGGTTTCCGCCACCAGCACGTCGCCGTTCGGCAGGACGTAAATCCAGCGCGGATGTTCCAGACCCTGCGCAAACGCAGTGACGGTCGTCCCGTCTGCGGCAATCGGTCTCTGGCCGTCTGGCCAGCCGCGAGCGGTCGCGACTTTCACGAGCGGAATCGGTGACGTTTCCGGAGGGGGCAGCGTCGGTTCAGACCCGAATCCGGCCGACACGGGGAGCTGGGCCGCGGACGCACACGCGCTAACAATCGCGGCGGCCGCGAGGATCATGGCGCGCTCGACAATACTCGATCGCCGCATTCGTCTCGACCTCTGGCGAGACGATATTCCGTCGCAATCGACGATCCAACCTGTCGGCGCGATCTGAACTATTATCTCGGCGTCTCGGGGAGTGGCCGCTTCATCGTCTCGGAGGTGTTATGCGCATCACAACGGGCGTTCTCGCGTTCATGTTCTCGGTGTCCGGGCTCGCCGCGGCGCAGGAGTTATCCGACTACATCAGCATCAAAGACGGATTCAAAATCACATTCGCGGGTGAACCGAAGGTCAGCGAGACCACATGGACCTCGCAACAGAGCTTCGTCCTTCCCGCGCGCGTCTACAGCCTCGACAAGGGCAAAGAACGCTATTCGGTGACCGTGGTTGACTACAGCGGCATCGAGCAGATGGGGATCGACAAGGTCAAGGGCTGCCCGGTCGGCGCGCCGCTCTGCCGCGGCACCGACATCAGCGGCCCCGGCCTCTGGAAGCACGACGTTCGGGAGGCCATCCAGTACGCCACGTTCAAGCTGCTTCAACGCGACGCGAAGGTCACCGATCTCACCTGGAGCCAGCACGATCTCGTCGAGGGGAACGACATCCAGCTCGTGAACAGCGCCGACCAGTCGCGCACCTATGCGGTGGTCGCGATGCACGAGATGAAGCTGTATATCGTCGAAGCGACCGTTCCAAGAAATTCCCCGCCCGCGACGCTGTTCCAGACGTCACTGGGGTGGGTCGACAAGAACGGCAAGGGCATTCGGTATCAGACGGTGTACAGCAACGAGTTCCACGGCATGAAGCAGTACCCGGTTCCGCCGCTCGCAGGCGCAGCCGGCGGCCGCGGCGCTGGTCCGGGCGCGCAGTAAGGCGGACCTGAAGTCCGCCTCTACGGCCGTAGCGGCCGACCTTCAGGTCGGCCGATCAGAACGTCACCCTCAAGCCAAGCTGCATCCGGCGCGCGAGGCTTCCATCAGCGCCTCGTCCATACAGCGGACTCGTCTCGACCAGCGTGTAGGTATTGTAGTTCTCGTGGTTGAACAGGTTGAACGAGTCGGCGAACCCTTCGATTCTCGCGCGTCCGCCGAGCGGAAACGTCTTCGATACGCGAAGGTCGACGCGATGAATCGCCTGCCCGACGAAGCTGTTGCGCGGCACAATCGATCCATCCGCCCGCAGACGGCTGCCAGTCGCCGTCCCGACGCTGCGGCGATCGCCACCGGACGTCGGCGCGAACCGCGCGCCCGACCCGTAGAAGTAAAGCCCGCTGACCAGAAACCCGTGCGGCAGCTCGAAGATGCCGTTGAACACGGCTCGATGTCGCTGGTCTGACGTCGCGAGCCCGTATTCTCCTCCAAGATCGGACGCCACCGTGAACGGCAGCGGTCCCATCGTGCACCACGATTCGGATGTCTCCTGCCTGCAGTCCACCGCATACGGCTGTGGGTCGTCATCCCAGAGGCCGGCGAGCGTATACGTGATCGAATATTGATAGTGGCTGCTCATTCGTCTGGTGAACGCAGTCTCCAGCCCACGGTAATTCGAACGCCCGGTGTTGACGGACACCTGTGTCAGTGCCCATCCCGGAATTGGACGACGAGCGACATCGGTGAAGGGATAGTTGACGCCGGTTGCCGGGTTGTAGGTCAGATTCAGGTTGTTGAGCGTCAGCCGCTCGTGGCGCGCGCCGTTGAAATTGAAGTCCGAGGTGAGCGCCATCGTCGATCCAATCTGACGCTGAAATCCAATCGACGACGTCCAGCTGTACGGCATCGCCATGAAAGGCGAGGCGATGGCGGAGCCGGTACTCTGATCAATTCCCGATCTGCGGAGCTGCGCGAGCGTCGGCAGCGGACCGTTGAACGGATTGCCGGCGAAATCTGGACGGCCGTCGTTGAACACCTGCGCCACGAACGTCGTGGCGGCGGACAACGTGAACGACGTCAGGTTGTCGATGACCTGACCGTAGTAGCGACCGACGCCACCGCGAATCACCGTCCGATCGTTCAGCTTGAACGCGGCGCCCGCGCGAGGGCCGAAGTCAGTCGTCTCGTTGGGACGGCCGCCTTTGAGAATCGGATAGACCTCGACGAAGTTCGCGAATGAATTCGGCTGGAAGTCGTAGCGCAGCCCGAGGTTGAGCGTGAGCCGGCGGGTCGCCTGCCAGTCGTCCTGTACCCATCCGGCGACGGTATGACGTACCGCGCGACCGCCAAATTCGCCGACGCCGACCTGATACGAGCGAATGAACGAGTTGAGTCCGTTCATGTTCCACGTGTCCGGATTGTTCCAGACGGGCATCAGCTGCTCGATGTTCGCCGGAGGGCGTGAGGTCGACGCGTCGTAGATGCCGACGCACGGGCGGCAGTTGTAGAGATAGAAGACCGTGTAGAGATACTCACCACCGCTGTGCAGGTCGTGGCGGCCGGCCCGGTTGAACGAGTATGTCCAGTCGTCGCGCAGCGAGACGACCTGCTGCCCGAGCGTCTGCGGCCAGTTCGTGTTGTTGTTGCCGAATTGATAACCGTTGAAGTTGATGCGCGGTGCGCCGCTGGTCACGCCGAACGGCGCCTGCGGGTGATGCGCCCACGTGACGACGCTCTTGTTACGCTCGACGGCGCCGATGAATCCGAACTTCAGCTCGTTGAGCCCGCGATTGCCAATCACCTTCGAATGCGTGACGAACAACGTATCGGAGTTCGCGGACGAGTATCCCTGTGACGAGGGGTGCGTCGTCGCGCCATTCAGTCCCGCGTAGGCGGGGTCAGTGCGGATCCATTTCGTCGCGCGCAGCATCAGATGCTGCTGCGCGCCGATCTGGAAATCGAGGCGCGTGCCACCGTTCCAGTCGAGGACGTTGCGCTCCTGGTCGACGTTGAATGACGGATACGGGCTGTTGAAGGTAATGGTCGACGGCTCGCGCTCGCGCTCGTAATAGACGAAGTAGTGCGCGCGATCCTTGCGCAGCGGACCGCCGTAGGTCCCGTTGAACCGCTGGTTCGAGTACGGCAGCACCCGGTTCTGAACGAAATCCGGCGCGTTGAACCGCGAGCTGCGGAAACTCACCGACACGCTCCCGCTGCTCGTGTTGGTGCCGGACTTGGTCACGGCATTCACGAGCACGCCGTTGGAGCGCCCCTGCGAGGCGTCCCATCGGCTGGCCACGAACTGAAATTCGCCGACCGCCTCCTGCGACACGCGCGGGTTCGCGGCGTTCGCGCGCCCATTGTTGGTGACCTGCTGGCCGTCGATATTCAGCTGAAAATCGAAACGGTTACGCGCGGTCGGGGTGTTCGGATCCGCGCCGTTGGACCGGTTGCCCGGCGCGAGCAGCGACAGGTCGAGCCAGTTGCCGCCGTTGACGGGCAGATCTTTCGTCTGCCGCGGGTCGATGTTGCCGGCCAGCGTCGACGAGGTCGTTTCAATCAACGGCGCTTCTCCAGTCACGGTGACCGACTCCTGCACCGTTGACGGCATCAGCTGCACGTTGATGGTCAGCGTCTGCCCGACGAGCGCCTCGAACTGACGCGCGACACCGGCGAACCCCTGCAGCTCGAGCGTCAATCGGTACATCCCGACCCGGAGTGGAATGCGGTAGTTGCCGCGATCATCGGTTACGGCGAAGAACGTGTTGCCGGTCGCGGTATGAAGCGCGGTGACCGTCACGCCTGGCAGTACACCGCCAGTCGAATCGGTGACCGTGCCGTTCACCGTCGCGTCCTGTGCCTGCGAGATTGCCGGGAAGAGGAAGAGCGCCGCCGTGAGGAGCCAACACCGCGTGGTCATCCGTCACCTCCGAGAGAATCCGTTGTCAGCAAGGCTTGCCCGTCGAAGCGCGTAAGGCGGGATTGTCTCAGCGTTTCCGAGTCAAGACAACGTCGAACTAGGCGATATCACTTCACGGCACCAGACAGGTGATCGGTGACGAATAGATGGCTGGGACGTTGGTCACCCGAACATCTCCAACCAACGCAGGAGATCCGTTCCCGCAATGCTGTTCGAAGCTTGCCCAGAACCGTCGCACGGTTCCATTGGGTCCGTAGTCGGCTTCCCGCACGCTGAATTGGCCCGACAGGGTGTTGCAACCACGGCCGGCTCCGCCGATGTCCATCCCCGCGCCACGCGCAAAAGGCCATCTCTCGGCGACGTACGTTCCAATACGAAGTGGCACGTTCGGCGGCCCGGAGAAGTTCGCGCTCCAGAATTCCCTTAATTGCGAATCCTCGATTCGAATTTCAACGTGGTTGCGCTCGCACGACGCGGTAAACCTCGACGAAGGGGCAACAAAGCGCCGCACCCCACCCGACCCGACAAAATCTCCGGGATCGCTCGCAAATGAAAAGAATGTCGGCACCATGGACCACAGAACGACGGACGTCGTTACGGTCCGACCGGGAATTGTCCCGACCACTAATGCCGGATGATCGTCGCCGACGGCCGATGTAGTAAATGGAAAGTCAGCGCTGTCGCGTCCTGCATCGACATTCACCGATGGTGGAATGCTGACGGCTGGATCGCTTGTCGATAAGGTCACGGAGATCCCTCCCGGCGGCGCTGGCAGTGTGAGGAGGGCAGACCCACGGCCACTGTTCCCACCGACTACGGCCTGTGGCCTGACGGTGACCGCTGACAATGTGCTCGTCGGAATTGGCACAGGAGCGGGCATCACGACTGACGATGGACCAGGCGTCAGGTCGTTGTCGGCAGGAGGGTGCCGACGATTGCACGCCGCGCCAGCGATGATCGATAAGACCGCGGCTTGCGCCATGAGAAGTCGCGTCGACCAAGACATCATCAATTGATGTGCCTTATCAGCCCGGTGTTGATCCCGACGCCCGCACGAAGGTTGACGTGTGAAGGCCAATACGTGGGCACCGACGGCGTCAACGTCACCCGAATCGGGATCACGAATCTGTGCTGACGGCCTAGCACGAAATCCCCGCCGACAGTGAAGCCGGTTCGCGACTCCGTCGAATGCACGAGGTGACGTCCGCCCGTGGGAACGAGCTTACCCTCAACTCTGGTAACGCCCCGCAGATCTCCGAACGTGATCGAAGGACCGACCAGCAGTGCAAGTGACAGTGGCGATTGCGTTGGCGGACTGAAGCGCCACAGCAACGAACCACGAGCCTGGCGCAGCGCGATTTCCTCGGTGTAGGACGGACGTGTCCGAGTGTTCCATGTTTGCTGTTCCAACGTGACTTCGCCCGCGACGCCATGTGAGCGGGAGAACAAAAACGTCAATCCGCCCGTCGCCGCTGGCACTGCACCACCGACCGAGCACACGGTAAAGCTCTCGCACCCCGCCGGCTTGTCGTAGTTGGTTGCGGCCGCCCCAAAGACCTGAAGCTTCAAAACACGGATCGTCCGATAGATCGCGCTCACCTGCATCGATCTTCCCGGGTAGTGCCGCGATGTCGTGTATCGATCAATACCCGCCAGCTGCAGCGCCGCGAGCGACTGTCCTTGTTCGTACGCCTCGGCGGCCCGGGCGCGGATGTCGTCGAGGTAATCTCGCAATTCAACGAGATCGGTGTGTGTCATCGTGCTTCCGTCACCGAAGAGGAGTTCGTCGAAATCGAGTGCGGCAAGCGTGTGGATCCATTCGAAAACATCGCGAGGGCGGAATTGGCCGAATAAAAACGGGGCCGTGTTGACCGGTGGCCCGTCTGCGGCAAACAGCAGCCGCTCGGCGGGAAAATACACCGCCGTCATATCGGTCGCGAACGCGGGACCGGGATGTATCAACTGGATCGTCTTATCGGCCAGCTTGATCTCGAAACGGCGGGAGTACGTCGTGCGAGCGGGCCGCACGGCCACATACAGTTCCTGAGGAGTGACGCGACCGTCACTATTCCGATCTCTTGAAGCAATCCCCGCGGCCTCGGGGCTTGCAGTCAGTTCTGAGGCGTCGAAGGCGCCATTGTGGTTGGCGTCAGTCAGTCCGACAAACTCGGGAAGCGATCGCCGCGCCGCGTCCACGTTGTTGTCGAATTCTCGATGGGCGACAACTTGCGCGTCCGGAAATACGTATCCACCTTCGGCGCGATCGAAGTGATGGTGACTATTCACGACGAACCGCACAAGTTGACCAGGAAACCGCGTCATGAGCTCCTCGCGTAACCACATTGCCGTCGCCCTTCCAAGCGGATCGACAACGACGATGCCGGCGGGCGTGACGGCAAATACCGCGACGCGGCTGCCCACTCGGACCTGGTACAAGTCACCCCGAAGCGGACGAATCTCCGGCGCCTGATCGTTGTCCGGCTGTGCTACCGCCACAGATGGAAATGTGAACGACAGCATCGCGACAACGCCGCTGAGAAACCGGTAGCGCATTCTTCGTTATCGAGTTGGCGGAATGGAAAGCGCGTATGAGGTCGTCAATCCTGTGTACGACGCAACAATCTGCGTCGTGCCCGGAGCGACACCTCGCACGGTGCCGTCAGCGCTCACCGTCGCCACACCCGGATCCGATGAAGACCACGCCGCAAGTCTTGTCACATCGTCGAAATCCGCCGAGCCACGATACAGCCGAACGACCGACGGAACCGATGCGCCTGCGAGACGAGGGTCGCCCCGCGAACTAATCGTCAATGACGGGTAGATCAGGCGGTCCGGACGGAATGCAACGATTGTGATCGTGGTCGAGAAGCCTTGGTACTGTGCCGTGATGTTTGCCGAACCCGGTGCCATTGCGGCAAATACCTCCGTGATGCTCGACTGCGAGACGGAACGGACGATTACGGATGGATCCGACGTTGACCACGCGGCTTTTTTCGTGACGTCCTCAAATGCACCCTCAGAGTTCACCGAGTAGGCCATCAGTGCAAAGCTCGAAATAACCGGCACAGGGCCGACTGCTACGGGGTAATGCACCTGCACTGCCACGGTGACAGGGTTTGATGGTGCCGACGGATAGGACGCGTGGCAGGCGGCAAGGCAGATCGGAAGGCCGGCCCACAACACAAATGCCCGCATCACCCTTCCAGGATTGGATAGGCCGATCACGCTACGCATTCTTTGGTGGAGGCGGCTGAGTATCGCATGAACGGCCGCCTGATGACGGTGCACGCGTTCGCCGTGCCGCGGCGCGCGGCAGGGGAGCAACGCCGCGCGCAGCTTCGTAGCGTTACAGCGAGCGCAGGAAGTTCACGAGATTCTGGCTCTCCGTCGTGCTCAATGGAGCGGCAGCGCCAGAAGCACCGCTGAAGTTCTTGATGACTTCAGCCGCCTCGCCACCGTGCGCCTTGATGGCGTCGACGATACTCGTGAACCGGCCGTCGTGCAGGAAGAACAACCTCTGACCGACTCCCCACAGCGGTGCGGTGCGGAACTGATCACCTTTGGCGCCGCCCTGTGAGATGTCATCCCCAGTGCCGACGTTGTGCAGGAGCAGGTCCGAGAACAAGTTCACCGTCTTGTTTGCGAGCGCCGCCGTGACGTGACTACCCGTGGTCATCGCCCGCACGTGACAGACATTGCAGCCGGCCTTGTTGAACGCCGTCTCACCAGCAGCGATCTGTTGTTGGGTAACGCCCGCGTACGAGGTGACCTGCACGGGCGGGGCGAGGAACCGCATGAAGGTTGCGAAGGCATTCACGTTGTCGACCACTGCCTGCGGTTGCGTGACCTCGTAATTGATTGTGTCCTGAGGCGCAGGGCGAATTTTGCGGCATTCCGGCGGGTCCTGCACTCCACCCTCCCCGCGCTCATCGGGAAACAGCTCGTTGGTCACGCCTTGCTCGACGTTGTAAGCCTCGCCGGAGAAGATCACGAGCGACTTGTTCTGTGCCTTCCAACCGTAGCGCGTGACCGTTCCGTCGTTGCCATTTCGGTTGGCAATGCCGTTGATACCAAACTGTTTCGGCCCCTCGTTTTTCAGAATGGTGGCATCCTCGATCGCCTCGATCAGGCCGAGTCCGAAGAGTGGGGTTGGGATACGAAACCTCAACTCCGCCAAATGGGCGCCGAAATTTGGCTGAGCGATCTGACACGCTCCGGCTCCCTCCAGACCAGTGATGGTGAACAGGTCGTGCACACCCCCATCGCTCGCAAAACGAACTTCGCGGACCGGACCGTTCTGGCTGATGATGCCGAGAGAGGTCAGCGTGAGGACTTCATTTGGGGGACCTACGGTCATTTGCGGATTGATCGGCGGGCTCGTTCCACCTACCGCCGGGTGGGCGTGACAACTGACGCAACTGTTCGAGTTGAACCGCGGCCCGAGACCCTCTTCAGTGTCCGCGACGCTGCCGGTGACTGATTGAACCTCCTCGAATTCGTCCAGGCCGGCATCAAAGAATTTCGCCTCCTTCACAGTGAGGTTCGCCATTGCACCGCCTGCTCCCGCATTCCCCACTCGTGGCCCTGGATCCGTCGGATTGTTGTTTGCCGCCGTAAGTACGGTGACAAACACGAACGCGAACGCACCCAGCATCATCAACACAGAGCAACGCCTTGTTTCTTTTCCTGAGGTCATAGTGGTTCCTCCCCCGCGGACCGCAACCCGCGGGCACACGTGTGACAGTGAGCGTGAAACGGGGGATGTATACGGGGGGAAGAACCCGACTGCGTGGAGCCGCGGCGGGGTCGCGCCGACGCTTCCGCGGAGGCGGACGCAACGGCGTTGTTCAGGGAGGAGGCGACTCTAGCCGATAGCTGATCTGGACTGCAAACGCCCAAATATGATTCGGGATTCCCGATTCGTTTTCAGGCGCTGCACCCGCGCAATTCCTCTACTTCTTCTCCACGATCTGTCCCTGCATCGGACCGAGCACGCCAAGTACCTGCTTCTTGTCCGCCGCGTTGACTTTGAACTTATCGAGCGAGCCAACCAGACCCTCGACCAGTGCGTTGAAGTCCGCAGTGCTGATGCCCAAGCCACGGTGCGCGGTCTTCATGTCCTTGCCGGTGTACTTGCAGGGTCCGCCTGAGGCCCTCTCAAATCTGGTCGCCCGACGAACTCGTCGACGACCGCGGTGATCGCCTGTTTGCCTCCCAGCCGGTCGTAGAGCGACTTCTGCGTTGCGGCGTCCTGCGCCGCAAACGCCTGAATCTTCATCACAGTTGCTCCTGCTATTTCTCTCTACGGGAAGCACCGCGCCTTGGATTTGGCCCTCACCGAAGGGCCGGCAGCGCGCAGGCGGGTCGTGATATTTTTACGGCCAACGGAGGATCAGATGCCGCGTACTAGAAAGCCGGAGCTGACGATCGGAGCCGCCTGCCTCGCGCTCTTTGTCTCGATATTCCTCGTGACCGCGCGGGCTCAGCAGCCCGCGGTGGCTATCGACAACGACGACATCGGCGGCGTCGTCACGAGCACCAACGGCCCCGAGGCCGGCGTCTGGGTGATCGCGGAAACGCGCGACCTGCCGGTGCGCTATATCAAGTCGGTTGTAACTGACGATCGGGGCCGGTTCGTCGTGCCGGATCTGCCGAAGGCGAACTACACCGTCTGGGCGCGCGGCTACGGACTGGTTGACGGTCCGAAAGTCACGACCGGACCCGGCAAGGTGGTGAACCTCACGGCGACCCTTGCGCCCAACGACGCCGCAGCCGCCGAGTACTACCCGGCCATCTACTGGTTCTCGATGCTGAAGATGCCAAGCGCCGCCGATTTCGGCGGCGAAGGACGCATTCCGAAGGCCATCACGCAGGCAGCCTGGCTGAATCAGATGAAGAACAACGGCTGCGTCGGCTGCCATCAGCTCGGGCAGAAATCCACGCGGACGATTCCGCAGGCGTTCGGCACGTTCAACTCGTCGTCTGCCGCGTGGCTGCGCCGTGTGAGCTCGGGACAGTCTGGCCAGCAGATGACGGAGCAGTTGCTCTCGCTCGGACCGCTTGGCGCGCAACTGCTCGGCGACTGGACGGACCGCATCGCGAAAGGCGAGCTGCCGCGGACCAAGCCAACCCGCCCGCAGGGAATCGAGCGGAACATCGTCGTCACGCTCCAAGGGCTGGGCGACGACAAGCACTACCTGCACGACATCATCGCGACCGACAAACGGAAGCCGACCGTCAACGCGTACGGACCTCTCTACGGCTCGCCTGAATACAGCACCGATATCCTGCCGGTCCTCGATCCCGTGAAGCACACGATGACGACGTTCCGGGCGACGGTGCTTGATCCGAAGATGCCGCTCAGCCTCGGGCCGGGACATGCGGCGGCCCTGAATGCGATGGCGCCCTCCGCCTACTGGGGCGAGGAGCAGATCTGGGATACGCGCGTCAACAACCACAACTCGATGGTGGATGCGAAAGGACGTGTGTGGCTCGCGGCATCGACGCGCGGCCGCGAGAATCCCGCGTATTGTCTGCCGGGTTCGGATCTGCCGTCCGCGAAGGCCTTCCCGATCAAGGAGTCGCTGCGCCAGGCTGCGGTGTGGGATCCGAAGACGGGCAAGTACACGCCGCTCAACACCTGTTTTGGGACGCACCATCCGCAATTCGGGTTCGACGCCAACGAGACCGTCTGGTTCAGTGGCGGCGGCAACGTCCTCGGATGGATCAACACCAAGATGTACGACGCCACCGGCGACATTGCGAAGTCGCAGGGGTGGACGCCGTTCGTGCTCGACACCAACGGCAACGGCAAGCGCGACGCGTACGTCGAGCCGGATCAGCCGGTGGATCCGACAAAGGACAAGCGGATGAACGTCGGCTTCTACGCGATCATGCCGCACCCGAAGGATGGAACCATCTGGGGCTCATATCGGGGCAACCCCGGCGCGGTCGTTCGCGTCGTGCTTGGGAACAATGCGCCGGAGACCGCGATCACCGAGGTCTACAACGTCCCCGCGCCGGGCTTCGGCGTGCGCGGCGGCGACATCGACTCGAAGGGCGTTGCGTGGGTATCACTTGCAAGCGGCCACCTGGCCAGCTTCGATCGCAGCAAGTGCAAAGCTCCGCTCAACGGACCGAAAGCGACCGGCGATCACTGCCCCGAGGGGTGGACGTTCTACAAGTATCCCGGCCCCGGCTTCGAGGGGATCGGCGACAACAGCGCGGAAGCGAGTTACTACAGCTGGGTCGATCAGCACAACACATCGGGCCTCGGCGCCGACGTGCCCGTTTCTACCGGCAATGAGAACGACGGCCTGATCGCGCTCAAGGACGGCAAGATGATCGTGCTGCGCGTCCCGTATCCAATGGGCTTCTACGCGAAGGGACTCGACGGCCGTATCGACGATCCGAACGCGGGCTGGAAGGGACGCGGCCTCTGGGCCGCTGCCGGCGACCGCACGCCGTGGCTGAAAGAAGGCGGCAAGGGATCGACTCCATTCGCCGCACACTTCCAAGTGCGGCCGGATCCGCTCGCGAAATAACGCTTCGTCGTAGAGGCGGACCTTTAGGTCCGCCTTGGAGACGTGATGAAGAAGATTCTCGCGATTGCATTCGTCGCGCTGTGCTTCACAGGCATTCGCGTCAACGGCCAGGGCGGCGACACGCCGCCGCCGTGGGCGTATCCGCAGGCGCAAAGCCAGCAGCGCCCGCCCGACGATGGCAAGGTGCATCGCCTCGAGGGGAGCACCGGCGCCTTCACGGCCACGCAAATCAACGATCCGTTCGCGCCACCGGACTGGTATCCAAGCGAGCATCCGCCGATGCCGGAGGTCGTGGCCCACGGACGCAAACCCGACCTGCGCGCGTGTGGTCAATGCCACCTGCCGCACGGCGTCGGTCATCCTGAATCCGCCAGCCTCGCGGGCCTTCCGGCCGACTACATCGTCGAGCAGATGCATGCGTACCGCGACGGTCGGCGTAAGAGCTCGGTCGGCAACTCGATCATGATCGCGCTGTCGAAAGCGGCGACCGAGGAGGAGATGCGGACGGCGGCTGAGTACTACGCGTCGATCAAGATGAAGCCGTGGTTGCGGATCGTCGAAACGGACATGGTGCCGACGACGTTCGTCGGCCCCGGCAACATGCGCTTTGCGACGCCCGACGGCAAGATGGAACCGGTCGGGCAGCGGATCATTGAGCTGCCCGAGGACGCGGAGAAGGCGGAGCTTCGCGATGGCCACTCGGGCTTCGTCGCCTACGTGCCGAAAGGCAGCATGGCGAAAGGCGAGGAGCTCGCAACAACCGGGGGCGATCACGTCGTCAACGGCAGGATCGTCAAGGGAAAGACGGTCGCGTGCGCCGTGTGCCACGGCCCGCAGCTCAAGGGACTTGGGAATGTGCCGAGCCTCGCCGGCCGATCACCGATTTATCTGGTCCGGCAGCTGTACGACTTCAAGCATGGTGCGCGAACAGGCAAAGACGTTGCGCTGATGGTACCTGTCGTCGTCGGCCTCACACAGGACGACATGTTGAACCTGGCGGCCTACATCTCGTCGCGACAGCCGTAAAGTCGCGTCGATTCGAAGCCAGGCCTTGTCATGAGCGTGCCAGCGCGAGCCCCTGATTGACCTTCGATTTCAGCTTGGCGATGAACCGCTGCCGCTCGGCGGGTTCATAGGCCGCGGCCCGAAATGCGTCGTCCCATTGTTGTGCGGATAGGCGCGACATCAGTCGGCACGTCCACACGACGTCCTGCACGGTCACGGTCTCGACCAGACGCGTATGGATGCCCTTGTAGTCGAACGTGATTCGATCGCCATCGATTTCTTTGATGAAGCCTTGCGCCTCGAAGTCTTCGAGATGGTTCCGGGAACCCTGTTTGCCCAGCCGAAGCGGGGTCCACTTCAGAAATTGCGGAAAGCTCGTCTTGCCTAACGACGCGCCCAGATCTCTCACGACATACAAATGACGACGAGGACGACCATCTGCCGGGGCGTAAACCTTGTTGTTCGAGGTCTTCCAATCCCAGTTGTTCAAAATGAGGTTCGCGACCACAAGTCCTTTGAACGGCTGCGTACCCTCGAACGGGTTCTCATACCACGACCACTCCGAAGTGACCGTTTGATCTGGAGACTCGCGGCGGAATCGTGAAATTCCCTGCGGACCCGATTGCTTGCCCGTGAGGTCCCACGCCGTCACCAGATACGTCGCTGGCTGGTGGTACCCGAGCGCCCACAACAAACGCGAGGCGGCCACTTCGGGCTGAGCCTCGATTCCCAGCTTGACGTTCCACTCCCTGCCCTGGTCGTCGCGGACCGTATAGCCCGCGCTAAATCCGACGTTGTCGACTTGGACGAGCTCGTAGCGGGCAGATGGATTGGGCGCCAGTTGCGTGCCCCCGGGCCCATTGAACAGATCGCGCGACTCGAGGTCGACCGGGTCCATCCAGAGCTGCTCGATGTCGGTCGGCGACGGCTGCTGGACAAGGCCGCGCGGCGGAGTGGTTCGGCCTGCGCACGCGGTGAACGTCAACGCGAGAGCGATCGCCGAAACCACTCGGGGGAGCACTACGATCGAAGCGGACGTCGGTCGAGTCATGGCAAGACCCGTTTGCAGATTTGCTGCCGCTGAGCAGGTTCGCTTCTTTATGCCCGAATGCGCGATGCCGAGCGCGCGATCAGCTCTGCCGTATGGTTCTCTTTTGCGATTCGTGAGGACTGGACGAGCCACTTGTGCCAGACCGGTGGCAGGGCGAGGCCGAGCAACGTCGGACGAGTCGGAGATTAGTAGCTCTTGCCGCCCTTCATCACGAACTTTACGCGACGAAGTACGGAGATGTCGCGCGTTGGATCGCCGTCGAACGCGGCGAGATCGGCGAGCAGTCCGGGCTTGACGGTGCCAATGCGGTCCTCCATTCGGAGCACTCGCGCGGCTGTTGACGTCGCGCTCTTCAACGCATCGATCGGCGTCATCCCGTAGTTCACCATCAGCTCCAACTCGCGCGCGTTGTCGCCATGCGTGAAGACGCCCACGTCGCTGCCGCTGAGAATCGTGACACCGGCGGCTAGCGCGGCCTTGAAGCTCGCACGCTTGCGGGCGATCGACTCTGGCTCCGGCTGCTGTCCTTTCTTCCAGCCGGCGTACTGCTCGTAGGCATCGACCGCGGCGAGGGTCGGGCAGAGCGCAACGCGACGCTCGGCCATCAGCTTGAATATTTCGGGCGTCCCCGCGTCACCGTGTTCGATCGTGTCCACGCCAGCCATGATCGCGTTCCGCATGCCCTCGACACTCTGAGCGTGCGCCGCAACGGGCGTGCCGCTCGCGTGAGCAGCACGGACACCCGCGGTGAGTGACTCCACGGTGAAAGTGGGACGCGCAGCGGGAACAGGACCCCATCGATAGTCTGCGTAGAACTTGATCCAGTTGGCGCCCTTGCCGATCTGGCTGCTGACGACACGAGTGATCGATTCGCTGCCGTCAGCTTCCTCGGCACCCTGCGGCGCGTTCCATTCGGGAGCGAATTTCGGGTCGTACGCTGCCGTCGCAACGATCGCTCGCGTGGATGCCAGCACACGCGGCCCCGGAATGATTCCCTGATCGACGGCATCCCGCAGTCCAACGTCGGCATAACCGGCGCCTTCGGTTCCGAGATCGCGGATTGTCGTGAAGCCGGCCATCAGCGTCGCCCGCAGATGGTTCACCGCACGCGCCGTTCGGAGCGCCAACGCCTCGTGTGCAACCTGGAACTCCCACGGCGCTTCGTTGTACGGGTGCAGCAGAACGTGCGAATGGCCTTCGACGAGTCCGGGCGTCAGGGTAAGGCCGGCGAGATCGACGACACGCGCGTTGCCGACGGTGATGCTCGCTGCCGGTCCCGCTGCGTCGATGCGATCGCCGACGACACGCACCGCCCAACCCTCGTGCATCGCTGTGCCGTCGAACACTCGTGCTGGCCGCAGCACGATCGCGGTGGCATCGGCGGCCGGCCCCTGCGCGCGGATGCCGCCGGCAGCGGCAACAACCAGCACAGCCAATCCAAACAACGAACGCACAGACATGCGATGCGGTACGGTAGGGGCGGATTGTAACCTTTTGCTCTGCAGCGGGTATTCTTCCACGCGTGGCGGCGCTGAAACTGTTTCTCGGCGCGGACCGTAGGGAGGGTGTGCGAGTTGCCTTCGCCACTTTCGCGATGCTGTCGGCCCTGCTGATCGACTTGCTTGCGTCAAGCGCCGCAGCGCAAACTCCGCAACCACTCGAACTGCACGGCGAACGAACGGCGAGTGCGCCGAAACTCGACGGCGTACTCGACGAGGCGGTATGGGCGCGAGAACCGATGCCGCTCGAAGGATGGGCATCGTACAACCCGCTTCGCGGCGAGGCTGCCCGGCAACGCACCAGCGTCTGGATCGCGTACGACACCGACGCCATCTACTTTGCGTTCCGCTGCTTTGACGAAGAGCCGTCGAAAATTCGCACCACGATCACGCGACGCGACAATGCATGGAACGACGACTGGATTGGCGTCAGCCTCGACTCGACCCGTGCCGGCCAAGTCGCGTATCACATGTTCGTCAATCCGAGCGGGATTCAGATTGATGCGCTCAATACCGGCACCAACGAGGATTCGGCTGCCGACTGGGTATGGCAGAGTGCCGGACGCGTCGACGCACAGGGCTACGTCGTCGAGATGCGCGTGCCGCTTCAAAGCATCCGCTTTCGCAGCGGAGCCGATGTGCGGATGGGCGTGCTGTTCTTTCGGCACAACAGCCGGATGGGCGTGTCGTGGTCGTGGCCCGCGATCGCGCCAGGCCAATGGGTGTTCGAGACGCACGCAGCTCTCGCCTTCGCGGACCTGCATCAGCCGCGCGTGCTCGAGGTGATACCGAGCGTCACGGCGTCAGCCAACCAGACGCGCGATGTCGCGCAGTCGTGGCCGTCCGTCAGGTCGAAGGGCGAGCTCGGCGCAAGCGTCAAGTACGGCGTGACGTCGACAACGGCGCTCGACGCCACCATCAACCCGGACTTCAGCCAGGTCGAAAGCGACGCGTTCCAGGTCGAAGTCAATCAGCGGTTCCCGGTGTTCTTCGACGAGAAGCGGCCGTTCTTCATGGAAGGGCTCGGCCTGTTCAATGTCGCGGGCACGACCGGTGACGGCAACATGCGAACCGCCGTGCACACCCGTCGCATCGTCGACCCGATCGCTGGCGTGAAGCTCACGGGGACCGCCGGCCGTCAAACGTTCGCGCTGCTCTCCGCGCTGGATCAGTCACCAGCAGGCGACACCGACAAGTTGTTCACGATCGGACGCGTGCTGCGCAATTACGGAAACGGCCAGTACATCGGCGCGCTGGTCACAGACACCGAGTTCGGACGCGAGCACAACCGCGTGGCCGCCGCGGACGTGTCACTACGCCATGGCGCACACTTCAATTGGAGCGCATCGCTCTTGCGATCCGACACGCGGACGCCGGAAGGCGATTCGATCCAGGGGACCGGAGGCCAGGCGAAATACGAGTTCAGCACTCGACGTGTGTTGGTGATGGGCCAGGCGGAACACTACGACCGCGGCTTCCGCATGGACACCGCTTTCATCAATCGCGTGGGCATGTCGCGGGCGTGGCAGTACGAAGAAGTGAATTTTTTCCCCGTCGCGCGCTATGGCTGGATCAAACGCATCGCGCCGTTCCTGTGGAGCACTGTGGGCGAGGACCGCCTGCAGGGCGGCGACGAGGGGCTGTCCATGCCCGGCGTGCGATTCAATTTCGTGCGCGCGGGGAATCTGCGGCTGGATTTCTCGCGCGGTCACGAAACGTTTGCAGGACGGCGGTTCGCCACGGGCCGTGCGCATACCGACGGACGCGCACAGATTACGCGATGGCTGAACGTCGGCGGAACACTGGAACGTGCCGATGCTGTCTTCTATGACCCGACCGCTCCGTTTGCGGGCACGCAGTTCAGCCGTGAGGTCAACCTCGAATGGCAGCCGAACGCGCGGCTGGCACACAATCTCTCGTACAACTTCGTGAAGTTCGAGCGCTCGACTGGAGAGAAAGTCTTCACGGTTCACATCGTCAACCTGCGCAATACGTATCAGTTCACGCCGCGGTTCTTCATCCGCGGCATCGCCCAGTTCGATAGTGCGAAACATCGCGTGCTCGGCGACTTCCTCGCCTCCTACGAGTTGATGCCCGGCACCGTCGCGCACGCGGGCTACGGCTCGATCGTCGAGAGCATCAACAGCAGCCGATACATCGCGACGGCACGTGCGCTCTTTTTCAAAGTCTCGTACCTCGCGCGGCTGTAAGCGAGCGTTCCGCATACCGTTCTGTTCAGTGGAATGTTCCGGGACGGATCACTTCGGTGCGCCGTGCAGGACAGTGCACTGCGCCTGAAGTGATTCGGGTTGTGTGACTTGCCCGTGTCCCGGCTGGTGCCAGGACGTGGACGCCAGATTGCGATGTGTCAGGCCATCCCCCTCATGCACTCACACGCGCCCCACGACAACCGGTTGACAACGATGCGACATACGCCCAAACCCCCGCGTAAGCCCCTGATTCTCGTCGTCGAAGATCACGATTCCGCGCGCACCGCGCTGACCAAGATGCTTTCCTCGACGGGCTACGACGTCGCTGAAGCGCAAAACGGGAGCGACGCGCTGGCACAGCTCGCCACGGGTCCTCGTCCCGATTTGATTCTGCTCGATCTGATGATGCCGGTGATGGACGGCTGGGAATTCATGAAGCGGCAGCGCCGCGACTGGCATCTCTGCACGATTCCGACGATCGTCGTGAGCGGCGTGCCGTCTCACGATCCGCGGTGCCTCGAGATGCCGGTCGTTCGGCTGCTCTCCAAACCCTACACGGGTGACCAGTTGATGGCCGCAATCGATGCGGAAATATCAACCCGTCAGGCCCCGGACCCTCCGATCACTCTGCGCGCAACACCACGACCAGCGCCTGTACCGCTTCGCCGTATTCGTATCTAAGGTCGGCGCCGCCCGGCGGCCGACGTGTCTGCCGGGAATTCGCGTAGCAGCGCGACCACTTACGCGCGTAGCTCGACTGCGCGCGCTGAGTAGTTCCGCGCAGATTTCCCTTGTGTAAACCTTTACTTTGATTAATATGAGCCGGTCGGTTGGTGCGACCGCCGACGACAAACCACCAACCGCCAACCAACGCGGAGAGGCCGATGACCGACCGGCGAACGTTCCTGAAAGCCCTTGCTGCGAGCGGAGCCGTCACGCTGCTCCCCGATGCGGCCTTGTTCGGCCAGAGTCCGGTGACGAAGCTGAACGTGCCCGGCGGCGCCATCGACGTTCACCATCATTTCCAGCCGCCCGGCATGTCCGCGGGTGCCCGTCCGTGGACGCCCGAGCTGACGCTCGCGCAGATGGAGAAGTTCAACATCGGCGTGTCGATTCTGTCGATGACGCAGAACGGCAATGTGCTCTACGACAACACGCCGAAGGGCCGTATGGAGATCCGCCGCGGCAACGACTATGGCGCGGATCTCGTCCGCAAGCATCCGGGCAAGTTTGGTCAGTTCGGCGGCGTGCCGCTGCCGGACATCGACGGCACGCTGAAGGAAATCGAGTACGCCTTCGACCAGCTGAAGGTTGACGGCATCGGCATCTACACCAACGACAACCAGGGGCGCTGGCCCGGCGACCCGTACTTCGAGCCGATGTGGCAGGAGCTGAACCGGCGCAACGCGATCGTCTACATGCATCCGCTCGCGCCCAGTTGCTGCAGCAATCTGCGGTACGGGCCCGCGGCCTCCATGCTCGAATTCGACTTCGACATCGGCCGCGCCGTCGCCAGCATCATCGTCAACGGCGTGATGTTCCGCTACCCGAACATCACCTTTATCACCGTACATTCGGGCGGCACCGTGCCGATGCTCGTCGGCCGGATGAAGGATCGGGTGCCCGCACCATCGCAAAAGTATCTGCCGAACGGTCTCTATGCCGAGGTGCGCAAGTGGTACTTCGACGTCGCGCACGCCACCTTCCCGTGGCCGTTTGCGGCAGCGAAGACATTCATGCCAGAGTCACACCTGCTCTTTGGCACCGACTATTCGCCAGAACCGATCGAATCGACGGTGAACGAGCTGCCCGGTTTGAAGTTGGCGCGTCAGTTCGAGCTGGCGCTGCTTCGGGGCAACGCGGAGCGGCTGTTCCCGAAATTCAAGCTGAAGACCTAAGAAGGCTGGAGGATCTCGTGAAGTTGGTCGGCATACGAGCCGCGGCGATTGCCGCCGCCACCGCGCTCACCGTCGCCACCCTGTCCGCTCAGGGGCGAGGAGGCGCACCGCCAAACACGCCGCCGCCAACGCCGAGGGCCGCAGCGTTGTTCGACGTCACCGGCTACTGGGTCTCACTCGTCACTGAAGACTGGCGCTACCGGCAGTTCACGCCCGCAAAGGGTGACTACGTCTCGGTTCCGGTAAATCCAGAGGGGAAGAAGGTCGCCGACAGCTGGGATGCGGCGAAGGACGAAGCCGCCGGCGACCAATGTAAGGCGTATGGTGCCGCCGGCTTGATGCGCATGCCGACGCGCCTCCACATCACCTGGCAGGACGACAGCACATTGAAACTGGAAACCGATGCGGGCACCCAGACCCGAACATTCTCGTTCGGCAAAACGCCAACCGGCCCACCCACGCTGCAGGGGTCGTCCGTAGCGTCGTGGGATCAGCCGCGCGCCATCTTTGCGTCACCCATCCCGAACCGCGGCGGCCCGCAGGTGCGCGGCGGTTCGCTCAAGGTGGTGACAACGAACATGAAACCCGGGTACCTGCGGAAAAATGGTGTGCCGTACAGCGCGAACGCTGTGCTGACGGAATACTTCGACCGCCTCGACGTACCTGGAATTGAGTCGCTGCTGGTCGTCACGACCGAGATCGTTGATCCCCAGTACCTGACCACGCCCTATTGGACCAGCCCCCATTTCAAGCGTGTGGACGCCAGCGACTGGCATCCGACCGCCTGCACGGCGCGTTGAGGAGAACGCTATGAAAAGCCTTCGTGCCCTGCTCTGTGTTTGCGTCGCCGCGACTGGCGCGAGCGTCCTCGCGCAGGGACCGGCTCCTGCGCCGGCTCCTCCGGCGGCCGATGCGCCGTCAGGCCCCGCGATCGATATCTCCGGCTACTGGACCCCGACGATGAACGAGGACGGGATGGAGCGCGGAGGGGGATCCGAGTTGCACGACTACGGCGGCTTTGCCCTCAATGAGGCGGGACGCCTGTGGGCGCTTTCCTACGACCCGTCGCGCGTGACGCTGCGGCACCATCAGTGCGACGCGTACGTCACACCGTACCAGATGCGGGCCACCGGGAACTTCCGCGCATGGGAGGAACGGGACCCGCACACGCAGCGTCTCGTCGCCATTCACTGGTGGGCGCAGGTCACTGAAGGCCATCGCGTGATTTGGATGGACGGCCGTCCGCATCCGCCCGCCTGGGCGCCGCACACGTTCCGCGGCTTCTCCACGGGCAAGTACATCGGCAACGCGCTGATCGTCACGACCACGCACTTGAAGCAGGGGTGGCTGCGGCGCAACGGCACGCCGGAAAGCGATCAGGCGACGGTCACCGAGTCCTTCGTGCGGCATGGCGATCACCTCACGAACACGACGGTGGTCAGCGATCCCGTGTTCCTGACCGAGCCGATGGTCCGCAGCAACGACTACTACCGCACACCGGTCGACCACGGCACCTGGCTCTACGCGTGCGACGACAGCGAACAGATCGTCGGCCGCGCGCCCGACGTCGTGCCCCACTACGACTTCGGCAAGCAGCCGTACGCGCGCGAGTATTCCGAACGGCACAAGCTGCCGCTCGGCGTCGCGTGGACGGGGGCGCCGTCGATGTATCCCGGGTACGCGGACACGGCGAAAAACATGACGGACGCGCAGGGAATGGCGCTGTTGTCGCCGGCCCCAGGTCGTCCAAACGAAGCCAGCAAGGGGGTCGATCCCGAACCGCGTGACGGTGAGATCCACGTCCTGCCGATTCGCGAGAACGTCTACATGCTCGTCGGCGATGGCGGGAACATCGTCGTTCAGACTGGCGATGAGGGTGCCTTTGTCGTCGATACCGGCACCGGCCGGCTTTCGGACAAAGTGATCGCTGCGATCGCCAGACTCAGCGAACGACCGATTCAGTTCATCGCGAACACGAGCTTCCTCCCTGACCGGACCGGCGGCAACGCCAAGCTTGGTGCGGCGGGCATGGACCCGAGCCTGCCGGGTTCCTTCTTCGTCAACTCAGCGCCGCGGGCGGTGACGGGGCTATTCGCCGATCCGCTCCGCCACGCCACGATCCTGGCGCACAACAACGTGACCAACAGGATGCAGGACGCGAAGGCGCCAAACGAGGCCGTGCCCGGCGACACCTACCTCGAGGAACGCCGCCGCAAGTCGCACAACGGCGAAAGCATCGAGATGTTCTACGAGCCGAATGCCGTCACCGATGGCGACAGCATCGTGGTCTTCCGGCGAGCCGACGTCATCGCCGCGGGAAACATCCTCGATCTCACGCGCTACCCGATGATCGACGCCAAGAACGGCGGCAGCGTCGAGGGCGAAATCAAGGCGCTCAACGACATCCTCGACCGGACGAACTACGAGCACGAAGGCGAGGGGGGTACCTATGTCGTGCCTGGCCACGGCTTCCTCGCCGACGAGCACGAGGTGGTGGAATATCGCGACATGGTCGTGATCGTGCGCGACCGGGTGAAGGCGATGATCGCTGCCGGCGCGACGCTCGCGCAGGTGAAAGCGGCGCGAGTGACGGCCGATTACGACACGCGGTACGGCGCCAACACCGGCCCGTGGACCACCGAGATGTTTGTCGAGGCGGTTTACAACAGTCTGAAGCCCGCGCCGAAGACGAACTAGTGGATCACGATCAGGTATCAGGTTTCAGGAGTGGTCTAGGTTTCAGATGTAAGGTCCTTCCGGCCTGATACCTGGACCATCCCCTGATCCCTGATCCCTGATCCCTTCCGGTTCAGACGACACTCTGGTCGGGATCGATCAGGAAGGCCCAGATGAGCGCGCCGACACCCATAACGGCGGCGCTGACGAGGAATGGCGCCACCCAGTAGCCGCCACCGAAGAGCGATCCGTACACGATCGCGGTGAACGAGGCGGCAAGCGCACCCGCCATGTTCATCACGCCGGTCACGGTGCCGCTGAAGCGCCCGCCGACGTCCATCGGCACGGCCCACGCGGGACCAATCACCCACTCGAGGAAGAAGAACGACGTGGCGAGCAGGAGGATGGAGAGCGTCGTGTCGCTCACCATCGCGGCGGGGATGACGAATGCGCCGGCCAGAAGAAATCCCGGCACCGCGACACCGCGCCGCGCGAGCTTGGCGTTGCGCGTCTTCTTGAGAATCATGTCCGACAGCGAGCCGCCGACGACGTCGCCGAGCATCCCGGCGACCAGCGGAATCGATCCCCAGAGCCCGAGCGCGGCGACTGACAGGCCGCGATACTCGCGCAGATACGTCGGATACCAGGTCAAATAGAAATTGGTCCCGAAGAAAAAGCAGCAGTAACCGAGCGCGATCCACCACATGTTCGGCGTCGTCAGGATGCGCCGCCAGGGCGTCGCCAGCTTCGCGGACGTGAGCGGTTTGATCTGTCCGTCCTCGGAAATACCGCGAATCTCGGCGAGCTCGGCACGGTTCACGTGCGGGTGATCTTCAGGCCGCTCGCGATAGAACAACCAGAACGCGGCGACCCATACAAAGCCAATGGCGCCAAACACGAAGAACATCACCCGCCAGCCGTACGCGATCAGCAGACCCCCCGCCGTCAGCGGTGTGATGGCGACCGCAAACCGGCTGAAGAAGTGCGTCACACCCTGTATGCGTCCGCGCTCGGCTGGTGCGAACCACAACTGCATCCCGCGGCTCGCCACCGGAAACGCCCCGGACTCGGCGATGCCAAGCAGAAACCGCGCGGCAAACAGCGACCCCAGTCCAACCGCGGCGCCCGTGAGAATCGCGCATGTGGACGTGGCGGCGATGAGCACGGTGAGCACGCGCTTTGGACCGAGCCGATCACCGAGCCAGCCGATCGGAATCTGGCCGATCGCGTACGCCCAGGTGAACGCGGCAAGAACCAGTCCCATCTGATTGAGACTCAGTCCGAAGTCGCGCCGCATTTCGGGCTGCGCGACGGAGATGATGCCCCGATCGAGATAGCAAATCAGGTACATCAGGCTGAAGAGGACCAGCATCCACCAGCGCATTCGCGTCGCGCCCGCTGCGCTGACGGCGACAGTTCGCGGCGAAGTGGTCGGTGCCCTCATCGAGCAAATCCTAAAACCCAAATCCCAGATCCCAAATCCCAAGAAATCCCAAACACGTTGTCAACGTTTGGATTTGGGGTTTGGGATTTGGGTTTTTGGATTTTCCTCATACGGAAATCGTGGCGAGTGCGGGCGCTTCTTTGTGCGTCAGCTCCACAGGCTTGTTCGTCTCGACCGACAGATCCGCCGCCTGGTACACGAGCATCACCAGCCGCGCGTGCTCGCCGGTGACCAGCGGCTGCCTGCCGTTGGCGACGCACTCGAGGAAATGCAGCGTTTCCGCCTCCATCGGCCCGGCGTAGACGTGGTTCACCTTCTCTCCCGGCATCGACGAGATGGGGAACCGAATTCCATCCTTCATCGACGTGACGTAGACGTCGCGATGTGTGTCGTCGACCATCACCGCGCCTTCGGTGCCGACGAATTCAATCCACGTGGACGAGAAGTTCGGATAGGCAGGCGGCAGCACCCATCCGCCGCCGACGGTGAACACCGTCCCGTCGTCCATCGTGACGATCATCCAGACGCAGTCGGGCGCGTTGTACTGCGTCTTCATAATCTTGGCGGCTTCCTGCGCGTAGACGCGAATCGGTTTTCGCGGCGCCAGGCACCACAGCACGAAATCGAGGTCGTGCGTCGATTCCATCGCCGCCGGCGACAGCCGGACGCGACCGCTGATCTTCTTGCCCAGATTGCGCGTGATGTGGCGGCTCACCAGCGCGCTCACCGGCTCGCCAATCGTGCCGTCTTCGAGCGACCGCTTGACGTAGGCGAATTTCGGGTTGAAGCGCTGCGAGTAGCCGATCGTGAAGAGCAGCTTCTGCTCTCGGGCAAGCTGGATGAGTTCGTCAGCCTCCGACAATTCCAACGCCATCGGCTTCTCGAGGAACACGTGCTTGCCGGCGAGCATCGCCTCCCTGGCGATCGGAAAATGCGTCGGCTCCGGTGTGGTCGAGATCATCACCGCGTCGATGGCGGGGTTCTCGATCAGCCGGCGATAGTCGGTGGTTGCGGTGACCGGACGCGTCTGTGCGGCGATCTCGTTGAGGCGGTCCTCTTTGATTTCGGCGATGTGCAGTTCCTTCACCCAGGGGCTCGCCGCTGACGCGACCGCACGTATGCCGCCGCACCATCCGGTTCCGATTACCGCCACGTTGATCTGTCTCATTGGTCCTCTCGCATCGTAGGGGCCGACCTTCAGGTCGGCCCCTACCGCAGTTCTTGCAGCATGCCAGGAATATTCCCGGCGGCGGGCCCGGTGCCCCAGTTGAACTCTTTGAGCAGCGTCTGCGTGATTTCGTCCTGGGTCTTGCGCTCGCGATTGAGCGCGCGGAACCGATCGCGGATGGCTGCGATACGGTCTCGATACTTCAAGAAATCGGCCTTGCTCAGCACCGGTCCGTGGCCGGCGATTAGTGTATCGAAGTCCAGCTTCGCGACTTCGTCCAAGGTACGGCCCAAATCGCTCCAGCTGCCGCCGTCGCCATAGTTGACAATGGGCGGAATGGTATCGGGAGTCGTCACGAGGTCGCCGGCGATGGCCAACCGAGCCGACGGGATGAGCGCCACCGTGTCTCCACGGGTATGCCCGCGGAATTCTCGCAGCTGCACTTCTTTTCCACCGAGGATCACCTGCGAGTAGCCGGAATAGGTAACCTGCGGGATCCCAGGGGCGTTGGTCCGCAGCATGTTCTCGCGCGTCGCGACGGTCGCGATCACGGTGACACCCATCGCCTCCAGTTTTGCGGCTCCGCCGGCATGATCCCCATGGCTGTGCGTCAGCACCGCGTACTTGATGGGGCGATCGGTCAGCGATTTCACCTTCGAGACCAGATCGTCATGGACCCGGTCGTTCTTCGTGTCAATCAGGACCACCCCGTCGTTGGTGAGCAGTACGGTGGCATTCCCGCCGTTCTGACCGATCTCGGCGACGACATGATTGACGTTCTGGATCACGTAAACATCGTCGCGGACCTTGACGAGTGTCGGAGGCGGCGCCGGCGTCTGGGGCGTTTGTGGTACCGGTGCCTGGGCGGCCAGGCTGGCCGAGCCGATCCAAACGGCGAACGCCAATCCTGCAAACAGCACTCTCGTCATCGTCAACTCAGAAAAACGCAATGGCGCGTCCGGCGCAGGCGACCCCGAACCACAGCAACAACATCAACGCGCCGGTCAGCCGCTTCGCGGCCGCCGCGGGCCGGTCTCGACGCGCGACACTGCGATAGACCGTCGCATGGAAGATCAACGCCGTCGCGAGGAGCACCATCTTCAACCGGAACCAGTAACCCGCGAAATACGCTTCCGCGCCGCCGGTGAAGATGAGGGCTCCAGTAAGCACCATCAACCCAAGACCCGACAACATCACCGGCTGCATCTCGCGCCGGACCTGCGTCGGCGGCTTGTCGCGCTGAAACAGCCCGAGCAGGTTCAGCCCCGTCAAGATCACCGTCCCCAGCAGCAGCGTGAACCCGAAGAGGTGTACCGTCAGCAGACCCGCGATGCGCCAGGTCGACATCCCGATCCACAGCGCGAACGGCGTGTTCCCCAGGCGCGTGACGTAGGGCTGCAGCGCATCCCAGATCATCGGCCGCGTCTACCGACGCGCGGGCGTTTGAACAGGCGGCTTTCCCGTTCCCGCAGGATCGCGGATGACACGGTTGAACTCGAGCTCGTCTACCGGTGCGCAGATGTCTTCGAGCAGTCCCGCCCATCCCTCCGGCGTCTTGATGAAATCCTTCGAGAACAGCTTGAACCGTTTCGTCTGACTCTTCCACGGCTTCGCGTAGAACTTGGAATCGGTCAGCGTCATGTTCAACTCGAGCGTGTCGTACGCCGTACGGCGATACCGCTCCTCGAGGCGCATCGCGTCGCTGTGCGGATACCCGAAGTAGTCCACCCACGTCCGCTCCTCGTAGCCCGTCGACTCGACCACGAACGTATCGCCTTCCCAGCGTCCGACTGCATAGCCCCACCACCGCGGCAAATCGGGGACCGTCGGCAGCTTGCGTCCATCGGTCCAAATCGTGCGCAGGCCGTAATGCCACTCGAAGTGCTGCAGCACGCGATCCGGCAACTGGTAGAACTCCACGGGATCGGGGTAGAGCAGCGCGCGCGGAATCCCCATCGGATTGCACTGGCCGTACAGATCGTTGCCGAGCGCGGGCGGCTGCGCGCGCCGGCGGCCGATGTGTTCCTCGGGATGCGCTTTCGCGTCCGCGCTGTCTTTCTCACGGCCGTAGGACGGGATGTTCTGATCGAAGGCTTGCTGGCCGTCAGGCGTGAACTCGGGCCATTCGAGGCTGTAGCCACGATCGCCGCAGTCGGCGCACGTGCCGCCGCCGCCGAAGCCGTTGGAGTTACGGCTCCAAACACCGCCGATCTCCCGTGCGTTGAAGGGACGCGTGTCACGAGGCGCGGCGCCCCTTTGTGGTCCGTTTCCCTGCTGTGCGATCAGGACGGTTGCACCAGCGGCGCCGGCGCACAACAGCGCACTCAGAATGCGGACACTAATTGCCACGGCCGCCGCCTCCCTGTCGGCCCGCATCGGGATCGCCCTGGCGGCCACCGGCTCCACCACCGCCGGTCACCAGCTCTTCCCCCTTCATGTCAGTGACACGCAGCAGCAGGCCGACGATCCCACCGGCCTTGGACGGCGCGATGGTCACCATCACAGGAGTGCCGGCCTTCATCACCTCGACAGAACGCTGGCGACTCCAGCCGTTGTGAATCAGCTGCGCGGGATTCGGCAGCAGCTCCAGTGCCCAATGCTGGACTTGCCCGTTGTCGTCCTTGAAGTCCACCCACAGCTCGGGATGCGGGTTCTTGTATTCGAACTTGACGACGGTCGCCTCTTTCGTGAACTGCTTCGTGCGGTCGTAGGAGATGTTGGTGCCGTGATGCGCGGCGAGCGGCGCCGCGCTCCATAGGAGCGCGGCAGCGATGAGGGCGGCCTGGGCGCGAGCGCGTCTGGACATGATTGGCGAACAGTATCGCATTCAATCGTTTACATCAAGGAATTCTGCGTATAATCGAGCCCAGCCCAGCCCGACGATGTCGTTACTTACCTGGTGTCAATGGCTGCAGGATACGCCGCTCAGCACGGCCATCCGGACGTCCGCCTATACCTATCCGTTCATCGAAGGGAGCCACGTCCTCGGACTCGCCTTCTCGGTCGGTACGATCATCTGGTTCGACCTTCGCCTGCTCGGCGTCACGATGCGTAAGGACCGGGTGTCCGATGTGTTCAATCAGCTCCGACCATGGGCAACGGCCGGGTTTTTCGTCATGGTGATCACGGGGAGCCTTCTGTTTGCCTCGCGCGCCGCGGATGCTTATTCCAGCGCCTATTTCCGGATCAAGGTCGGCCTGCTGGTGCTCGGGGCGCTCAATATCGTGATTTTTCACACGACGATCGATCGGCAGCGTGAGGAGTGGGACACCGCCGAAACGCCTCCCTTCCGTGCGCGGCTCGCGGGGCTGCTGTCGTTGTTGCTCTGGTTCTCCATCATTGCCGCCGGGCGGATCATGGCTTACAACCTCTAAGTGCGCATGGTGCCTTACGCGATCGCCCTGGTTCGTATCGTCGCTGGGTTGCTGTTCTGGCAGCACGGGCTGGAGAAGCTGTTCGGGTTTGCCGGCGCGCGGCCGGAGCCGACGCTCTGGGCCATTCGCGGCGTCGGCGGCATTCTGGAAACAGTCGGCGGTCCGCTGATCGCGCTTGGCCTGTTTACGCGTCCGACCGCATTCATCCTCAGCGGCGAAATGGCTGTCGCGTACTTTCGGAGCTGGGCGCCGCGCGGTTTTTTCCCGATCGCCAATGGCGGCGAAGAAGCGACGCTCTTCTGTTACCTGTATCTCTGGTTGTGCACCGCCGGGCCCGGCGCATGGAGTGTGGACGGCCTCATTGGTTGGAATCGTGGCAAGTCTCTGCAACTGCGGCTCGAGAAGTGGGAACCGTACACACGATCGGTCCTGCGGATCATCGTTGGTTTCCTCCTCACGCTCCACGGCTGCCGCAAGCTGTTCGACGTGCTCGTCTCCGTTGCCGGGCGCCGCAACGCGCCGCCGCTTGCGATCGATGCATTGCCATCGTTCACCGGATACGTTGACCTTGTTGCCGGCGTGCTGTTGATGTTGGGTTTGTTTGTCCGGCAGACGGCCGCCGTCGTTGCGACGGAAGCACTGCTTGCCTATGCGCTCTTCGCGCAGCCGCGAACCCTCTGGCCGGTTCGCAACGGCGGCAACGAAGCGCTGCTCTACGCAGTCCTCGGCGTCCTGTTTGCCGTCGCCGGCGCACGCGCATGGAGCCTCGATGCGTGGCGACTCGACAAATCCCCCAGTGCAATCGATTTACACCATTCTTCTGAAAGGCGTAGACTCCGCGCATGAAGACCGCACATCCCAGACGTTTCGCGCTTGCTGCGGCGCTGCTGCTGCTCACCCGGATTGCTTCGGCCCACCACGGCAGCGCGATTTCGTACGACACGACGCACCTGTGGAGCACGTGGGCGACGGTCACGGCGTTCAGCTACCAGAACCCCCATCCGACGATGACGTTCGATCGCATGACGAAGGACGGCATGGTGGAACACTGGGTGTCGGAGCTGCTGACGAATCCGTCCGTGCTGGCGCGCGCCGGGTGGACGCGCGGGAAAAGCGTCGAGGCACTGAAGGCCGGCACACGCGTGAAGCTGTATGTCGGCACGTCACGCGCCGGCGGACACAGCGGCATCGTGATGAAGATCGAAAACGAGCAGGGCGAGAGCATCGTCGGCGACCGTGCGGACGTCAAGGCGGTGGACCTCGACGGCGTTCCCAATGGTCTGCAGCCGACAGGTGAGAAGAAGCTTCCCGGCCAGCCTGGAGCGTGACCATGAACATCGCAAAGACTGTGGCGTTGGTGTTCGTCCCGGCGGCGATGCTGGTACAGACTGCGATTGCGCAGGGTCCGCCGCCCCGTGGAAATCCTCAGGACGCATTCGTCTCGTCGGACACCGATACGCGCGCGTACAACAAGCGTGACTTCAACGGCCTCTGGGCGCGCAATCCGCAGGCGTACGGATTGCCGCGTTGCGCCGAGTGCGCGGATCCCGGACCGTGGCCGCCGGCGTCGTACGGGTTCCTTGGAACACCGCCGCCACGAACACCCGAAGGCCAGCGCCGGTTCGACATGAACAAGCCCGGACGTGGCTTTGAGCTCGGCAGCGAGGACGCCAATCGACGGACCGATCTCGACGTCGGCATGCGTCGGGCGGTGCTGCCAGCCTTCGGCAACGATCCGGAAGCGAGGTGTGAGCCGCTTGGCCTTGCCCGTCTCATCACGTTCTCCGGCGGCGGCGCAACGATGGAGATGGTCCATTCGCAGGCAAACGATCGGATCCTGCAGCGATTCGAATGGACGTGGGACAACCGGGAAATCTGGCTGGACGGCCGGAGGACTCCGAACGTCGACGATTACCTGCCGCGGTACAACGGCTACTCCACCGCCCGCTGGGAAGGCGACACGCTCGTCGTGACCTCAACGGGCTTCGACGACCGGCAGTGGCTCGATCAGTACGGATATCCCGTCAGCGAGAAGGCCGTGCTGGAGGAACGGTGGGAGCGTCCGAGTCCGAACCGGCTGCGCGTGCAGTTGACGCTCACCGACCCGGCCACCTACACGGCGCCGTGGAAGAGCAGCCTCAAGGTCTGGACGCTGATCCCGAAGGAGAAGATGGCGATTGGCGGCTGGTCAGGGATTCTGGAAGATCGCTGCGTTCCAAGCGACGAGCAGAAGTTCAACGAGTTCCGTGATCACGCAGCGGGCAAACGATAACCTCGCGAACCACGGAGAACACGGAGATTCTTATTTCTCCGTGTTCTCCGTGTCTCCGTGGCCTGTCTCAGAAGTCGATCTGTAGCGCGAACTTGGCGAGCCGCGGCGCGAGCACCGTTCGCACCTGCTGCCACGCGGGACCGTACCGCCCGTTGATGGCGAGAATCGGCGCCGAGTTCAACGCGTTGTGCAGCTCGAACCGCGGCTGAATGCGCGCGTTGCCGAGGCCGCGGAACACGCGATTGACCGCGAAGTTCAGCTGATTGACTCTCCCCTCCCGATAGAGCGAGCGCGGGTTGATCAACTCGATGTTTGCCGTGCCCCGGACGCCCGCTGCCAGGTCGCGCCCTAGTGAGGGGACGATCTCGGCGTTGGTGGCGACGTAGGTCGCCGTCGTGTCGATACCCGGGTTGTTCTGATAATTCGCGCTCACCCGCAGCTCCCACGGCAGGTTGTACGCTCCGGACAGCTTGAACTGACTTTCAGCGCCAATCGGCGGATCGAGCCTGCAGACGCTCTGCGGACTGGCACGCCCCGCGTCGGCGCTGAGCGGTCCGAATGCCAACGTCGTCATCTCGGGAAGCTTCGCCAGCACGTCGCAGTTGTCGAACACCGTCTTGCCCAGCGACACGCCGCCGGTGACCATACCTCCGTCGCCGAAGCGCGCGTTCAACGTCACGTCGATCGCGTTGTGCACCTCGAACTGCTTGCCGTAATGCTGCGCGTTGGTCACCAGGTTGTCCTGACGCCCGAACTTCGCGGGCTTGATCGCCAGCAATCCGCAGATGCGCTCGCCGGCATTCGGCAGCGCCGAGTTGCTCGGCGCGGTGATGCAGTAAGTGTCGTAATCCTCCGGCCCGACCAACTGGTTGTCGGTCACAAAGAAGTTGCCGTACCACGTCCGGAAGTACCCGACGTTGACCGCCAATCCGGTCAGCAATTCGTGCTGCAGTGACAGCGACCCCTGCCAGCTAAATGGCCCCGCGCTCCATCCGTGCAGCACATCGTCGGCGTAGCGCGTGACGACGCGCGGCCTGCCGAAGTCGACCGCCGACGGCGGTCCGAGCTCCGATTCCTGCGGCACGTAGTCGCCGTTGTCGGTCCACGTGCGCGTCGAGCTGATGACCATCGCGCTCACCGGGTTGTTCGGAAAGACGATGCCGGACGTCGTGCCAATCGGAATGTTGCTCTGAATCGGAATGAAGCGGCCAATCGATCCCTTGATCGCCGTGCGGCCGTTGCCGAACAGGTCGTACGAGGCGCCGAGGCGCGGGTTGATGTCCTTCCAATTCGGTACGTTCTTCACTGGCGCGAAATCGCGCGCCGGCACAAACGGTCCCGCCGGGAGGTGCTGTTCGGGAATGTAACCGTTGACGAACTCGAGCCGCGCGCCCAGGTTGAGCGTGAGGCGGCTCATCGTCCACTGCTCCTGCCCGAATACCGCCCCCTGCAGCACGCGATTCTGGTTGCGGTAGGGTGTCGCCCAATACGTGATCGATTCAGGCACCCGGCCGGCAAATGTGTAGCTGACGTCGTGATTGATGAAGAAGTTGTTGTCAAGCGTCGCGCGCCGCAGCTGCACGCCGCCTTTCAGGTTGTGCGAGCCGGTGATGAAAGAGGCCGAGCCCCGGATGTTCATCGACGAGAAGTTCTGGAAGCCGCGGGCCTGACCCTGGCCCAGCGTCTCGCCCGGCGAGCCGTACCAGTAGTTGCGCACGCGATCGAACACCGCGATATCGTCCGGGCTATCGTCAGGCTTGGCGTCGTTGCCAAAGCGGCTGATGATCCGGTGCCCGAGAAGGTTCGCGCCCGCTTCGAGCAGTACGCGACTGGTGATCGGGTTCGTCCAGCCACCCTGGAGGGTGTAGGTGCCCCACGGATAGCGGCGATCGCCGGATGCTTCCGGTGACTTCAGAGTGCCCGAGGCGCTGGGAATCAATACATCGCGCAAGCATGCGCAGCTCCGTTCGTCGCGCGCGACGAACGTAAGGCGATGCTTGTCAGTCGCTTTGATCGTGAAGCGAGCACCCAGCTCCTGGTAGTAGTTGCGATCGAAGGCAGGGCGGCTGAGATCCGGTTCGTAAAACAGCGTTCCCACCTGCTTGTTGTAGTAATTGCCTGGGGCATAGCTCGACCCCTCGTTGTAGCGGCTGCTCGCGAAGAACCAGACGCGGTCGCGTGCGATCGGTCCCCCTAACCCGCCGCCGACGTCGTAGAGCCGGCGCAGGTCGCCAGGACGTGCCGCACCGCGTGCGCGCAGATCGTCCGAGATGTTGTCGCCCTGCAGCGCGCTGTTGCCGAAGTCGGTCGCAAACGATCCGCTGAAGATGTTGCCGCCGTCGCGCGGGACGAAATTGGTCTGTGGCCCGTCGCCCATGACTTCGGCGGTGAGGGTGCCGGTCAGCTGGACGGTAACCTCTTCGATCGTCGCGGGATTCACGGCGGAGTTGAAGTTGGCGCCACCCATCGGCGTCCCGATGAACATGCCGTCGCGCAACTGCGTGCTGCGCCCGCTGTCGTGCATACGGAACCACTGCGTGTCTTCGCCCTTCGTGCCGCCGACGTCCTGCTGCGTCGGCTGGAGGGGCGCCGCGCCAGGAATCAGCGCGGCGTAGATGCCGGCGTTCTTTCCCATCGGCAGCGTCTTCACCGTGTCGCGCGAGAAGACCTGCTGCTGCGTCATGCCCTGCACGTCGACGAGCGGCGCCTCACCGGTGACGGTAATGGTTTCGGTGAGTTGGCCGACGCCGAGATCCGCATTGACCGTGGCGACAAAGCCCGTCGAGAGCTCGATGCCTTCGCGTCGGACCGTCCGGAAGCCCTGCAATGTGAAGGTGACCGAATACGAGCCGGAGCGCAGGTCGACAATCCGGTAGCGGCCTTCACCATCGGTGACGACGCTGCGCGTCCGTTCAATGAGCGCAGGGCTTGCCGCTTCGACGGTGACGCCAGGAAGCACCGCGCCGCCTTCGTCACGCACCACGCCGGCGATCGTTCCGCTCGACGCGTCTTGTGCCCATGAGATCGCGGGCACGGAAAGAAGGAGTACTACTGCCAGTAATGCCGCCGGCCGGGGCATGTTGTTCCTCCTTGCGCGTAGCCACAAACCACCGAGACACGGAGATCACGGCTCAAAACCTTCTTCCGACTCCGTGTGGTTCGTGCTCCCGTGGTTCGTGATCGTGAAAACGCGCGTATTCGTTTACATTGGCGCGGAGTCTAGCGATATTGCGACGCGAATGCAACGAGGCGACGTTGACAGGCGCGCCCGCTCCGCATACATTCCCGCGCATGATGAACTTCCGAATGCCGCGACTCTCCGCATCACTGACGGTCCTGCTGGTGACCTG